>PDWI01001026.1_pt1 | contig 45326 bp, 41 predicted proteins | sample 1430891 | NCBI WGS metagenome assembly PDWI01 (sample SAMN01162508, study PRJNA174530) | Oral metagenome, whole genome shotgun sequencing project. | biome: Marine environment; feature: Marine mammal; material: Swab sample of the gingival sulcus; isolation source: swab sample of gingival sulcus...
TCATTATCTCTAATAATTACTTGATTGGAAAATCTATTTTTCATAGTATCATAATCAGCAAAATCAACCAACATTTCGTCAAATTTATCAATATCTATTTCCGCTAACGAACTTATACTAATATCTACTCTATTGACAATAGCTTTAATTTTTTCATTCAGCACCTCATAGACTACCTTACAATTATGGCCATGCTTCTGTAAAAATTCTGCTAATATTAAATTGTAAAAAGTAACGCCGTATAATAGATATGATTTAGGTAATCCATCATTTACGTCAAATACATTTTTAAAATTATCGTACATTTTCGTATCAATTTTCTTAAATACTAAAATTTCATCAAATAACACAAAGTAATGTTTTATATTATTTATTTCTAAAATACTTACTATTTCATCAGATACATATGGAGAAATTAATATAATATAGTCTGAATAATTTTTCAAATATTCTTCAAAAGAGATAATAGGTACACCAAGTACATCACTTCCTATTTTTTCTATATTTGAATCAATATAGGCCACAATCGTATTTTCTAACAGCGAATTATGCAACCTTTGTCCTCTTATACCACTTCCCCAGACAACTACTTTCATATTTTCCTCCATCAATTCATATTAATACATAACTTTATCAAATTTTTTTACCACCAGTCCAATAAAAAGACCATCTTTTAAATTAAAATAACTGATGTCTTTATAAGTATTTATTTCATTAGAATACTTCGATAATATGCTGACACATTCGTGTTCATCAATCCATTGCTCCCATTCACATATCTCAAAAGCACCATATTTATCTTTATTCTTATCCAAAATAATAATATATCCACCCGCTTTTACCACTCTAACCATTTCCTTTATAGCATTTGGTATATCTATAGCATGTTCCATGGCCTCACATGTATACGCAATATCAAAAGTTTCGTCCTCATACGGAATATGTAGCAATGAACCTTGTTTTTTGTGTACGCCTTCTAAATCTACATGTTCCATAACACGATTTGAAATATCAACAGCATAATACTCATTTTGAGGTGCATCTTCCACTAAATTTCTAAGATAACCACCTTTTCCACATCCCACATCAATTATCGATAAACTCCTTTGTTCTATATTTATTTTTTCTATAGCTTCTTTAATAAAAATATATCTTCCATCATCTCTTTGATATCTATAAACAAAATTTGGTGCAAACATATCAAACTCTGCTATAGATTTATTATATAATGCATCTAAAAAATCATTCATCGCCATATATTTCACATACATATTGTCTGAAATCACAGCACTACCATCTTCTCGAACTTGCATCCCATAAAAATACTCATGGTTCATTTGAAGATGAAGTGCTTTATAAAAATATTTTTTACCACTTTCTACATCCCCATCCTTAAACAGCTCAGAAGAATAGTAAAACATATCTGCCGTATTATTTAAATCTTGTGCAGCTACTCTCTCCAAAAGCTTATCTTTTATTATATGATAATTACTGATACCAGTATGTACGCTACGATTTAAGCACTTCATTTTATCTAAATTATAGCCAAACCGAAATAATGATAAGCGGTATTGTTTTACTATATTAAAATAATCTTGGGAATTTAATTCTTGATATGCCACTGCATCTTGAGCAAGTATTTCTTTAAAAATAAATTTTATAGCTTGATGATAAAACCCGATATAATCTGTCCTAGTTAATATCTTTTGTCGTAAATTATCATATAAAATATCTGAAAATATCTTATAATCTACAATTCCTGCATTAATAAGTTGTGACGCACATTCACTTTGATAATATACCGAAACCGTTATAATAATTTCATATTTATCTGCTAACTTAACTCCCTTATCAAAGGATAAAATGGTTTTACCATAAACTTTAGTTCCAACTTTTTTAGGGTTATTATCCATAAAATAAGCTATATTATGTTCGCCAAAATAATCTATTGCTTTTTTCCCATATAATCCAGAGCCAAAAAGTATATACTTCATTGTATTCCCCTCTTATTATTTAGCATATAGTGCATCTAAAAAAAACTTAATCGCCCAACTTATTTCACTATTTGGCAAATAGCTAGGATAATTCTCTATATCATTTGGTCGTAAATTTTCTGCTTTTTTCCCATAACTACCGTACCAACCACCGCTCCGATTTTGAAGTCTACAACCATAATCAAAATTCTTATCAGCAATCTCTGTCTTCCCCATTTTATACCACACATATGAAAGCTGAAATAATGCAGTTGAACAAATCCAGTTCACATTTTTATACGCAGGTATAAAGCGATTTTCTTTTTCATAAGACAATAAGTTGTTAGTAGCTATTTCTAATAATTCCATTTCTTCTAAATCATATAACGCCTCTAATACATACGCTTGAAAATGCGATAATAAATCAAAACTTAGTATTTCCTCTTTTCTAACATGCGTATAATAATATTTTGCCTTATCTGCTGCTATTTTATATTTATCATCACCACATATCTGAGCAACATCATATAATGGACTAATACAATATATATGAATAATATCCGAACACTTACTACTAATTTCCCATTGTGCCGTAGTTGGAGTGTGAAATTTTCCATCTTTATCCATACAGCTAATCAACCAATCAGATGCTTTAATAATACTTTGTTTAACCATTGGCACATAATCATAAATTGCTATTAAGCCTTTTAACACCTGAGCAGTATCAAATACATAGGCATCCTTCTCTCTAGTATCTCGCCAATAGCCATCATTATCTTGAATATCTACCAGCCAATTCGTATATTGCTTAGCTAAATCCATTTCATTATATTTAATTAAAGTTGGTATATAATATCCAGCAACTTCAGGATATGGTAATTTTAAATCCGTATTATTAATTATCCCTTTTTCTTCAACTGTATTGTTCCTTATCCATTGCAATGCCTTATTTTTAATTTCATCATAATTAATATCAGCCAATAGATTAACATCAAATATATTTTTAAAATCATAGGCAAATTCTTGGTAAAAATAATAATCCTCAATCCGCATATCATCAAGTTGTTTCGATACATCGGCTGCTAGATAATCATAAATAGATATTATCGTATTATATTGATAATGAATTTTCACATACTCATCAAAAAATAAAACTTTTTTACCATGTATAAACTTTCCTTGCTTACGAACATCATTGTCTATAAAATATTCAACCCTATTCTCGCCAAAAAAATCCAATGCTTTTTTACCATAATTTCCAGCACCAAATAATATTATTTTCTTATTCTTATCCATTATTTTCCTCACATTTAAAAACATTACACATTAAACTCGGCACCTAAATAAATCATCCAATAATATTACGAATAATAAGGCTTAAAAAACATCTTTAAAATCATTAACTATCTCTTGATAAAATAATCCATTATCTATTCCATGTTGATATAATTGTTCCCACAATGTATATGATTTATATCCAGCAACGGATATCACCGTATTATACCCATGCTGTATATCTAAATACTCTGAAAATGAGATCACTTTTTTCCCATATAAGATTTTGCCATGTTTTTCTTTAAAATTATCAACAAAACATTCCACCTTATCCTCACCAAAAAAATTTAACGCTCTTTTTCCATAAACACCCGCTCCAAATAATATAATTTTCTTTTTATTATCCAATAGTCTATTATTGTGTAAAAATATTAATTCATTGGGAAGATGACTATCAAATAAATTATTAAATAAGTTATTAAATTCTTTTTGATTTTGTATTAAAAGATAATTGGATAAAAAAAATCTAGCTTTCATTCTATTATCCATCTTACTCAAAATATATTTTTTATCTCTAATTCTTATTTTATTATACTGTGCTGTAATTTCATTTTGTTTTCTTTCGGTAAGTCTATTTTCATGATGTCGATAATAATATAGTTTCTCTTTTAAATGATAAATGTTATGATTTTTACTTAATCTAAGCCAATAATCATAATCCTCTAACGAAAACATGTCAGAATCATATTTTCCCGTCTTATCAGCAGCTTCTTTCGTATATAAAAAACAAGCACCTACCACACTATAAAAAAACAAATCTTCCATAAATCCAATATGTTCACCTATCACATCCGTGTTTTCATCTATTATAAACATATTGGAATATACCATATCATAAGCAGTATTATTTTCTAATACCTCATACATTTTTTCAAATGCATTTTCCATGTATATATTATCATCAGACGTCCATGTAAAATACTTACCCTTAGCTTGTGCAAATCCATCATTTAATGATTTTGGTAAATTTTGATTACATTCATGGTGAACAACTTTAATTCTTTCGTCTAATGTTACATATTTATTAATGATATTTTTAGTATTATCTGTCGATGCATCATCAACTATAATCAACTCCCAATTTTTATAAGTTTGATTAATAATACTGTCAATAGAGGCTGGTAAATATGTTTCCCCATTATAAACTGGCAAAACTACACTAATCATTTTAACCTCCAATTAAAGCTACGACATTTTCTATAGTTTTACACTCTCTCGCCTTACTCAAATCAAGTTCTCTACCTAGTTCATCTTCAAGACAGGCAAAAAACGTAATAGAAGTTAAACTGTCCCAATCCTCCAAATCATCTAACTTAGTTTCTAAGCTAATGTTAACATTCTTATCCAATACATCTTCTAAAACCGCTTCAATCAATTTCAATTTATCGTTCATAATTCCTCCATAATATTACTAGGAAACCAATATTTATAGGCAAATTGTCTTTTTAACCAATCCTAAGTTTCCGTGAATAACATTTCTAAAATTTATATAACAATTTCAATAACCGTATTTAAGTCGCTATAATTATCTACTTCTAGTTCATATTCTTTATAAACTTCCTCATTCTTTTCATTTTTTTCACTTTTTACACAAATAAATCCAAAATTTTCATATAAATTTTTCACCTGTATATTTTTAGCTGTTTTTATATATTCCGCCGTTATCGTTTTTATCCCTTTTAGATTACAAACTTTTATAATTTCATCCATCAGTGCGTATTCCAAATTTCTTTTTAACACCCTACAACTCATTAAAAACACATCAATATGTGCTTTTTCTTTCATAAAATCAACAATCGATATAGCAACTATACCGTGTTCTGCAAATTTATCTTCTAAACTAGCATACAATAAAATAGACTCATCACTTAACCAATAATCCACCTTTTCAGATGAATATCTCCTTGTAGTAAGATTAAATTGATTAGTCTTATTAATAAGTTGTATAATGCGTTCTTGATTTTCTCCACTGAAAACCTTAATATTAGCCTTCATCGTAAGATTTTTTAAAAACGCTATATAATTTATATATTCTTTTTGTTCATCTAAAATTAATTTCCTGCTTTTATACTGTTTCGTTCTTTGTCTGTCCTCATCGCTTAAATTTGTTAATTCAAAAAAACGCCCTTCATTAAGATACCTTAAAAAATCTACTGGATTATCAGCATCTATCACCTGAATATCCACTGAACTCTGATATACTTGCTCTCTTTCAAAAGAACTATCATCAACATATAAAAATTGATTAGGTGATAAATCAAGTCCAGCAATCATATTTTTAATATTTCTGTCTTTAGATTCCCAATTCCCTATAATATCTACAAAATCATCTCTTTCCATTATATTATCAGCATTACTAATACCATCTAACAAATCTGTCTTATTATTTTTAGACACTATACCAACTAAAATCCCTCGTTTAGTAAGTTCTTTTAAATATATCTGCCAATCATAAAATGAATACCCTATAGAAGTATCTGGACTAATTAATAAATTATCAGCCCCATCTTCTCCAACAATTCCACCCCATAATGTGTTATCTGCATCTACTACTATCCCCTTGTAATTTTTCCCATATATTGATTTAATAATAGAAAAAATACTATATGACACATTAGGAATATATAATAAATTCATCGCATATTTATATTCAGACCAATATTTAAAACTATGCCAATTAGAAAGCCCCACATAAGATGAAATATAATCAATATCATTGATATAAATATTTTTATTATCCCTTACATACTGGTAAAATAAATTATTCAAATGATGAATATAATGATGCAGTCCACCATATGAAGAAATATCAGCATTCCCTAAATACTGATATGGAGGCTTTTCAAAATTATTCTGTATAATGATAGCATTATAATCACTAAATATTTTTTCCCACATACTTTCATATACTTTGAATTCATTTTGCAAATCATTTTCTATTCTATTCTCTGACTTATTAATACTAGAATGATACTTTATATTTCTATAAGTGGTATGAATATAAATAATATCTGGTGCAAATTCTTTTAACGAGCTATCATCAAACATTATATCTTCATAGTATTTATCATAATTACCAATGTAAAACTCAGGTATTATATATTCATTTAATAAAAATAATTCCAATATATCTACGATATCATTAACTGTTGAGCCACATAATATTGCTATTTTTATTTTTATACACGACAAATTAGAATTCTCTATTTTTTCAAGTATTTCTCTCTTATACTTTTTCTTTTTTCGAAGCAATTTTTGTCCATCATATGGATAACTAAGCTCTTTCATACTCGCTCCTATGATTTATTCAATAATCTCAATCATTCCTACATTAGGATTTAAGAAAAATATTACTTTTTTACCGCCAAATGCCACTGCTGGTTCTGGCTCTGTTAGCGGGATAAATTTTTCTTTTCTCATATTTGCTATTACTTCCATTAAATTTTCATCATTTTCTAATTTATAACATATATGGTATACCCCCCCAACGTATTATTTTTTGACATATTCCATACTCTACTATCTTTATCCATTGGTTGTATTAATTCAATCAAGTATCCATCTTTTTGCACAAAAATTATATAAACTCTCTGAATATAATCTTCAAATTTTTCCGATATAATGTCATATCCTAAATTTTTAAATTGCACACAGGCTTTCTGTATGTCTTTTACCAAATTTCCAATATGATGTATTCTCAAAAATAAACTCCTTAAAATCGCTTTCACTAATACCTACATATAACCATTTTAAACTAACGTCATTTTCCCATACTCCGCTAACATTTTTGAACCTATGGCTGATAAAAATTTCTGACGTTTTCTAGCAATAACCTGTGTATAAACATTAAAATTTTCATTTTGCAAATTTTGAACCAAATAAGCTTCTAAGATATAACCGAGCATTCTATTTTGATAATTTTTATCCACCACGAGTCCACTCGTAACTGCGATATTTTTATATTCCGCATATGTGGCAATATGTGCTATAATTTTTCCCTCATCACGAATAATAAAATTTCTAGCAAATTTATCATTTAACCGTTCGATTAGTTGATTTTTCAATGAATTAATTCCATAATTAGATGAAAAATTTTCAGCAGATAGTATCAACTCTGCAATGCTATCCATATCCTCTACACCAGCTATCTCAATCACTTCATTATGTTCCATCTGCTTATAATTTCCAAATAAATATACTTGACCATACTTTACTTTATACTTCTTGTTTAAGTCATTTCTTTCACTTGCACCATTTAAATTAAAATATTCCATTATGGTCTGAATATTTTTTTTAGAAGAAGAAATCATCTGATAATTATTTTTCAAAATCTCATATAATTCATAGACATTCGACTCATTAATATCTCCCGCAATACTAATGCTATTATGATATCTATTAATCGCATACTTCCCATCTTCACTTATAAAAAACTCCGTATTCATATGATAACCATATTTATTAAAATTTATATAAAAATACAAGTTTTCTACTATATTCTGAGATAATATCATATTTAATTGTTCTGCAAGTTTATAATCATCAACTTTTATCATCTCTACTTCCTTTTCTGAACTCTTTTTATACTGCTTTTAATTTATAACTTAATAATAGTATTTAGACAATCCAATATGCTAATTAATGTAAAATATCTCTTAATGCATTTAACAGATAATCATTGTCATCTCTATTTTTCACCGCTATCCGGATATATTCCCCACCATCAAAAGCATATTTCTGAGATAGATCCTTTATAAATACATCATATTTCTGAATTAATTTATTTGCCAAATCCAGTGCCTTAACATCACCTATTAGTTTACACATAATATAATTAGCCTGCGAAGAATATACATACATATTCTTAAATTGTGATAATTTTTCAACCAAATACTTTCTTTCACTCGCAATTTTATCACAAGCATCACCATAAGCATTTTTATATAAATGTTGTATCTGTAAAAAATACTCGGCATAAGAATTTATGTTCCATATAGACATATGACTCTTTATCTCTGATAAAAATTCCATATCACTACCAGCCAAAACCCCAAGTCGTAATCCTGGTATGCCATAGGACTTAGATATACTCTTAATAACAATCAAATTGGGATATTTGTTTAGAATATCCTCATCTATCAATGTATATCTAATTTCTCGTTCAGAAAAATCGATGAACGACTCATCAATAATAATTCGCACATTATTATGATGACAATCATCTATAAATTCTATCATTTGCTCTTTTTCTATAAAGGCACCACTCGGGTTATCGGGATTTACAATGATAACAGCATCTAAATGTTCTAAATCTTGTTTCATATCTGCAAGACTGAGTTTGTAATCATAATTACGAGTATTATACTCTACATAATCTTGCTTAAATCTGTCAATATATTCATTAAACACAGGGACAAATCGCCCAATTTTGCCTTTAATACTAAGTCCCAAAACATTTATCAATTCTGCCGCACCATTTCCAACTATAATATGATTTTCTTTTATATGAAACATATGGGCAACCGCTCTATTTTGTACGTCTAATCCCGATGGATATTCTCTAATCAGTACAGATGAAAAATAATTCATTTGCTCTATTAACTTCTGTGGCGGATAATATGGATTCACCAAATAACAAAAATCCTTTAATTTGGGAAATCGCCAAAAACCACCATAATGTCCATCATATGCATTGAATTTATCATTTTTATCAGAAAATAACACATTCGCAATGTCCAAATCCTGTGGTGTATCTATTTCATACCAATTTTGAGAATTTAAAACATATGCTTTCAATTTTATTTTTTCAATATATGCAATAATTTTTAATACGGATTCGTAATACTGATTTTTACCATAAACTTTTATATATGCTTCCAAAAATGGCAAATACACAGTATCAATAAACCCCTTACTAAATTTATAAATATTAACCGTCTTATAATATCTTTTCGCTAAATCATATGAAAAATCTTGTTTTTCGATAAATTCTACTATTTCATCATTCTCATTTAACCGAGTAACCGTTCCATCCATCCAATGCTCATATTTTGCGACAGTTACTAGATTAGGTTCCTCATCTAACACTATTTCATTAATTAAATTTTCATCAAAAACCAAATCCGACTCTAGTAATATCGTATCATCTTTTGCTAATTCATCTCTTGCTATATATAAGGAATATATATTATTGGTAGAGACATAATCATTGTTTTCTATAAATACAATATTCAGTTCACTATCAGCATATTTTTTATTAATATGTGAGATCAAACCATCTTTCTCATATCCTACTACGATTACAATCTTTTTTATTCCAGCATATGTAATAGCTTTAATGGCTCTATCTAGAATTTTTTCACCAGCTACATCCACCATACACTTCGTGTTGCTTTGTGTATATTCAGCTAATCTATTACCCATTCCCGCAGCAAGTATTAAAACCTGCATATATCCTCCTTATACAATAAAAAATCTATTTTTAAATTTTATTTTCATTATCTAACAATTTTAATTTGGTCACTGGATGAACTTTCCTCTTATTCTTAGGGGGGAGTTTCATATAATCGTCGTAACAATACCCTAAGTATCCATCATAATCGCTAGCACCATAAAATTCACAACTTTCGAACTTATATTTTTTCCTATTCAGATACCAATCGATATTATAACCCTGTACATCTCTTGGATTGGGAAACATCAACATTCGAACATATGGCGATTTATTACGATGACTTTGTATTTCTAAATTTCTAAGACAACTTTTAGCCATTTTCTCAGGGATTTTAGAAAATAAGTTATGTACACATCTACCAAATATATTTTTATGAGCAAATCGACCAACCTCAGACCAAAGCATTTTTCTTACCATATAACATTTCAAATTATGGACAAAACTAAGAACCTTACCCTTCGGCACATAATCCATTACAAATATGTCTATAAAAACACCTTGTTCATAGGGCATATGTTCTTGAAATTCTCGTAAAAAAAGAGTGTCTTTTCTTCTTAACTTACCATATCCCCATCGATAGCCATCGGTATTTCTATAATCTTGAAAATAATATATTTCACTATCTAGCTCCGTTTTACAAGCTGTTCTAAATTTTTCATACTCATCTCTAAGCATTGCAACATCAGCATCATCATCCCAAGGGATAAATCCTTTATGCCGAATTGCACCTAACATAGTACCTGCTATAATATTATATTTAATATCACATTTTTCACATATCCTATGAACTTCTTTAAGTAGCTGAAGTTCTATCATTTGAAGTTGTTTTAACTGCTCATCCAATATTTGAATCATATTATACACCTGTAACACTTTATAAATTTTATTATAAATTGTATTCTTTGCGATAACTCATGATAAAATATCACCATCATCTACTTATAACTATATTCCCTTTTTTGTATTCATCTACAAAATACGAATCATCATATATTCTTTAATATTTTTAAATACCTTCCTTGTAGGTAATCGCTCGGTGTATATTATTACCAGCAGAACCTAACTCAACATCTGATAATTTTGACGTAAAATATTTTTTTCTCTCATCTCTTAATTCATCACTAGACACATAATTAAAATACTCATCTATGGTGTTGATAATGTCTTCTTCCATTTTAAAATTATTTCCCCAACCATATGGATTTAGTTCAGTTTGTAAAGGCTCTTTCATCTTAAAAGAATATTTTTCAACGTTGCCATCATTCTCATTTAAAATATGTATACTCATATCCCTATAATAAACGATATACATTTCACCATTTTGTCGAGTAATATTATCAAAATCCATATAATAATACATTCTATTCGCTACATCAAAATTCAAATGAAATAAATTTTCACACAAATGTATATTCCCATATTTAATGTCCATTTTATAAAAAGTATTAGACTTGTATGGTAATAATATTAACTCATTATTATAAATCATGATCGAACTCAAATACGGGTAATCGCCAGACACTATATCATTTACATTACCTATTATGTCATTATTCTGTGTTCGTGCATTCCATCGAACAATACACCCATCTGAAATTGCACTAAAATAAAAAGTATCTCCATCAACTGTCATACAAGAATATCCCTGTATATCCGATATGATATATATGTTTTGTTCATATGTACTTAAATTAACAACCAACATCTTATTAGTCGTAGCAGAAGCTACATATAATTGTCCATCTCTTAAACAATGAGCATTTACAACACGTTCTTTATTGCTATCTATATTCTCATTATTAATACTTCGAATATCAATCGTTTTAAACTCACCCGCATTAATATCATAAGCTAATATCTCATCTGATAAACATGGAATAAAATATAATACATGTTGATATTGATAAATTTTAGAATACGATAAATTCGCTAGACCCGATTCAATTGTTTTTATATTTTTATCCTTATTTAGTAATAAAATTTCATCAGAAAAACTAGGACATATAACTATATAGTCATCGACAATCAAAATATCTGAGTATGAACATATATTTTTATCTCCTGATAATTCCATATATTCTACTCTTTCTTTAGTTTTCCTATCAATATAACATAATTTATTAATATAATTTTCTACATACCAAATTTTATCTTTCATCACACATACTGCCATGACAAAAGCTGTCATTGCTTCTTCTTTTGTTTTTTGTCTAATGATATTACAATTTGTATGAAATGTAGGTTTACCTTGAACCTCAAATAAACGTTCTACTGAACTATATTCTCCTAAACTTCCCACTGAAATAGCTACTGATATGGTGACATCTGATGTATTATCATAAATTCCTATACCATTGTCTATAAAATTATTTTTTATGCTTAAATATTTATCTAAAAGCTTAGGTCTCATAGACTTTAACGTCGTTTCATATAAAGGATGAGGTCTAAATAATAAACAAATATCATTTCTTTGTTGCACTCTCTGAAATACCATATTCATTTTATCAATCGCCACATCATCATAATATAATAGTTCTATAATACCTACACTATAATAAACAATAGGTCTACCATCAGCAATTATTGCCCAATCATCTGGCATAATCGATATATCATTTGATAATTTTGTGATTTTATCATATTTAGGTGTGCCTAAAACCAATAACTTATTTTGATTAATATAAGCAGATAAAACATCTTTATGACTTTGTCTACTAAGTATTATATAATCTACATTACGGTATGCAGGCAATTTGTAATGATGTTTATCAAAATTTTCTGGTGGTGCATAATACGGAATATACACCAGAGTTTCAATATGCTTTTTTAAATTATATGAACAGAATGGTTCAACTATCTGAGTAACAGCATTATATTTATCATATGGATTATGAATATATGCGATATCTGGCTTAATATCTTCAAGAGGATATTTTCTATAATCTACAACAGGAATATTACTGGGAAATTTATCTGCTTCATAACATAGTCTGCGTTTATTATTTTCAATTTTATAATACGGAATGGGAACTACTACAGCATCAACTTTTTCATCGTTGGACGCTGAAAGATATACAGACTCTAAAGCATCCCACATACTTGCATTATAAGGAAAAAAAACTATCTGTATTTTGGGTGTTATTATCTTAATACTCTCGTTTACCTCCTCTATCATCAATAGAAGTTGCTTATTATAATCATCATGATTACATTTGCCACTGTCTTCTGATAGCTTCATTGCATAACCATAACAAATTTTTTGAAACTCTATTAATATATCAATCATATCTTGATATCCATATGATAGATTTTTTTGATTTTCTAAGTGTACAACCGATATACTCACATCACCATGATTATCTTCTTTTAACAACTGGATAATATACTCCGACACATCTTGCAAGTCTGCCAGTAAATTAATGCTCTGATTAGTCTTTAGATAGGAAATAGCTTCTATCATATTATCGCAGATTTCTAATAATTCATTTTTTATATGTTTTCTCATAAACGACACTCCAAATCATACTTGTGCCTTGTCTAACACCCTTTTTGATATTGATTATTTTTATAAAATATACTACTACAAATATGTACACTGATAAGCACTTTTTTTCTCCCTACCTCTCAAAAACTCCTCCATAACCTTGGCTATGCCAATGCTTTCTTCTGCGGTTAATTTTATGCCACCTTGATAGTTCACTTTATTTATTCTTTTAACAAAATCGCTAATCTCATATCTTAGTCCATCCCCATCAAATCTAGTGGGGATAAATTTATTTTTTGTAGTGTCTTCATAGCATATTTCAAATCCATTGATACGCCACCACGGTGATTTTACCAGAATATATCCCTTTGTGCCAGCTATAACTAATTGCCCTTCTGATTTAACCGATAATCCCGTTTTAACAGTTGCCATACTATTTTTATATCTAAAATATGCCTTTGTATACATATCTAGACCATTATCGGCTGTTATACTCTCAAATGTTAACTTTTCATAATCTGCCCCTAATAACTTTATAATGGGAAGCAAATTATAACTACCAAACTCCGTAAACGAGCCACCATATTTAATATTCGTCATTTCTCTAACATTATCGTTTTCATTAATACGACTAAAACATGCCTCAACATCACGCACATTTCCGATAATGCCATTTCGAACCATGCCAATAAGTTGTATAAAACCTGGCATATATGCGGTTTTTATCCCTTCCATTAGTACTAAATCGTTGTTGTTCGCTAATTCATAGACAGCCCTTGCCTGCTGCTCTTTTAAAACCATGGGTTTTTCACATATAACATGTTTTCCTCTATTAAGAGCATCTATTATATACTCATAATGCGTTTCATGTGGTGATGCAATGTTGACAGCATCTATATTTTCATAAAATTCATCTAAATCATCACATGCATAAGCTAAATCAAATTTTTCAGCATATTTTTTAGCACTTGATATTCTAGGATGATATACAGAGGTTAAATTAATGCCACTAACATATTTGATTTCTGAAGGAAATCTATAGGCAATCCTACCCGTACCAATCATTCCAAGACGAATAAGGGGAAATTTATTGCTTCTAAGTGCTGTACTTGAAATATTTTTTGTTCTCTCTAGATAGGCTACTTCACAATATTCTTTTAAATAATCAAATATACCAATCCAATCAGAACCTACAGTAAAAATATCGATATTATACTTGATGATGTCCTCTACTTTTTGCCCATCATGATCTTCAATAATAATTTCATCTGCAAAACCTGTTTTTTTGACATTATCAATTCTTTCAAGAAGTGAATCGACCACATTGAGTTTACCTCTGGTTATATCATAATATTCTGTCGTGACCCCTACGATCAAATAATCACCCAATGCTTTTGCACGTTTTAATAAATTATAATGCCCCTTGTGAAACAGATCAAATGAGCCATATGTAATTATTTTTTTCATGATGTCACCCACCTATCTTCGCCCGCACCAAATCGATATAAATAAATACTATTACTCAATAATTCATCATCCATCTCAGCACTTGTTAACCTTTTAGTCATATTATCATTATCTAACTGACCATCCCAGTCGTTATCTATGACTAACACATAAAATAATTCCTGCGTTATATCATCTAATTTTCTATCATAGGTTATATTAATATTTGGCTTATGCGTTTTAAAATCTTCACATTTATTACATCCAATCGTTATAATAGGAAAACCTTTTGAAATATTAATATTTTCACTGTGAACATGACCATTAATATAGGCTAACACCTTTGATGCATTTTCTGCTCTTTGATGATATTCTTGTAAAATTTGTATTAGCCAATCGCCATTATGCGTTTTTTTTGCCCAATAATCGAGTTCTTCCATAGGCGGACAATGACCAAATACCATAATATTTTTATCCGTATATTTTAATAAATTCTCTAGCCATATCAATTCTTCATCCGTATATCCATACCGATGCTCTCTATCATTATCATAACAATCTAAAAAAATCAGTCGAACACCTTTTATATCCACATAATAATATGGCTTATCACTATCTAAATACTCTTTGCACTGTTCGCTGACACTCATCGTTTCTAATTTATTATGTGAAAAATAATTTGCATCATGATTACCCAAGCAAATATATAAAGGTTTAGGAAGTGAATTTAATACATATTTAGTATATTTTATACTAAGCCACTTACAAAGTATACCATCAGTAAAATCACCTAAATGAAGCATGGCATCTGCATCAATCATCTTAGCCATTTTTCTCATATTATATGCACTTTGCTCAAATGTTCCACGAATAGCAAAGTGACTATCTGATGCTAAAATCAATCTTATGCTATTATCACCATGATTTGTATTAATCAAATTACTAATTCTATCGCATTCTTTATCAAAAATTGGATTATGTTTAAACTTAACAGACTGCATATATTCCCAGTCGTAAATAATCCCCTCAATATAAAACTGAGGGATATCAAAATCTAATTCTATCGATGTCGTTACATCATTATTATCATTATTCTTATTATCACCACATATTACAAAACTTTGATTTTTAAATTTATCACTAATATCTTTCCCATCTACCCTTTTAAGGCATATTCTAAAATAGGTATCTTCTGCAAATACATACTTATCTGCTGAATACTGCGTAATATCTAAATCTTGATTATATGTTAAATAGGCACTATCTGGTAAATATTTATATTCATGCATAAAACTCTCATCAAAATCTGTACTATATGTTGCAATATTAAATAAATAATTACATCCCACAATATCAAGACTAGTACCTTTTTTGGCATAATAATATTCTGGTGTAGCCATATGAATAGTAGAACCACCTAACATGACACCAGTATCTAGCGTCGTCCTAGCATTAATTTGCCAATTAAAATACATTTTTTCTCCCTAAATATTTTTCTGGATAATCAGTAAATATCCCACTAACGCCCATTTGTTGCATCAATCTATAATGATAATTTGTATTCACCGTCCAAACATATACTTTATATCCGCTATTTATTAATTCTTCCACAACCTTACCTTTAACCATTTGATAATTCATATGCACCGAATAAACTTTAAAATTTAAATTATTTATATAGCTAGACATATTAAATAAATTTGCATATGTAAGTACACCTATTTTAATGCTAGAATCCAATTGATAAAGTCTAGATAACAAATGATGATCAAACGATGATACTAATACGGAATGATGCCTATTATATTTTTCAATAGACTCCAATAATTTACTAACCACCCTATTTTGATAATACGGCATATTTTTAATTTCTATGTTTAACATCACATCATCTGGTACTATCTCAAAAACCTCATCCAAAGTAAGTATTTTTTCCTTAGGTAATTCTGGCTTATAATGCGCCATATTAAGATCTAACAATGCGTCATATGTGCTATCTTTAATCATCATATCCACACCAGTTTGACGAAACATATTATAATCATGACTTAGAACTAAGACTCCATCTTTGGTGATTTGTACATCAAACTCCAACATTTTCAAATTTAATTTAATCGCCTCTAAAAAGGCTGATCGAGTGTTTTCAGCACAGTTTCCAGATGCCCCCCTATGACCGATAATTATCATTTTTCAATCCTCACTTTTTTCACTGGTCACTGTTTTGCCTTAATATTTCATACATTATCACAGAACCAGCAACTGCAGCATTTAAAGACTCCATCCTACCTACATTTGGTATTGTTACAATATGTATATCGGCATCTTCTACTATATGCTTAGAAATACCATTCGCCTCATTGCCAATAATCACCGCTGTCTTATTAGTATAAGATACATCATAAATTGAGTTAGTCGCATTAACATCAGCTGCAAAAATATTATATCCACTTTGAATAAGTTGTAATTTTACATCATTCCAATGCATATCTTCTACTATAGGTAAACTATAAATCCCCCCCATAGTGGAACGCAACACCTTATTATTATATATATCCACACTACCAGATAACATAATAATACCGCCTATTCCCGCACAATCAGCGGTACGTATCAGAGTTCCTAAATTTCCAGCATCTTGTAATCTATCCAGTATAAATATTGGCTTTTGATAAGATAATATTTCTTTAAGTGTAGATTTTTTTTGATGAACTATCGCAAGCACTCCTTGGGGAGTTTTGGTGTCAAATAATTTATTAATAATTTCCGAACTAACCTCTAATATTTGGGTATTTGAACTACTGTGAACATTATTAATAATCATCTGTAAATTCGCTTCATCATTCAAAATATTCTCATCATATAAAATCGCTTCTATCAAAGCATCTAATTCCATCAACGATTTTATAAATCGAACTCCTTCAGCCACAAACAACCCACTACTTCGCCTATATTTTTTATTATTTAATTTTCGTACTTCCTTAATCCATTTATTTTGAGATGATGTGATTTTCATGATATTTTACCCATTGATTAACTATTTTCTATTTTTTTTAAATCATCATTATGGCCGATTACAACCAAAACATCCTCAGCTTTTATCAAATCATCAGGACCAACGGCTATATTTATTGTAGTACTTTTTTTAATGGCCATAACATTGATGCCATAGGTACCTCGCATATTAATCTCTTTTAAACTCTTATCATGCCATTCCTCCAGTGCTAAAATCTCCATAATAGAATAATCTGGCGCTAATTGTATATAGTCTAATATATTATCTGATACTAGATTATTAGCGATACGAATCCCCATTTCACGTTCTGGAAAAACCACTCTATCCGCACCGATTTTATAAAGCACCTTACTATGCAACTCATTTTGTGCCTTTGCTACGACATAATTAATGCCTACTTCTTTTGCAACCAATGTTACCAATATTGATGATTGAATATCCGCACCTATTGAGATAATAGCAACATCAAAATTTCTAATGCCAAGAGATTTTAAAGTGTTTTCATCCGTCACATCAGCCTGAACAGCATATGTCACCTTATCGGCGATACTTTGTATTACTTCTTCACTCTTATCTATAACCATAACTTCCGCACCTAGTTCCATTAATTTAAGTGCTAAGCTTGAGCCGAAGCGACCACAGCCTATTGCCACAAATTGCTTTTTCATATATTCCCCCCCATACAATACATTTTATTATCCGACCATTATTTTTCCTTCTGGATATCGATAAAGCGACTTTTTATGTTTTCTTCTAGCCAGTGCCATTGCAATAGTCAATGGTCCTAGTCTTCCAAAAAACATCGTAATGGTAATTATAATCTTACCCATTACCGATAATACAGGAGTACATCCTAAAGTAAGCCCCACTGTTCCAAATGCTGAAACTGCCTCAAATAATAAATCTAAAAATGAAATTCCTGTTTCAGTACAAGTCAGTATAAATGTTACAAAAATAACAATTGATAATGCTATACTAAGAAGAGCCAATGCCCTCATCACCGTAGTCGTTGCAAATCGTCTATTCCCAAATTCTATATCATCTTTATCTCTAATAAGACTAATAACCAGAAGGATAACTAGCCCAAATGTAGTCGTCTTAATACCACCTGCAGTCGAACCAGGCGATCCACCTATAAACATATAAAATATCGTTAAAAACTTAGTAGGCATCCTTAATTCAGACATAGAAAGTGTATTAAAACCAGCTGTACGAGGCGTTACAGCGTGAAAACTAGCTGCTATAACCTTTTGGCCAAAATTCATATTGCCCATTGTAGCGACATTAGAATACTCTAAAATAAAAACCATCACAAAGCCCGATATCAATAAAATAGCTGTCATAATTAACACAAATCGAGAATGTAGCGATAGTTGCTTTTTCTGTTTGTTAATAATATATTCTTTTATGCCTAAAAATAAATCGATCATAACCGTAAAACCAAGTCCACCTAAAATGATTAATAACATAATGGTGAAATTAACCAATATATCGGTACTAAATGGCATCAAACTAGTTCCACCACCTAAAATATCAAATCCCGCATTACAAAATGCAGAAATCGAATGAAAGACCGAATAGCTAACCCCCTTAGATAAACCATACATCGGAATAAATTTAAACGATAAAAAAACCGCACCGATGAATTCAATAAATAAAGTGGTAAACAAAATAATTTGAGTTAGCTTTACAACGCCTTGTATCGTCTCTTGATTAAGAGCTTCTTGCATGACTATCCTACCTCTTAGGGAAATACGTTTACCAATAACCATTGCCATACTAGTAGCCATGGTCATAAAACCCAGACCACCAAATTGTATGAGTAGTAATATCACCGATTTACCAAAAGCCGTCCAATATGTTCCCGTATCAACCACCACTAATCCAGTAACACAGACAGCAGAAGTTGATGTAAATAAGGCATCAATAAATGCTGTAGATGACCCATCATTGGATGCGATTGGAAGCGATAATAAGATAGCTCCCAGCAAAATCACCCCAGCAAATCCTAGTATTAATACTTGGCTAGGATTTAGCCCTTGTGATTTTTTGCCTTCTACCCTTTGAGACTGCATATTAATATTTCTTTGTAATCTAAACTTTTTTTTCAGCGTTGTATTCTCATTTACTAGAGTTTCACTGACATTTTTCTGATGTGTGGAAATATCATTAAAATGATTTTCCGATGATAAATTCAATTTTCTATTATATTTCTCATTACTTGATTTTTTTCTTTTTTTCATAATATACCTCTTATACATTAAAAGTCTATCCAAAGTATATATCAAATTTAATACTAGGGCAATATCCCGACATTAAAAAAGACTGCTATCATAAAGCAGTCTTTTTTACATTTGGCATCTTACGAATTCATAGAACCAGCTGCAATCGAATGTATAGTATCCTTAATATGTCTAGCAGATTGTTTGTTTTTATCCGACATTTGTTCTTCTTTATTAATTTGCGAAGCTGATTCTACGGACTGTTTTTTTCCATATTCTTCAATCATATCCTTTGTTATCAAGCATCGTTGAATATCAGAATTAGATGGTATTTCAAACATAATATCTCTCATAGAATTTTCAAGAATACTTCGCAATCCCCTTGCACCCGTTTTTCGTTCCATGGATAGACTGGCAATAGCCTCTAATGCTTCCTTTTCAAATTCAAGTTTTACACCATCAAGTTCAAATAACTTTGTATATTGTTTAATAAGTGCATTTTTAGGTTCTGTTAAAATCCTAATCAATGCTTCTTCATCTAATTCATGCAATGATACATTAATGGGAACACGACCAATAAACTCTGGGATTAATCCAAACTTTAGCAAATCTTCCGTTTCCAATTTTTTTAATAATTCACCCATTTCAATGCTTTTTTTACTTTGTAACTTAGCCCCAAATCCCATTGATTTTTGACCAGTTCGTTTCATTATTATCTCATCAATACCTTCAAATGCTCCACCACATATAAATAAAATATTAGTAGTATCAATCTGTAATAATTCTTGATGAGGATGCTTTCGCCCACCCTGCGGTGGAACGCTCGCAACAGTTCCTTCGATTATTTTAAGTAGTGCTTGTTGAACACCTTCTCCACTGACATCACGAGTTATCGATGGATTTTCAGATTTTCTAGTAATTTTATCAATCTCATCGATGTATATAATGCCCTTTTGTGCTCTTTCAATATTATAATCAGCTGCTTGAATAATTTTCAAAAGAATATTTTCCACATCTTCTCCAACATATCCAGCCTCTGTAAGAGCTGTCGCATCCGCCAGAGCAAAAGGAACATCTAAAATTTTTGCCAAAGTTTGTGCGAGTAAAGTTTTACCAGAACCTGTTGGGCCTATCATCAAAATATTAGATTTTTGGATTTCTACATCATCATCTATATTATTATTTTGTATTCTTTTATAATGATTATACACAGCTACAGCAAGTGATTTTTTAGCTTCTTCTTGACTGATCACATATTCATTTAAAATATTATAAATTTCTACAGGTTTTGGTAGAACATAATCTTCCAACTCCCAATTCTGAGCATTATCTTCAACGACAATATCATGACAAACATCCACACATTCATTGCAAATAAATACACCCTGACCCGCAATTAATCTATTGACTTCTCTTTGAGCCTTTCCACAAAACGAACATCTAAGATCTTCTGCTTCTCTATATCTCGACATTTTTCACCCCTCTAAAGCTTATCTCGAAATTCTAACACCTTATCAACCAATCCATACTCTAATGCCTCCTGAGCACTCATAAATGTATCTCTTTCAGTGTCTCTCTCAATAACTGTCATCTCCTGCCCAGTTCTCTCACTCATAATTGAATTAAGCTTATCACGCATCTTTAATATTCTTTCTGCATGAATTTTAATCTCAGTAGCCTGACCCCGTGTTCCACCAAGCGGTTGATGTATCATAATTTCGGAATTAGGTAGAGCATATCGCTTACCTTTTGCACCAGCACATAGCAAAAACGCACCCATACTAGCTGCCATACCAACACAAATAGTCGAAACATCGGGTTTAATATACTGCATCGTATCAAATATTGCCATTCCCGCTGTAATAGAACCACCTGGACTATTTATATATACACTGATATCACGATCTGGATCATCGGCTTCTAAAAATAAAAGTTGTGCAACAACTAAGCTTGCTGTTTGATCGTTAATTTGATCCCCAATAAATATAATTCTATCTTTAAGCAATCTAGAATATATATCATATGAACGTTCTCCACGTCCTGTCTGCTCTACAACATATGGTACTAATGGCATATTCGCCTCCTTTATACTCTATAACATTACTTGATTTTTGCATTGCTTACCAAAACATCCACTGCTTTTTTCGTCTTAATGGTAGATTTAATATAATCCATCTGTGGCACTAATAATTTTTTGAGTTCTTCTACACTGCGCTTTTGAGCTTCTGCAATCCTTTCAAATTCCTCATCCATATCTTCATCTGTTACTATAATTTTTTCTTTTTCAATAACTGCCTCTAGCATTAAAGAAGCCTTAACTCGTTGAGTAGCATCTTCTCTAGTGCTTTCTCTTAGTTGTTCCAAAGTAGTACCAGAATACTGTAGATACTGTTCCATATCTAGACCTTGATATCTTAATTGATTTGTTAAATCATCAACCATACCATCAATTTCCATTTCTACCATAGGTGTTGGAATATCTACCTCAACTAATTTTAATACTTCATCGATGATATTATTTTGAAGTTGTGCATCATCTCTTTTTTTAGCGGCAGTTTCCAAATTTGTTCTAATATCGGCTTTTAATTCATCTAATGTATCAAATTCAGAAGTATCCTTTGCAAATTCATCATCTAACTCAGGTAACTCCTTCGTCTTAATTTCTAAAATTTTAACCTTAAAAACAGCCTCTTTACCAGCGAGTTCTTCCGCATGATACTGCTCTGGGAAAGTCACTTTTACATCGACATCATCATCTACATTTTTTCCTATCAATTGTTCCTCAAAACCAGGAATAAACGAACCCGAACCAATTTCTAACTCATGTTCAAAATCTTTTCCACCTTCAAAGGGAACATCATCGACAAAACCTTCATAATCAATAACCGCTATATCACCATTTTCAACAGCACGATCTTCTACTGTAATAAGTCGTCCATTTAATTCTTGCTGTTTCTTTAATTCTGCATCTACTTCTTCATCAGAAATGACAGTTTTTACTGCATCTACTTCAACACCTTTATATCCCTCTATATTAATCTCTGGTTTTGTTGCAAAAGTAGCAGTCACAACCAAACCATCATCACCACCCACTTTTTTTATCTCCACCTCTGGTTTTGATACTGGCTCCACCTTTAATTCATCTAATGCCTTCGTATAGGTATCTGGCAATACCAAATCTATTGCACCATCATAAAAAACTTCTTTTCCATAATGTAATTCAATCATCTTTTGAGGTGCTTTACCTTTTCTAAAACCTTGCACATTAAACTTACTACGCTCTTTTAGATATACCTTTTTAATAGCAACATTAAAATCTTGTGCTGATACAGTCATCTCTATTGTCACCATATTTTTTTCATCATTTAAAATTTGACACTTCATTTTTTGTTCCTCCTTGTATTTATACCCTCTGATGATTTATCATATTACAAAGTTGGTATGTTGTAAATAATTTATACAATTTTTTATAAAATTCCACATCACCTCTTATTACTCCACTGGATAATTAGTAAACTCATCTATTCCATCAATCGCACTAACACCGATATATCCAATACCAAACATGGCATTAATTAATTGATACGCATCTTCTCGATTCGCACCATACACTAATATAGGAATTTGTTTATCAATATTTTTTTCAGACATAATCTGTTCTAAGTTCTTAGTATCAGCTAATAAATCAATCGTCAGTGGAATATTAATGGCTGACTTCATATGTTTTTCATTAAATTCCTCTGGTGATCTAGCATCTATAACGGGATATTTCCCACTAACTACTAATTCTGTAAACTCTCTGCCACGTAAGAATGGAATGGTAGTTACCATTTTATAATCATACATCGCCATACCAATGGCATTAATAACATTGGTAAAGTCATTTTTTATAAGGATATTTTGAGCTTGGGTACTTCTATTGCCACTTCGACAAATAACAAAAACAGCACTATCTTTTAAATCCTCAATTCTACTTAGATTATTTGTTATCGCATCCAATGGTAGATTAACAGCATATCGTAAATGACCAGTATTATATTCATCCATGGTTCTCACATCTAAAAGAGTAAAATTATCATCATTAGTGTATTGTTCGATTTTCTTATCTAAACCTTCACCATCGATCAAATTCGCCTCATTAGCAGAATCCACACCACATCCGCCTAAAAACATTATTATACTGACTATTAATATAATAGGAATAGTAAACCAATATAATTTCATACTTCCTCACTTTCTAAATTATTAAATTAAAAATAACACATATTATATATTATAACATAACAACATACTTATACACTGCATAATATCCTAAATAACAACATTTACACCCATACTATTATTCGTCAGTTGCTACATAATATATGAATAAGTGTAAATTTTTTCTATTTATCTTTTCATTTCATATTTTTTGCCTTATACTATTGATAGATTAACTCTAGATACTACTACATTCTATTATATATCAACATGGACAATTATTATAATTTTTTTAGGAGTAATATGAAATTTATCACAGAACTAGCACAAAAAAATAATCATATACTTAGCGATGAACAACTAACAGCCGCTTCTCATATACATGGATCCGCACTTACTCTAGCTGTACCAGGCAGTGGCAAAACAACATTACTATTATATCGGGCTGCTAATCTGATAATAAACGAAAATATTAATGCAAAAAACTTACTTACGCTTACATTTTCAAAATCAGCCGCTACTGATATGAACCTTAGATATAAGAGAGATATCATGCCTTATACCCATCAAATATTAAATATCTCAACCATACATAGTTTTTGTTTTAAAATAGTTAGAGCATATTATAAACATAAAAACATCTCATTAAACATATTAGGTGAAGGTGGTCAATACTCTAAAAGACAAATTATAAATAATCTATACTATCAGCATACCAATAAATTTATAAGCCAAGAAATCTCTGAAGAAGTATCTAGAATGATTAATATTAAAAAAAATCAACAAAACGACTATCCCCTCTCTACTAAACTGATACCCATAGAATTATTTAATATGCTATTTTCATCCTATGAAAACTTTAAAAAACAATATAATTTAATTGATTTTGATGATATGTTAACCAAAACATTAATGATTTTAGAAAACCACCCCAAAACAGTGAATTATTACAATTTAAAATTCCCATATATACAAATAGATGAAGCACAAGATACCTCTAGCATACAAAATCGCATTATATCCATAATAGCAGGAAAAAATCCCAATATATTTATGGTTGCAGATGATGATCAAAGCATTTATCAGTTTCGAGGTGCCTCGCCAAATGAATTATTAGAATTTCAAAAAAAATTTCCAAATTCTAAAATTTATCATTTATCAAGGAATTTTCGTTGCTCTGCTAACATCATCAAAGTATGTAAAACGCTTATAGAAAATAATGAAATTCGCTATAACAAACCCATACAAATACTAGATACCCCCTATAATAAACCCGTTATGATACGATATTTTAACGATATAAATACTAGAAATCAATATATTATCAGTGATACTTTAAATCAACCACTCAGTAACATCTCTCCTATTAAATCAACTGCCATTTTATATAGAAATCATCTTAGTTCTATTTCTATCATCGATGCACTGGATAGAGCAAATGGTGATTTTCAGATAAAAGATGCTAACAACACACTGATGGAAAATAAAATCATCAAAGATATACTCGCTTTTTTTCAATTTGCGCTTATACCACAAGATAAAGAGTCCTTTATACAAATTGCCTATAAGATGGATATATTTATATCAAAAAAAGCTATAAATGTAATAAAAAATACAAATTCTACACAACCCGTATTAGATATATTAAGAATGATACCAGAACAAAGTATCAAACTACAAACCCAGTGGATTAGACTGGCGGATAACTTTGACAAAATCCGTAGTCTAAGTCCATATGAAGCGATTATATTCATTGAAAGAGATTTGGGATATTTAAAAAAATTAAAATCACAATGTGCAAAAGCAAAGATATCCTTTACATCTCAGCGTTCAATTTTATCTACACTAAAACAAATCGCCTACCACCAAAATACATTAATAGAATTTATGGAGCGTATAAAATATTTAGATATACTATCTAAAACAGCACAAAAGAACACTTCGTCATTACAATTATTAACAATACACAGTTCTAAAGGATTAGAATTTGATAAAGTGATAATAATCGATATAGATAAAGGCATATTACCCTCCCAAAAAAATAGAGAGGAAGATCCCAAACAGTGGGAAGAAGAACGTCGCCTATTATATGTTGCCATGAGTAGAGCTAGACATCAGTTAGAAATTCTACAACTTCGTTTTATCAATAATAAATATATACAACCTTCACCTTTTATAAAAGAAATATCCGAGGATTCATCTATTAACATCATAAATCCACCCATAGATAAACTGCCAAATACATTATACGATATACCAATATCTACATAATAGTATCCAACACTTGACTAATAATATCATAACTATATCCACGTCTAGCAAGTAGCGAATAAATTCGCTGCTTTTTTTTATATGAATCAATAGTACTCATTTCTAATTCTTTTAATTTCTTTTGTGCAATCTGTAAGGCAAAGTCAAATCGTTCATCAATATCCGCATGCGACAATGCTTCTTCGATAATATGGCTAGATATGCCCCGTTTTCGCATATCATATCGAAGTTTTTTAATGCCATATTTTTTTATCCTATTTTCAATAAAAATACTGGCATATCTAGCATCATCTATATATCCATCATTTTTTAATATATCCACTACCTCATCGATTAATTCATGCTTATATCCGCTAGATAGCAATTTACGTCTAACTTCTTGCTCTGTTCTATCCTGATAGGCAATAAAATAAATTGCCTTATCCAATGCCATTTCTTTCATTATAGTACGATAGTCTACTTCATTTAAAACTCTTCCTATTGTTACATCATAATGTTCAATAAAAGAATTTGAAACATCAAAATACTCATCTGTATCATCTTGTACAGATGTTAGATAGATGCGACTTTTATTTTTACGATGACGAAGTTTATAAATACCTGTAATTTTAAATTCATTCATTATGTCACTAATTACTCCTTAGGTAATTACTCTTTAGGCGTTTTTACATCAATATCAACCCAATCAATCTTCATAGTATGCCCCGTATGCCATCCATAACCATGCATAAATACTCTAATATACGGTTTATTTAATTGGACACCCTTTAATACTACTTCGTGAGTACCATAACTATATTTAATCTCATTTGTTCTAGTATCATAGATAAGCTTTTCTTCAAACCACTCATCAAATATAGGATCTAACAATGCATAATCTTTCGAATTTTGCCAATTAGGCGACATGACTCTAATATTATCATTACCTGGTCTTTTGGTATCTTCTCCATAAAAATGAACATATTCCACGAGTGCCAAAGCATTACCGATACTCTTTGACCAATCGTGATCGGTTAAAAGGGGTTTTAGTCCGCTATCATTAGTCTCAACAATGGCAAGCCCACCTGAAAATTTATCATTTTCATAATGAAATTTCACTCGACGTTTTATGGTAATCACATCTCCTTGTTTCAAACTAATTGCCTTTGATAATAAAAAAGCTCCTCTATCAGTCTGTGCAATTGGCACGGTTAAAATATCATTATCAATATCGACTTTATCATATGCCTTAAACATGGTTTTCCACTCACCCACATACCAAAAATCTCTATCTAAATGATTAAATTCATCATAATAATGCATATTGTCATCATCTGTATTTTTTATATATGCAAAATAATAGGAACCACTTACTATAATAATAAATAAAATGACGACAAATAGCCCCTTTAATCCTTTCACTAAAATCCCCCTCTATAATGTAAATGAATAGCCCGATAAAATAAGGGTCATCACTGATGATACTACCATCAGCGTTGCAATTACTATTGCAATGATTTTCATTGTTTTTGGTTTCATATTTACCTCCATACTTTTATGTCACTTTATAACTAACACTTTATTATTTCTTCTATATTGGTATACTCCGTAAGTGGTTCAATTTGTATATCAAAATACTTATTGGTTTTATTTCTATACCATGATAATACATCCTCTGGACTATTAATCAATAACAACTTTTGTCGTTTGGATAAGGATTTTATAAAACATTCTAAACTCATTGCATTTTTCTTTGGTAACTCGACCTTCCAAAGTGCATTTAAAACAATGGGTCTACGTGATGTAACAGCGGTATACTTACATTTTTTACTCCCGACATTATGCTCCTTTAACCGTCTATGAATATCCACCGTATATCCAGTATACAAAGTATTATCAGCGCATTTTAATATATAAACCCATGCATATTCTCTCATCAGTTAACACCACACCCCTAATATCATAAAAACTAACATATAAATTCTTGCCATACTCCATAAAATTTAATATTATAGTATTAGTGGCATTATTCAGCTTAAGACTGCTTACAACATAAAATTATACCATAGTATTATATAAACTCATAGGATTTAGCAAAATGAATTTTTTTATGACAACTAATCAATATTCTCAATCTCCACCGACAAATACATATTCTACCATTTCATATAAAAATGGTGATTTTTTAAAAATAATAGCTATAATTTCTATGCTCATCGATCATATTGGATTTTTATTATATCCACAACTATATATTCTAAGAATAATAGGCAGACTATCATTTCCTATTTTCTGTGTTCTTCTTGGTAGGGGCTTTAGAAGAACATCAAATAGAAAAATTTATTTTCTTCGTATGCTATTATTTGCACTGATATCCCATATGCCCTATATATTCTTTTCACCCATGCGACTAAATATATTTTTCACACTAGGAGTAGGTATCATTATATTATTTATCTATGAATATTCCCCTGCAACTGCTATACTATTACCCCTATTAGCGTTTTTTACCAATCTACAATATGGTGCCTATGGATTATATATTATACTGATTTTCTATATATTTAGAGAGAAAAAAGAATTTTGCATACCTGCATATATCATTCTAAATCTAATTCATTTTCATCTATCACAAAGCACTTTCCAGCTATGGAGTATTGCGTTTTTAGTAATTTGGATACTAGAAATTGATATACCCTATAGACTATCAAAATGGTTTGGATATATATTTTATCCAGCACATATAGCCATACTATATCTTATAAAAATATATGCATTGTAATAAAGATAAAATACACAACACTCAGTAAACCTACGTACAAAAGGATTAAATATGTTATTACCGATTGAATATTCCAAACTAAAACATGATGAATGTCTATTTGTCGATGTAAGAAGCCCCAAAGAATTTAACGAAGCCACCATTGAAGGGGCTATTAATCTAGCCTTATTTTCCGATGAACAGCGTGCGATTATCGGCACTTTATATAAACAAAAATCTCCTCTAGAGGCAAAGCGTGAAGGCGTACAAATCGTATCCAAAAAATTACCCGAACTATTTGATACGATATTAAAACTACGCTCACAAAGTAATAAAAGATTGGTTCTTTTTTGTGCTAGAGGTGGAGCTAGAAGCACTTCATTAGCCCTTCTTTTAAATGCATTAGGCGAAAATACCTACTATATCAAAGAAGGATATAGGGGCTATAGAAAATATATATTATCGCAACTTCCCAAATTGGCTAGCCAAAAGACATTTATTGTTCTAAATGGTAGAACAGGAGTTGGCAAAACTCTTATTTTACAGCATTTAAAAACACTAGGGCATGATGTTATTGATCTTGAAGATTTGGCATCTCATAGAGGATCATTACTGGGAAGTGTCGGGCTTAACGAACAACCTAGCACGAAAACTTTTGAATCTAGACTATATCATGCACTACGAAATAGCACATCAAAATATATATTTGTAGAGGCTGAAAGTCGTCGTATTGGCAAACTATTTATACCAGAATATATTAAAGAAGATATGACAAAAGGCATCCAGATATTCCTAGATGCCTCCATAGATTTTCGTGCTGATATTCTTACACAGGAGTATACTAAAAGTCCTAAATCACACTCAGAGCTAAAAGAGGCACTGGAAAAAATACGAAAATACATGGGCAATGCACCAATCGATAGACTACAGCAAAAACTCGATCATAACGAATATAAGGAAGTAGCCAAGGTACTAATGCAAAATTATTATGATCCCATGTATGACCATAGCATCAATAAACACAACTATCAGTATTCTCTCACTATAAGTGACATATCCACCGCCTCTAACAATATATCCCAGTGGTTACATTCACATATGGATATTAATCCTGAAATATAACAAGTATAACAAAACCCATTCTTAAGAACTTCTATGAATGGGTTTTATCGTATCATTACTCTTATCCTAATATATTTTCTATTATATTCACCAAATTAGTGGCCATTTTATTTAATTCTTCTTCATCTTGTCCCTCTATCATCACTCTAATGAGAGGTTCTGTACCAGATGGACGAATAAGAACACGACCATTTCCATGAAAATGTTGCTCTAATTTTTCTATCTCTTGTTTTATAGTAGAATCATCTTGATAAAAATGTTTTTTATTTGGATGTACTTTTGCATTTTTAAGAACCTGAGGATATACGGTCATTACGCTAGCTAATTTCGATAATGTGAAACCAGTTTTTTTCATCACAGAAATCAGCTGTACAGCTGTTAACAGTCCATCACCTGTCGTATTATGCTCTAAAAATATAACATGCCCAGACTGTTCGCCACCTATGCTATAAGAACCCTCACGCATTTTTTCTAGCACATATCTATCCCCTACCTTGGTTTGCTCTAAATTAATATCATGTTCTTCTAACACTTTTCTAAAACCAAGGTTACTCATAACAGTTGCTACTACAGTATCCTCAGATAATCTATCCTCTTTTTTTATCTGGATTGCACATATTGCCATAATCTTATCACCATCGACAATATGCCCATTTTCATCCACAGCAATCAATCTATCAGCATCACCATCAAATGCTACCCCAATATCTGCCTTTACTTCCTTTACCTTTTTAATTAAATCTTCTGGATGTGTAGAACCACACTTCTCATTAATATTACAACCATTGGGATTAGTGTGTATCTGCGTTACATCAGCACCCATCTTACTAAGAGTTTCACATGCTACTTTGTAAGCCGCACCATTTGCACCATCTACAACAATTCTAAGTCCATTAAAATCAACATCGACAGTTCCTCTAATGAAATCTTCATATCGATCAACTGCACTAGCTAGATAAGTTTTTCTACCAATATCAACACCTGTTGGATTATGATCTAACTCTTTATTTTCCAAAATATAACTTTCTATTTCATCTTCTATCGCATCAGGTAATTTAAATCCCTTATTATCAAAAAATTTAATACCATTATACTCGACAGGATTATGCGATGCCGAAATCATCACCCCCGCATCAGCATTCATTTCACGTACCAAATGTGCGACCGCAGGCGTTGGCATCACACCCAGTATACTGACATCACAGCCAGCTGATAGCATCCCCGCAATCATAGAAGATTCGAGCATATCACCTGATATTCTAGTATCTTTTGCAATTAAAATCTTAGCTTTGGGCTTACCCTTTGTAATCACATATGCGCCAAATCGACCTAATTGATAGGCAAGAGAATTTGTTAATTCATTATTAGCAATTCCTCTTACGCCATCTGTTCCAAATAATTTTCCCATAACCCCCCCTGATTATTATTATCAATTTCTAACAATTTATTATAGCATAAAAGAACCCTAAAAAGAGTTCTTTTTATTTATTTTATAGAATAGCATATACTTTATATTGCCTTTTGTATAGAAAGAACAAGTCTATTTTCTAAAACGGAAACGGAACGAATCGTTTGCTTAGTCTCCACTTCTACCTCTACCATATAATATTTTTCATCTTGCACATCATTCATATCAGCTGTTATAATAAAGTCATTAACACTTAAATTTTTTAACACATCCCCCACATCTTCTACCAAAACAGATACATATCCACTGGATTCATTTGGATTAATCATAAATTCTTTCGGTAGATTATTAATGACAACATCATCGATTGGAATCTCTATAATTTTTGTTTCCAAAGGCTCTATCTGCATTTTAACCAATGCATTTTGATATGACGGTGATACTACTCTTTCTGGTAATTCAAGACCTATACGAACATCGGCACTCTTGCTAAGTCCAGATATATCAATTGGCAACGTATTAACAAATTCCATCTCCTCAATAAGTTTGGTGGCACCTTGTACGGACACCATAGTAGGGACAACACCAACATCTACCAATGCATATCCTTGCTTTACATCTCCTTTTAAATTAGGGCGTAACTCTACCTCTTTATTTTTCCATATATCTAGATTAGCACTAATATAGTCCTCTCTAATCTTCACATTTCTAACCACATTACCATCATTGTCAATGGGTTTAATTGGCACTTTTTTTGTTAAACCTTCATATACTCCGTCTAAATTTATACTCCCATATAAAGAAGCAACAGAATTAACATCACTTTCTGGTCCTTGCACTAGCACCTCCGGCGGTACAATGGATAATTTACCTTGCACATATCCCTCCAACGGTTTTCCCTTTATATCTAATTTAACGGGCTTTGATATCTCCACCACAGAATCAATAAACACCTTAATGTCTTTTTGTGAAATATCCACAATCGTTATTTGTTCAGAATCAGATCGTGCATTTAGCGGTATACTAGACTTACCTTTACCATATCCATCTAAATCAGCAGTAATTACTATATCATCAATATCCATGCTAAATAAATCATTACGTCTACCTTCCACCTGCACATCCACAAAATAATCTTCATCATTCATTAATATAAGACCATTTTTTGTTATGCTAGGTTGATTGAGAAGTTCCACCTTAATATGGTTTTTTGTTTGGGTCATCATAGGATTCACTTGATCCATTACATAAATCCAAAAAATAATGGCAAACATCAACGAAAATATCTTTAGCCCAGTATTATGCATTAATCTACTTTTTTTTAAAATATGCATCAATGTAGGGTCTTTTTGATCTTCATACATCTTTTTTTCTCCACTTTTTATTTAAAATTGATGTGCTAGCACTGACATTCATTTCATCTTTTAATATATTTTCTAAAGTTTGCATATCTAAAAATCTTGATAACTTACCATCCATAGCTAATGATATAGAACCCGTTTCCTCTGAAACCACGACTACCACTGCATCACTTTGTTCGCATATCCCGACTGCCGCACGATGTCTAGTTCCAACATCTTTACTAATATTTACATTATCCGATAATGGTAACAAACAACTGGCTGCGGCAATAACTCCCTTTTGAAGCACCACAGCACCATCATGCAAAGGAGTGTTAGGAATAAATATATTAATTAACAACCCAGCAGACACATCCCCATTAATCTCTACACCTGTAGATACTATCTCTCCTAATCCAGTCTCACGCTCTAGCACAATCAACGCCCCTATTTTATCTCGGGATAATATTTCACAAGCATTTACTATTTGATGAATACTATCGATAATCCGCTGTTTATGCGTGACTCCAGAACCAATAATCTTATGTCTACCAATATATTCTAAGGCACGTCTAAGTTCTGGTTGAAAAACAATAACTAGTGCAATAAAACCAAGAGTCAATGTGTTTTTTAAAATAAAATGTACCACATGCATTTGTGCCCACTCACTGACTTTTAAAATAATAAGCAATATCACAAGACCTTTGATCAATTGCTCAGCACGTGTTCCCCTAATCATTAATAAAAGATGATATAATACGATGGCAACTATCATTATATCTAATATATCTAATATTCTGATACTTAAAAATATATCTGTAATAAATTGCATATGTCACCACCTTTTTTTATATACCGACTTCGAGCTTTTTATTAATACTCATATATGCTATAATACTATAAGTTAGCATTTTATATATTCTTTATATTGTTTTGTAGTAAAATTTTAATGTAACCGTTCGAAGTAATTATTTAAAGTAAACCAAAAGGAATATACATGAACAAAACGTCATCTAAATACCAACAACCGCTTATGATATTATTACTTGCCACAGTGGCTTGTTTTTTATGGGGAAGTGCATTTCCTTCGATAAAAATAAGTTTTTTATTACTAGGCATACAAAATGCAAATTCCATTATTAAAATGCAATTTGCAGGCTATCGATTTTTACTGGCTGGCATATATTTATTATTTATGATTTTCCTTTTAAAACGACCATTAAAAATTCCTAGGAAATCAATACTCTCTATTATTTTCCTTGGTTTTTTACAAACATCACTACAATATTATCTATTTTATACTGGACTTTCTAATGTAAGCGGTGTTAAAGGCTCCATTATTTCATCTCTTGGCACATTTTTTGCCGTTATCATACCGCATTTTTATTACAAAAATGAACACTGGTCATGGCGAAAACTAATCGGTTTATGCCTTGGTTTTTTTGGTGTAATCTATGTGAATCTCAGTAAAGGTTCTATCTCTGGAACAGTAACATTTTACGGTGAAGGATTTTTAATAATAGGTGCATTTATCAGTGCATTTTCTGCCATATTTGCCAAAGAAATTTCACAAAAAGTTGATTCCTTAGTAATGACTTGCTACCAAATGATTATCGGCTCTAGCATAATGATCCTCTTTTCATGGATGAAACTCGGAGGAAACGCCATTCCTTTTAATAAAAATATGATGCCATTATTTTTATATCTAGCATTTATATCAGCCGTTGGCTTTTCGCTATGGTTTTTACTTCTTAGTCATAATAACGTTAGTAAAATATCCATATACCGCTTTCAAATCCCAATTTGGGGAAGCTTGCTATCTGCCATATTTTTAGTGGGAGAAAGCATATCGCTAAACATTATCCTCGCTTTAATTCCTGTCTCACTCGGAATATTACTCGTGAATATGCCTTCAAAAAAATTATAATCCTTCTTGGAATACACAACTTTGTTCCATAATACTTCTATAAATATTTTGCATCGCATTTTGTATATCACGCTTTGTAAAATCACATGAATAAAAATCATAATAATCATCCACTTTATCAGCCAAATAGTTTAAAATCAATTTTTCACGCTCTTTATCCCGAACTGGTAAAATATGTTCTTTTTTATATTTGCCAATTTGCTCCACTATACAAAATCGTTTCATTAAAAGTTTTATTATTTCATTATCTATCTGATTAATATTTTCTCTAAACACATCCATCTTTATATCATTGTTATTTTTTAACATACCATTTCACCATTTTATATCAAGTTCGCCTTCGTCTAACAATAAATCCAAGAGTACCAATGCCGTAGCACATTCTAAAACTGGCACAATTCTAGGAACAATACAACTATCATGACGACCATCAATCGTAAATTCTACATTTTTCATCGCACTAATATCCACGCTTTTTTGTTTTAATGATATTGATGAAGTAGGTTTTATAATAACATTAAAATCAATCGCCATCCCATTTGTAATACCTCCTAATATCCCACCATTATGATTAGTTGTTGCAATAATTTTACCATCCCTAACTTCTAATTCATCATTGCACTCTGAACCAAATTTTCCCACCATATCAAAACCCATGCCAAATTCAATCCCCTTAATAGCAGGAATAGAAAATATCATCTGTGATATTCTACCTTCAACATTTTCAAATAATGTACCACCGAGACCACCTTGAACCCCAGTAGCCATTATCTTCACCTTCCCCCCAATAGAATCCCCTATTTTTTTTACCCTAACTATCTCATTAATCATATTTTCCGTTAATAATTTAGCATACTGATATCTAATAGTTAAGTCTGTCTCATCCATAAACTTGGAATTAAATCTTGATAATAGTAAATGTTCCTCTTCCCGATAAATATGTCCTATACTTAAAACTTCTGAATAAATTTTGATGTTTTTCATACTTAATATCTGCTTAGCAATAGCACCCGCAAATACAATAGCAGCCGTTAATCTACCGCTAAATCTACCGCCACCTCTATAATCATAAAATCCTTTATACTTTTGATAAGCCGACCAATCAGCATGAGATGGTCTTAGTATATTTTTAATTTTTTCATAATCTTTATGGCGAACATCAGAATTAGTAATCAATGCCATAAGTGGCATTCCAGTGGTATGACTATTAAATACTCCACTATATATTTCAAACTGATCCATTTCTTTTCGATCGGTAGAGCCTACCGTGATGCCCGATTGTCGCCTATACATCTCACCTCTGATAAATTCATAATCTAACTTTATGCCCGCTGGCACATTATTAATCACCACGCCAATCGCCTTACCATGAGATTCACCAAATACATTTAATCCTAGTTTGTTTCCCCATGAACCATTCATCGTATCACCCTATACTTTTCACACTTCCATTTAGACAAATATAATCTTCAAAAAAATTAGGATATGATTTTTTAATAGCATTGGCACCATGTATAATAAGCGGTTTTTTACATAAATTAGCGGCAATTGCAAGAGCCATCACAATTCGGTGATCACCATGAGAATATACTTCTCCACCATTTAATATAAAAGTTCTATCGCCTATCTCTTGACCACTACTAAATTTTGATACAACTCCCTTAATAATTAGCCCATCCTCTAATTCTTCAATATCCGCCCCTATGTTATTTAACTGCCTACTAATGGCATATAATCTATCCGACTCCTTTAACCTTAGTCTACTCGCATCTATAATCTTCATTTTTTTAGCTCTAGCAGTACCTAAAACAGCAAGTATCGGCACTAAATCTGGACAATCTTTTACACTAATTTCTATGTCTTTGAAACTATTGGTATCATTTTTAATAGGATAAATCGTTACCCTACTATATGATTGGAACCAGTCTATCGTAGCACCCATTTTTGTTAAAATATCAAAAATTACCGCATCCGCTTGTAACGTTTCTTTTTTAATATTAGTTATCGTAATAGGATGTCTACCTATCGCTGCTGCTACTGCCCAAAAGGCTACTTGAGAATAATCCCCTTCATTACAATATGTATGTAAACTGATATCATCTAGCATTTGTTCACCAGTATAATATCGCTGATTGCCAGCAATTTTAAATATCTTATAATCATCATGTTCTATACTAATCCCAAATGTAGATAAAACATTAATAGTCATTTGAACATATGGCTTTGAATGTAATGGCGATGTTAGCCTAACTATAGAATCATCCTCACATAGTGGTAACGCCATTAATAATCCCGAAATAAACTGTGAACTAACATCTCCAGCCATCTGATAACTACCCGCCTTTAACCGCCCCGATAATCTCAGTGGTAATATATCATCCTTACAACCAGAGACACTTGATAGCGCACATTCATACTGTATACCCATTTTATCAAAAATAGTAAAATAAGGTTGTAGCGGTCGCTTTACCAACCTACCCGAACCCGAAAAAACAACATCATTCTTATGTAATAATGAAATAGGTATTAAAAATCTCAGTGTAGAACCAGATTCTTTACAAAATAATTCCGTTTTAGTTTTTGATTGCCTACGCTCTCCACTAGAATATATTCCCGTAATTTTTAATCGCATCCGATGATAACTGCTATCATTTTTAAGATACTCTCTGATATCCATTTCATCTATTTTATAAACATCATTAAGCACTTCATTAACGACACTGATCTTAACTCCTAAAGATATCAAGGAATATATGGTAGCTTTAATATCCTCAGATATCACTACATTATCGACAAAGACGACTTCTCTTGTAAGGGCTGAAGCAATTAATAATCGATGAGCCATACTCTTAGATGGAGGTGCTGCAATAACACCACCAAAAACATCATAAGATGGTTCTATTTCTATCTCGTTTTGATTTATTATATTCATATTTATACCAACTTATAAATAAAATTACACGATAATTCATCCATGATCTATCACAGCATGAATCATATCCATCAAATCATCCACTAATATTTTTTTTATTATCGCTTTGCCAACTCTCTCTAATACAACTATATTAATACCCTTTTCAGTATTTTTTTTATCATTTTTTATATAGGATAACCACTTATTATAATCATCAAATAATTTTACATTAAATAAATGCATATTTACCAAATATCTTTTAATAATCTGTGCGGTTCCAATATCCGTCCATCCATATTTTTCAGATAATAATGTCATAAGATACATACCCATTGCCACGCACTGCCCATGAGCATAGTTGTAATTATTAGTCTGTTCAATAGCATGCCCTATCGTATGCCCAAAATTTAGTATTCTTCGTTCCCCCCTATCATTTTCATCATCTTCTATATATCTTTTTTTTGATTGGCAACATTTATAGACGATATCAAGCGAATGTTCCAGTATTAAACTTCGCAGTGTAGCATCCGTATTATCCTTATCTGCCTGTATTTGTAACGGCATATTGAAAAATAAATCATCGATTAAAACATATTTAACCACTTCTCCCATACCATCTATTAAATAATAATCAGATAGTGTATGTAGACAGCGAACATCTATCACCACAGCTTTCGGATTATAAAAACTACCTAATATGTTTTTCCCAAATTCATTATTAACTGCCGTTTTTCCACCAATAGAACTATCCACCTGTGCGATTAACGAGGTGGGTAGCTGAATATACTCGATACCCCTCATATAGATAGATGCCAAAAATCCCGTCACATCTCCAACCACTCCCCCACCAAGGGCTAGCAATATATCGTTTCTATTAATATTATAGATTGATAATTTATTTGATAAATATCCAATCATTTCTAAACTTTTAGAACCATCACCAACAGGAATACTAAGATCATACACTGTATATCCTGCATATTCTAAACTACAAATTACACTCTCTCCATAATGTTTATGTACATTATCATCACTAATGATTACCAGCTTACGCTTATTACTAATAGCTAATTCATCTCTTAAAAATACGCCCAATCCCTGTTGATAATCTATACCCGTGATTACTCCCATTCTAAAAAATATATCATATGCACTTGCCGTACTATTTATGGATATGTTCTTCATGCACTCTCCTACCATCTATAAACGTATGTTATCCCATCCTAATGTCTGTATCAGAACATTATTAATCCCAATCCAAAAGCTGATTTCCCTTCACTAGATAAGCTTTATCTGCCAGCTCTGCCAATGGAGTATCCGATTTAGAATCGGAATAAAACTCCGCTACTTCTACATTAGGAAAACTCTCTTTTAACCGATGTACCTTTTCATCACCATAACAATTTAAACCATCGTACTTTCCAGTATATTTATCGATTTTAGAACCTAATAAACGAGGAATGCCTAAATAATCCATTGCGGGCTTAACTAAAAATTCAGGAGAAGCGGTAATAATAATATCATCATCTTTTTTCGTATGTTTATAAAATTCCTTTATATTTTTAATATGCATATTCCAAAAATTATTAATCGTATCATTAATATCAGGAATCCACTGCAAAAACATAAAAACTTTTTCTTTAAACTGTGTTTTCGGCATCATTTTTAGTAAAAATAATATTCCATAAAACGCCACCATTGGTTGCAATAACCATATTTTAGGGTGTTTCGCCAAACAATAAAAATAAAAATCTCTACTACTATCACCCCTATATATCGTATCATCAAAGTCATATACATTAACTTTTTGCATCATTTCTACCATATCACCACGATTTACATCTACATTTGCTTCCCTAAAACTCGATTTATTCTGTATATTGTCTACCATCATATGCCCCCCTTATATAAAATCATACTAAATTCATTATATATTTTTTTTCATAACATTCAACAAATCTATCAAAATCTGTTACAATAAAATATACTAATAAGGAGGTTTTATATGAATTCAATACTCGCATTACAAAATGGATCGGATATCAGAGGAGTTGCCATGGAAGGCATCACAGGTGAAACTATTAATCTAACCGAAGATATCGTCGCAAATATAGCTGAGAGTTTTGCACTTTGGCTCTCTCAAAAAATTAACAAAAAAATTTCAACACTAAAAATTGCCATCGGTAGAGATTCTAGACTTACTGGAGAAAAATTACAAACAGCTGCATTGACACGGCTACACCGTATAGGATGCCATATATTTGACTGTGATATAGCATCAACTCCTGCTATGTTTATGTCTACCCAATTTAAACAAACAAATTGTGATGGTGCGATTATGCTAACAGCAAGCCATCTACCATTTAATAGAAACGGCATGAAATTTTTCACAAAAGATGGAGGACTCGATAAAAAACAGATACGACATATTTTAGAAAATATTAGTGATGTCATGCATTCATCTTCTGATGCTAGGATAACAAATATAACCAACTATAAATTTGATTTAATTTCTTTATATAGTGAACATCTGGTAAATTATATTAGAAAACAGGTAAATCATCCAACATCATTTAACCAACCCCTGAATGGATTAAAAATAATAGTAGATGCGGGGAATGGTGCTGGAGGATTTTATGCCCATAAAGTACTAAAACCCCTAGGAGCTGATATCGCGGGAAGTCAGTTTTTAGAACCAGATGGAAATTTTCCAAATCATATCCCAAATCCCGAAAACAACGAAGCTATGCAGTCCATACAAGCCGCTACAATGGCTTCTAAGGCAGATTTAGGCATCATATTCGACACCGATGTCGATAGAGCTGCAATCGTCGATAAAAGCGGGAAAATAATAAATAAAAACAGGCTTATCGCATTATTGTCTAATATTATTTTAAAGGAGCATCCAAACACCACCATCGTCACAGACTCCGTTACCTCCGATGGTCTTACTGAATTTATAACATCGCTGGGAGGACATCATCATCGATTTAAAAGAGGCTATAAAAATGTAATTGATGAATCCATTCGATTAAATAACGAAGGCATTCATAGTGCATTAGCAATTGAAACATCCGGACATGGTGCTTTAAAAGATAATTATTTCCTCGATGATGGTGCATTTTTAGTCACTAAAATATTAATTGCTTTAGCAAAGAGTTATTCGGATAACGAAGTTCTAACAGATTGTTTAAATTTTCTCAAAGAACCCGCAGAAAGTGCAGAAATTAGAATTCCTATTTTGGTCGATAATTTCACAGAAGTTGCCAAGCCTATTTTAGAAGCATTTAAAGATTTTACGAAATCGTACCCCGATTATAAAAAGGTCACACCAAATTATGAAGGAGTCAGACTATGTACTAATACCTCCAATCGATCTGGATGGTTTTTAATTAGGCTATCACTACATGACCCTATTTTACCACTTCAAATAGAAGCAAATAGAACAGGAGATTTAACAAAAATCATCCATGATATATATGCATTGTTAGAGGAAATAAATAATGCAAATTCAGTACTAGATTTATCGGTATTTGAGCCGTATATATCTTTTGATAGATAATTTTTAATGCTATTCTTAAAATTATCTATAATAATATGACATAAAAGAAAGGAATCTTATGCTCACGAAAAACGCTATTTTACTACCATTAGCCACCACAGCATTTTTGATAGCTAGGACGGTAAATTTTAGTTCAGAAAACAAACAATTTTATCAATCCACTTTATTAGCAATATCGCTATTTGCCATGTTATTACTATTACTGCATATTATTAAGGGCTATACAGGAAAAATGCGAAACTCTGTTATGTTTCGCACTTTATCTTACTATCTTATATGCATAGGAATTATCCTAATCGGAGAACATTTTTTAGGAAATATTTTTGCTATTATTTCTAGTATCATCTTTATGCTATTGTTTACCAAAATGGTATTCGCCTAGACTATGACTACAGCCGATTTTAGGGGTGAGAAGATCTTCTCACCCCTATAGTATGCTGCTTATTGCCAAAGATGTCGATACCAGCCATAAGGTATATGCCGAAATTAATAGAGCAATAATTCCGCACCACGCTCCAAAAACACAAAATCTACTTTTCTTTTTTAACGCTCTATATTCTGCAAGTTCCATCTCCCACGCTTGCTTTCTGCCATCTAGCTTATATAACTCCGATGAATATATATCCTTTGACTGTTTCATATTCCTCCTATAAATCAATTCGATAAGCACCATATTGTTTTTCTAAAATATCTGCCATTAATTTATGACAAGTAAAATAGAATATTTGTCGATCTTCATCGCCACCAAACATAACTTCAGCTGCACTATGCGTTCTATTAGCATCCCAGTTAACAAATACTTCATCTAATACCAGTGGCATAATATCATTTTCTTCTACAGATTGTGCAAGAGCCAGTCTCATCGACATATATAGCTGTTCCAATGTTCCCCTACTAAGCGCATCCGTTACATCAACATAACGCCCTTCTTTTGCATTAAACATCATAAAATTAGCATTATCATCAGAAATTATCTTTGTATACTTTCCTTGCGTAAATTGACTTAACCAAAAACTGGCAATTTCAAATATTTTTGGTTGATAAATTTCAGAAAACTTACCATCTGCATACGATATCAGCGAGCTAATCATCTTTAAGTGATTATATTTTGCTATTGCAACATTTTTATCTTCTTTAACTTGAGCAATTTCGCCCAACACATCATTATATCGTTTGCCAAATTCTGTTTCACGCTCTGAATGAGTGACGGTTGCCAAATCAACTTTTAGCGATTGGCGAAGTTCCATCTGCTCATCAATTTTTTTATCTAGACGTTGCATTACCTCTGCTAAATTCTCAATGTTCGATAATTCTTCAAATACCTCATTATCCACTTCCAACGAGTTTTTATGTGCAATTAAAGTGCTTAATCTAGTTTCCATTTCTGCACGCATAGCAATCATCTCAAATGCCGCATCGACATCATTAGCGAGTGAAAGTAACGAATTTTCTACTATCTCATATTCCGATTGTTTCTTAAGCAATTTATACTGAATGCCTCCGCTCTCGACAACTAATCTTCTAAGAGTTTCTTTATCTCTTTCGATATTTCGAAGTTTTACCACATCGATATCACCATCAGTTTTAAATCTTTGTAGCATTTCTTTTCTGCGATTATAATCTTCGGCAAACTGTTGCGAACCCTGTTTAACACCAATTCCATCTTCTGGTATATAATAGTTAACACCTTTTTTTTGCTGATGTCGCATATTATCATAAAGTTTTATACGCTGTTCTAAATCATAATTATATGGAACTCTAAACTCATCCATATACTCCATTAACGTTCGAGATAACTCTGTCATTCTATCTCTTTGTATGCCCGCATTTTTAGCTGTCTGCATATAGGTAATAGAACGCTGTGAAATATCTTGACAAAAGAGTAAAAACTCATCATCGGTCATATTTTCATTATCTAAAAACACGATTTTATTAAATACTAAATCGCCCATATTCTTTTTCTTATTAATTCTAATAAAAAACATAATCAAAACAATAGCAGAAACGAATATACCGATAAATAATTGAGGTGGATCAAGTGCATAAATCGAAACAACTAGCACTAACAATCCAATAACCAACAACCAATAACAATCTTTTGATGATATATTACTTCTTTTTTCTAATTGCTTTCGCAAGTTTTCAACATCTATACTAGCCCAGTCCTTAGCCGTTTCAAACCATGTTGTTTTAGCCACTGTATTAACATCACGAGTTAGCTCTTGTTGCCATCTAGACAACATGGAACTGCGTTTACTTTGCTCATAAACTTCTTTTCGATACACATCCACTTTATGTTCAAATTTTTCATATGTCTCATCATCTACATTATTATTGTATTCATGTACTATTGAATTATCATATGACTCATTATATGAATCATCATAAATATCATCCTCTAACACGGAGACCTCTTCTAGTTCATCCGATATCTCTGGATCATTATCATTAGGTATCTCATATTCACTTAAACGAGTTCTAATTTCGTTAATTCGATTATCAATTTCAATTTTTTTCTGCTGACAAGTATTTATTTCTGTAGATAAATTATTAAACTCTCTCTTTGTCATCGTAATTTTAGGCAATGATGTTTCATCAATTTGACCTTTTAACTTGTCAATTTCTTCAATAAGAGTCCACACAGCCCAATTATCTTGATAATATTTTTTCTTATCCTTTAATAGCTCAATATTTTTTTCTACTTCATCATATTTCAGTCTAATATCCTCAACACCATCTAATTCCATTAAAAAATCTTCTCGCTCAATTTTAATTTGGTTTTTTTCTCGATACAAATCTTGTAATCTCGTATCTAAATCTTTGATAAGAAAATTACCACGTCTATGAGTACGCCAAATACCATGCATTTCAGCATTTAAATCATCTAAAATATACCGTGGAGAAGATATGACATCTGCCCCATATTGTAAATTTATATGCCCTTTAATATTATCCCACTGATCATTGGATAGAGCTAATAAATCTGATAATTCCATCTCAAAGATGCCTTTATAAATATCACGAGATAGACCATTTAATATTAGTATTGGTTTGGAGCTAATATCTTGCACACCATAGCCATCAAATTGTATGGATTTTTCCACATTTGCTAAACTTCTCTCCACATGATAATTTTGTCCCTTAAAATCAATATCACCACTTATCATCAGTTCATTATATCCAGAACCAATATATGGATGTTGAGATACGTTTTTATATGGAAATCCAAAAAATAATTCACGTATGGCATTGCGAATCGTGGATTTTCCCGCTTCATTCATCCCATAAATAACATTAGTAGTAGGGCTAAAATGAAGCGTTTTTTCTTCATTTGGGAAAACACCCCATCCCTTCAAATGCAATGTCTTTATCTTCATTATTTCACCAACCTATACATCCATTCATCGCCTATTCCATTTAATAATTTTTCTAACTCCAAACGTCGTTCTATCGAATTAGTAGGCAGTTCAATAAATTCATCAATTGCCAACTGATTTAAAAATTCCTCTTTTTTATTTTTATCACTTAATATAACATCTATCATTTTTAAAAATGGTGATGCATTAATATAGGCATCTCTATCCATTAATGGCTTTAATTCATCAAAATTAAAGCTTAAATAGAGAATTCTCGCTTCTTCTTTTATCTCATCGATAAAATTCTTGATATCTTCATTTTTTAATATATCATAGATAGCACTAAACCCTTTGATTTTCCAATCAATGATATATTTATAAGAATGCTTACTGACTTTTGAAACTAATTCTTCCAAAAATAGCTTTTCTAAATCAGCAAGTTTTGTTACAGTATCTGGCACCTCATGTTCAATTGTTTCAAATACTATATTAGACAGCGGTACAAATTGTACATAAGGCATACCATCTGGGGAATTAATATCTATTAAGTACCCGCCTT
>PDWI01001027.1_pt1 | contig 45317 bp, 36 predicted proteins | sample 1430891 | NCBI WGS metagenome assembly PDWI01 (sample SAMN01162508, study PRJNA174530) | Oral metagenome, whole genome shotgun sequencing project. | biome: Marine environment; feature: Marine mammal; material: Swab sample of the gingival sulcus; isolation source: swab sample of gingival sulcus...
TGAGGCTAATTTCACACAATACCTCGTAACTTTTGACGGTTCGTTGTGCTCACTAGCACTAATAATTACATCAGTAAAATTATAAATTAATTTAGCAAGTTGCATTGATGCTTCGTCTGTCAAGTGCTTATACTCAATATTGTTAAATTCAACATCTAGGCCAGCTTTATCAAGGATAGCACATGTTCTAGCATGAGCGTATTGTACATAGGGAGCAGTTTCCCCTTCAAATGATAATGCGTTATCCCATGAGAATGTATAATCTTTGATACGTTGATTAAATAAATCTTGAAATACTACCGCACCAATACCAATTTGTTTGGCAACCAATTCTTTATTTGCAAGGTTTGGACTTTTTTTCTTGATAATATCAAGTGCTCTACTAATCGCTTGATTAAGAACATCTTCTAAAAATAGGACATTTCCCTGTCTGGTCGAAAGTTTACCTTCTTCTAAAGCAACCAATCCAAAATTAACGTGCTCTAGTCCAGTATAGCTTGAAAAACCCATAAGTTCAAAGATTTTAAACCACTGTTTAAAGTGTAGGTTCTGCTCCGAACCAACCACGTAGATATTTTTATCAAATTGATACTGCCTATGTCTATAAATTGCTGCCGCAAGGTCTCTCGTCACATACAAAGTTGAACCATCCGATTTAGTGATAAGCGAGTTCGGCATATTATAGGCTGATAAATCTACTACTTCTGCTCCATCCTCATTATGGACAATACCTTTTTCACGAAGTATCTCTAAAACTTCGTCCATTTTATCAGAATAGAAACTTTCTCCAGCAAATGAATCAAATTTAACACCAAGCATATCATACACTTTCATAAACTCTTTTAAAGACATATCTTTAATCCAAGTCCATAATTCAATCATTTGTGCATCATTATTTTCTAATTTAGTAAAATACTGCCTAGCTTTCTCTTCTAAACTTGGATCTTCTTTAGCAACTTCATGAAATTTTATATATAAATTAAGCAGTTCTTGGATAGGATTTTCTTCAATTACTGTCTTATCGCCCCACATTTCGTATGCCACAATTAACTTTCCGAATTGTGTACCATAATCACCGAGATGGTTCACAGCAGTCGTGTTATAACCAAGGGTCTGATAAATCCTATACAAAGAATTACCTATCATAGTAGACCTAAGATGACCGATATGGAAAGGTTTCGCAATATTAGCTGACGAAAATTCGACAACAACATTTTTGCCACTACCAATTTTAGACGAACCATAATCATCTTGATTGGCAATATATCCTTCAAATACCGATTTAATAAAGGCTGACTTACTTAACTTAAAGTTAATATAAGCATTTACAACGGATACCTGTTCGATAAAATCCGCTTCTAAACCATCAGCCAGTTCAGTCGCTATCATCACAGGCGACTTTTTAAAAACTTTAGCTAACTTAAAACAAGGATATGAAAAATCCCCCATTTTAGTATCTTTTGGTACTTCGACATCACCATAGATTTCTTCTACTGTCAGCTGGTCAACCTTAGCTGCCAGTAGCTTAGCAATTTCTAATTTAAAATCCATATTTTTCTCCTAATTTTAAAATCTATTTTCTTAATAAAAACTCTAAGCCTACACCGAACTTTTGCGTTAACATTAGTTTAGTATAGGCTAATAAACTAACAAGTTACAGTCTTGCAAAAAACTCATTAGTGTAATATTCAACTTTTTTAGTGTCATTTTCATCGACACTCTCATCATAAGAAGCAAACATATCATCAATACGTGACAACACTTCATCATCAGATATTTTTAATTCAACCATTTTTTCGACAACCAAAATAGATACATCTCTTAGCTGAGTTAAAAATTCTTTTTCAACATCTTTGATGTCTTGTAAATTCTTTACGTTGTGCTTTTTTTTGACATCACTCATAGCGGAGAGTATTTTGTCATCAATAACTTCAACTGACGTAATAAGTGTCTTTTTCTTTTTACTTAACTCGCTTAGTGCATTGATATTTTTTGCCTTAATTAAATCTTTTGCCATTTGATTAGCTGTAAGACATTTATCCAAATATTCGAGTTTTTCCTGATTGTATGATATAAGTTTCTTTATAAGCTCCATATTTTTTCCCTATTAATATACATTGACAATTAAAGAACCTGTTTGCGGAGCAACAACTTCTACTTTAACACCTGAAAGTTTTTTACTCCATGGCACCAACTTATCTGTTGGTTTTTTCTTTAGCTTAACATACGCCATAACTGTATTAACATCTTTACGTGATAATGTATTTGAAAGTTCAAACTCTAGCTCTTTAAGTTTACCTTCAACATTGCTACGATAATCAACTATATATGTGAATTTCGGATTACCTTTACCTGGCTTACCATCAATTATGATTAACTTGTCTTCTTTATTGGTCATACTACCATTGTCATTATTTTCACCGTCGACATCTTCAATTTCATCGGATTCTTCTTTATAAATACCCATTGAATTTAAGTTGATAAATTTGTACATCAAAGCCGCTACTTCATCACGTCTAGCAGTATTTTCAGACTTAAATGTACCGTCAGGATAACCCGAAATAACTTTTCGGTAAACTAAATCCAGTACAGGTATTTGATCAGTTTGTGGGATACTATTATAGTCTTTTATTTCAGAACTTTTTGCAATTTCATCAATCCTAGCAACTGCATCCGACACTTTGCTGACATTATATAATATCCTTGCAATTTGTCCACGATTAATATTTTCATCTAAGTTCACTAAATCTAAATCGACATCTTTGACATAGCCTAGTTCTAACGCTTTGTCATAGTAACGTTGTGCCCAATTTTCACCTGTTCTTTGCTTCCTGATAGAGCCGTCATAAAAAGATGATACTGCAACTTTAATAAACTGCCCTTTTGTCATTTTATTAGCTGGACCAAACGTACCATTTGGATAACCTGCAATAATATTTTCCTTAGATAAATAATCTATATACTCTTTTGCCCAGCTGTTCTTTATATCAGTTAAAGCATAAGCAAAAAAGCTAGTGCAAAAAAGAAAAAATGCCAATAACATAGTAATTTTTTTAGTTTTCATATTAGTCTCCTTTTCCAATAATTAACTATACTTATATAACATTATATCACAGTTTTGAACATTTTTGTAATATTTTAAAAAAAATATTACTTATTTTACATTTTTATAACAACAAGCATGCCAAAGTTATTAATATATTAACATTTAAGTGATATTAACCTGATAATTTACTTAGCGGTAATTTAGATTCAGGGAAATCGACACTCATACTAAAAGCACAAATTATAAAAAATACCACGAAGCATATAAGAGCTAAAAGTGGATTTTTTACTTGACAAACAGCACTTTGCGACGGTACAAACATAAAAGCTATCCCAAATAAATATAAAAATACCGAAAACCACTGGTATATCCTTAGTTTTGCTATCACTTTAGTAAGTGGTTCGCCCCGATTTGCTTCCTCAACAAATCTAATAAGTCCAGCACCAACAAAATATAGTCCTATTATAAGACTATAATTAGCATTGTTGAAATAAAATAGCAATAGTATCAAACCTAACACAACATTGCCCAATATTGAATATAACGGTGTTGGATGAATATGGCGACCCGACATATTAGAAATAGCACAAACCCTTGAATGTGAATTTGTTACTACTATTGAATATTTACTATCTAACTCTTTACCATGACAACAGCCTTGAATAAGACATCTTACTCGACCGATAGCTTGGGTAAATGTTGCTGAAATACAGGCAACTGCAATAAGTTCAATATAATCACTATTGATGATAAGCAAAGTCACCCCTAGCAGTATAGAAACAAAAACACTACCAAAATAACCAAATGGTCTACTTAACTTATCGCTACTGCCAACTAATAATTGACCAATAAAAACAGCTCCAATTAGACCAAAAACGACAAGTAGTATTAGTTCGTATAAAAACTTTTCACCTGTATATAGTGTAATAAAAGCAGCCAAAAAACCACCACCAAGACCAGAATAAAAAGCATGATTCATAATTCTAGCCTTACCTAAACGATAGCATTTCCAGCTATTAGCTTTTTTCTCCGACCACCTAACTAAATAATAATAAAGTTTTTCAATAAATAACAGCTTAGCTATCTTGTGTAATAGTCTAAGCGGCGAAATTGTCGGTTTTGTTAGTGTGCCAAAGGCTTTTTTTAAGTAGATTATTTCATAACCATATAGTAACGCTAAGATACTAAGTATAACTAATGGTGTAACTAAATAAATCGCAGTCGGTAGAGCTGATAAAAAAGATAAGCCAATCACTACGAAAGCAAAACCAAAATATATCGGATGCGAAAACAATTTATAGATCCCTGTATTTAGATATTTTTTAGGTGGATAGGCATTCATTGGTAAACCTTTCGCTTTAAAAAATATATCTTTCATAGCCACCACCATTAACAAGACTCCCAAGATAGTTATAGCTATCGAAACACTATCTGTCAAAACATCTGGGACAAAACTAGTAAATGGAACCGCTACATACTGCGACAGCAAATACAAAATTACTGGGTATAATACAATAAAGATAAAACCGTATAAAACTTTACCGATTTTTTTTAATGCCATATAACCTCCTCATAGATTACTTTACCTTTTAAGCCGTCAAGTTCAGCTTCACCAATGTATTTATTTTCCATAATGTTTTTAAAACTACTAGGTAATAATTTCTGAAGTTTACCCTTCAATAGCGGAACACTTTCGGTTACTTCAGCATTTCGAATTGAACCAAGTTTTGTTATATCAAGTTTTACACTATCAAAATAAATATGATCTAGATCAAAGTCTTCTACTTCACACAAATTACCATTATCCCAAGCATTTTTGACAAGATAATTTCCTTCCTTATCTTGCCAAACTATCCAAACGATTGACCTTGTGAGATCATCACTAATCCACCTACCCCAAAGCAATCGCTTTATCGGCAGTTTCAAACCTGGCATCTGAATAGTTATCTTCTCCAAATAGCCATTTATCTTATACTCCGTACCATGAGCTTGCACAGTTCCCTCAGCCGCATCACTAATAACATTCCAATTAACAAAATCTCGACCATAATTATCACTATATAATATCTTGTCAATTTCTGCACCTTTTTTCATCCATAGGCCAAAAAAGTCCAGCGAATCTGCTATCAAACTAACCCTATCACTACTTTCTAATACTAATTCTTTTTTAAATTTATGTTTTTCAATAGTTTTATCGTCACAATGATACATAACAGATGTGTAAGGTATCTTGATAAAACCTACATGTAATACTGCCGAATAACAAATAAATAATTTACCGTCAGCAGATACACCGTCAAAATAATACTTTTCTAATCTCATTTATAAAACTCCCATTATAATAAAATTTATGTAAACATAAAATACTGCCAGCAAAGTTTAAACCACTTGTAAAATTTAAAACCATTTCACTTTGTAACTACGTCCTACACCTTCAAAAATAGACGTATTAGTTTAAACTGCCTTGCAATAAATTTTGTTCAAATCAATTATCTTAATTAGTATAACATAAACTACTATTTATATAAAATTATATCAGCAATATTATAGAAATTTAACATAATAAGCTTTAAAAATTATTTGGCGATATTGAAAAATTATTCTAAATAAAGATTAATATAATATGAATATACTACAAGCTAATTAGTAAGCAAACTTTCAACTGGTATTATTTTTCTATTGCTAAAGCGATGCACATCAATCGCACTACCTAAAAAACGTCTAGCTGTAAACTCATGCTTAGTAAAAATAACAATGCTTTTTTTATCTTTACTCACTTCTATACTCTCATCAATCACTCTATCTCGTAGTGTAAAAAAATCCCAAGCCCCTTTTTTGCTTTCGACAGTTAGCTTATCCGCCTTTTCTATCAAGTAGCCACCAGCTTTATCTTCAACTAGCTTACAGCTAAATAAAACACGATATTTAGCACCTTTGTAACCAACATTTTGAAAAGTCGTATCGCAATTATAAACTGAACTGTCTGCGGCTGTTTTTTGAACATTTATCTTTTTAAAAGCCATATCGGCAGCATTTCTATCATCTCTTGCCGAACTTACAAAATGCAGTCCAAAAGCTAGCAAAATAATTACAAATAAAACTTGCATCCGCTTTTTTCTAGATATTTTCAATCTTTCTTTTATCTTATCCATCAAATTTCTCCCCACATTAAAATTGGGCCAACAGTTTCCTATCAGCCCAAAATTTTAATTGCTTATCTCATATTACCACGCTAAACATTTGAAAATAATTCAAAAAATCACAACAAATTATAAATTAGTATGAATAATATAAGTTTATTAAATTACTTTATTGAAGCCTCATAAATTGATTTAATGCTGTTACCCAAGAACTCATTATACTCAGCGTCAGCTTGATTAACCGATGTACCCTCAGTTAAAGCTCTTGAGAAGCTAGCTATCATACCGTTATTTTGAGAAAGTCGCTTGTTAGACTCATCTCTTGAATATCCACCCGATAAAGCAACAACACGAACTACATTTTTGTGTTCGATACACTCTTTATATAAGTTGTTTTGCTCTGGTAAAGTTAATTTTAGCATAACAAGCTGATCATCATTTAAACTATCTAAATGCTTTAAAATTTCAGCTTTTAAAAGTTCTTCGCACTTAGCTTTTGTTTTACTATTTATATCTACTTCAGGTTCAATAATAGGTACTAAACCTTTAGCGATTATTCTTTTTCCTATTTCAAATTGTTGCTCTACGATTTCTTTGATGCCTTGCTCATTATATTCCATAATTACTGAACGCATTTTAGTACCAAAGATATGCTTTTCATTAGCCTGGTCAAGTAATTCGTCTAAAGCAGGCATTGGTTTCATTAACTTAACATTGTTATTTTCATCAGCTAAACCTTTGTCAACTTTAAGAATTGGCACAATACCTTTTTCTTCCCATAAGTAGTCTGCTGTAAATTTATTATCAATCTTATTATTCATAGTATGTTCAAATAAAATTGCAGCTAAAATGTACTCATTAGTGAAATACTTACTCTTGATAATTCTAGTTCTCATCTGATGAACTAGATTGAACATTTCATCTTCATTTTTGTAAGCGTCTTGACCTACACCATAGTTCATAAGAGCTTTAGGTGTACTTCCACCACTTTGGTCTAATGCAGCAATAAAACCTTTGTCGTTTTTCATTCTTTCCAACTGTTTAGTATTCATTAATACCTCCTTAAGTAAAAATGGTCATTATACCATAAACCAACGCCCTTATTATAACCTATATATGCAAATAATTAAATAGTAAAAACATAAAAAGAAAATTTAATTTATTTAAGTCTTGCACTTTACTATAATTTATGGTAGAATTCTAATGTTATAGAAAAATGAGGAGGTGAAAAAGTGGCAAATATCAAATCTGCAAAGAAAAGAATTTTAACAATTAATAAGCGTACTATGATTAATAAGTCTAGAAAATCAGAAATGAAGACTTCTATTAAAAAAGTTTATGAAGCTATTGAAAAAGGCGACAAGGATTTAGCAAATAACGCTCTTAAAGACGCAGCTAAAATCATCAATGTTACTGCTTCAAAAGGAACAATCCATAAGAAAAAAGCAGCAAGACTTGTTTCAAGATTACAACTTAAAGTAAATGCTATAAACTAATATATATATTTAAAAGCGCGCTTTTAAGTAGATTTATCTACTAACATTAATTAAGGTTTCTCCAAGCTAGAGAAACCTTTTATTTTGTAGCTTTAACTATAAAAAATCCCTTGTCTTTCTTCAATATCTCAACTTTAGTAAACTTTTCTTCTAATGCCTTGATAGCTGATTTAAGTCCATGATTTTTTCGCATCACGAACACCAAAGCACCATCGTCTTTAAGAAAATCCAAAGCACCTATTAGTATCTGGTGGACAATCTTTTTACCAGTTCTAATTGGTGGATTACAAATTATAAAATCATATTGACCATTTACATTTTGATATACATCACTTTGAAAAACAGTACACCTTTCAGTCAAATTGTAAGCTTCAATATTAGTCTCCGATAGGTAAACAGCACGCCTACTTACATCGACCATATCAAAACGTGAATTTACCATATTTTTGGCGAGAACTATACTCATCACACCATAACCTGCACCAACATCTAAAACTTGATAATTATTTTCTTTAGTTTGGTCTAACTCCTCAAGCATTGCTCGTACCAGCAACATCGAACCAAAATCAACCGAAGACTTTGCAAACACACCCTCCGCTGTTTTAAAAGTATAAAAATCATTGCCAAGACAAGTTTTGACACTTAACAACGTATCAGGCACGTCATTTTCTGTCCAATAATGTTTCACCCTACTCTCCCTTTTCAGTTTTAAAACGTAAAATTAAAGCCGATTATCATCATCACTAAGCCAAGCACTATAAACATTACACCTAGCACTAATTTTTTAATCTTTAAACTCTTCACTAGATTTCGACCTCATGTCTTTCTACTTCAAATCGATACATATCATAATAATCAAACTTATCAATACCTGCTTTCCGTAAAGCTACGTTTATCTGTTTCGACGAAGAAGTGATGTCTGGTAAATCTGGTAATATCACACCAATTTTTTCTTCTTTTCGAACAATTAGACCATATCTTTTAACATCTAACTCTATAAAACTTTTTATCTTTTCCGGACTTGCCACAACATCTACCACTATCCTCAGATCTGATAATTCAGCTGAAGTCACTGGTGTAAAACGTTCATCAGTGGTAGCTGCTGCAATAGTATTACTAATAATTTCCTGTACTATATCACTATGAACAGGCTCAACCGTACCAACACAACCTCTTAAACCTGCTGTATTATAGATACTTACGAAACAGGCAGCTTTTTTATTTTCTATTTTATATTGACTACTATCAATCAATGGTCTTCTACCGTACTTGGTGTAATACACCACAACGTCTCTGGCAAGCTTTATATAATCATCAGCACTATTTTCCAGCGACATTTTTTTCTGCAAGTCATATTCTGCAATCTCATCCATTAAACTTGGTGCAATACCAACCATTTCATCAATCCCCACCGAAAGATAACCAACACCAAATGGGTGTTCATAACTATATATTTTAGCATCAAATATTTTTTTGTCATACATGCCAAACAAAATACTTAAACTATGATACGAGCAGGTTCTAGCACTAGAAACCAACTTTAATGGATACTTAACAAACTCCATTATATCACGTTCTGTAAGTACATTTTGCACCATAAAATCATAACGACTACCTTTGTCATTATATATATATCCTGCACTATTGACTAAGGTATGTGCCATATCGCCACTGGCAATAAACACTGTACTTTTGGAAGTTTGTTCGATGACATTACGCAAAATAGTTCCGAAAGTATAAAGTTCAAGCACGCTTAAAAGTCCATAAGTAATTACCACTACCTCATACTGCTGGTAATATTGATTAACAAAGTAAAGTGGCACAAGTGCACCATAATCAACATCTGCACTAACATCATAGTTTTTGGCGAATTGTTTATTTACTTTTGCTATATAAATATCTTTTTTAGAGCAATCAATTTGCAATTTGTTAACAAATGATAGGTCATTGTTAAAATTCAGTTCAATATTATCACAACCAAAATCAGTAAAATCGCCTCTTAATTGATTAGACGAAAGAACTGCTATCGCATCAGAAAAAAGCGGGCCATGAGGCGTAACGACAACAATCCGCTTAGGTTTTAAGTCTGCTATCTCTTGACCTATTTTATCAACACCACGATAAGTTTTTCTACAAATTATGTGGTCCTCTGCTCCGATTTTCGGAATTATCACAGGAGCATGTGGCAATATGTATGATTTAAGTAGTTTATTCATATTTACCTGCTTTCTTTCTTAGTATTATAGCATACTAAAATTAAAAAATCTATAAAAAATGACCTTTCTTTTAACAAATAAGGTCATTTAGTTTATAATTTGAAACACTATCTACATTAATAATCATTTAAATGATATTAATTTAACTTTATACCAATCTTTATTTAAAACAGTCGTTTAATATTGCCAAATACATACATACATGCAATGAACAAATCACTTACGCTCCTTGCTTGGCTTTCGAAAACGCAAATAACATATCAAAAAATACTTTAATAACATAACCACCCAAAGTAATCATAACAACAAAACTCCATTTTATATTGTACTCAATTACATTGAAAAGAAGAACAACCGCTAAACAATAATAAGTCAACATAACTATCAGATGTTTAATATTACTCTTATCAATATTAAATGAACATTTAAAACCTTTACTTATCAAATGCGGAATAATACCTAACAGCAAGATCGAATACGCTGGAAAGCCAAGCAAAGTATTAAAATAAGATTTAACAAAGTTAAATTCATCATCAATTTTGCCCTGCAAACCAAAGATAAGTCCAAAAACCGATAAAAAAGTAAAGATGTATAATGAATATATATATTTTCTATAAAACTGTTTGTTTTGCTCATCTATCCCTTTATTGGCAAGCTTAAATACTTGATAAATTGATATTACAACTATTCCAGACATTTTAATAATTGATTCTTTAGTATAAAAACTAAGCGGGAGTGTAAATACTAAAAAAGCATCATTTTGAGTATTCGATGACAACCAAAATAAAAAACTACCTAACACATAAGATGCTATACATAATACAATTACTTCAATTATTGATCGAGATTTAACTATTTTCATTTTTCCTCCATTACATAAAATATGACTATATAATAATCCACTTATCATATATAACATAAAAACAGAGTAGTAAAATTAGGCATAACTACTCTGTCTTATTATCAACTATCAACAATCAGACAATCAATAAGAATATCAAAATGAGTTATTACTCTTTTTTGTCATCTTCTTTCTTATCGTCTTTTTTGTCATCCTGTTTTTCTTCTTTTTTGTCTTTAGCCTCGTCTTCTTTGACATCTTTATCTAAGTCTTTTTTATCTTTATCACTAGGCTTTTCATCTTTTTTAGGTTCTTCTTTTTTAGATTCTTTTTCTTTTTTAGCTTTTTCTTCTTGTCTTTTCTTGATATTTTTCTTGTCTTCTTCACTCAAGATTTTAACTTTTTTCCAACCTTCTTCGATAACTTTGATGTCAGCTTTTTTAACTTTTTCTTGGAACTCAGCTTCATATTTTCTGAATTTTAAAGAATTTTCGATTCTTTTCTTGATAACATCAATCTCTTCATCAGTTGCTTTTATATCTTCTGGTGTAGTAAGGTGCTTTTCGATACACTTGATTAAGTGGAAACCAGATGCTGTTTCAACCACATCACTTACTTCGTCTTTATTAAGCTTGAAACTTGCATCTTCAAACTCTTTAAGCATTTCGTTTCTGCCAAATGTATATTGACCTTCGTCTTTGATTGACTCTGTGTCTTCTGAATATTCTTTTACAAGCTTACCAAATTCTTCGCCATCTTTAAGTTTCTTTTGAACTTCCAAAATCTTCTTCTTAGCCTCAGCAACTTTTTCATCACTTAACTTTTTGTTTGTTTTTGGATCGATAGTTAAGATTAGGATATGTTTAACAGTTACTTTGTCCTTGAACTTGTCTTTGCCAATTGACATAATTTTCTTGTAAGATGAATCGTTATCTAACTCTTTTGCTACATCTCCTTCAGCTACTTCTACATCAGCAGCTTTCTTATCAAAAAGTCCCTTTCTTAGGTAACTAACCTCAGCAAATTTTCTGAAATTATCTCTTGTGATACCATATTTATCAACATCTGCTTGAGTTATCATTTCTCTTTCAAAAGCCATATTTAAGTTTTCCTCAAGCTCTTTTTTATCTGCATCAGTTAAAGTTATACCTTCAGCTTTAGCTGTCTTAATGATATAAACTTTTTCAGCAAGAGCAAGCTTTAATCTGTCGATTAGATGTTCTTCTAAAGTTTGTTTTTCATCATATTTCTCTAAGAAATATTCTGCTGGATATAATCTTTTAATATTATGAATCATAATATTAGCTTCGCTTAGATTTAACTTTTCACCATCTACTTCTAAGATTGGCTCATCTTTAAATGTTGTCTTTAGACCAACATTGGCATGAGTTTGTTTATTTTTATTTTTATCTTTGCCTTCCTTTTGACCGTCAGCTTTTTCAGTTTTTCCACCACAAGCTGATGCTGAAAACGCAAATAACACTGCTATAATAGCAATTAAAATTCTTTTTTTCATCACATTTCTCCTTTTCAAATTTACAAATCAACACAATATATTATACCCTATTTTAAAAAAATATCAATTACATTTTTTTAATTTATTTATTGTTTAAAATAAAAACAAGTAATTTAAACCAACTGAGTACAATTAAACACATATTTACGGTATTGTTACTATTTCACTTTCCTCTGGTATCGTTTTTGTTTTAACATGGTACAACGTCTTGATACCAGATTCACAAGCATTTATATATAAATTCAATATACTTCTAAATGAAAATTCTCTTGTTATATAAAGCGATAAAGACTGACCTTGGTCAATATGCCTTTGTCTGATACTAGCACACTTTAGCAAAAAATGTTGGTCAATTTCATGTGCCTCTTTATATAATTCATCGGTATCTGAATTGTACAGCGGCACGACATTTGGCGATTTACTACTGCCATAAGACTCCATATAAGCCTTACTAATTATCGGATTAACACCAGCTGTTGTTCCTGCTATAACAGAACTCATTCCATTAGGTGAAACTGCTACCAAGTATGAATTTCTAAGCCCGTCATTTCGAACTTTTTCTTTAAGTTCAACCCACTCAGGTGTATCATAGCCACGCTTTTTAAAATACTTACCTGTATGCCAATCACTACCAACAAAGTAGCGATAACTACCTTTTTCTCTCGCTATATCAGAACTAGCATTGATAACGGCATAATTTATTCGCTCATAAAGCTTGTTGGCAAATTCCAAATGCTCTTCTGACTCCCAACTGATACCATTTTTGACAAGTGCATGATGATAACCACTCGTACCAAGTCCGATTGCCCGATAACTTGAATTAGTTATCTTAGCATAAAGTAACGGATAATAGTTCATATCAATTGCGTTATCAAGTGCTCTAACCGCCACATCAATTACTGATTCTAATTCCTGGTATTTGTTTAAATCAATATTGCCAAGACAAATTGAGGCAAGGTTACAAGTAGCTAAATCACCTGCTTTCACCTTGTTAACAACTATCGGATCACCATAATCTTCGTCAATCTTCATACTTAAAGTTTCACTCGCACTCATATTTTGCATCATTTCCATGCAGAGATTTGAAGAATAAATAATTCCCCGATGCGGGTTCGGATTCATTCTATTGACAATATCTCTGTTGAAAATAAATGGTGAACCTGTTTCGGTAACTGACGAAATTATCAGCCGAACCATATCTTTAACCGAAACTATCCGTTTATCAATATTAGCATCTTCAACACATTCGTGGTATTTTTCTTCCCAATCATCGCCAAAACTGTCTTCCAAGCAGTAACCTTTAACTGTTTTAATCTGATAAGGACACATCAAATACCAGTTAGACTCAATGTCTTCTTTCGCCATCCGCCAAAACAGGTCAGGCACGCAAACAGCAGGAAAAACACCTTTTATACAGTCTTCATTACCTGTTTTTAGTTTCAAAAATTCTGGCACATCTTTATGCCAAATATCAAGATAAACACTTGCCGAGCCTTGTCTTACTCCAAGTTGCTCGACCGCTAAAGCGGTATCATTGGCTAATCTAACCCACCTTGACACACCGCCCGACGCTCTTTTATAACCACGTATCTTAGAGCCACTTGCCCTAACTTTACCAAAGTAAAGCCCAACACCAGCACCATGCTTAGTTGCTCTTGCAAAATTATCTATCGACCTATAAATACCTTCTAAAGTATCAGGAACTGTGTCAATAAAAGATGATGATAGCTGGTTATACGGTTTACGAGCATTACTCATAGTTGGCGTTGAAAAAGTAAATTTGAGCGTTGAAATCATATCATAGATTTTTTTGGCCCATTCAACTTTATACTGTCCCTCCGGTATCGCAAGGTGCATCGCTATCCCCATAAACATTTCTTGCGGAGTTTCCAGCGGACAAAACTCACTGTCCTTGATAAGATGATTTTTGATTATAGTCATCAAAGCCCCATAAGTCAACAATTTATCTCTATCATTATCAATATACTTACCAAGCTGTTCAATCTCAAAATCCGTATAATTTTCGGTAATATATGAGCCATATAAATTTTGCTTGGTTAAATTTTTCACCTTTGACTTAAAGTTGACTATATCATATTTTAGTTTTTGACTATTTATATCTAATTCTAATTTGTATCGTAAAAACATACTTGCAATATACTTCCAATCAGGAGCTTCTTTGCAAACTGAATCAGATGAAATCTTGATAATCGTTTCCAAATGTTCATAATCAGTCATACCAGATTTGACAAAGGTTTCAAACTTCATAAATAAATGGTCAAGGTCATATAAAGTTTTATCATAACTTTCTTGAACTTCTTTTATAATCTTTATTATATTCCTATCATCAATATATTTTTCAAATTTCTGTACTATTTTACGGCTTAAACTTTGCTTTGCCCTGTAAAGTATAAAACTCCTGACTACATCATGGTATTTTTCATCAATCAATGTTAGTTCGACAATATCCTGAATCTCCTCAACACTTACAACATGGTCTTTCGGAAAACTTTTTGTCAACGTATCAACCACATGTCTTGACAACCCTTCAATAGCGGCCGCTTCACTTTTCCTGCCAACCGATATAAATGCTTTCTCAATCGCAACTCTAATCTTTTCTATGTCAAATTGAGCTTTCGCACCATTTCTCTTGATAATCTCCAAATTACGCCTCCTTCATCAAGCTACTTGACTAGTATAGCACATTTTCAGACAACAATAAATAATATTTGTATAAGATTTTAATAAACAGTAACATTTTTTTTAATTAAAACAAAAGCACCTAAAATAACAATTTGCTAATTTAGATGCTTAAAATATCAATATTTTTATCTTTTTACAGCCTCATCAATCTCTTTCACAAGATTTTCGATTATGTTATCGTCAAGTTTGACCACCACTACTCCAGCTAATTTACCTTTTTTACCAATTAAGACTGTCGTCGGAAGTTTTGAAATACCAAACGCACCTTTCAAAACATCATCTTTATCAAGTACAACATCCATATTTAAGTCATTTTCCTTGATATATTTTCGCACTTCAGCTTCACTATCACTAACATTTATCGCTATAACGACAGGTCTGTTTTCAGAATTGGACTTATTTAGTGACGGAAACTCAATCGTGCAATCATCTGACTTTGTTGACCAGAAATTTAAAAAAACTGGTGTTTTCCTATAATCACTAATTTTGATTTCTTTACCATCAATTGTTTTAAAAACCAACTTAGACAAATCATTACCAACTTTAATTTCAAACTCATTTATATTACTTACAGTGCCACTTGCTAATAACGAAATAGCTTGACTATCTTCATTTTTTACATTATTCATTCCATCATTTTCATCGACTGTTTTTTTACTACATCCTACAACAGTTAGACCAACTAGCAAAAGAACTACAATAATTTTTTTATTCATATTTCCCCCATTAAGATTATTATAACCATTTTTTATACTATGATTATATAGCATAACTACCCATATAACACTTTACAAAATCTTACTTTTTATTCACATAAACTATATTTTATTCACAAAATCGTAACAATAACCTATTTTAAGAATTTTGTAAGATAAAAAAAATCAAATTCATGTTATAATGAGTAGTATTTTACAAAACATAAAATAATGAAGGAGTAAACTGAAATGACAAATTATAATCTAAAAAAATTTATACTAGCAATTTTTGTAATTAGTTTAATTACTATACCATTTACAGCCTGTGGCAAACAACCGAAAAAAATTAACACCAAAATTGATTGTACTGCCGAATTCGGCTACAATGGTAAACTCGCCATCAAAGGTGGTTCACCATTAAAATTTGAAGTTGTTAATCAAGGCGAAGAATTTAAAGGTTTCATCGAATACATGATAAACCCTACTCAAAGAGGCGATGAAACCCTATACCGCATTCCAATTACCGTGCCAGCTAATTCAACTAAAATATTTAAAAGCTACAAAAAAATAAATAGAATTCCTAAAAATACACTTTATAGAATCACTGATAATAATTACGTTTATGCAGTCGGCTCAATAGCAAAACCAAGATTATATAATCCTAACACAACTACTATTGCTATAATCAGTGACAAGAAAGACAATTATAATCACTTCAACGCACTTGATAGCGAAAAAAGCTTTTTACCAGAAGTTGACTACAATAGATACAATTGGCATGATATAAGAAGAAATGGTAGAGTTAAGCTACAAGCCACGCAAAGTACATTCTTAAACACAGACGAAATATTAAAAGATAAAAATGCACTTAACTACTTTGATATTATTTTGCTCGGCGACATTACTAATTTAAAATTAAACGAAGAGAACACAAAAAATATAATAGACTGGATAAATGAAGGCGGAATATTTATCATCGAAAGTGGCGAAAATTACAGTAAAGTCGTCAAGAATCTTCCTTCAGCTTTGCAACAAATAAACTTCAATAAAGTAGAACAAGTAACCAATACACCTGATAATCTATTTGCAGGGACGCTCGCAATCGCCACTGGTGAAAACACTAGAAAAACGGTTAAAAACCTAAAAATTTCTGGTTTTGATATACTCAAGTATGAAAATTTAGGCAAAGGAAAATTAGTAACACTAAGCACACTTTTAAATAGTGGCGATGCCAAAATTTGGAACATCAAAGGCAAATTAACACTCGAAATAATCATGACACTATTTAACATATCTGACAAAAACCGCTTTGATGAATATGAATCCAACTTTTTAAACAGGCATTCTTTTGAACTACGTTACCTACCAAAAGATAAAATCATCAACCCCCACACCTTACTAATATTGTTAATATATATATTGTTAATAGCACCTATTAGCTATTTTATACTAAAAAAAGTTAAGAAAAGAAAGCTGATTTGGATAACAATACCTACTGCGGCTATCCTATTGACACTTGTTTTTCCATTTTTTATAAATAGTGAGTTAAAAAACAAACCTATCATAAATAAAGCAACTATAATAGACTATAACAGCGACAATAAAACAGCCAATCTAAAAACAAGACTTTGTGTATTCAACAACAACAAAAACCGTCTAATTACTGAATATGATAAAAATGATAAGTTTACCAAAAAAAATGATAGATATCCATTTGACAGAGGTAGGTCAAGTTCTGACGTAAATTTAACAACTAAGGATTTTGAAAACATCAATTTAACAACTAATGATACCGTCGAATATGGCGAAAAAACCAAGTTAACAGATTTTCATGTAAACCTTTGGCACACATCAGAAATGCAAACTTCTAAAATTTTAGATTTTTCTGCAAACAACCCAACCGCTGAACTAATCATGAAAGATGGCATAAAAACTTTACGATTCAAAAATGATACTATTTTTGATATGTCTACTCCTATCCTGTACTACCGAGGTTCATACTTTAAGCTTGACGATATCGAATCAGGTCAAACTGTTGACATTGATATAACTAATAGCGAAAAAATAGATACTAAAAAAACATTTAAAAGAAAAGAATATGACAAATACGGGCGTATTAGGGACAGTTTCGAGAAAAAAGTGATACGAAAAATCAGAAATAGTATGAGCTACAAACCTATTGATGAAGTAAACATCGTATCAAAAACAAAAATTCAAGATGATAATTCACTTGTCATAAATGGTAAGAAACCCTACATATTTAGTGAAACTTATCTTGATATAAAACTTACACTCGAAGACAAAACTACTAACAAAGTAACTTTGAACAAACACAACATCAGAACAAATTACATTTTAAGTGAAGATCCCTACGAAAAATGTGATGGCAAAGTAAGTAGTTATATACAAATATCTTGGGATAAAAACAGAAACAATGAGGAAACTACAATTTGGGAAAAAGAGGAAGATCCGACTTTGTTCGCTGAATTTTATATCCCAAAAAATATCATTGCAAAGCAAGTTACACTAGACTTAAATATGACACTAGAAAAAGCCCTTGATAGGTTAAAAAGACAAAACCCACGACGTGAAAATAGCATAATTAAAGATTTAGAAAATATGCAAACTGACCTTGATTACTACATACTCAACCCACAAACTAAGCTTTTTGAAAAAATCAAGCTAAAAAACACAAAGCTATTCGGCAAAAAACCTTACAACGTTGACATCGAAAAATACATAAAAGACGAAAAATTTGTAATCAAAGCCACTCTCATAAAAGGAAAAAATAATAATATAAATTTCTTCGTCAAAGAACTTAACGAAATTAAACCTATGGATATCGAAATAAAAGGAGAAAGAAAATGATACAAGTTGATTCTCTAACAAAAAAATTCGGAAAATTTACTGCAGTCGACAACCTAAGTTTTGAGGTTGAAAAAGGTGAAATTTTCGGCTTTGTTGGTGCTAACGGAGCAGGAAAATCTACCACTATTAAAATAGCTACCGGCTTACTACAACCAAGTTCTGGCACAATCTACATCGCCGGCGAAGATGTAAGCAAAAAAAAGAGTAATTTTAAAAGGAAAATCGGCTATGTACCTGACTTTTTCGGTGTTTACGACGACCTGAAAGTTGTTGAATATATGACATTTTATTGCAACATACACAAAATACCGAAAAATCAACAAACTATCATCATTGATAAACTACTAGAACTAGTAAACCTATCCAACAAAAAAGATGACTTCGTTGACAAACTTTCACGAGGCATGAAGCAAAGACTTTGCCTTGCTAGAGCACTTGTGCACAATCCTGAACTGCTAATACTTGACGAGCCGGCATCTGGACTTGACCCCCGTGCCAGAGTTGAATTTAGAAATATCCTACTTAAACTAAAGGACATGGGTAAAACAATACTAATAAGTTCACATATTTTATCAGAACTTGCCGAGATATGTACAACTATCGGCATTATCGATGAAGGAAAATTGGTAGTAAAAGGTACAGTTAACGAAATACAGCAAAAACTATCACACCTTAACCGTATAACTATAAAAACAAACTCTAGTTATGATGACCTACAAACTAAACTAAAAGAGTTGCCAAGCATCAATGATATCAATTTTGTAGACGGACACGTTGAACTATCGTTTAGTGGTAGCGATGAGGAAAAACACGTACTACTTAAAAACTTAGTAAATAGCGGCCACAAAATTTATCACTTTGAAGAAAAAGGTGGTAGCCTTGAATCAATTTTCTTACAAGTTACAAAGGAGGAAGAAAATAATGATTAATCCGATACTATCAAAAGATATAACAACAAAATCAAGGTCTTGGAAAATAGCGATTTCAGTAGCTATATACTTACTGATACTACTTGCTTTTACAGCAATTGGTCTGGCTAATTCTTCCGATAGGGGAAATACCATGATAGAACCTGTATTTTTAAAAGCTATGTTTGACATAATTGCAACAACCCAACTATCATTGATTTTATTAATAATACCAATTATAACAGGTGCATCAATCTCAGGAGAACGAGAGCGACAAACTCTCGACCTAATGCTATGTAGCAATATGAGCACTTACACCTTAATATTTGGCAAAATACAATCTACTATATCAAATGTCCTAATACTGATATTTTCCGCCCTGCCATTCCTAGGGTTCACATTAGTTCTTGGTGGCATAACTTTGATTGATGTACTAATAATATATCTGTACTATATTGTAATATCAATATCAGTTGCGGCTATCTCCATATATATGAGTTCGATATTTAAAAAAACCGTTACATCCATCATTATGACCTATGTTGTACTTGGTATTTTATACTGCACACCATTTCTAGCAGCTATCTACTATGTTAAAGGTATGCATAATTACGATTACGAGACAACAAATATTCTCTACACATCGTTTGCCCCAATTTTTTCATTAAATCCTGTTTACGGCTTTTTCTCAATTATAACCAACAACTTTGCCGATTCAGTTAACCACCGCATACTTAACGCAAGTAGATGGTCAGTTTATCTACCAGCATGGCTGACATCATGCGGTTTTGCAGTGCTAATATCAATGATAACAATACCACTAACTAAACTAAAGTTAACTAGAAAATCTTAGATCAGGTTAATACAAGCACAAAAACATAAAACAAAACAGAATAGGATAAGATATGAAAAAAACTATAAAAAAATATCTACTAAAACTAAGACTGAAAATGTTTATGGAGGAAATTTTGCGAAATTTCCTCCTCGCTTTAACATGCTGTCTGGGATTTAGTTTTATAATCTTGTTAGGCTCAAGATTAATAAAAATAAATGCCTACCAAGATATAATCAATAAATATTCAATAATAATTGCAATATTTTTTTTAGGGCTAAGTTTTATAAAATTTCCAAAATTTAACAAAACTATCATGGTCGCTGACCAATTAGCACTAAAAGAAAGACTAATAACAGCATACGAACTTGCTGATAGTCAAGAAAAGATACATCAAATTCAGCGTGATGACTGTCTCAAAATAATGGAACAAAACAAAAAAATACATCAAAAATACCGTATTAACTTTAATAAAAATTTACTATATATCGTGCTGATATTAAGTGTGCTAACCACCACTACCCTATTTATCGAAACTAAGACATCAATCCAAAATGACGAAACCCAAAAAACAGTAGCGAAAATCAAAAAGGAAAGTAAAAAACTAAACAAAGAATTACTTAAACTAGCACCTAAAAACAAGGAATATCAAGCAGAAGTAAAAAAAATCATTAAAAATTTAAACAAAAAAATGATTAAACAAACTAACAAAAAAAACGCTATCAAAAGCTTATCAGTAGCTAAAAATAAATTAGCTAAGCTAAACAAAAAAATAACAGACAAGAACACAAACAACGCTATCAATTCACTTATCAGTAAAATAAACAGAACTGGTCGCTCCTTGTCAAACAAAAAAATAAGCGATTATGCATTTAACAAAAAAAATAAAAAATCATCTGCTAACACAACTAATAATAGCACGAACAAAAATTCGAGCAACACAAACAAGAACACTACGAGCAAAAATAAAAATAGCACAAATAGCAACAACTCACAAAACAAGCATAATCAAAGTTCTAATTCCGAAAATAACACAAGTAATCAAACAAATCAAAATAACACCCCGTCAAGCGAAAGCCAAGACAATAGCGATACTTCCAACAACAATTCTAATGACCCTAACAATAAAAACAATCAAAATAACCAAAATGGCGATAGCGATGAAAAAAAAGACGGAAATGCTAACGTAAATGGGAATGGGAATGGAAACGGAAATGGCAAAGGTAACGGCAATGGTAACAGCAAAAGCAAAGGTAATAGTAAGGGTAGTGGTAAAGGTGGTGGCAGAGGATTGTCACAAGGAGATCGTGAAAAATTCTTATATTTAAAAAACAGATTAAACATGGACGAAGCCAAAAAATACCTTAAAAACAAACACAAGTCTAAAAATATGACCTACAACAAAGTAAAAAATTTACCAAACACTTCCGAAGACTACATGGACTACACAGCTGTACTAAGCGAACTATCTAGTGAAAACAGCTCTGCACTAGACAAAATGCAAGTTCCAAACAAAATGAAAAACATGGTAAAAAATTATTTTAACGCACTTAATGAGGAGGAAAACTAACATGGAAATTAAACAAGTGACAACACTTATGCAGAATATCGAAAGCGAAGTGTCAAAACATATCATCGGACAAGAAAAACTTGTCAAAGACACTATCATCTGTCTAGTAGCAGGTGGCAACTTATTACTGGAAGGTGTACCAGGTCTAGGCAAAACGAAACTAGTTTCCACACTTGCCAAAACGCTTGGACTTGATTACAAAAGACTACAATTCACGCCCGATTTAATGCCAAGTGATATCACCGGTACAAACATATATATTAAGGAAAAAAATTGTTTTGAGTTTCAAAAAGGTCCAGTTTTTACTAACATCTTGCTGGCTGATGAAATCAACCGTGCTACCCCTAAAACTCAATCAGCACTACTGGAAGCGATGCAAGAAAAAATGGTCAGTATGTCAGGCGTATCACATAAGCTAGAAAACCCCTACATGGTACTAGCAACCCAAAACCCTATCGAGCAAGAAGGTACATACCCGCTTCCTGAAGCACAGCTTGATAGATTTATGTTTAAATTACTCGTAGAATTTCCTGATGTAGCCAGTCTTAGCGAAATCGTTAACATCACCACCGGAAAAAGCGAAAAGCAAGTTAAAGTAGTTAGCACAAAAGAAAGTTTACTCGAAGCTATCAACCTTGCCAAAGAAGTACCTATCGCTAAACCTGTAATGGAAACAGCTATGAAAATCATTGCTGCTACACACCAGACAACCGAGTTAGCTACCGAAATGGTTAAAAAATATGTCGAACTAGGTTCTTCACCAAGAGGGGCACAAAATATCATAAAAGCCGCTAGAGTCAAAGCATTAATGGACGAAAGAATAAATGTTTCATTCGACGACATAAACTACGTTGCACCACTTATACTAAATCACAGAATTATACTGAACTACAACGCAATCACAGACGGCATAACACAAAATATGATAATTGATGATATACTAAAATCGGTAAAATAATATGAATAAAATTATTGACTCAAATTTTTTAAAACTAATTGAAAACGCTGTCATAAATCTAAATGCTAAAGCCAAAACCAACACACTAGGTAAAAGACGTTCTAACTCTAAAGGTTCGTCTATCGAATTTTCCGATTACCGTGAGTATGTAATAGGCGATGATTTTAGACGAATTGATTGGTCAGCCTACGCCAGATTTGAAAAACTATTTTTAAAACTGTATATGGAAGAAGTTAGTTTAAACCTTAAAGTTTTTTTGGATTGCAGTAAATCAATGGAGCTAGACGATAAAAAAGAATACGCTATCAAACTGTCCGCTTTATTTAGTTACTTATTTTTAAACAATCACGACAAAGTAAGCGTGGCATTTGTCAACGATGACCTTGTCAAAGAAATTGGCAACATCAGTAACAAAAATAGCTTTTACAGATTTGTAGACGAACTAGAAAACCTAAATTTTGAAGGTAACTCCAACATCGATAAAGCAATTGACAAGGCTAGAAAACCCGCTCGCAACGGATATACTCTCCTAATATCAGATTTTCTGTATGAGCATAATCTTGAAAACACTTTAAAAAAACTAACTCATCAAAAACAAAAAATCATTATCTGTCATGTACTTTCTAAAAATGAATTAAGACCACCTCTCAAAAATAGTATGCGATTAAAAGATAGTGAAACTAGTTCAACACTCGATGTGGACATCAACCAAACTACTTTAGAAATATATCAAAAAAATCTGACAAATTATCTAAACAATATCAAAACTTTGTGCCATAGGTACAAAGCTAACTACTTTTTAGTTGATACAGCCGATAGTATCGAAGCATTTATCAACAAACTACAAAAAACAGATTTAGGGAGAAACTAACATGAAAATAAGTCAAATTTGGGGACTAGCCGGCTTAATCGGTGTATTTTACATAGTTTTTTTATACCTACTTAGACCCAAAAAAGAAACCTTAATTATACCTAGTACCTATTTATGGACACAGATATCAGAAGAACTAGCTAGCAAAATGAAAATCGAAAAACTAAGAAAATCTATCCTGTTTTTTCTTGATATACTAATTGCACTACTTATTTGCATATTTTTACTAGGTCTATACATTCAACAAACGCAAAATTCAGCAGAAAAAATCATAGTTATTGATGCAGGTTTTTCAATGAACTCTACTGACATAACGCCAAGCAGACTAGAAAAGGCTAAACTACTAGCCAAAGACTATGTTACAAAACTAAAAGACGATACTAAAATTTCACTTGTGGTTTTACAAAAAAATACTAACATCATCTACAAAAATGAAGAAAACAAAAATTTAGTAATAAACACAATCGAAAATATCAAACCTTGTTTAAGTCAAACCAAGCTAAACGACATAAAAAAAATACCAAAAAACTTAAACATATCTAGTAAAGATATGGTTTACTTTGGAGATAAATATCTTAAAAATATTGAATGTAAGTTAACTAAAACTAGCGATGACAATTTAAGCATCAATAATTTAGCTACCAAAAAGACTGACAAAGGGATATTTACAGCTGTAACTATTAAAAACGAGGACCATAAGGCCAAAAATGTTGAAGTTAGTCTTTACACTGATGACTTATATCTTGAAACCAAAGAAATAAATCTAGCTAAAAAAACTGCCAAACATATAATTTTTGAAGGCATAGGCCAAGATACTAAAATCATAAAAGCTGTTATCGAAAATAAAGACATCAACCAACTTGACAATACTAGATACACTATCAACGAAACGCATCAAAAACTTAAAACTGCTATCGTCAGCGACAATTCATTCTTTGAAGAAAAATTTTTGTCGATACGCAAAGATATCGAACTATTTAAAACAAAACCGCAAGAATATGTAGGGCTTGACGACTTTGACTTATATGTATTTGTAAACTTTATACCTGAAAATTTACCAAAAAACAATTCAAGCATACTATATATCAATCCAAAGGAGCACGCTAACAAAATTGGCTACATCGAAAACCCTGCTTTTAAAATAGCAAAACACCCTATCACAAACTACCTAAACGATGATTTTAACATTGGTGTTTCTAGTGTTTACGAAAAAAATAGCCAATTTGAGCCAATTATCACACTCGAAAATGATTTACTAGCATTTAGCACAGTAGAAAATAATCGAAAGATTGTCGTACTTGGTTTTGAATTTAACTATACCGATTTACCAGTAAGCCCTAATTTCCCAATTATAATGAATAACATTATTTCTTTTTTAGCTAATTCTAGGGTTACTGATAAACCGGAATACGACGTACTTGATATCGTAAAACTTAATCTCAAAGCTGAAACAACTAAAGCCTACATCAAAACGCCAACTGGTAAAGATATAACTTTAGACACCAAGCAAGACAATATCAGCTTTAACTCAACTGCTGAACTGGGTGTCTACGAGATAAATGAAAAAGTAGGCGAAACCGACAAAAAGTCTTACTTTGTGGTAAATACCCAGCTAGACTCAGATGAGTTACTCGATGATATTAGCTATACAAACAAAAACGCTACACTAACCAAACTCAGCATTGATAAATGGATTGCCATTTTAATACTTATCCTATTAACTATTGAAATTTTAATCCGACATAAGCACAATTTATTAAAGAAAAAAAACAAAATATAAATGATTAACAGCAGTCTAGGTTAGTCAAACGGAGGAAAAAATGACGATTGCAAACCCTAAAATACTGTATATACTACTAGCAACCATTACAATATATACAGCACTCTATTTTAAAATAAGACCGCTAGACAAAAGAAATAAATTTACATACCACCTAAGAAGTGCTGTGGTTTTTCTTGTGATACTTTCACTACTTGGTATCAATATCGAAATAAACACCAAAAATACAGGAACAGTATTTCTAATTGACCAATCAGTTAGTGTTGAAAAATACCAAGATGAACTACACGACTTTGTCAAAAAATCTTTTAAAAAATTAAACAAAGACAATTACTCAGCGATAATGAATTTTGCAAAAGATACAATTATCGAAGAAAACTTTACCAATAAACCAAAGTTTGATTTTGTCTTTGCCAAAAATGACAAAACAGAAAGTGATATCGCCAAAGCAATTGAAAATGCTAGTCTAATCTTTCCGAAAGATTACCAAAAACGAATAGTCCTAATGTCAGACCTCAGACAAACAACAGGTGATTTAAAAAGTAAATTAATCAACCTCAAAAACAACAACTTTAGTGTTGACCTTTATCCTATCGAAAAGACTAATGACCCTGAAGTACAGATGCAAAAACTGGAACTACCCTCAACTGCTAAAGATAGCGAAAATATCCAAGCCAAATTAACAATTAAATCAAACACTAACAGTGATGCCGAAATATACTTTTATTGCAAAGACAAATTACTTTCCAAAAAAACAGTTAAACTTAAAAAAGGCGAAAACAAAAATATTTTTTCTACAAAAATATCAGGCAAAGGACTTGTTAATTACAAAGCGGAAGTAGTTTGCAAAGACGACACGGTTAATGAAAATAACACTTTCGAAAGTTTTGTCAATGTAACTAACAAACCACGTGTCTTAGTGATAAAAAATTACAACAATACAAGTAATTTGACAAACCTACTAAGTGAAATCGACATCAAAGTGATGCCTAAAAGCTCTGTGCCAACCAGCATCGTGTCTCTGCTACAATATGACGCATTCATCCTCGAAGATGTTAACCTTGATAACCTTGATAAAAAATTCATCGATAATCTTGAAATCCTTGTAAAAGAACATGGTAAAGGCTTACTTGCAATTGGTGGACAAAATAGTTTTGGTATGGGCGGCTATCATAAAAGTAAACTAGAAAAAATGTTACCAGTTAATGCCAAAGTAAAGGATAAAAAGAAAAAAAATGATGTTGCTATGCTATTAATAATTGATAGGTCAGGCAGTATGTCGCTTGACACCTACGGTGTAACCAACCAAGAATTATCGATTGAAGCCGCTATCAAATCAGTAGAAGTGCTTAACAACAAGGACGAATTTGGTGTTATTGCCTTTGATATGAATCCAATTTGTATATCAAAACTTAAAACACTGACTAATAAAACAAACGTTATAAACGAAATAAAATCAATTCACCCCGATGGCGGTACATCAATACTACCCGCTCTAAGTCTCGGAGTAAGAACCTTAAGTAAATCAACTAAAAATATCAAGCACATCATCCTACTTACTGACGGTGAAGCCGAGAAAGAAGGTTATAATCAATACATTGAAGAAGCCAAAAATAATAAAATCACCATATCAACCGTTGCAATTGGCGAATCTGCTGACCACGCTCTAATGAAGCGAATTGCCAAAAAATCTGAGGGACGCTATTACAGATGTGACGTATTTACTGACCTGCCAAAAATATTTGCCAAAGAAACAATGCTGGCTGGTAAAAAATACCTCAACAAACTGGACTTTTATCCGAAACTAGTCAATCAATCAAAAATTTTAAACAGTATTGATGAACTAGCAAAACTAAACGGTTACATTGCTACTAGCGAAAAAAAATTAGCAAACGTGGTACTAGAAGCACCCGATGAAAGTCCAATCCTAGCAACTTATAACTACGGACTTGGTAAAACCATCGCTCTCACCACTGATATTGACGGACTGTGGTCTAAGGACTGGCTAGTATGGGATAAAACAAGCACCATGTTCAACAATATGATTAGCTTTATGCTAAGCCGGAATATTGGCAGTGACTATACTATTAGTTCTAAAAAAATTGATGGCAAAACTGAAATCAAAATTGAATTCAAAGATATCAAAAAGACAAGCAGCGAAAATCTAACAGCACATATCACTGACAAAGACGGCAAAACACAAATTGTCAAACTTAAAATGAAAAAACCAGCCGTTTATACTGGTCTATTTGAAAATAAAAGTCTAGGTTTTCATTCGGTAAGAGTAAGTGACAAAAAAGACGACAAAATTGAAAATTACTTAGGCGGAATTGTCATCCCCTACCCTAAAGAATTTGACGTATTATCAAATGATACAATAACTCCTGAAGAATTTATCAAAATTTCAAATGGCCGAATTTTAAAAAATCCAGAGGAAGTTTTTACTGGTAAAGTTTACAAACAAGAAAGTAATTATGACTTAAGTAAACTACTTATGATACTGGCGTTCATACTATTTTTAATTGAACTTACATATCGAATGACCAACATCAAAATTCCGAGCTTAAAGTTTAAAACCGACAAACTAAAAAATGTTAAAAATAATAAACATTTAAAAATAAGTAAAAATACGAATAAAAATAAAAAATTAACTAAAAAACAAAAAAATAAACTAGAAGAGGAAAAAACAGCCAACTATCTAGACGGACTTTTGAAGTAAATAATTAACATTTACGTAACAAGAGTAAACACACTACAAACCCTTTAACTCATTGATATTCAGTGATTTAAAGGGTTTTATTTATATAAGTTCGAGTTTGTTATATGTATTTTGTTACGTTTTGTTGACAAAAAGATTAAAATATATTATAATTTTAATAACTGGAGTGCATTTAGAATGTTCTGCTAAAAGCACTTCTATCGGCTTAAAGACATAGGAGGTTTCTTTATGAAAAAAATGATTGCAGTGTTACTTGTTCTAACAACCTTACTGGTAGGTTGCGGACAAAACACTAACAACAATGATGACTCAAGTACAACTACTAAAAAGTCTAACAAGACAGAACAAGACGCATCAAAAAATCAGTCAAACGATAATAACAAGAAAGCTGATGATCAGTCTAAAAAAGACGATGCAAAAGATACAACAGAAGCACCTTTCCATATTGGTGTAGTTACAGGTACAGTATCGCAAGCTGAAGACGAGCAAAGAGGTACTGAAGCTATGATTGAAAAATATGGTAACGCTAAAGACGGTGGTTACATTTCACACAAAAACTACCCTGACAACTTTGGTGCTGAGCAAGAAACAACAATCCAACAAATCGTTTCATTTGCTGACGACCCTAAAATGAAAGTTGTTGTAGTTAACCAGGCTGTACCTGGAACAGCTGCCGCTTTTAAACAAATCAAAGAAAAAAGAAGCGACATCCTTTGCTTTGCTGGTAACTCTCAAGAAGACCCTAACCTAATCGAGCGAGTTGCCGACTTAGTAATCGACCCTGACAACGTAACTCGTGGTTACTTAATTCCAAAAGCTGCTCAAAAAATGGGCGCAAAAGCTTTTGTACACGTTTCATTCCCACGTCATATGTCAATCGAATTATTAAGTTTAAGAAAAGACATTATGGAAGCTACTTGTGATAAATTAGGCATCAAATTCTCAATGGAAACTGCTCCAGACCCAACAAGTGATGTTGGTGTACCAGGTGCACAAAACTTCATCCTAGAGCAAATGCCTGCATGGGTTAACAAATATGGTGCTGATACAGCATTCTTTGCTACAAACGACGCTCACACAGAACCAATGCTAATCAAAATAAGTGAACTTGGTGCAATCTTCGTAGAGCAAGACTTACCAAGTCCAATCCTAGGTTATCCCGGTGCATTAGGTATCGACCTAAAAGATGAAGCTGGCGACTGGCCAAAGATACTTAGCAAAGTTGAAGAAGCAGTAGTGGAAAAAGGTGGTAAAGACAGAATGGGTACATGGGCTTACTCATTTGGATTTACAACAACTGAAATGCTTATCGAGCTTGGTAAACAAGCAGTTGAAGGTAAAGCTGATTTCACTAAAAAAGAAGACATCAAAAGAGTTTACGAAGAATTTACTCCTGGTTGTGAGTGGGGAACAAGCTGGTACGTTGACAGAACAAACGGAACAGAAAGAAAGAACCACTGCCTAGTATTCCAAGACACATATGTAATGGGTAAAGGATACTTAAAGATGACCGAAGAAGAAATACCAGACATCTACAAGATGTTAGACGAATATAAGGCTAAGAAAAAATAAAGCTAGTTTAGGATAGCCATCCCTATTGGATGGCTTTTCTTTATAAATGGAGGTAAGCTATGTCGAAAGTTTTAGAATTTAAAAATGTCGGCAAAAGTTTCGCTGGTAACCATGTATTGAAAAACGTAAGTTTTAGTTTAGAGCACGGTCAAATACTAGGTCTAGTTGGTGAAAATGGTGCGGGAAAATCCACAATGATGAATATCTTGTTTGGTATGAAATTCATCAAAGAAACAGGTGGATACGAGGGTGAAGTTCTGATCGAAGATGAAGTCGTAAATTTCGACAACCCCAAAGCCGCACTAGCCAAAGGTATAGGTATGGTACACCAAGAATTTTCACTTATACCAGGCTTTACGGCATCAGAAAACATACTATTAAATCGAGAAATAACCAAAAAACAGCACAACAACAAAAGCAAACCACTAGGTACACTAGACAGAAAAGCAATGCGTGAAAAGGCAAAACAAGCTATCGAACTACTAGGAGTTGATATTTCGCCCGATGCTTTTATTCGTGACATGCCTGTTGGTCACAAACAGTTTATTGAAATTGCACGTGAGATTTCAAAAGAAAACGTTAAACTAATAATCATGGACGAACCAACAGCTGTACTTACCGAAAGTGAAGCAGATATCCTTATCAAAGCAATGAAAAACCTGGCTGAAAAAGGTATCTCGATTATATTTATATCACACCGTTTACGTGAAGTAGTTGATGTCTGTGATAAAATCGTTGTTTTACGAGACGGAGAAATTATCAAAGACACACCAAACAATGGCGTGAAAATCGTTGATATAGCAAGTTGGATGGTTGGTCGAGATATGTCAGAAGGGGCAAACGAACGAACCTACCGCAATATCGACAGCGAAACTATCATGTCAATAAAAAATCTTTATGTCGACATGCCAGGTGAAACTGTGGTCGATGTCAATCTCGATGTTAAAAAAGGTGAAATTTTAGGACTATGTGGATTAGCAGGTCAAGGTAAACTCGGCATACCAAACGGTATCATGGGCTTATATCCTGCTGGCGGAGAAGTTACCTACAAGGGTAAAAAATTAAACATCAAAGACACAAACGCAACTTTAAAACAAAACATTGCATTTGTTAGTGAAGATAGACGTGGTGTTGGTCTACTACTCGATGAAAGAATCGACTGGAATATGGCATTTGAAGCAATGCAAGTCCATGATAAATTCACTAAAAAAGTTGTATTTAAGTTTAGAAGTGATAAAGACATGAAAGACTTAGCCAACAAATACATCAAAGAACTAGAAATCAGAACACAAGGACCACACGAAAAAGCTAAAAATTTAAGTGGTGGTAACCAACAAAAGGTTTGTTTAGCTAAAGCCTTTGCTACTGACCCAGAATTTCTATTTGTCAGCGAACCTACTAGAGGTATTGACGTTGGGGCTAAAAAATTAGTTTTAGACGCTCTCAAAAAATACAACGAAGAATATGGTGCAACTATTGTCATTATATCAAGTGAACTTGAAGAATTACGTAGCATATCCGATAGAATCGCTGCGATATTCGAAGGCAGAGTCTTTGGCATCTTAAAACCAAACGACCCTATCGAGAACTTTGGACTTATGATGGCTGGTGCTAATCCCGAGGAGGTAAAAAATGATAAATAAAAAAACCTTGCAAGAAATCGGTTGGCCCCGAATTATCATCGCACTATTTCTAGTTGTCCTATTCATCTTTGGTCACTTTATCCAAATAGATATAAGAAGGTCAATCGTTGACGTGCTGACACGTTTTGGCATGAACGCCATTCTCGTGCTCGCTATGATCCCAATGGTACAGTCTGGTTGCGGACTAAACTTTGGACTGCCGGTTGGTCTAATCGGTGGTATGCTCGGTGCTGTTATCTCACTCGAGTTTAAACTAACAGGTCTACCTGGTGTGTTATTAGCCATTGTTTTAGGCATGTTTTTCGGTGCAGTATTTGGCTATTTTTACGGAAAAATCCTAAACAAAGTTAAAGGCGACGAAATGATAATTGCGACATACGTCGGATTCAGCTTTGTTGCATTAATGAACATTGTTTGGGTAATCTTGCCTTTCAAAAACCCAACATCAGTAATGGGCTACAAAGGCAAAGGGCTTAGAGTGACAATTTCACTAAGAGAATATTGGGATAAAGCAATCTCCAAAATTGGTGGTATCAACATTGACCTTAACCCTGTTGGCAGTACAGGACATATCCCAAAAGTGCTACTACCAGTTGGTATGATCCTATTCTTTATCCTTTTTGCTGTAATAGTTTTACTATTTTTCAAAAGTAAAAAAGGTTCGGCGATGACCGCAGTTGGTTCTAACTCAACATACGCTAAAGCAACAGGTATCAACATCGATAGATATCGAACAGCATCGGTTATGATGAGTTGTGCACTTGCTGCAGTTGGTATGGTTATCTACCAACAAAGTTTCGGCTTTGTCCAAATGTACAACGCTCCCCTGGCGTTCGCCTTCCCAAGTGTTGCTGCTATCCTACTCGGTGGTGCGTCTGTTAAAAAAGCCAACATCTTCCATGTACTTATTGGTACATTACTTTTCCAAGGGATACTTACCATGACACCATCAGTTATAAACAAAGCTATTAGGATTGACATATCTGACGTTTTAAGACTAATCATCTCCTATGGCATGATTGTTTATGCACTAACTAGAGGAGGTAAAAAATGATAAAACGTAAAAAAATTAGTGTAAACCAATACACCGTTCCTATCATGTTTATTATCATCTGTGCTGTCGCTATCTATTACAGCGGTCTTTCTGGTGGATTTTTGATCGACCAAGTTGTCAAGAGATTTGCCCGTAACGCCTTTTTAGTATTAGCACTAATACTACCAATCATGGCTGGACTAGGCATAAACTTTGGTATGATTCTCGGTGCTATGTCTGGACAGGTTGCTTTGATTTTTGTCGAAGACATCATTATGTTTGATGCCACTGGTGTCACAGGTATTCTGATTTCATTTATTTTCGCCACACCAATTTCTATCGTGCTTGGCATGTTTTGCGGTGGGGTGCTTAACAGGTCGAAAGGTCGTGAGATGATTACCTCGATGATGCTTGGTTACTTTATGATGGGTGTTTATCAATTTTTTGTACTATACCTATTCGGTAGCGTTGTGCCATTTGATAGAAAAGAGCTTATTCTTTCGAGGGGATATGGCGTGCGTAATGCTCTTAATCTAAAAACAGCTGGTGGACTGGATAGATTTATTGATAAAATTATTGGTAAATCGATCAACATCAATGGTATTCAAATTCCTATTACGACTTTTGCTGTTATTGTACTAGGCTGTTTGTTTATTGTTTGGTTTAGAAATACTAAACTTGGTCAAGATATGCGAGCTGTTGGTCAAGATATGAAGGTGGCTCAAGCTGCTGGTATCAATGTCGATAGAACTAGACTAATCGCTGTTGTTTTATCAACTGTAACAGCCTCTTACGGTCAAATTATTTACCTACAAAACATTGGTAACTTAAACACTTACAACGGTGCTGACCAAGCGGCTCTCTACGCAGCAGCTGCCTTACTAATCGGTGGAGCTAGTGTTTCAAAAGCTACTATTACCAATGCTTTAACTGGCACCCTGCTCTTCCACCTAATGTTTATCGTAATGCCAGTTGCTGGTGCTAATATCACAGGTAACTCAATGATGGGTGAATATTTTAGAACTTTCGTTTCTTACGGGGTTGTTACTGTTACGCTAATTCTACACTCAATAAGAAGAAACAACGAAAGAAATCTTGAGATGCAAAACCTAAGACTTGATATAGGTGGTGCTAAAAATAAATAGTCATTAAAAAACTAGGTTGTATAGCCTAGTTTTTTAATTTCTAATCAGTATCAGAATAATAAAATCTACTTCCAATTAGCAATAGCACCAAAATCATATACATTTTGGTAACCAGCTTTTTTCAGCACAGCACTTGCATATGATGACCTTGACCCTGTCAAACAATAAACTATAATATTTTTTGTTTTATCTGGTATAAATTGTGAGGCATTGGTTGCTACTGCCATGACAGGTATATTGATACTATTTTTTATATGTCCGTCATTATATTCCTCAGCCGTTCTTACGTCGATTAAAACTGCGTTTTCTTCATCTAACAATTTAACTGCTGTTTCTTGGTTAATTCTCATTTTTTTTGCTCCTTTTCCGTTTAAATAGGCTTTGATAGCGAATTTTATAAACACTACTACTGCTAAAATAACAACTAAAATATTGACAACTGTAATCATGTAAACTCCTTCTCTTTATTTTTACTTAGGCTACATCGTAAACTAAATTATACTAGTCTAATTTTAAAATTTCTATCAAATTATGCCAAATATTTTTTCGTAAGCACCGCTACTCGGCACTCCAGCTAACTCGCTTTGCGAGTGGATCTTGCGTGCCTGCGAACCCGCTTAAGAGTACTTACGAAAATTTATTTGGCAATACATCATTAAATCACGAAAATAAACAAGACTATTTTACTTAGATTAATATTAGCCATTTTAGATAGGTTATATATACACAATTAAACTGCTATTTTAAACTTATTTTACAATGTTAAGAAAACCTAAAGATTTAAGCAAATATTTACAAAAAAATCAAAAGATATCTAAGCATTGCTACCACTTCCCTACACCATTTAAAATTATACAAAATTCTACATAGGACTATTTTCTCATAAAATAGCCTTTACATAAAAAAATAAAATGCTATAATGGACACAATGACACTTAATTAACTTAGTATATCTAATAATAAGCATGAATATAAAAAATTATTTTAGAAAAAGGAAGTAACATGAAAACAAAAATCGTAAATTCGATATCACTTTCTTGGCTCAGACATGTCAAAGAATGTCAAATGGTCAAATCAAAGTGGATACCATCCAGCAAATGGAAATTAAAAAACCGAGATGTTATCGATTATATATTCAAAGGAAGCGTTAATTTATTTCGAGAAAACTATGGTTATGATATATTCAAAGATACCAAAAATATCTTAGAACTGTTAAACTCTCGTAGTATTGACACTCTTGGTATAAATATCAATCAAGAACAAAATTCGATATACGTCATCAACCAAATTGTATGTGACACTAAGGACAATTTGCAAAAACAAGACGAACTTATAGTCTCAGCTATCGAAAAAGTTATCGTCTCTTCAATGTACATATATGGTTTTTTTGAAGATTACCAAGCAACTATCATTATTGCATCACCAAAAATAAGTAAAAAGACGCTCGCTAAAATCAATTCTGCCTACAAAGACATCAGACGTGTGCTATATTATCTAGGCTTAAACTATGATGTTAGGCTGATCGTCAACCAAAATTTTGAAGACAAGATTCTCAAACCAGTCATCACAGTAGTAAACGATAGTTGTGACAGCGATGAAAATTTTATGAAAGTTATGCTAAAATACGGCATGGAGAAAAACACAAACTTAAACACCAATATCTCGACTAACTTAAATGCTTTAAAAGAAATGAAGATTGACGTAATTGTCCAAACCATATTATACAAGATGCTTGAAACTGAAAAAGTAAGCCCAGAAGAAGTTCGTTTACTTGAAACTTCCGCATACTGTAAAAAAACTTTCGACATTCAATATCCGCTTTTAGTTAAAACTGAAAAGACAAATAGTATTGAGTTATCTAGATACTTTTTAAAACCTGTTAAAATCTACGGTAACGAATACTACGTATGCTCAGAGTGGCACGAAGAGCCAGAAAATAATGATAGACCATTTCTACTAAAGTGGTTAGAAATCCATTTTAACAATTTATAATAATAAAGAAAATCATGATAAAGGATAAAATATCACATTAAAAAAAATAACAATTTTACTTTTGGTAAAAATACACGAAAAGGTAAATGTATAGGTTACTTAAATATTTATTCAAAATACACTTTTTTCTTAAAATGACAAACTTAAACTGAAAAGGCTGGTTGCTGTTTTTGTGACTAGCCTTTTAAATTGTCGGTCGCTCGATATTTCATTATCGTAATGAGATTGTTACATTTATTTGATTTTTTTATAATTTCATGGTACAATAGTACCACAGACTAATACATAAATAGTCTTAACTTTTAATGTTTCTAAACAGAATTCCTACAAAAGTTAGACTGCAATTTACTGATTCACCAATTAGTCAAAGTAGATTATCGGTTAAATCTAAATGACAATAGGAGGAACGTATGTTAAACAAGAAAAAATTACTTGTATCGGTTTTGGCTATAACGATGGTTATGTCCTCAATCGGAACTGGATTTATTACAAAATCTTATGCCTATAAAAAATTTAATAGGCAAAAATATACTAAAAATTTTGTAAGGCGAACTAAAGCTATTAACAATAAGGCATATAAAGGTGACCAAGGTGAGGAACTACACTTCCGTTATGGTTTATGGTACAAACTTGATGCCGAAGGCAAAGCTACTGTTACCAAATTCACAGGCAGTGCCACTAGGTTAAGTATCCCTACTCAAATCAATGGTCATGATGTTACAAAAATTGCTGACGATGCCTTTAATTTTGAAATACACAAAAAGAAAAAACTCACTTATCTCGGCATCCCTTATGGTATAACACACATTGGTAAAAGAGCTTTCTATGGTAACAGTTTACCATATATCACCATCCCTTACACAGTTGAAAAAATCGGTGACGGTGCTTTTGCCAAAAACAAACTGAGAGATGTCCTTATCATGAACCCTAAAGTTGAGTATAAATATGACGGAAATGCCGACGAAAACAGTTTTGGTAATTTCAAAAAAAGAAGAATCAGAGTTAGACAAGGTAAAAAGAAAATTATTCCAAATACTATAATTGTTAAACCTGACCCTGAAACACTGGCTAAATACAAAAAGTTTACTGGCGTTGGCCCATCATGGTCACACATTGCTTTTCGTAAACCAGGCAAATTAATCAAATACTACGAACTAGGCGGCGACTTTATGCGTCAAAACTTACACAAAATCGAATTTAATCACGTTAAGTCAATTGATTTTGGACGTGGTGTTCACCCGTCTAAGATTAGTATCTATGATGGTATGGACGCTGGTGACGGCTATGTATATAGACTAGTACCAAGTTATCATTTTGAATTCTTTAGTAGAGTTGTTAGGATAACAGAACCAGAACGTACTAACTTAGTTCTAACCATAACTATTAAAAAAGTTAAAGAATCATTTGATCCACACGATGATGATGAGTTTATGTAAAATAAAATTCATACTTTTGGATAAAGAGAGAGGCCAATTGCCCCTCTCTTTTATTTTGAAAAAATTAAATTTACTGTATTTTTCTATTATTACAGACTATATTAAAACTTGCTTTTTTTTGGATTTAGCCTTATAATAGATTAAGAAGTGTATATAGATTTTATTATAAAAAAGTTTACGTTTATATCAATTTTTGCGACCAGTTTATTATATTGCGTAACTAAAGGAAATTTAATGATTTACAAAAATAAACCTAAGTTTTGGATAGTCATACTTATTGCAGCTACTTTATTTACAGGGTGTAGCACGACTTTTAAATCGCCAACTGACTTAATCCAAAAACCAAAACTAGACATCAACGAAAAAGCAGCAAAAGAAGTTATTTATAAATACTTACCGAAAACAGCTAAACTAATTAGACCACTTAGTCCTGGTACACTTAGCTCAGTAAGTTATCTAAATCTTGATAAAAAAGCCAATCAAACTGGCTACTATGCTTTTTATAAAAACATTGAAAATGAAACAATTGGTTTTTTGATATTAAAAAAAGACAAAGACAATAACTTTACAGTTTTTTCACTAAAAGAAATACCAGCTGATGATATCAGTTACGCTGAATTTATCGACATCAATAAAGACGGTAAAAATGACCTAATCATAGGCACTGAAAGTAAGGATATGACCTATAAAAAAGTCTATCTATACTTATCTGCTGGCAATGAATACAAAGAATTCTGGACCAATAACTACACCGACTTAATCGTAACAGATTTAAACAACGATAAAAAAACAGATATATTCTGTTTAAGTCTTGATAGAAATACATGTGCTAACGCTAAAGTATATAACATTTTTGAAGACAAAATGGTTAAAGTTGATGAAATCGAAATGGACCAAGACATCAAGGCATATTACAACGTAAAAAGTGGTAAAGTCAACTATAACACTAAAGGGATTTTTATTGACTTTAGTATGGGCTTGAGGTCTGCAACCAACATCCTTTTCTTTAAGGACAATAAGTTAAACTTAGCCATCAACCCTTTCGCCAAAGGTCAAAACTACTCATCAACTCTCAAAAATACCAGGCTAAAAAGTCAGGATATTAACAATGACAGAATCATTGAAATACCTGTAAACTATAATGCTATCCAAAGTAATTCCAAAATCGAAAATAATCGATTATATGCTTGGTATAGCTTTAACACTAAGAGTAAAAGTTACGAAATGCAAGCGATGTCTTATCAAAACAATGATAATACTTACAAAATTCAGTTTCCAAAACTTTGGATTAATTTAATTAAAAATAAACGCATGACTGTAATAAGTAGCTTAAAAAAATCGGAACAAGATTATGTGAAATTATACTATATAAACGATAAAAATAACAATAACTTAAATTGGCTTCTCACTTACGAAATCATGGCCGATAATGATTTTGAAAAGTGGAAATCTGATAAAGTAAATAATTGTTACAACCATATAGAACTTGCTAAAAAAGATGGTAAAACAATAATAGTGTACTATCTAAAAAATATAGATAAAATTGATAAAGAGTGCATAGATGAATATAAATTAGCACTCTTAAATAAATTCACTTTACAAAAAAGTATAGAATTATTAAAATAAGTGAAACATAGGGAGGTTATATGCCGAAAATACTAATAGTAGAAGATGACAGCTCAATCAGAAGCATTATTAAAATAAATTTAAGTCGAAATGGGTTCAACGTGGTAGAAGCTAAAAATGGCGAAATGGCCAAAAAAATACTTGAAGAAAATCCAGATATTGTAATAGCAATACTCGACATTATGCTACCAGGTATAAGTGGATTTGAACTTTGCGAATTTATCAGAAATACAAATCCATATATGGGGATAATAATGCTTACAGCTAGGGTTCAAGAAAAAGATAAAATCAAAGGACTGGACCGTGGAGCTGATGATTATATGACAAAACCTTTCTCACCATCTGAACTTATCGCAAGAATAAAAGCCCTACACAGACGTGTTTTATCTAGCGAAAAACAAATGATTGAGGCACTACTCAAAAGAGGTCCGTTCGAGCTTAACATCAGTAGTAGACAATGCTTTAAAAACTCAAAAGAGATAGTGCTTACCCCTACTGAATTTATGTTAATGAAGTTATTTTTTGAAACCAATGGTGATATACTTAGCAGAAATGACCTACTAAATAAAATTTGGGGGGAAAATTTTTATGGCGACATGAAAATTGTCGATGTAAATATCAGACGATTGCGTAGAAAAATTGAAAACAATCCATCAAAACCAATGTTTATCCAAACAGTCTGGGGTAAAGGTTATAAATGGAATAACGAGCTTGACAGTTAATGTTTAAATCTTACAGCATTAAATGGAAATTAACTCGAACCTACATGTTGATAGTATCAATCATCGTAGTTGTTTTCTTAGCTATATTTTGTTACAGTATAAAGTCGTTTTATTTTGGAAATGTCGAAAGACACCTTGCCGATAGACTGGAACTGGTTGTAAACACCTATGATTCTTATCTTGGTTACAGTCAAATCGAAAGCAAAGCGAAATTCATACTAGAAAGTAGCTCAGTCCCCGACTACGTTGATGCACAGATAATCAATACTAAAGGTTACATAGTAGAATCCACTTCAAGGGTTGCCTCTGGAAAAAAGGTTAGTACCAGCGATGTAAAATCTGCTTTAGAAGGTAACATTGGTATATGGCATGGTCTATCACACACCGATAACGAAAAGCTAATCGCTGTATCAAAACCGCTATACGATGAAAAACATGTATCAGGTATTATTCGTTTTGTAACATCTGTCGAAAATGTCGATAAAACTGTAAAATCATACTATATAATCTCTATCATCATCGGTGTTTTTTCACTCGGAATCGCCTTTGTGATAAGTATATTTATAGCAAATAAAACAGTATTACCAATTTATCACCTCAAAACAATAGCCGACCATTATGCTGTTGGGGATTTTGATAAAAAAGCCTTAAAATTTGATGATGATGAGCTTGGTGAACTTTCCGACACTTTCAACTATATGGCTAACGAAATAAAAACTGCCGATAAACTTAAAAACGATTTTATATCATCAATATCACATGAAATAAGAACACCACTTACTTCAATACTTGGCTGGAGTGAAACTTTACTGCAAGGTGGCACCGAAGAAGAAAACAGAATGGGACTCGAAATTATTACCAGAGAGTCCGAACGCCTCACTAGACTAGTTGAAGATTTACTTGATTTTTCAAAATTAGAGGCCAATCGAGTTAAAATAGAAAAAGATTACTTTGACCTGAAACTTTTAGTAGAAAAAACAGGCAAACAATTTTACGCAATTACCAACAAAAAAGGCATCAATTTAAAAGTAACTAGCGATGTACAAAAACTGTTATATTATGGCGATAAAGATAGAATAAAACAAGTCTTAATTAATGTTATGGACAACGCTATCAAACACACTTTTAATGACGGAAATATAACTCTATCTGTAAACGCATTTGTCGACAACAAGATATTAATCACTATCGAAGACGACGGTGAAGGCATAGCAGATTTCCATATTGGAAACGTAACAAAAATGTTTTACAAAGGTAGTAAAAATATTACAGGTAGTGGCATAGGACTAGCAATATCCAACAAAATAATCGAACTTCACGATGGCAAAATGGAGTTTGAAGCAAAGAAAACAGGCGGTATGAAGGTACTAATATATCTACCAAGGAGGAGTTATGAAAAATCTTAAATTTAGAATTTGGGATAGCGAAAACCATACATTTATATACAATGAAAATTTAAAAGAACAAAATTTTGAAATAGTTGAAAAGGCAATTGCCGAAAACTTACTAACAACTAACACAGGACTAGTCGATATTAATGGTAACGAAATATACGAAGGCGACTATGTTAGTGTTTATAATACATACAAAGAAAAATACTACAAAGGACTTGTTAAATACAACTCGGACAATGCCGAATTTGTATTACAAAGCCCATCACTTACCAGCCACAAAAGGTGGATTAACTATGAAATGAAAATTGTCGGTAACAAATTTGAAAATCCAGGTTACTTAACCAAATTTTCATAAAAACAAACAGCGATTATTTAAAATCATTATAAAAGTGCATTTTAACAAATTACAACCTAGTCACTTTTATTCTAAATAATTTAAGTCAAACTATCGTTTTAGCTATATAGCCAATTAAGGAGGATATGATTTGCAAAGCCCAGTCTCAAAACAAATAAATGTAGAAGAACTACTGAATCTTGAACTAAGCAAAAACACTATACTTGTAACAGCAAAACCTATTTTAAGTGAAGATGGACAAATTGAACTTCTTAAAAATGAAACAGAACTTACCGAAAGACACTATCATCTTCTTGTAAATGCTGGTATAAATGAATTACTGGTAAAAGAAGTAGAAATACCAAAGGACTTAAGTCCAACAGAGTATAAAATCGAAAAAAAGCTAACCGATATATACAGTCGCAATGTTAAAATCAACGTGCTAACAGGTGATGCAAATACACCAATCGATGAAAAACACGAAGAAAGTATCAAAAAAACAAAAGAAGTTTTTCAAAGCATAGCTGAACATGATGACATACCAGTTAACGAAATCAAAGATGAAGTTGATAAAATGTTACCTGATATGCTAAACAACAACGACGTTTTAATGCGTCTTAGACAGCTACAAGAAACAGATGATTATTTATTTGAACACAGTTTTAGAGTTTCAATTTTAGCGACAAATCTCGCTAAATGGCTAAAGTATTCTGAGAATGATATCAAAAACATCGCAATGGCATCATTACTTTACGAAGTAGGCAACCTACGCATTTCAAAAGCTATACTACAAAAACCTGACAAACTAACAAAATCAGAAATGGAAATAGTCAAAAAACACCCACAACTCGCCTACCATATACTACTCAAAACTAAAGGTGTTAGCCAAGAAGTAAAATATGTAGCATTGCAACATCACGAACGAATTGATGGTTCAGGTTATCCGCTAAAACTACGTAATAACCAAATACACGATTTTACAAAAATCGTAATGGTTTGCGACATATATGATGCATTAACACACGACAGACCGTATAGAAAGAAAATTTCGCCATTTACTGCCGCAGAATATTTACGTTGGCAAAGTGGCAGCACACTAGACACACAGGCCTGCTTCTTCTTGATTAAAAACTTAGCAGAATTTTACACAGGTAAAAAGTGCCTACTAAACTCAAACGAAGAAGCTCAAATTGTTTTAGTAGACCAAAACAATCCAACAAAACCAATTCTTAAAAAGGGCGATGAATTTATCGACCTGTCAAAAACAAATGAATATAAAATCATCGATTTTATAGATTAGGAGGAAAATGTATTGTACTTTCTGATTTCGTACGACATTGTAGATAGAAAAGATTTAACTGTAAGCCAAAAACTAACTGCAATTTTTTTAGCAAGAGAGTACGACGAAAAAGGGTTAAACGCTAAAATATCAAGTGATGATATAGCTAAAGCACTAAACTTAAGCTTAAATGAAGTAAAAATAAATCTTGAAATTTTAGCAAATAAAGGTATAATAAATAATGCCGCTAGTAACAAGTTAGAAAATAAAGCACAACCAAAAATCGAAAATAACGAAGAGATAGTAGCAAATGATAAAGCAGATACAGATGTTTTTTCACCATTACTAGACAATGTTGAAAAATTTGAAACATCAAACATCACAAGTATCATTACTAAAACCATTGGCTTTCCTGTATCAACTAAAAATGCCAATCTACTTTACTCGGCAGCAAAGCAAGACTTAGATTTAATCAAACAAGCTAGTATCTTCTGTAAAGATTCTGATGACATATTAGATGATATTTTTATTTGGTTGCAACATCACTTCCTTAACAGTAACACAACTAAAATTGTTAAAGAAGAACCAACGACTAGTAAAACAACAAATGTCAATCACAATAATATTATGGCAAATCGAGCTCGAACACCAAATATACCTAAACCAAAAGCTGATGACAAACTTAAAACTGCTTTTGATATACTTGAAAAAATTGACAACAAAAATAATGATATAAAAAGCAAAAATAAAAGTTTAATCGCTAGTAGCTCATTCAGAAGAGCAAATAGTATCTACAAACAAAATAAAACTATATTAAAGAATGACAAGGAACTATAATGACATTTAAAAAAACTAATTTAGACGTTGACCTAGGAGAAACTAACCTAGAGAACCTATTTATTGATTCATACATGCAAAGTGCAAATGAAATACAACTAAAAGTCTACATATTAGGACTTTACTTTTCTGAAAAAAACTACTCTTATCATGACATATACAGTATTTCAGAAAAGCTTATGATAACACCAGTTGAGGTAGTTGAAGCATTTAAATATTGGGAAGATAGAGGACTAGTCAAAATTGAACATTCAACATTTGATGAATTAAATCGCCAATTTAGCGTAAGCTACGTTGGCGCTAAAAATCTCTATTTAGCAAGTATCCTCAATATTGATGATGAAAGTTTTGTAAAAAGCATGCCAAAAACTAAACCTAAACCAATCCCACGTGATGAAAAAATACTTAACATCATACGTGATGAGGAAATAGTTAGATTTTTTGATGAATTAGAAATAATGATATCACAACCTATTAGCCCAAATGATAGGCTTAAAATCGCCAAACTAATCAGTAGTCAAAACATGACCCACGAAATGATTAGAGAAGCTTACTATATAACCTATATCAAAAAAGGTATCACCGATAGTGGAGCTGTCAATTATGTCGAAAGTATAATAAGAAATTGGGCAAGTGAAAGTATCTACACTAAAAAAGACTTAATAGATAGTTCTAATATCAAAAGGGAGCTAATTAAATCACTTGGTATAAGTTCAAATCACATCAAAACAGAGGCATTAAGTAGCTTTTTAGCAATGTGGCGTGGCAGAGTCGAATCAGACAGCCTACTACTCAACATTGCTAATTATTCTGCCCGAAAAAGTAACTCGCCAAGCATTTCAAGATTAGAAAACTTACTTAACGATATATCAAGAAACTATCCTTTAACAGTTGATGGATTTAATAGCTATATCAATAATGCCAAAATATACAAGCCAAAACAGCAAGCTAAACCAGCTCATATGTTCAATAAAGAATTTCAAACTCCTAACCAAGACGAAACTGAATTCCTATTAGAAAGGGCTAAAATAATGGCTAGGAGGAAAAATGAACAATAAAGAAATAGCTAATTTCTACCGACAAGAAAGAGAAAAAAACACCAGACTTAGACGGGAAAATATCGAAAAAATACACCAAAAATTTCCCGAAATAGCTAAGCTAGATAAAAAAATAAAAAACATAAATATTGAAGTTACCTTACTTGCCTTTTCTGACAACGACGATGTGCTAGAAAAACTGGATAATCTTCACAAAACTAGACAAACTCTCGTCAACCAGAAAAAAACTCTACTTATCAAAAATAATATAAACCTTAAATTTGATGAAAGAATCTATACTTGCAAGCTTTGCAAGGACACAGGTAACATCAAAGAAAACACTAAATGTCGTTGCTATTTTCAAAGACTTAAAAGTAATTTTTACTCAAACTCGAAAATAGCCGACATTTTTGTTAAGCAAAATTTTGATAAATTTAACTATAACCTGTATAGTGATAACCCAAAAGAACGTGACCCGATAATGAAAAATTTCAAATCACCACGTGATTATATGAGAGCTATAGTATATACAGCTAAAAGTCTAGTAGATAATATAAATGACCCTAAAACATTTTCATTATACTTATTCGGCGTTACTGGAGTTGGCAAAACCTTTTTATGTTCATCTATTGCTAAATACGCTTTAGACAACCTAAAAACAGCTGAATATTACTCAGCTAACAGGCTCTTCGAAGTTGTTGCCAACTACAAAATGAAGAAAGATGCCAGTGATTACGAAAAGTCTAAAGAAGACTACCATAACATCATAAATTGTGACTTACTTATCATCGACGATTTGGGTACTGAATATACCAACGATTTTGTAAGGTCTGAATTTTTTACTATTTTAAACGACCGACTAATGAATAACAAAAAGTTTGTTATTTCCTCAAACATCTCACCAGAAAAAATAAGTCTAGCTTACGGTGATAGAATTGATTCAAGAATAATAGGAAATTTCGAGCTTTTCAAAATCGTTAGCAAGGATTTAAGAAAAACATAATAGGCACAAAAAATTAGCGACTTAACAGTCGCTAATTTTTGTGTCATTATAGTTTAAACTCCATAACTTCTGATTGTAAATCAGTAGCTATCGTTGCAAGGTTTT
>PDWI01001028.1_pt1 | contig 45312 bp, 59 predicted proteins | sample 1430891 | NCBI WGS metagenome assembly PDWI01 (sample SAMN01162508, study PRJNA174530) | Oral metagenome, whole genome shotgun sequencing project. | biome: Marine environment; feature: Marine mammal; material: Swab sample of the gingival sulcus; isolation source: swab sample of gingival sulcus...
ACATTTAAAATTTTTAGTGAAACGGTCTCGTAGCTCAGTTGGATAGAGCAACGGCCTTCTAAGCCGTAGGTCGAAGGTTCGAATCCTTCCGGGATCACAAATTACACGAAGAGACCAAAAAAACCGTTGATAATCAGGCGGTTTTTTTTATACCTTTTGTGTAAAATGACGCAATCTTGACACACAAATAATTTATGTGTCAAAAAACTACTGATAAAATGGAATTTTTTGTAGAAAACTTAACCCCGGCAATAGATTTACAATTCGCAAAACCAAAAAAACGATTTGTAAACATGAACATTAGTTTTAAAAGAAGAAACTACGTAAATAAACGAGGGCTTTCTCCCATATACCTTGTAATAACTTCTCAGGGGAAGCGAATAAGAAAACAATTAGATTTAAAAGTCTTCCCGGAAGATTGGGACGACAAAAAACAGCGTTTTAAAAAGAAAGCGCCACAATCTGAGATTCATAACATTGAGTTAACAAACATAGAATCAAAGATTAATAACATACATTTTATGTATAAACAGGAGGGGCGGGAACTTACTATTGAGAAATTAGCTGAAGAGTTGGAAAACCAATCCCCTTCAACCGATTTTATTGCTTTTATACGATTTCATCTCGAAAAACAACGCTTTTCGCTTAAAAAAGGGAGTTTTAAAAAAGAAGAAAGCCGTATTCGTAAAATGAAAGAATTTAAAGAAACCTGGAATTTTAATGAGATGAACCTTGAATTCATTGATAATTATGTCCATTTTATGTCGAATGAAAAAAGGAATAATCAAAATACAATCTCTTCAAATATCAAAACTTTAAAAAAATATTTTCATTTAGCCCGGAGATATGGCATCCGTTTGCAGTTTGATATTGAAGATGTAAAAACAAAAAACGTTCCCTCTAACCGAACCAATCTAAACATCAATGAAGTTAATGCATTATTAGATTTATATCGATATAAAAACCTTAATGATCGACTGAAGCTTCCGTTGGGTTATTTCCTTTTTTGTTGCTTTACCGGTATTCGTTTAAATGAGGTAAAAAAAGTAAGTCGTCGTGATATTGATTTGGGACGCATTGAGATTATTAGTGAAAAAACAGGCAAGAAACAGGTCTTAACCTTAAATAATACAGCCGTTGAAATAGCTTCCTATTCAAAATTATTTGTTCACTTTATGAGTGATCAACGTATGAATGATTACATCCGGGAAGCGTGCAATATTTGTAGTATTAAAAAGAAAGTCACATTTCATGTGTCGAGACACACTTTTGCTACCAATTTTTTAAGAAAAGGAGGCAAAGTAGAAGATTTAAAAGTGTTATTAAATCATAGTGACATCAAAACAACAATGTTATATGTACATGATTTGAAAGCAGAGCAAATTGACACCAGTATTTTAGACTAATTCCATACAAGTAATTTCTACAAGATAGGTTGTTTCATTAATTGAGGTTTTTACCCATTCTTTGATCCAAAAATTCTTGTTTTTGACATGTAGTGTGTCTTTAATACTAAATTCTTTAAATCGGTTTTTATTGACAACAAAACTCCATTTAAAGGTTTTTTCCGTAACTCTTTTCAAGTACCATGGCGTCATATCTTTTATAACCGCCGGTGGCATTAATTTCCCGTGTTCTTTTACCAGGTTACTGCTTGTAAATCGACAATCAACGAGGTTTAAAAGGTCATCGGCGGCAAACTTGGAATGTGCCGTGATTTTTCCACGGAATTTCCGAACCGGCAAGCAAAATCCATCGATTTTTATTTCTGTTGTGGTTTCTTTTGCCTTTTTATTAAGCCGTACACCTTCTTTATCTACGAAAATCGAATCAATTTTGTAGTTATCGATCTCCGGAAATGAAAAACGAAACGATTGGTTATCCGTGATAGTAACTTTCGGACTATCCACCCCCAAGGATGTAGCATCTTTGGCAGGCTGATTATAAGCCTTTTCTATCTTATTCATCACTACATTATCCCCTTCAATCACCAGATCATATCCTTTCCAGTTTTTTATCGTTTTCACCACATCCCCGAAGGTCATTTCCGGAACGGATCGGCATAAGTTCACTTCATTCAGATTATTTATTTCATTAACAAGAGATCCGGCATCATCTTGTTTTGACATCCATATCTTTGCATTTAAAACAGGGGATGTGCTTTCCGGTGTTTTGACCTCAAACTCGATAAAATTTTCATCAATACTGTACAGCGTGAAATCACGGATGTAAAAAGGAATGATTTGTATATCTCCTGTTCCATTTCCGGAGCTTTGGTAACTCCACACTGAAGCTTCATTTATCTTTATTTCGCTTTTCTTGATCCTGTTTTGACCCTGAGGCGTTACAGCACCGCCAATGTTCCACCGTCCCGGATAGTCCACCGGAACTTTTTTATAATAGGTGGCATATACCGTCCCGTTAATCTCTTCTGTTTTTATGATCTCATCTTGTGTAAGTTGCACTTCTATCGTAGTATTGTCGCTACTAATAACGGCATAATCCATACCGGAATAAATCACTTTTTGATTTAGAGATTCATCGGTTAAAATATCCCCCGAAAGTTCATAACCGGCATCCTGAAAGCCAACTTTTAACACATATAAAAGATATGGCATTGGTTGTATAATGTTTCGATTTCTCCAAACACCTCCAATCTCCTCATTTTCCATGAAGTTGTTATTCTCCCGGTTGTTTAGAAATTGTTCGAAGAACTCCCACCCGTTTTCACCAGTATCATGTTCGTAAATAAGCTGCGGAAAGTTGTAATCTACATGTGGAAATCGCATTGTGTAGATGTAATTGGCATGTGAATAGATATTATTAACTAATTTTTTAGTTAATGGAAGCTCTGATAACATCTTCTCAAAATTGGGAAATTCTTCAAATCCACTATCAATTTGACAATTAACTTTATTGCCTTCCACCTCAATAATTTCCAAGGTAGCTTTTGAGGCTTTCCCCTCAAAAACATGATAACCTTCATATCTTTTTAGCAGGTCTTTTGCATTTAATTGGTCATAATTTCCTGCTTTTGACCGTAAATCACGATCTAAATAAAAAGTAAAAGGCAATGAAAACTTAGTGGAAAAATCTTCGGAAAACCTTGGGTTTTTCTCTACATATTGGATTTGTATTTTTCTTAAATCCAGTTCAAACTTATCAGTTACAAATTTATCTCTCATGCTTTTAACTGTTTTATAACTTCCATCTCACTTGTCCGTTATGTTCTTCATAACTAATCACATTGTTTATTCCGGATTTCTTTTTGTAGGTCTCCACAACTTCAAATTCAACGCTGTGTTGATAGAGTCCGGTTTTTTTATCCTTAGGATTTATTTTTTTACTAATCGGCAAAACTTTTTGCCAATTTCTTTTATAGTAAACAAAAGCAATAGGGGAGCGCATCAACTCTTCCAATACCGGCAACTCTTCTTCAAACAACCATCCGGTGTTGAAGCGTAATGTCTTTGTGTGTGCTTTCTCTACCTTTAATCGCTCACCATTTTGAATCTTTTCTGTAACTAAATGGTCATTTAAATAAGTTTCCGGCGTTTTATCTTCCGTAAAGGTCATCCATTCCGGGCAATAATTCTGATTCATAAAGATAACATCAAAGCTTTCATGTACATGCGCCTTAGGTTCTAATGCTAACCCCTCAACGCTTATGATGTTTTGACTCCCATAGGTTTCATCGCTCCGACTTCTTCTAAAAATAAGATTGCAGACGCTGTTGTCATTTGGAATTTGAAGCAATCCTCCAGCAGATCCTGCAATTTGACTTAACACCTTATTTTGATATTCAAAACCTAAAGCCGACACGCTGATGAGCGAGTTAGTAATGGTTGATCTTAGAGGGGAATTTGTTAAGAAAGGATACCCGGTGGGCTTTTCTCCCGGAAAGAAATTTATATTATCAATGTTGTAAGTCTTCACCACATTGCCGCTAACCCCAATTTCTTTCACTATAAAATTAACCTTGACCGCTTCAAAAATAGTTCTAAAAGCGATTTCGGAGCCTTGACTAAAATCAACCGGTTTAAAATCGCTGATTTTAGGAAAAAAATCTTGCACATCTTCTCCCGGATAAAATGTACATTCGTGATTAAAGAACACATTCTCATATTCCCGTTCAATCGTTTCTGAAATCTGATAAGCGTTAATGGTTAGAATCATCTTCAATAAAGCCTTTTTGCTACTTTTTTCTGAAGCAAACAAGTGTATAAAATGTTCGTCTTTACAAAAGTTAATAGATTCAAAATTATGTTTTAAATAATTTTCTACAGAAATATTAACCACTAAAACCCTTGTTATTGTTCCACTTTCAGGTGTTTGAGCGGAAAGCATTACATAAGCCTTATGTATTCCTAACCCTAACTCCTGAGCCGTTTTTGTGGAAAATTGAAGCTGTGCTGGATTGCCGGGCGTTAACAGGCAATCCTCTATCTCCGGAGATGATATCATATTATATACGAGGCCATCTGTACCGGCTATTGTCACCTCATTTAAAAAAAAATTATCACTATTTACCGGCAAGACGACATTAAATTCATTGGGGATGATTTGAAAAAAAGGTTCATTAATTACATGTAGTTGAATTACAAATTCATCTGAGAAAAACTCCGCATCTCCATATCCCGAATAGTTCATCAGGTGAAATTTATACCGTAATGCAATAACCCCAACCTCAAGCGATTCAAAGCCACTTTCTAACGCAGATCCTTTTTCCATTTTCTGAGACCAATGGTAGTGGAAATTGCCTGAAGATTCTTGTTTCTGGTCAGTAAATAAAATATAATTATCATGACTTTGACCGTCCTGCAGTTCCGTTGTAAAATGGTAATAATCGGCTTCATAAACAGTAAAGTTGCTTTGCAACAAACGCATAAACGTATCTCCGAAAAAGTTACCATCTTGCTTATTAAAAAACACATCATAAACAGGCTTGTCAGAATAAATGTATTTTTCATCTGTAGTTTCTTTCTTATATAAGCAAACACCCACCGACTTAGCCTCCAATAATACCTCTGTGTTCCCTTTTTTTCCAAAACAACGGAAGTATAAAGCGCCCGAATTGCTGCCATACGGAAGATCTTCCAGGTTCTTAAAGGTGATATGAATCTGAACGGGGTTTTCTGCCGGCATCACCACATTGTTTTCATCCGGCACGTTGTGTGAAATATCATAAAATGGGGTGGGATCCGCTTCCATCTTATACACAATAGTATCATATACCTGTTGATATTGCGGTAATAGATGCAATTCCGGAAAATTCATGAACAATACTTTCTCCGGAGGATAATCCTCTCCTTCCATCCAGTCAAAAAAGATGTGCCGTGGATAAAAGTCCCAATCCTGAATGTCTTTTTCTGAAGGGGCGCAGCTCTCTAATCCGTTAGTTATTGAGCATTTGCCGGCTATATAGTGTCTGTTTAATATCATTATCGTTTGTTTTTATTCTCAATTCGTTCATATTCTTTTAAGGCCGTTTTTATCAATCTGCCATTTTTTGCATCAGATACCATGTAGGCCTCAATTTGTTTATTATCCCAACTATCTATACGCTGTAAAATGGTTAGTAAAATAATATAGATGTCATGCAGGTTGGCGGGGTCTTCCTCACCTACCGTATTAATTTCCATTTCCGGAGTAGGGGTGGTAGCACCTCCTTGATTAAAGGTCATTTCCTTTCCGGTTCTTTTACTTTCAATCCAATCTGCAGCACGTGCCACTTCAGGTGTCTTTAACAGCCATTCCGGGATCACATATTCATGAGCGTGTACTGCTCCGGCTAATTCCAGTCCGTTTTCATCTGCAAACCCCAATCCTTTTGTATAACCTCCTTTTTCATAGCCCGGAACTTCTTGCCCTTGTACAATGGCCAGTTGCCCTAATCCTAAAGCGCCAACAACACCGGCTAAAATAGGACCCGCAACAGGACCCGCTGTTAAAGCCTTACTCACTGCCACAGCTGTATTACCAATAATGCTGAATATACGCCCTACTTTCTCTGCTTTATGTTGTTTCTTCGCCAACTCTTCCCGCTTGTTCTGCGACTCTTCCTCCATTTTCTTCAGCGCATTCTGATATTGTTTTTGTGAGATCTCGCCCCGGTCTAATTGTCGCTCTAAAGACTTTTTCTTTTTCTGTTGTGTTTTATCAAAATCCTTCCACTCTTTATCCAGCAAATTTTTCTGATGTTGAGCATATAGATTGGCCATATTTCCCATGGCTATAAAAGCAGCGCCCACACCTTGTATTTTCCCTTCCATGGTGTCAAGGTTATTCAACATCTCATCCCATTGCTCTAAGTTGAAACCAAAAAGATTCATGTCTTTCCAATCATCCAACTCCCATCCTTTTTTAAGATCTTCTTTCACCTTATTAACATCGGTAAGTCTTCGCTCTAATTCAGAAAGCATATTATCAAGCTCGTTCTGAGGTTTGTTAGAAATGTTTTCCCAAGATTTTTTTATAAGAGGATGGACAGGCTTTTCTATAGGATGTTTATCTTTTTTACCATCACCGTCACCACCATCGTCCTTATTATTACTGTTAGAATCTGAAGGATTGAAGTTCATTAACACCGACAACACATTTTCATAGCGTCTCTTCTCTGCTTTTAATTCTTCAATTTTTTGTTCAATTACAGCTTTTTCTTTATCTGTAGAAGCTTTCTTTAAGGAACTCATTTGCGCCATGATTTGACTTTCAAGGGCTTTTTGTTTTTCTAAATACTCATTCCTTTGCTTGTCATAGAATCCTTTCACAGCAGCCAAATGCTCCTCTTTTTGAATTCTTTCTTGTACAGCTTTATCGTATGCTTCTGAGGCAGAAGTATCATCTGTTTTTAGTGATATTTTTTTGTTAAGCCATGCCCCTAAGTGTGCCATTCCTCCAGACCTGAAGCTTAAATTGTCTGTTACATCTGAATAATCTTGTTCTATAGATTTGTTATACGCTTTATTCTCTCTGTTTTTTTCATCCTCTTTTTGCTTTTTTAATAAAGCTTCATACTCTGCTACTTGTGCCTTTGCCAGCTCATCGGCGGCACTTTCCAAACTACCCTTTAAACCACGAGCAATGGCAGCTTGTTTTATTTGTTCTGCTAATCGCCCATAAACAAGGGCTAACTTATCAGTAGCCTTATATTCATCATCCAATGTTCCTTTAAAATCCGGGTGTATTTTAACCAAAGCTTCATAGGCTTTTTTACGAACATCAAGGGTGGCGTTACTATTTTTTATTAACTCAATTAAAGGATCTACCTCTTTTTTTAATTTTGACGCACTATTTTTCACCTCTTTAGCGATATCCGCTTGTGCTTTTTTCACGCCGGTTAAGGCTTTTTCTTGTTTATTTAACTCATCAGTAGCGTCTTTTGTACTGTCTCTAAAAATATAAAAAGCACTTGCCGCTGTAGTAAGTAAACCTACTATAAACCCAATAGGGGTTGTTTTTGTAACCATTCCGAATAGTCGCATAGCTGCTGTTGCCCTTCGTGTGTTACCTGTTACTTTAGCATATGTGAAAGAAAGTAACAACAACACTCCTTTTAACATACGTGCTGCAAACATATTTGAAGACAACGCACGCCTGTATAAGCTCATTTGAACAGTACCTGCACGAGAAACCTTTGTTGTTAAGAAAATAGCAGCTTTCAAACTAACAAAAGAGATAGTGGTTACTAAAACAGTTTTTAGTAAAAAATTTAACCGTGATCTAAACTTCTTTATCCCGTCTCCGGCTTCTGAAGTAACACCGGTAATATATCCAAGTATTTTGGTAATCAGATGAAAAAAATCCGGAACAATACCGTCTGTAACAAAATCTCTAAGCCCTTTTGTAATCTTTTTCCAAACAGCCGCATCATTATTGTTCTTTTTATTGAATTCTTTACTTAAAGAAACAGCCTCATCCATCGACTTTGCTGAAAGGTTAATCATTTCTTGGAAACGTTCAGCGTTTTTCCCTGCTGCTCCCACTGCTTTTTGTACTTCAAGCGTATTTATCTTCAACGCTTTAAAAATATTGGCAGTTTCTGTAGAATCCAACCCTTTCATACCTTGTGAAAAACGAATGAAAAACTGCTCAGGTTTTGTGTTCAGTAATTTTTTTGCCTCTTCCACTCCCATATTCATTGAGTAGGCAAATTTCTCAATATTAGAAGCAGCTGAAATGATAAAACGACTATACCCCGAAGCGGCAATACGAGCATCACTCCCCGATTCTTCAAAAGCCGCACCCATCCCCAATATAGCGGCGGCAGACGGTTTCAAAGCTTCCGGTAATTGACCTACACGTAAGGCAAAATCAGAGATATTACTTTCTGAAGATGTCCCCTGTGCGGCCAGTTCATTTAGTGCCGAACCAATTTGATTAATAGCTGTGCCATAATCCAGGTCTTTGGTTTCGGCAAAAATATTCTTCATCTTCCCGAGCTGGGTGGTAACAGCGGACAACCCTCCTTCAAAGCTATCTCCTAAAGCTATATAAGCCTTGTCGATTTCCTCTGTAAATTGTTTGAGTTGTTCTTTATCTTGTATGCCTAATCGCCCGCCAATTTCAGCGATTTTCATCAACTCCATTTTAGAAGTTCGGGTGTTCAGCTCCGAGAACTCATGCCAAAGTTGGTTTACCTGTTCTGTAGCCAAACCGGTAGTTTTTTCTACATTGGTAATAGCATCTGAGACTTCTAAAAGGTCATCAACAATTCTTTTTGTTCCTATAAAAGTACCGGCAAAAAAAGAAACTCCCCCAAAACCTCCTACTTTATCCAAAAGCCGGGTAAAGACATTCCCGGTTTTATTTAGTTGTTTGCGAATTCCATAAATCTCATTTTTTACTTTTGCAAACCGAGCTTCAGCTCGTTTTACTTCTTCCGCCTTTTTTATCCATTTTTCAGTCCCAACAGGAAGTTTAGTTAACTCTCCCCGTAATTTTCTTGTTATCCGGGATATGTTCTTAAAGCTATTCTCTACTTGCTTATCATTAATGTAAAGAATACCTTTTGTTGTTATTGTTGTTGCCATAAAAATAAAAATCTACATACAAAGTTGCATGTAGATTCTTATTTTTGAAAGGACATAAATTTCGCATTACCTTTTTTTTGATTTTCTCCACTTATAATCAAGTCTTATAATTATAACAATTATTAAAATAGCAATAGGAATAAACACTGCCCAAAACTTCCACCCCCATTCCATGGACAAAAAGGAAAAAACGAGAATTAAAAAGATAAATAAAACCCAATTCCGGAATGCTTTATCTGATATTAACAATCCCATAAATAATGCAAAAAAAATAGCTCCTACCATAACAAAAGTTTTTTTTATTCCTCTAAAAACTGTTTCATATTTAACATAATCTTTTGACTCCTACTCTTCATCACTTCCTCCATCACAAAGCTCACAATTCCGCTATTCTCAATCGCTTTATGAATAAACGGTTTCGCCGGCAAGTTCATTGCATGCGCCTTAAACCCGTAAGTAGTTTCCTTTGGCTTCTTACGGGTCCTGTAACCTCCCTCTCTAAGACTATCCACCCCGTAATGCTGCACAAATCCATGTTTTTCCATCTTAATAGAGATTGTCCGCAGCCAATGTTGTGTGCCGGATTTTCTATCTCCATAACGCTTTGTTTTATAAGCGCCATGGGCATCACTAAGATGTTTTTTTTCTTCCTCGTCACTCTTAGTGACATGTGCTTTAAACCCACTTACGCTATGCTGTAGAGATCGCGTCAGCATCTCAGCAGCTTGTTTCCCTATCTTTCGTTCATCGGTTTTCATAGTTCTTTATTTTTTCGAAATCCCCGAATATCTCTAAGAAAAATATTTATATCCTCTTTCAAAGATTTTTTGTCGTCTTTTACATTTGGAGTATGAGAAATATTTAAAATATTATCTCTTATCTTAGCGTAGTTAAAACCACAAAAACTTTTTTCTCTTTTATTCAGATAACCGTTAGGTTTTATTAGCATCATATATATTTTATATCTCAAAGGTACGAATTTTTCTTCTTTTTTCCAAGGGATATAGCTTCCAAAGATATGATATGCGTTCGCTTATCACTTTCTCCGGATTCTCCTTATCCCGCTCCACAAGCTTTACCGGCTCATTTCCGAATCCTTCTTCTTTTAAGATTTCAAAATAATCATATTCATCCATCGACTTTGCCGGCACGAAATTGGTAAAAATATTTTGACCCCCTTTCGTACTTTTATATTCCACTTTCGCCTCATTTCCGGAAGGGGAATACATGCCCAACAACCGCTCTTTTACAATTTGCTTATAATCTTCCATTTTATTCCTCCTCATCAAATAGCTGCCCGAATGAATCGAACATGGTTAACATGTTTTTGTAACAGAAGAACACCTCACTTCTGAATGCCTGGTCGTCAGACATCTCATTAAACATAAAACCTTCAAACATGTCATTTAATACCCTTTTATAGGTATTTGTCGGTTGAATGCTAAGAAGATCCTTTACCGTCTCAACAACTTTCTCGTCTCTCTCTATTTAATTTCTAAACTTAACCATTACTCACCTCCTTTTCTGCTTTTAGTGAATGAACATATGCCGACACGCCGGCATAAACATTTGTCATCTCCATAAACTTCTCCCCCTTAAATTGGAAAAGTACGGTCTCTTTGGTTTGCTTCATCACTTCTTCGATGGCCAAATAACATCGATCTGACAGTACAAAGATACTTTTTTCTCCTTTAGCCTTATTTTTAAGGTGTTGCAGAAATTGTTGGAACGCTTTTTTTGTAAAAAACAATTCACGTGCCAATGACGTTGCTTCTTCCGGAAGTACAGCTTTTAACTGCTGTAAGAAGTTTTGCTGTGCATAAAGCGAGATAGAAAGATTCATTAATTCATGGTAATAATTAAAAATATTTTGCTTATCCATTACGCACCTCCTTTCCTTTCTTAAGAGATAACTTTTTTCTCTCTTTAGTCACGGTTACCATAAAGTTCATTGCTTGATCATGAGTAATCGCATCCTCAAAGGCATATTCCTCGAAACAAGGAATCCACCAGAATTCAATGTTTTCATCCTCCAAGTTAATTAAAATACCTTCAACAAGTTCATTCATTTTTCCAAAAAATAAACTTCGGAGCTGACGCATAAGGTCGTCATGGTTGGTGTAGAGAAGTTTGTAAAACACTCCGTCATAATCATTAAACAGATTTGCTCTTTTTTCTTTAGCAACTGTTTTTGCTTTTTCTTTTTTTCTGTGTTTTTCGACATAATATATAATATTAAATGAAAAGCGTTTGCTACCTATTGTCGAAGATCCACAGGACTCTCCCCGAACATTACTGTTTCAGGATAGGGCAAACGCTAAAATCGTTTCGTTTTTATAAGAATTCACAGGCACAAAAAAAGCCCTTAACTTTTTATTATAGGGCACATCTTACCTGCCCTGTGGTAATCTCGACACCACAAATATACAAATAAATTTTAAATTCAAAAGTAATTTGTAATTTTTTTATGAAGAAAGTTGCTATATGTGGAACATTTTGTATCTTTGCATCATGAAAATATTGAGAACAATATACAAAACATCCGAATATCAAAAATTTCGGGATAAACTTGAAGAAAATATTATTAGAAAAATAGCCTATCTTGAAACCATTGTAAGAACAGAAAAAGTGATTTCAAGTAAAGTGGCTAAAAAATTGGTAAAAACAGACCTTTACGAATTAAGGGTTTTACTCAATAATCAATATAGAATTATATTTTTTACCATGGATCACGAAGACCTTAACCAAGCAAATGAATTGCTTTTTATTAGTGGTTTTCAAAAAAAATCGACAAAAGATTACAAAAAACAAATTAAAAAAGCACTAAAAATATTAGAACAATGGACAGAAGAACATTAAATTTAGAAAAGATACGCCAGCTCCCAACAGTGAATAAGGATTTAGACGCCAAATTCGGCAAAGAAGGGACCAAAAAAAGAGAAAAATTTGAAACCGAAGCTTTTAATTTTTACGCTTCACAAATCATTTTGCAAAACCGAAAAGAGGCAAAAATCACACAAAAAGAATTATCCGAAATATCCGGTATCAACAGGAGCTATATCTCAAAAATTGAAAAAGGATTGATACAACCCACCTTTTCCACTTTCTTGCGAATCATCAACGCGATGGGACGCAGCATTGAAGTTGTATAAACTTAAAAAAACATATAAAACCCTTGTATTTGCAAGGGTTTTATGTGTTTAAATATTGCTGAAAAAGAAATATAAAGCGAGAATAATAAGTATAAAATAGAATATAAAAATAATATCAGGAGAATTATTAGAAGTATTTGTTTTTTCATTATAGTTTGAATGACCACTCCAACTCTTTTTTCTTTTTTTTCGCAAATGATCCAACACTTCAATTTCAGTAATCAAGGTATTGAGTTCATCATATTTACGATTCAACTTCTCTAATAAATGTGTTGCCTTATCTGTATTTTCTTCAGCTTTTAACAGGTCTGTCATTTTCTTTATTGTACTTTTTCTCCCGGAAACATTAGACCTTTTAGTTTTTACTTTTTGAAGAAGGTCATCTTCGCTTATTCCTTTTAACTCAGCGTTAAATGTTAAATACATTTTTTCATATTCAGTCTTATATAGTGTTGAGTATTCATATTCTTTTCTTTTTTTTATCAACTCAATATTAAAGACTTCCATTTCTGTTTTTTTGAGACGCCTTTGCCTTTGTTTTGCTGTTTCTAACGAGAAAACTTTTTTCTTTTTAAGCGCAAAGAAACAGAACATTACGGCATACACATCCGACAAAGCGGAGTGAGCTTGGGGTATTGAAACACCAAAAACTTTCCGGTTTAGCTCATCTAATTTAGGGTATTTATAATCATCATAGCCTCTTCTGGAAGGTATAGCACAATAATCTGTAAAGTTTTTCATCGTGCAAAATGAATACATTTGTTTAATTACACTCACATCCATATCATACCTGTAAAATTCAGCTTCCAATACCTGTAAATCAAATTCTGTATTATGGGCGATAAACAAATCTGCATCAGACATTACATAGGCAATATCTTCAAGGATATTCATTATATTTATCCCCTCTTTTTCAGCTATTTTATTTGTAATTTTATGTATTCTAACCGAAGCGGTAGGAATAGTCCATCCTTCCGGTTTAACAATCTGCCTGTAATTTTCTATTTCATTTCCTTCATAATCGGTAATGATATAAGCTACTTCTACAATACGTGGCCAATGTTCATGTCTTTTTGGAGGTATATTCCAAGATATAGGAAGCCCTGTTGTCTCCAAATCCAAAAATAGAAGCTTACCGGTTCCTTTATAAGTTTTCCCGAGTTCGTTAAATTCAAATTTATTCATCGTTTTAACTATTTCCTTTTTATCGCCATACCGGTAATAACATAATATTCATATTGGGTGGGTTGTTTTTCTATTTTTATTTCAGGATGATATTCAATTCTTAGATTTATAATCCCATCAGCCCCTAACTTTAGAGCTTTTTCATACATTTGATCAAGTGTCTCTTGTGCTGAAGCTCTTTTCCAATTACCCCAAACGATTTCCTCATTATAGGTTGTTTTTTTAGGATCGTAATCAATCTCATCTTTTTCCACCTTTACTTTTTCGATTCCCAGTATTTCGTCTCCACTTTCGGCATAAGCCGTTAAACTGGCAATAGGGGTGTATTCAAACATTACCGAATTAGATTCTGAAAAGAAAAACCCTTCTTTAGCATATTTGTTATAATCAATTGTGAGGGTAAAATGATAATAAGGCTTGTAAATTTTGCATGATACAATCAAAAAAACAGTAAACAGTAAAATTAATTTTTTCATAATTTTTTACATTTTAATTTGATTTAACAAATATATAAAATAAATGTAAAATAAAAACTTCTAAAGGGAAGGAATTATAGTAATTTCTTCAACCTGCCACATTCCTGATTTATGTTTACATAGAAGGTGTTTATCCCCTGAACCGGCAAAACAAAGTATATCATCGCAATGCGTAATAAGCTCAGATATTTGTTTTTTGTCCGTTTTTGTAAGGCAATAAAAATACTGATCTTTCAGAATATGCGAGTAGATTCCGTTTCTCATTATTTTGTCCAGCAGTTCAGAAGCTGTTATTTCCATGTTAATTAGTTTTTAAGTTGCTAATTTACTTTTTTTTGTACAGTTATTACATTTTTTCGCTTTCTTTTAAAGAAAATAAAAAACTCAGCAAAACCAAAATAATATCATATTAATTATTTTTCTTAATTTTAATTTACAAATATGTTAATATTTGTATCTTTGCAAAAAATAAGATATGCTAAAAGTAAAAGAGATATTAAAAGAAAAAGGGATAACCTTAACCGAATTAGCTAATAGAATTGGTATGAGTCCTCCTTCCCTAAGTCGTGCCCTTAATAGCAATACAACCGTGGAAGTATTACAAAAGATATCTGATGAATTAGAAGTTGATATTGCTGATTTATTCAAAAAAAAGCATGAAACTATTCATGTTATTATAAACAATAAGCTTCACACTTTTCATTCAAAAAAAGAACTTAAAAATTTTATAGATATTAACTTTTAGAATAACTAAATATTTTTACATCTCTGAACTATTCCTTTTTTAAGAAAAAAGGATGTTCTGAAAGTAAACTTGCGTTTTCTGTCTTATTTATCTGAATATATTTAAAAAAAGCCTCTTCTGTTTTATGTCCGGTTAAAAGCATAATACGAGCTGTCGGAATACCTGCTAAGTATGCGTTTGTCGCAAACGTTCTGCGTCCTGTATGATGGGAAATTATTTGCCATTTTTGTACGGTTTTTCTTACAAATTTCGTACCCTCATGTCTTTCAATTAGAATTTTATCATTGATTTGAGCGCTACGGCAAAGGCTTTTTATTATTTTATTAAAATTTTGTTGGGTTTTTAGGTTTGGAAGTTCACCCTTAAAATCTTTTAATAATTCTTTTATTATATAATGTAAAGGTAATACTACAAGATTGTTTGTTTTTTGCGTTCTTATAACAATTTTATCATCAAAAAAATTCGTGTCTTTAACACGAACAATATCGCTATATCTTAATCCTGTACAGCATGATAATAAGAACCAAAATCGTACTACTTTTTGAGGCTGCGACAATCTTTTTAGGTTAAAAATACGATACACTTCTTCTTCTGTTAAAGCAACTGTATATATTTCAGCTTTAGGGAAAGAATAATCTTTGTACCTTTCGTCAATTTCATAACCATCTTTACGAGCTTTATTTAAAAACTCACTTGTTTTTTGACCAAAACCCTTTATAGTTCCTCTACGATAATTTTGTGGCTCATTTCTTAAGAAATAATCAAATTCCTCCATCATCCTGTCTTCAAAATCAAAAGTGTACAAATCCTTTCCCAAAAAACTTTCAAAACGCTCAAGTTTTAAAGCTAAATTTCTTAATTTATTCTTGTAAGGCTTATTCCTTCGAGATGTAGCCGCATATTGTCTTATATATTCAACCAGTCTAATCGTTTTCATGACACATAGAAAATTCTTTATTAAAAAATAATTCTTGCAATCCGGTAAGTTGCTTTAATCTAAGTAATTCATCGGCATCCATGCCTATATTTTTCATTATCCAGGCATCTGACATGCCAGAATTAACAAGTTCGGTAACAATATTTTGCATTAGTTCAATGGAATGAGAACCTCTTGCGCGATTATGTCGTATGGTGGAAGCCATTCGGTTGTCGATATCTTTCTCTATAACTACCACAGGCATCATACCGTTTTCACGCTCTCTAATATCTTTGTGTTTTAGCATAACAGTGTACCTATGAAATCCATCTACAATTTCATACTTGTCTCTATCTGACAAGTAATAACACACAATAGGCATCGTATAACCATCTTCTTTGATGGATTGGTACAATAATTTCATTTCCGGTGGGGCAACAGAATTTGGGTTATAGCTGTTGGCTTGTATTTTTTCTATTGGTACTGCTTGTACATTATAAACTGGGCTTTTCATTATAGTATGTTTTTGTATTTTTCAATTGCTTTCTTTCTCTTTTTTAATTCTTGTTGAGTTTGCCCAAAACCGAGCGTTTTACAACTTGTATCATTTTTTAATATTGCTATACACATGCGTTTGTAAGTAGGAAACAGATTAGGGTTTTTCATCTCAATATCATCTAAATATTCTTTAAAACGAATTACCTCATATTTTTTACTGTAGTTTCTTTTATTCTTAGGGGTTCCTAAGTTTTCAAACTCTAAATTTACTGGTAGTTCTTTAACTACATCAGCAGGTAATCCGCCACCGGATTTGGTCCAATACTTTATAGAAGTGTTGAGCTTTGTTAAATAGTTTTCTTTTATATCTTCCGGCAATGTGTTAAGAAGGAAATACATATATTCTTTCCATGTAAAATGGTTGGGTTTTTTTATGGATTGCCAACCCATTGCAGTTGTACCTCCATATAAACCGGAAAAATTAACACCATTTACTCGACCTATCAATTTTCCCCAGTTATTGGGATCTATGGTTTTGTAGAGTTTTAGACTTTCTGTTGCACAATCGTTAAAAGGGCTTGCCACGCGCATAGCATTCGGCTTTACACCTGCTGCATACATCAAATCATATAAACGGTTGTAATCAAAATTAAATCGGGAGTTTGCTATCCAAATATCATCAGTAAGCCAATCAAACATTGGATACGCATTGTAGCAATTCTCTGTAACCTTTGTTGTCCATCTTTTTTGTTTGTATTCGTTTTTAGATGTTTTTTTATTTACGGCTGTATATCTATGTAAACTTTCCTGTGTTCTTATGCCAATTAAAAAAGCTGTTTTTTTCTTTTTTGATATAGTTTTGGCGTATTTGATATTAAACTCATAATCTGCTATCTCGTAGTCAAAATCAAAAGGGAAATTATCTTCAGTAATGGCTCCTTGAGGTAACTTTCTACACCATATATCTCTATCTTCTATTTTCCATGGTTGCCAATAATTTTGGAACATAGAGGTGCTGCATTGTGCTTTTATTGGTAAGCATACCCAAAACTTTTTAATTCCATTGGGCAAACTATTAAATGTTCGAGTTACATAATCTGTAGTGGCTTGGTATTGTGCTTCATAATCCATGTGATAAACTGTAATCTTATCTAACAGGTTATGTTTTTCGGCATATACCAAAACCAAATTAAGCATAACACCGCTGTCCTTCCCGCCAGAAAAACTGACAATGATTTGCTCAAATTCTTTAAAAATAAAAGCTATTCTTTTCATTGTAGCTTCATATACATTACAAACTTTCGACATATTGTTTTAGTTTAGTTTTTTCATTTAACATTGATTTAATTTCATCTGCCAGATTCTGCTTTCGGTTCAGATTAGAAGCAATTTTATTCTCAATACCACAATTTGGTCGAAAATTATAAATATACATCTCTCTTGTTTGACCTTGTCTGTCTATTCGTCCTACACACTGCTTATGCTCTCTATATTTAAAGCTATGGCTCCAAAATATGATTTTATTACAATGTTGCAAGCCATTTAGCCCTGTGCCTCCGCTGCTCATGGTGGCTACAAAAAATTGTTTGACACCTTGGGTAAACAAATCTTTTTCTTTATCTCTCTCATTTCTGTTATTACCAGTAAATACAGCACATTTCTCATTGCCAATATGTTCTACTATTTTATCTACCTCAAACAGATATTTACAAAATATAATGACCTGTTCAGAGATTTTTAACTTGTCTAAGAGTTCAAATTTATAGGTGCCTAAATCTTGAATTTCATCACTTTCCACATAAAAGCCACATGATATTTGTTGCAACTTTGTTAGGTATTTAAAAATTAAAGATGATGGAATAAATTCATCTTCTAAATACTCTAATTTATGAAGCAATTCTTGTTTTGTGTCTTCATATATTCTATCTTGCATTTCAGTGAGAACGCAAGATTGTTCTTTAAAATGCTTGCATGGTAAATTTAAACATTCTTCTTTGCTTATTTGATAGGTGTAAGGCTCTAATAATCCCATTAAGTAATCAACATTTTTATAGCCAACCACTTCATCTCCACTATAACCGCCAAGTATCAAATATTTCTCTTCAAACTTTAGCCAATTGGGCTCATTAATAATGAGCAAAGAAAGCATAGCATATTGCATAAATAAGTCTCGCACACTGTCTGCAGGTGTGCCTGTCATTATTACTTTGTAGCTGCATTTGTTGCAACATTGCAAAACTCGCTTACTTCTTTTGGCAGTTGGCGTCTTACAAAGATGACTTTCGTCAATAATTATCATCGTATCATTATCAACACTATCAAGTATTTCTAAAAAAATACGGTCGCTGCCACTTATACTTTCTAACCCAACAATTTGCCATTTCAAATCAGTGTTAAGTGTCCACTTTTTTATTTCATCGGCAAAATTCTTCTTTGTAGAAACAGGGCAAAAGATAATAACTTTGTTAATTTGTTCAGCTTCATATCTGCTCACAGCAAGGTCAATAGCAATTTTGCTTTTACCGGTTCCGGTATCGGCAAACAAAGCTGTCACTTTCATTGTACAGCAAAACCGCAATGCTTGAGCTTGATGCAAGAGGCTGTTTTCGTGTACCGGTATAACACAATCCGTTAAGCGTTCATGTAATGGTATTTTTTTACGTTTTAGTTCACAATCATTTATAAGCTCATGATACTGATTTAAAATAGATTGTTTTATTTCTTCTGATTTCCGTTGTTCCCAATTAAAATGTTTATCTATACAGTCCACATGTGCGTGTGGAGTTATTTTGTCGTTAACAATCTCTAACCAACAAGATATTTTTATCTTAGCAGTGTTTCGGCCATGTTTTATATAAAGTCGCTCATTACCATTTTTTGGGTGTTTCCACAATCGGGAATACTTAATTCTTTTATGTAGTTCAGAAAGTTGCATCAATTGTCAATTTTTTTTAAGCCCCGGTTTCTCCGGGGCGGTTTGTTTTATTTACATTTGCAGTTTTTTGTTGATTTTTTGCATTTCTTGCAGAATTTTATCCCTTTCTTGTTGCCGCTACCAGGTCGGCGACCGCCTTTAGTGTTTTTTTTAAAACACTTGCTTAGCAGGTTTCTTATTTCCTTTGTACATTGTGTCTGTAATATATCGCACGTTTCCTGTGCGGTATATTGTTTGTACAATTTCTCTATATAGTCTAACAGACTTTGTTCTTCTTCTGTTAGCTCCCTTGTATTATAAAAAGGCTGAAAGTTATCTTTGCCTTTTTTTCGCGAAAAACCGTACAAAGACAAGAGTTTTTGCGTGAGTTTAGAGGCTTCCCTAAACTCTTTGCCTTTTTCTGAAAGAAATAAGGCTATTCTTATTTCTTGCAACACGTCTTCTCGTGGAACAAGACTTATCCTTGGTTCGAACAAGGATAAGTACTTATATATATAATAAGGGTTAAGCATTACTTCCTCCTTCTTGTTGGTCGCGTACCCTCTGTGCGGGTTTCTGCGTTGTTAAGACAAGGGACATAAGAGCGAACATGCAAATGTGCAGGACATAACAAATGCATGTTGAATTTGTGAACTGTTTCGCTTTTTTTTATATAAATTTCACCATCCCCCTCGCGCTCTTCTACACTTATAGCTTCAGAGTTTTCTGTAAAGATTAGGAAAGCATAATTATAAAAGACTCCTGATTTTTGGGGCTCGTAAGAGCCTACAATTAAATCTTTTGATGACAGATTTAATTGTATACTTGTTTTGCTGTTGACATACACAAAATATATGTTATTTATGTACTTTTTTGGTATTCTTGTATATGTATGGTAACAACTTGGGTTACTGTTTGCTCTAACTTCTATGTCGTTAGAGTCTGTTGTCCACCACCTGTGGAAACAGGTATTCCATTTCTTTTTTACGATATAATTACCGTTTTTCTTATCTGATTGTTTTGTCTCGCAATCTGCGAGTTTCTTTATAAATAGCAACATGATTATTGTTTTTGAAATTGGAAAAATATTAAATCATTAAAAATCTAAACAATCTTGATGGCTATCAAACCATATTACATCCCTAAGGTCACCACCATCAGAGTAACAATCTTTTCCATCTTTGAATAGCTTTACCCATTCATGACCACCATAGGCATTTTCGCCTGCTTCTTTATTTAAGTATGCCATTTTATTTTGTTTAAAGGTTATTTAATTCGTTTTTAAGCGCTTCTAAGACAGCTTCATGTTTTTCAATATCAGCCTCTATATCTTCTTTTTTTCTTTTCTTTTTTGTTTGTTTAATTTCACACCACCCTTCTTTGATAGCCTCTTGAACATCATCGAATGTAGTGCGAGGCAATGGAAAATCTTGTATCTCAAAAGTGGCATTTTCAACATTTGTGTACCAATTTTTCATAGAGCCACCTGAAGTATAACTACCTGCAACCCATATTATATTATCCCCTAATTTCGCGCCACTATCCCGTCCCCACGCTACAGCTACTCTTGTCCCAAAAAGAGAAACATCTTCTTTTTCTCCACGAGATGAAAAGTCTTTTATTAGTAAAGAGCAGTATTCTACAGGTTCTTCTCCTGTTGTGCCATAGACATCAATCAAAGCTTTTTTTACATAGTCTTCTATAGAGTCATCAAAAATCCAAGCTTCTTTAGCTTTGTCCCACTTTCCTCGTAGATTGCGAGCTTTAGCAACAAAATCTCTATCGTAAGGTGTTACAACCTCAATTTCTCCGTATTTTAAATTTCTTTTGTAATCAAACATGATATTATCTTTTATGTTATTAATTTGATGCAAAAATAACATAAAAGATAATATCATGCAAGTTTTTTTGCAAAAAAAATAACAAATATGTAAATATTTGCTATTTTTCTTGTCGTATAAGGTAATTTATTGAAAAAACAAAGCCCTGTTAAAAAATCAACAAACACTATCAATATCCTCCCAATCCTCCGGATTTAACGCCAATGATTGAGAATTTTTCAAGCTCATATACACTTCTACACCAAAACTATTAGCCGATAAATCTACCGGCAAAATCCTAACACTTTCTTTTAAAAAGGAATTAAACAAGAAGTGAGCTTTATTATTACTATCAAAACGGAAGCGAGCCACCACCTGAAGCGCTATCTTTTCAGCTTCATCTTTAGCGTTGTACTGCGCTTCAAAGTCGTCAGGATCTATTTTAGTAAACATCACAGCAAATCCCAATTTACGAACAGCCATTGTTCGCTGTGCAGGCCCCTCAAGCCCAAGTTCATATTTAAAAAGCGCCAAATAGGGAGAATCTATGCTTTTTTTTCTCCCCACCTTATTTAGCAACTCTCTACTTGAAAACCCTGAAAATCCTTTTAAAGAGCGATGTTTTTCAGTGATGAATTCAAAATAATTTTTAATTTTATTATAACTGTTTTCCATTTTCAACCTATTTTTTATGATTCTTAGCTGCCTCCTTATGTCTTAACAGTGTTTCAGAAAACACATTAAGGAAGTCATAAATTCTTTCTTTTCGAGCTGCCTGATAATTCCCCAACGGCTGCCGTTCATCCATCGACAAGGCAACACAGATTTTTGAGAAGGGTATATACACTTCTTTTTTCTTAAATACAGGTGTTTCCGATTCTTGTTCTTCCTCCTTTTTAGGAAATACCACCGGGAACATCTCGGCAATATGTTTTCTGACCGATAAATACACCAACGCTACCAAATACCACACTTCATCCTTTTGTTTGTCCGTAATATCAGCTACTTTACTCAAATCTAACTTATCAAACTCCGGACGAATGCGATAAATTGAAGCTACAAAACGCCGCAAGTTCAGCTCGTTTCTTTCCTTCATATAATCATGAAAAAGCGCATCACACACGGAAAATTGTCCAATCGCCATATCTGTTAGCCGGTCAGCTGGCTTTATCAGACCTTTTATTTCCGGAAATTCTGAAAGTTCAGGGAATTGCAACAAAAAAGTAGTGAATTTCGACAGCTCACTAAAAGGTGCCTTGGCAAAAACCCGCCGCATCCGAAGATAACTCCACACACCGCGTTTTTTTCTGAAGACATAAGATACCATCTTTACATAATCTTCAAAAAAAGTATCTTTTTCGCTTTGCATGTAAAGTTTAGCAATCTTTTTTTGTTGCCAAATACTCAATTCACGCCATTTTGTTGCAATTTTAATTCTCATTACTCACTCCTCCAGAATTTCCACCATTTTTTTGGACGTTTATCCACTTTTATTTCAGTTGCCTTTTCTTCTATAAGCGTGTCAGGAATTATCGGAGGAAGTGGGATAGGGGATGTCCCCATTTCATTTTTTGGAATCATATTAATTTCACTTCCTTTCTTAGCTTTTACGTGCTCTATTGTGTTATCTATACGATAAGTATCTCTTTTCGCTAAAGCCTCAATTAGCGCTCTGTCCTTGTCGCTTTGTTTATGCAGCTCTTTAAGCTCCCCTTTCAGAGGAGCGACCACAAACCCCCAGATAAACACTACAATAATAAATCCGGCTAAAACATGCCGAAAAAAAGGAATCTTAAACAATTTTAAAAACATCATCTTATTTATTTTAATTATTAATAATCATACTATACGCATGTTCTATTTCTGAAATATCACCGGGCATACCATTTTCCACAAAAGCCATAGCTTCGATGAGAGCGATAAACTTTTCTTTATCCTCTAATGTAACAATTGAACCGGCTTTTAACCCGGTGGACAGGCAAACACTATTAATGTAAGCGTTTGTATCATTTTCACTCTTTGGCGCCCATCTTTTTATAATTGCCGATACTGTTTTAACGCCATACTTTTTCCGGTAAGTCCGAAGAATAACCATCGCAGCTCGGTAACCCCAAACATTATTCTTAAATTGACAAAACACCGGATCCGTTTGCCCATACTGCAATCCCTTCCACTTTGTTTTGTCTTTTTTGATATTCAAGGGATTGTGATTTCTAAACCCTCTCGGTAATCTTTCTTTACTCATGATTTTATAGATTTTCTTTTTTTCTTTTGATCTCTTCCCCAGTTTCCTTGGCCACTTTTTTAGTGACAAAGCTATAAAGGGATTCAAAAACCCGCCATCGGGTAATAATTAAAGCATTTTCAATAATAGAAGCGATCACTGTACCCGACAGAAAATAACCTCCAACATAATAAGTGCTTACAAAATCCTGATGATGTACCTTATCCCATAAAAAAAGCAGGGACAATATAATCACAGAAAACAGCCATCTCGGCATAGTCTTTTCCCATATTATTTTGGCTTTAAATTTCTCCCTTTTCATCTTCCAGGCTTTTGCGTAACCTATCACCACATCCACGATAAAGCAAAATGTAACAAAAAGCACCATGTCACGCATCGGCAGCATGTAAGTAAACAAACTCATAAGTCCGCCAATAACAAACTTGTATAGGTCAAAAAACCAATTGTATATGTTGTAAACCATCATTTTCATAATAAATAAAGTCCACTTTTTTTAGTAATTACTGTTAGATTAACATCTCCGGTATTTTCTTCAAGACAAGGAAAATCTGATGGGCGAAATCTCATATAGTCCAATAAAGATTTAAATTTTTGATTTGCTTTCTTTTCTTTTAAATCTTTGATTTTTAATAAATAACTTTCATCAAAGAGTTTCGATTTTTGCCACGGCAGTTCCTCCCATTGAGCTACAATTCCATTTTTTGAAAAAGTCAAAACATCACTATCTATCACTTCAATAACAACAAAGTCCGTAATCACTGACTTTAATAACCGTGAAGCTTTTTCATCTTGCAATATAACTTCTAAATTGCAATTCCCTAACCGATTATTAATAGAAAAGTCAAACACTTCTTGTATTAATGGCTGCAAACTCCTGAATACATCCCAACTCCCATTGATTTGGTTAAAATCTTCAGGATTAGCAAACAATACTTTTAAGGTAAAATCCTGATCAAATAACGTTAACTCATCCGACATTCCGGAATCTAAAAGTAAGTTAATCGCTTTACTCATCGCCATGTCCGCCATTTTTACAGCCGATAGCCCGTAATCCCTAACATCCCACCAGGAGGCTTTGTCCTGCTTTTCATCGTTATATTGATTAGCTCCGGTATTTGACCAATGTATCTTTATAAAAGGAATAGCATAAGCAATCATATAATTAGCCACTGACTTACGAATATTCTCTTTTATATCGCCTTCCGGTAAATCATTCATTACAGATGCCGGTATAAAAGATTGCACCCGGTCAATTGCCGACTCCTCATAAGGCTTCAAATATTCAATGTCCAATAAATCAGACACATTAATATATTCTTGTATGTCTTGAATTTTTGTAAACATATTAATTAACTACTTCTTTTTGTCCGCTTTTCTCTTTATCCAGCGTTGTTAAAACAATATTTGGGAAATTTCCCACCAATGTATCATCCCATCCATTCCAATCCCTAACACGGTTAAAAATCTCCAATGTGCGTTCACGTTTAATAGGCATCCGGGTGCATAAAATAGTGTAAGCCTCTCGTTTATCTGAGCCACTGCCACTTAAATTTTTAGCCCCCGGAATACCAGCACCTAACAAACAAGGATCAACACCCATCGAAAACAAAATCTCAGCATTTCCGCTCGCTGCATCCGGCAAAAAGTTGCCATCTTTTATTTTATTGTCAATTGCCTCAACCTCAATTCCTTTAATTAAGTTCCCGGAAGCGTCTCGGAAATACGGGGAAATCAAAGAACGTCCACCGGCTTTATTCCCGCTCATGTGGTCATCAATCTTTTTTACTAATTCTTCTCTTAATTTCTCTTTTTTCTCAGTAGAGAAATCATTCCACTCTGTCTGTCCATATTTATGTGAAAAGAAATCATCAGCCACATACACCACATATTTTACATGTAGCTGATTTTCAAATAAATGCTTTTTAAGTTCCGGGACAGAATTAACAACATCCACCCACCCGTTCCGAAAGGAGCTATGCCAATTAACGATGGGGTATAACTTCTCACTGGTAAGAGTTCCTACAACCGGAATAACAAAACGGTCAATATCTTTTTGCTTGCAATACTGCTTTATTTCTTCCCAATAAATATCCGGAGAGAAAAAATCAACTTTTTGAGTAAATTTCTCGTCATAATCTTCCCAGTCTGAGTTAATAAAAACCTTTTCAATTCTTCCTGAGCTTTTACTCGGAACACCCAACCTGCAAAAAGCTGATTGGTGTCGTTTTACCGAAATGATTTTTTCTTTATTGGGAGATAGTAAATACTCTACATAAGCAATGTTATATGTTTCGTAATCAGAAATAACATCACTCATGAAAATTTGAAAGCGGGTACGCTTAAAAAACTCGTTAATTTCCGGAAAAGATAAGGGTAAACGCTCCTTTAACACAACTTCATTTCCTTCTTCAACCGGTTGATATAACTTAAAGCCTTTCCCGAAATGGGCAGATACAAGAACCTCAAGTCCTCCGGAAGCTGCATCGGTATTTGCGAGCTTTTTAAAAAAGTTTTGAGGGTAAAGATTATCATCACCCCATTCGCAAAACTTATCACTGCCTTCAGGTTGTTTTATTTTTACAGAACTATGCCCTTGCCCTTTTTTATTAAAAGCAACAACACTTTGCCCTACGATATAAACATCTTTATCTATTTGCTGCATTAAAAAACCACTTTACTACCGTTATACTCAATGATAAATAGGATGTTTATTTTTTTTATCACCCCATTTACTTTTAAATTCCTTGTTTTATTTTCCCAATGATTTGGGTCTTTTTCCTGTTTCCCTTCAGCCAAACTTTTTAAACTTCTTCTTTTCCCACTAACCATCAAAGTAGCGTTTTGATATTTTTTTAAAACGCCGCCAACTTGCTTCTCACGCTCATAAGTTCTAACAGAAATATTAAAAGGGATTGGGTTTTTATTTTCATCCAGCCTTTTCATGTCCTCAAGAACTTCACGCAAAAACATCGTTTTTTCCATAAGACAAAAATAAAACAGGACTAAAGGATAAGAAAGGACACAAAAACAATAACTAAAAAACAGGGGGTTTTCTCACGTTTTTGATTTTAACAAATTTAGCATCAACTTATTAAACATTGAAAATAGCGGCTTTTTCTCAAAGCGAGCGAGCGAGTCCCACCGCCGCCTTAGCTTTTTCTTCGATTTGAGTTTTTAAAAATAGCGAAATATGAAAAGGGTACAATGTCAAACAGCTGACGAGGCGCAGGGGTTTAGAAGTTTGAAACCATAAAGGAGGAGTGGTAGTGATGGTCGATTAGATAAGCGAATTGCCACCACATTAAATAGTCAAAACAATCTGAAAGGTGGGTGGCATGTTCTTGCAAGATAACGGTAGAACGTTCACTGCTCTTGTCTTTCTCAAAAGCATCATCTTTATGTTTTAGCCCGGCATTTTCCATTGAGGTGATCAGGTTCGGGCAGTTGTCTTGATTGATACGAACAATAGGAAGTTCAAGGTGAGACTCAGACAGGATCTCATTGATTAATCTGAATTTTAAAGTATGTGCCGGGTTGTTGGTGTTTGGGGTTTTATTAGTCACTTTCCACCCCAACGCTTTTAATTGTTTTTCAACATCTTGAGCCAAAGTTGTTTTGCTATTCGCTTCTGACTTATACCCGGAACGGTCATGATAGAGATGTATTTCCTTACAGCTAATACGATGAGCTTTATAGTAATCATCTATCTTTTTCACCAAGTCGGATAGTTTCAAAGGATTCTTAACAAAAAAATCTTTTAAAATATTAACCTGGTGTATTGATTTGAAATACTGAGACACTATAGCTGTATTGATACGGCCACCAAAATCGAGCGAAAGCTGAAGCGGCACTCCTTTAATTAAATCGGTGTCATATTCACAACTTGGGGTGTAATCTTCAGACAGGTTTTCTAACTTATTATAATCATATTTATACCTATAATAATGAATATTTTTATTAAGTTGTGCATAAAAACCATCCGGAACGCCTTCAGGTCTAATATTTAATATCTCAGCATTAAAAAGGATTTTAGACATAGCCTGTTGACGCATTTCTTCAATCCATCCTTTTTTAAGGTTTCTGATATTAATATAGGCATTTGCTTTTAAGAAGGCGTATTTCTTAGGGTCTTTAATAGCTAACTGCTCACGTTGTGTAAACCAATCTCCTTTTTTAGTAACAGCTACAGAAGAAGCGAAGATGGAAGCGTTAACTAACGAGCTTTTCTCAAATTCTATTTTTTTTGCTCTATTGGTTGTTAACACGTTGTTAAATAATCGGTCATAACTTAATAAAGCTGCCTCATCGCCCATCACGATGTAAGAGTTCAACCCCCTTCCGGAGTTAGGATCTTCCAAGGAAACCATTACGAAAATAAAACCATTACGGAAGTGTATTACATTACTCCAGCTGTCCGGAGACTGGAACGGCATTTCAAACCCCATGGATTGCCCACAACGCCCAACCACATAATCAAAACCTTCAAAAAGTCCGAACATTTCAAGCCCTTCCTTGGTGCTGGGTAAAGTTCGGGTTTTTATTTGAACATACGTTTCTCCAACCAATACACCGGTAGCTCTTGGCATTTGTCGAACAGCCTCCTTCATAAACCATCCTAAAATGGTAGATTTTCCGGTACCTCGAGCCGCTTCAATGTTTATATGCTTTGCCTTGTGATAACGATTAGCCTCAATGGCGGCGATTTGTAAAGGGTTAAGGGTAATCTTTTTTTTAGGTTTAAAAAGATTATTCATCCTTATCGTCTTTTAATTCTTCATGATCAACATCAACAGTGTAGTTATTGAAATCAACAACCCCTTTAGCAAGGCTTTCCCTAAGTATTTTATTACCTTCACGGGAGAGATGAATGTGATATTCATGTGCTTGTATTTTGTTTGGATCTACTTCGTTCTCATTTTCATCAAAATTAAATAACGATTTATATGAGTCCAGGGCTTTCCGGGCTTGTTCAATGTTTCGTTCTTTGAGTGACATTTGATACAGCTGCCAATACGCATCAGCAATAATCATTTTTTCAGCCGCTTTATCTGTTTTATCTAAATCGCCACACAACTGCATAGCTAAATTATATTCACGATAAGCGGTTGATTGTGAGATTTTATATTCCTTCATTATTAACCGAATAGCCTGATGTCTTGAATACTTGTTGTCAATACGGAGAGAAAATATATGGCGTAGGCGCTTTTTCTTTTCTTTAGCTTCAGGAGATAACGTAAAGCTATCATCTAAATAAGACGCTTTAATTTGCTGAAAAACACTATCTTTTGAAAACTTTACTACATCACTCATACAGCGAAAGTAAAGTGGATAAAAAAAAATGAAAAGGACAAAAAAACACCTTTATCGGTAAGAATAAAGGTGTTTGACTGATAATTAAATGTTTATGAAATTAGTGAGCACTTGCAGTTGCTTTTATGTTGGTTTTTTTAAAGTCGTTAAACGGTCTTTAAGGTCTAACAACCCCATTACTACTGCCATCAAATCTCTTAATTCTTCCATATGTTCTTCATCGAATAAATCTAACAAACGTTGAGTGATAAAAAGCACCATTTCAGAGATAGACTCAATATCAAGATCTAATAAACTGTTTTCGCTTTCCTGCCATTCTGATAGAGTGACACTCATCGCTTCATTTAACACCACATTGCCTACTTTTATCGTATTATCCATTACACACCTCCTTTTCAACTTTATTGGATTGACGACTTTTTTTCATTACCTTCTTTCTTTCCTTACGTAAAATTTTGAGTGCCTTATAAAGCAAATCGAAAGTTTTTCTTTTCGGTTTTCCTTCCTTAAAATACAACTTCTCAAATTCTTTTATAAATACTTTTTTACGAATCACTTGTACAATTTCATCCAAATAATATCCGGCATAATAGTTTTCCATTTCCATAAACATGTCGCTAATATCATTCGGGCTAATACTTTCCCAATCAATAGAGTTCCCTTGAAGGAAATCTATAAACAAGTTCGCTTGATTTTGGTAATACAGCATATTCTTTGCCATGTTCAGTTGCTCTTCTTCGTCTTCTTGCGTGCAGTCTTCCTGTATCCATTCCTTTAGTGTTAGTAATGAATGTCCATCTCTTAATGACTTCATCGCTTCTACGGCTACCAATTTTTCCGAATAGGTTAACCTCTTTTTCTGTGTTTTGATCATAATATATAATATTAAATAAAAAAGCGCTTGCTACCTATTGATCAAGTTCCACAGGGTACTTTGCTAACCATTACAGTTTCGCATAGGGCAAACGCTAATATCGTTTTGTCTTCATAAGATTCACAGGCACAAAAAAAGCCCTTAACTTTTAATAGAGGGCGTATATAAAACCTGCCCTGTGGATATTTGATCATTGCAAATATACAAATAAATTTTAAATAAACAAGCAAAAATCAAATTTCTTTATTAATAATTTGATTTAATTCCACAATTTGTAATTTCATCTCTTCAAGCTCAAGAATTTTTTTATTGAGTTTATCCTGAAGACGAAGCTTGTTTTTTGGGTGTGCTTTTTTTAGTTGACTTTCTTGTTTTTCTATGGTTTTTCGCCTTGCTACAATGTTGCTTCTTATTCGATTACGCTTGAGGATGCATTCTGATTTTGAAAGGTTAGAAAAGTCAGCATTTGACTTTTGAGGAATGATAATATTTTTTTCTTTATAGTGTGTAAGAATTCTATTGGCATTATCAACCACCTCAAAACAATTCATGATTTGGATTTGAAGGTTCAAAGCTTGTCCCACATCCCATTCAGGAACTTGATTTAAAGTTGTTTTCAAACTACAAGCGATGAGGAATTCATTCTTACCTTTAAGGTAAATTTCGTGTAATTTTTGAGGGTAAAAAGAGATAGGATCAGCGAAAGGGGAGTTGCTTTTTCGCTGGACAGATTGCGAAACTTTTTTAACTGTTTTTAACGGTTTAGAGCTTTTTGAGGGGGTGTTTCCCCTCAATTTCCCAATTTCATACAACAATCTCGCCTCACTTTTTATAGAAGAGTAAGTTGGGATCTTGGTTAATATTTTAGGATTTCCGCCAAGTTTCAGAAACTCTTCCTTTAATTCTTCAAACCTTTTCATAATAAAAACGAGAAAGTCGCCTTACAGCGACTTTCTGACATTAACAAAAAAAATCAAAACTTAAAATAATATATAAATCAGAAAAAACTATGCGGCAAAATCTCCCTCATAATTCATAAGCTTCGTATTCGCCACAACTTTTAAAGTTGTGCCGGCATTATCTTCAAACTTTTTACCGGTTGTGGTGTCTCCGGTATCAATATATGCCGCGTTTACGGTTGTGCCAACCACCCATTTATTATTATTAGTATCAATGACACCAAAAATCATTGGGATGTTTTTGTATAAGGATAAGAACCCTAAATTCTTAGCCTTTACCCCTGGAATAAAGGCTTCTAATTCTGTTTTGGATTTCTTATTTCCTATATTACCAACAAGAGGGGCTTTTAACTCTCCTTCATCCATTTGCACATCAATGAACTTCCACGCTTTACCTTCCTTAAAAGTAATAGCATCAGCGCCAAGTTTAACCACATCCTCAAGCGCTGTTGCAGATCCTGAAGAAGGTATGGTCATGGTTACATTATCAGCCGGTGTATAAAACAATCTTGTACTTATACCTGCTGATATTTCTTGATTTGGACAATTATCTATGTTCTCATGGGGAACATTTTCAAAACAATTCGCCATTTTATTTTACTTTTTCGATTAAATATGAATTTGCACCGATGATTTGTACTAATACTTCTTCATCTTTAACTATCTCCTCTTGAGTGTACGACAAGCCGCCAAAACGAATGTTTTTAGGCGCTTTATCGTTAAATTTATAGTTTTCACCTCTAAAACTAAAAGCCAATCCCGGTTCAGGTTTTTGAGGTAAAGATTTTCCTTTTTTCTTCAATTCTTCTTCAAGAATTTTCAAATCAGCTTCCTTCTGGTTAAGGGCAGCTTCTTTCTCGTTAAGGGCTACTTCCCTTTCGATAAGCAATTCTTCTTTTGTTTTTGTGTTTTCTTCAGACATTTCTTCTGTTTTTGATGTTAAAGACTATCCTAAACCATATTGATTCGGATAGAATAATTTATTCATTTCAGTATTGTTCAGTCCACGCTCTTTAGAAGCGTCATTGGTTTCTACAAAAGCATATTGATTAATGGCAAAGTCATATCCCAAGTGGAATTGACAAAAGATTTTAATCAGATAATCTTGCACCTGAACATCGTCAATACCAGCTGGATTATTTTTTCTGTCGTACAATCTGAATAAGTTTCCATCATAAGTAGAAACAATTTTACCAGGGGTTAATCCGGGAACACCTACAAGGTCTCGACCAAATTTAGTCTTTCCTTTACGAGGATCTTTAAAATCTATGTATTGATTAGCCGGGGTTTCTCTTTGCTCTACATAATCAGTGAACTCCTGTAAGGAGATAAACAGCGTTGAGATCTTCCCTTTATCTGGCAACCCCTTCTCAAAAGCGGTTACTCTATCCACTACATTATTAGCCAAAGACGCATCTACCGGAATAGAGAAAACAGGGTTTTCTGTGTCAGCTTCCATTCCTTCGATAATCTTATTTAAACCATCCATACTTTTTCCAAAAGTTGGATTTTCATTTCCAACTTCTGCAGGATCATACTCCCCGGAAATAGATAAATAATCCAAATCACTTATGATTTGCTTTTTAATGAAATCAACAATGAATTTGCTAATTGGCATTTGTTCCGGCTTCTTTTCTTCCTGGTACAAATATTCAATCCAAGACCCATAAATATCATAAGGGTTAATCGGAAAGTTTACTTTTTGGTGATAATCTTTCAACACCTTTTTCTTAAACTGAACATTACCCAATTCCGTCCATTTATCAGAAAATGCCTGCACCACATTACCAAATAAGACATACGGCATTGTCCATTTCCCTTTTACTTTACCAAGTGGATTGGCATATTTGTTTAATAAAATAGCTGTCGATAAAACAGCAGCTTGAAAAGCTATAGGATCTTGTTTACCATATCGAACAATTTCATTTTTTATTTCATCAATATTAATGTTTGCCATCTTAGTCTATATTATTATGTTCATCATTTGCGTTAAATACACCATCACTACCATCAAGAGTGATCTCTTCCCCGTTATTCTGCACCATCGTATGTGTGTTGTTTTTATCACCATACGCTTTGCAAGTAGTTCCTAAAAGTTCTACACTTTTAGCTGTAGTTTCCTGAGCTTCCAGTTCATTTAGTTCCATTGCTGTATTTACAGCACTTTCAACATTTGACTGAAACTCTTTTTGCGTTGCATTTTCAGTTTTCAACGTCTCTAGTTCCACTTTGATAGCGGAAGTATCCTTTCCTGCGAGAGCTGCCTCTATTTTCTGAACATCTTCTTCAGAAAACACAAAATTAACTTTACTCGACATAAAGTTTGTTTTGGTTTCTAAAGTATCTTTGCCCAAGACTCCTCGCAAATTTTTAAACTTCTCTTGTTCCATTTATAATAAATTTAAGGTTTCTTCTTTCGTCATGATCTTATCAATAAGACCAATCTTTAGCGCCTCTTCAGGTGTGTAAGTCTTTCCTTTAAACACATGACCGTCATCTTTCAAATCCGGAACATTTTCTTTTACTTCGTTAATAAAACGCTTTGTAATTTCAGATAGATGTGCCTCATATTTCTCAGCATTCCCATCCACAAAATCGCGCCATTCGATGTTTTTCTCTGTAGATTCAGGAGCGTACAATTCATAAATAACTGCACCCCATTTCTCAAACATCTTTGAGAAATCCTGATAATGCATCATCGTTCCAATGCTTCCTATCAGGTCGGCATGAGGATGTGCAACCCTCATATCACACGCCGCTGCTATTTCGTAGGCTGCACTACACATGTAGCCGTTTGTATAAGTAATAATAGGTTTTGAAAAAGCCTTTATTTCCATGGCAAATTCAGCAGTGCCTGACACCATCCCGCCGCCACTATCAATATTCAACATTACACCGGAAATTTTAGCATCCTGCTCAATTTTTTTAAGCAAACGAATAAAATACTGTGTACCTGAATAAGACCAGGTACTATATTTAACAATAGGACCTATTATGTTTAAAACTACCGGATAGCTTGTCGCGCCCAACCCTTCATTCTTTTCCTTCTGTATCTCTAAATAACGAGCGGTTAAGCCTTCGGATCTTGTTTCTCCTGAAAATTCCTTTTGATAATTAGCAATCAGAGAGGGTATTAAGCTATTAAAATACCCTCTAAGCATTGCTAAAAAATTAAAATTATTAACCATACAAAAATTTTACACAGTACAAATGTATATTTGAGATTCGTAAACGTAAAGGACAATTATCTGTTAAAAAGTACCTCCATCTATTGTAGCGGATTTCAAGTAGTTGTTTAGAGAGATTTTATTATGTTTATTAGCATTTCGAACGATCATATAAGGGATGCTGGCTAAATTTTCAAAATTAAAATCCCCTTCTACCATCTCAGGCAACGCCTGCGGAGTAAAAGCTACATAAGCTTTATCTCCTGAAGGAATAACACTAATACCTTGACCATACGGTTGATCATTTGAGATCCCGGAAAGTTTTTCAGCTAAAAAACCCGGGTTGTTATCCTGATCATTTACTTTTACGGTAAAGTTATCTGATTCAATCCCACTTTGAGATACAACATCTTCTACTTTAGCCCTTACGGTAGTGCTGTTATCTTGACTATCATATTGCTGAACAATAAGATAATCATGTGGGCTTATTTTATTTTGTATTGAAAAATCTTCAACGTCAAACGCGAATTCATTTCCGTTTAATTGGAGTCCTTCTCCAGCCACATAGGTGTTTTTACCACCAAATTGGATGAATTCAATATCCGAAGCACCTAAAGATATGTCATCGCTAATACATGTCCAGGCTGTATTATCGAATTCCGTCCCTTTTTCAATGAAAAGGGCTGCGCTTTTTAGCTCCTGCCCCGTGTTCGCATCTTCATCTCTCACCCAAGCGCCTGCGGACACTTTATAAATACCGTTTTGCGTTTTATCATCCTGTCCCATAACCAACACTCGGTCATTAGCTACTAATGTAACCCCATCTATATCTCCAAATCCCTGAAGGTTGCGATTAAAATTACATAATACTTTTGCGGAACGTTTCCAAGCCAATCCGGTTAATCGCGCTTCTACTTCATTTTTTGAAAAAACATTTAAGTGTTGTCTTGCTAACGCTTTGTTCGTAAGGTCAGAAAGGTTGTTTGACTTTTTCAAGTAATCACCTAATTCAACATGAGTCCCTATCAATCTCTTTTCTGATTGAGACACACAGATGTAAAGGTTTTTTGTGTCCGTTGCTAAGAGGAATTCACCGATGTTATAACCACCTGTCGGGACATTAGCCTGTAATCCTCTTTTTATTTTAATTATCGCCATGTTAAAGTTTGTTTATATTTGTAAATCTAATATTACGTTTCCATTACATTTAAATTTTAGCTTTGCGACAGAAGCAAACCCTTTATAATTAGGATTAAAACCACCTGCTAAGCTTCCGGCAGTTATATAAGCTGTGTAACCCAAATCCTTTTCCCATTTTTTCACTCCATCTTCGAAATATTTTACAACATTCTCTTCGCTTTTAAGAGTTAGATTTCTCTTTACCATATTTTCAGGAGTAAAATAATTATGAGTATTCATAGAATCTCTATAGCTCATTTTCTTATATAGTTTAAAAAACCAAGTCCTATTATAAATGTTATGATTTCCGATTTTAAAAAAATGATTTTTAGCTGAAAAATGGTTTAAAAACACATTTATTTCAAAATTTTTATAACTCTTTGATAATCCACTGTTAAGGATTTGCGTATAATTGTGCCATTCAATTCTATTAAAATAAGCGTTATAAATAGGCATCTTATTTATATCTGTTTGCGTTAAAACACCTGTATGCCCTTCCCATCTTGTTACTTTAGAATTATGCCAATCTCCTTCAAGTGCTTTACCATCCATCAGCTCTTTAAAAGTAAAATGGGTTCCTACACCATCTTTCATTAGGAAAAGCTTATCATTTCTTTGATGATAACACATTTTAGGATATCGATAAATTTTACCTTCTTTATAGACATAGTAAAAATGCAAATCAAGATTATGAAGCTCATCAAACATAATTCCAGCGCCATATAGGGTCTGAAATTGACCTTTAATGATGTTGATGTCAATGAGAAAATTTTCCCCTTCCCAATTTCTCATATCCAAAAGCGCTGATTTCACTGCGCTGGGTAGAAAGGATGTGCTTAAACCTTCACCTAAATTAACAAAAACATTATCCCCATCCACTTTGTTTTTCATCACAGCTATGTTGGCATCTTTTATCAGAAAGGTTTCACCGTCTCCCCACAACCGATCCTCTGTGAATTCGTCTGTAGCTGTTATACCGTCTTTCAAATACGGCAGAGTTCCTCTTCTTACTTGATATCTTGCTCCTCTCGTCATATATTTCGTTATATATTTTAGAATTCACCGGCGTCTAATGTACCGTCTTTTATTTTTACTCCTTCAATAGTTACTCCTTTGTCACCTATTTCATTGACATGTAATGTTTTTATTCCATCAAAGAAAGATTTCTCACCCCAAACATTCTCATCCCCAAAAGTGTGAACAAAGTTGCTGTCATTTATCACTTCACCTCCGGGCAGAACAATTTCCTCGGAATCTGAGTTATACATAAACACACGAATTTTTGGAAATAAAGATGTATAACCCATTACCGATAACCAAAAATAATCCTCACCTTTCCCGTTGTTTTTCACATCCGGGATAAAATTTAAAGTGAGGGGCTCTCGCTTATTCCCCAACACGCTAATACCGTAATTACTAATTGTTACAGCTACACATTTCATCCCGCGAAAATGAGATAATCGGGACTGATAAGGGGTGAATAAATTGGAAATGGGGAGTTTTAGTTGAACTTGATAGCAATCGTTATTAGACGCCTGAATAGCTTTGTACTGCTCCTTATACTTTGAAAGCACAAAAACCTTTGCACGTAACAATAAACCTTCCTGATCAGGAAAATGTCCATTCAGAGCGGCATTATAAGAGAGCGCGTTTTGTTTATAAAACCAAACCTCTTTGATTTCTCTTATAACACCATCTGAAATGTTACAAAGACCTATGTACGTGTTTTCCGGCATTACCTAATGTTTAGATTCTTCTCTATTTCATGTTTCTTTCTATTAAAGTCTCGAATTAAAGTGGAATAAGGTAGCTCAGAATCATGTATGTTGTAAGATTCTAAAAACTTTAAGATACTTTTTTTGTAATCGATCCCAAAGTTTTCCTTATTCAAAATAGCTGTTCTAAAAATTTGATACCTGAAGTCATATTCCAGGCTCTTGGTTATTTTATAAAGTTGCTTTTCGCTAATGAAACATCCGTGTTTTTCCAAGCTGGAGAAATTAATATGTACGGAGTATTCCCGCGTCAACTCTTTCTTTTTTACATCATATTCTTTGATATGACTTTGCTTCTGTAAAGAACTTAAGATTAAAATACCAAGACTATCTCTAAAACTTGCTACATAATCATCGCCATAAAGGGCGGTTAAATATTTATATATATGTGTCGAAACTTCAATATTGATTGAAATAAAACTCATAACTGTTACAAATTTGATGGTTTTATATTAAATAATAAAGGACATTTTATTTTGCGATAACTGTCCAGTTTCTTGTGCCTTCACTTTTCGATAAAATGGGAATGCCGGCACTTACAGCTGCTTTGATTTCCAACCGCATTCCTTCTGAAATGCAATCCCCATAAAGCCGCATTTCATCAATAAACCCTTTGCTTATAAGGTGAAGATTATTGTTTAATCCCTTTTCTCGCTCTTCATCCACATTGTCATTTAACACATGTAAATCGAAATAATAAGGCGCAAAAGGCACCGTGTTCGGCTCTTCCATGTTCATTTGTCGCCCGATTTCACGGATTTTCTTTAAATTTTCTCGCTCATCTCCTTTTATAGGATGTGAGATATAGACGACTTTTCGTTTTTTTGTTAATATTTCTTTTTTCATAATCTTAATAGATGAGATAATCTAAGTAAGTAGTCTAAAAAATCATCAAGGTTTTTACCAAATTCATTATCTTCCAAACTCATTTTTAAAAACAGGGAGTTATCTTCGTTAGCAATTTCTTCTAAATTTTCCACCTGTTTTTTAACCACATCTGCACATTCCTTAAATTTCTCTTTAATCTCATTTTCTGTCATAATAATTCTGTATTTTCTATTTTTTAATTTTAAACCAATTATCATTAATAGTTTGTCCCCATTCCAATTTACCCTCCTTTACCAAATTGTTTATTTCATCTTTTACAGGCTTACCTGTTATTTTTATAATTTCAAGGTATCGAGCATGATCCGGATCGATTCTTTTAGCTTCCTTTTCTTTTTGTATTTTTTCGATAATTTCAAGTAAGTTCATACGAATTGGAATTACATTTCGGACAAGTTTTTTCACATCTGATGCAGTAAACTTTTCCGCACTTTTTACATCTTACATAGATACAATGGTTCATTTTTCTTTGATTTTTGCTAAAAATGAAAAAAACAACTTTTTTTTTATTTTTAGACCCACCCCCCCCTTAAATTTTACCTACTTTACCTACCTGCCTACCAAACGTATATAATTGGTTGTTTATTAGTAACTTACAAGGTAGGTAAAATTGAAAAACGGTTAAAATTTGGTAGGTTTTGGTAGGTAAAATCAAAAACCACCTACCAATTACTACCAAAACCTACCATTTACCTACCTATTTTTTTGCTGTTAAAATACTAATTAATAGTAAGTTATAGCTTAGGTAGGTAAAGTAGGTTTTTTTAAAGCCGTTTTTCTGTAGAAACCTGAAAAAAGTTGTTTTTTAAAAATTTAGAAGGGTAATTTCGCTTGTTTTTCATCATTTTTTGGTTTTTGTTCGTTATTCATTTCGTATCTAAAGTCTAATCTTCCGCGTTGAATGTTAATTTGACTGAAAATTTCGTCTTTTAAAGTCAATTTATTTACATCAATCTTCATTGCTGAAGTCGGATTTCCTTTCTTATTTATTTTAATAGCGGAAACTTTTCCGGCAAAAGCGTCATTATTTTGCAATAAGTTTTTGATGTCTGATTTTTGAGGTGCCGGCTCATGATATTGTAGATACCATTGCCGTTGAATTTTTAGATAGATATTTGTAAAGTTAAAGTAAATGTAATGTCCTTCTTCTCGTAAATCTTCCGTTGTATCAATATATTCTCCATTCCCAATTCGTAAACAAGCCAGGAAACACTCCCAAAATTTAGCAAATGGAGACGCTGTGGATATCTTAGTCCTTTGTTTACGATTAATCTTAATAAAGTGTTTTAACATCTCCTCTTTAGAAAAAGGAAATGTAATGTACTTTTCAAACAAGGTGTAAGTGGCCATTAGCACTGCCAAATTTTCAATCATTCTTGATGGACTTTCGGATAAGCCTTGCAGGTCGGTTAAATAATACTTACATTCCCGGTAGGTTTCAATAAACTCTTCTTTAAAATACCCGCGCTTATGAATCAAGGAATTACTCAAAGAACTAATTCCGGCTTTTGTCCAGTTCTTTAATTTATCATATTCCCTTTTTTGCTCGTTTGAGAAGGTATTCACCTCAATCTCTTCTACAACTAGTCGGGAGATCAATGCCTCGGCATCGGGATATTCATTTCCGGTCATGATAGTTGACGATGCGATGGAGATGGTGTCGGTGGCTATTCGAGATTCTATACTACCTCTTTTGTAGCCTCGCCTGTCCCACAAACCTTTCAAGACTCCATCCAACTTTGGAATACCTCTTTTATACTCTGAAAGTTGTGAAATACCATTATTAAACTTGGCAAACTCCAAAATGTTGGCTTTTATGGTGCTGGCATTTCCTTCCAGATTTATGGCTGTTTGCGGAACACCGCAAAAGCTTTGGATGGCATCCGCTAAGTTATCTTTTCCCGTACTTCCGGGTCCGAAAAAGAATAATAAGGGAAAAGACCCGGTTTCTTTTACCACAATATCTTGAAAAAGGCTGGCAATACCAAATAAAATAGAGGTAATCGCGTGTTCACGATGTACTATTTTGATTTGTAACAAGTAGTCGCTTAGAGATACCGGCGAATTAATACTCCTAAATTTCTTCTGTTCTTCATATTTATAATTAGCCGTTTCATAGACTGAATTGGCTGAAGGAATATAGTAACTTTCTCCTTCATGTTTAAAAATACCTTCCTTATTAATAGGTATTTCGCCTTGATTGGGGATTACTATCATGTTATTCCATACCCAAAATCCCTCTGATTGCCAACCTAATATCTCAATCTTTCTTCCTAATCCCATTTTATCAAAAAGATATTTCAGGAGCTTTTCTAATTCGTTGGCGCTCCCGGAAAAGAAGTAATTACCAAAAGCCGACACCGAATTTTTAAACCCCTGAAGGGTGTTAATACGGTCGGAAGGCAGGTCAAATATTTTCTCGTAATTATGCACATTCTTCAGCCGAATTAGTTTCATTGGGTATTTTTCGTCTTGCATGTGCTGTATAATTTCAATGCTAAAGTTACTTCGAGAAGCAAAATGATAAGGGGCTGTTTCTCCCACCATAAAATAGATTTGGTTATTGTGTTGGAATAATCCATATGCTTTAATATCTGAGATATAATCATCTATGGTAGCGTCTGTAATTTCTGTCGGAAACTCATACATATCCGAGAAGTCGTTCCAATCAATCTGTTTCTTTTCAGCTTTTTGATTTTCTAATTGTTTTTCTTTTAAAGCATTGTCAACATCTACCTTTTTTAGTAAACATCTGTTTACTAACATCTCTTTATAGCGGTCTTGCATGGCTTTATTCTTGAATTTCCCAAGAATATCCACGCTATATTTTATAAGTTTATCGGTATTTTCCGGTGAAAGCTTTATTGTTTTTTTGCGGGGCTTTCTACCGTGCATATTTTGATAGTCAATTACAAATTGTTCATGTTCTTTTTCTGCTATTTTCTGAAACTCATTGTATTTTGTATCGATCTGATGTAAAATAGCATCTTTTCGGTGAGACTCAATAAACGCTACCGGATTTTCAACACTTCTTCCAAGCGTGTCCGGATCCTGCCCTTTCTCTTCCATGACTACAATTTCCACATAAAAACCATGCTGAAGCAGTAGGTCAAGGTCTCGTTTGGTTGCTTTTTCGCCGGCTTCATCTCCATCTCTAAACAAGATAACTTTGTTACAACATTGTTTTATTAACTTAATTTGTCCGACCGTTAAGCTGGTGCCACATGAAGCAACGGTATTGGTTATTCCAATTTGGTGCATACGCATCACATCGGTATAACCTTCCACCAAAAAAACTTCTTGGAGGCTTCGCATCTCTTTTTTGGCTAAGTGGTAGCCATACAGCACATCCTCTTTGTGGTAAAGGTCTGATTCAGGGCTGTTCAGATATTTAGCGATTTTGTTTTTATCGGCAGTGGGATTTGCTCGCCCGCCAAATCCAACACAATCAGCTTTATGGTCGAAAATAGGGAAAATTATTCTATCCCGGAAGAAGTCGTAATAGTCGGATCCGTTCCGGGTTCTTTTGCAAATTCCAACTTCTTCAGCGGGCAATAACACACCAAACTCTTTGAAGTTTTGAGATAAGCTATTATTGTTATAAGCATAGCCAATATCGAACAGCTCCAAAGTTTCTTCGGTAAATCCTCGCTCTTCCATCATATAAGCCTTTGCCCATCCGATTTCAGTTTCTTCAAAATTTTTGCGATATGTGGCAAATGCCTTATTAATAATGTCTCTTTTGGTTTTTCGCTCCTCTCTGCGAGCCTTACCCTCTTCCGTTTCTTCTTCATATTCCACCACAATATTAAGTGCCCTGGCACATTGCTCAACAGCTTCCGGAAAACTAATGTTTTCCTTTTTCATTACAAAGTCAATCACCGTTTTGCCCGCTGTGCCGGTGCCAAAACATTTCCACACCCGCTTACTCTCATTCACATGAAAGCTGGGTGTTTTTTCACTTTTGAAAGGGGATAAGCCAATGGCCGTATTTCGTTTCGGCTTTACTTCCAAATCATGAAAGTGTTTTATGCTGGAGATAAGCGAATAGCTATTTATATCGTCAATTATTTTTTCTTTTATTAAAGGCATAATTTTAGGATTGTTGTTTGTATAAAAGAGATAATTGATTAAGCATATCAATTAATGATGTGTGGTGGTACAACACCTCTCTTCTCGTCTCACGAGAATCTGAAAGGTCGTTGTCTATAAAAGCATTAAACATTAACTCAAGTGAGCTCTTGTAATTTTCGGGGTCATCCCAGCTCATAAGCTTTTGTATAATGTTTTCGGGAGTTACGGATGTCGTTCCGCTACACGTACAAGCAACGCTACTTTTTTTCACATTGATTGTATTTTCATTGTTGTTTGGCATTTTACGAATGAAATTACTGGTAAATAAATAAAATAAAGAAAGGCTATCGCCCTCCGTTGTCGCCAAACAACAATTACTCTGCAATGCAAGGTAATCCGTAAATGGAGTTTGATAGCCCTGTATGTTTACAGTGCTTACTGAAAAAATAAAGGCATGAAAAAATACCTTTACATTACAAAACATTAGTTGTTTGGCGTACAACATTGCAAACATACAATTAAAATTTTTATTTAACAAGAGGTTGGTTAATTTAATAATTCATACAAGAAATTAATAAGCTCTTCGGATTGATCTTTTAGGTAGGGTTTTGATAAGTCCCAGTGAAACATCGATAGGTTTAATTTCTTTGATGATTCAACAAGCACATCCCCTGTATCGTTAATTACTATTATCCCTAAATCTTTTTCTCTAAACCATTCCATCACGTCATTTAACATTGGTTCTTTGCCGATGATTTTAATGTAATTTTTATTAATTACAGTGATATATCTTTCATTAGGACATGCAATTACTTCATTTCCATGGATGTTTACTATTTCAAAAGGGGAATCAACACCTATGTTGATTAAACATCCCTTTTCTAACTCCATCAACCTTGGCAGTGTTTTTCTTATATCTTCGGTTATTGATTGTAGTTTTTTTTCTTTTTTCATACTTTTATTAAGTTTATTTACGGTTGAGCCAAGCTTCTGAATGCTGGCTATAGCTTCATGAAGAGAGAGAATTGATATTCTTAAATTTTCCGGTATTGTTTTCATTCTATTTCTACCTCTAATCTACTTTCATCAATCTCATATCCTTCAATATATGTAAGCTCTATACCGGCACTTCCATCTATTTTGGAAAAACCTTCTTTGTCGTTAAAAGCCTTTATAACCACATCCTCAATCCCTAAATTACAGGATGTGGCTTCCTTGATAGCTTCAAGAGCATATTTTTTAAGAACTTCATCTATAGGGTTTTTATCCTTATCGTAATCCCAAGTGAAAAACTCCAACGTTTCTTTTGCTTCTTCTTCTGTAAAAACCTCTGTGTCTATCACAAAATGGGCTTCAGCGCTGTATAAGTCGTAATTAAATTTGTATTTCTTTTTCATAATTCTTTATTGCTTTAAAAATTTGTAATGCCACTTGCGGAACGATAGCGTTTCCATAAGCTTTTATTGCTTCTCTTCTCCATTTAGGAAAGGAGATAAAATCCAATTTTTTGGGAATCCCATCATCTCCTCCACAAACAGGGGATTGAGTTGTGAAGTTTTCCCAGTTTCTTGGTAACTTAATTCGCTCATCTCTTCTCCTAATTTTCCCTTTTTCCTGTCTCTTTTTGCATGTTTGTGATCTTGACAGGTGGGAGTTGGTAGCAACAAACCACACTCTGTATCTTCTGTGGGGAGCTCCGACACCTGCAGCTGGAAGAACATACGATTGAACTTCGTACCCTTCAGCTTCCAAGTCAGCCTGCACCTGCTCGAACACCAACCCTTTTGACCAACTAACAATTCCGAGAACATTCTCTGCCACAACCCAACGCGGGGAAACATCTCGTATAACCCTAAGCATCTCCGGCCAGAGGTTTCGGTTATCTTCTGTTCCGAGTCTCTTTCCGGCAACGGAAAAAGGCTGGCAGGGGAAGCCTCCTGTAAGGACATCGATTTTCCCTCTGTATTTTCTGAAATTTGTTTTTCTAATATCTCCATATTGTCGACAATTTGGGAAGTGGTATTTTGTTACCTGGTTGCAGAAAGCGTCTATTTCGCAGCTAAATACATTGTTCCATCCAGCTTCTTGAGCAGCGAGCTGAAATCCCCCAATACCGTTAAATAAACTTCCGTGATTCATGATTTTACTTCATAAAAGCAAGCCAAATTGTTTGCCCTTTTCTTGATGTCCGATGACCAAATAATGGTTTTTTATCTGTTAGATTGAGCACTTCATTTAACTTTACTTGATTTTCGTTCCATTTAAAAATAAGAACCCCATCTTTCTTTAAGACTCTAAAACACTCCTCAAATCCTTTTTTTATGTCATTTTCCCAGTCTTTATTTAACACACCATATTTTTTAGCTAACCATGATTTTTTCCCTACCCTCTTTAAATGAGGAGGGTCAAAAACAACCATATTAAAAGAGTTATTTTTAAAAGGCATGTCTCTAAAATCTGAAATCATATCAGGATTTATGCTAAAAGAACGTCCATCACATAATACGATATCTTCTTTTCTAATATCTGTAAATAAGACATTTGGATTTTTCTTATCAAACCAAAACATTTTACCCCCACAGCATGGGTCTAAGATTTTCTTTTCTTTCATAATTCCTCATCAATCTTATTAACTTCTTTTAAGAGCAGTTCTTTCGCTCTTAAGCGAATTTCTTTCGCCTTTTGTGAATTGAAGACATATTGCAAACTCATTTTCACGGTTTGGTAAGAAGTCTTAAATTCTTCAGCAAGATCTCTCGATAATTTTGGGTGGATAAGTATTTTTTTCATACTTTCATATTTTAAATTTAAAAATTAATTTGATTATGCAAATATATAAACAAATGATGAAAAAAATAAACAAATGATGAAAAAAGATTCAACTATTAACGAAAGATTTTTTGAACTTGTTAACACTCAAGCAGATGGAAATCAAAAAAAATTTGCGGAAATTGTAGGGGTTTCCCCTCAAGTAATATCAAATATACTAATTGGTCGTAAAAATGCACCCGGATTTAAACTTTTATCATCTGTAGCATCAAAATTTGAGGATATTAATGCCTTTTGGATTTTAACGGGAAAAGGGGAAAAATTAAAAAAAGATGACACAGAAATAAGAATAAAAACCCTAAATGAAGAAATTAATTTGCTAAAGAAAAGTTTATCGGATAAAGATAAAATTATCTCCCTGCAAGATGATAAGATAAAAACGCTTGAAAACACCCTATCTGAATTAAAAAAAGATACAGACAAAAAGTGTGTTGATCAAGACCTTTCTTCCTTTAGTTTTGAATTAAAAAACACCAACTCATGAAACGACTAAAACACAAAAAGGGCTTTTTAATGGCTCAATTTTGACTTAAAATAATTATAAATAACTGAAAATCAAAGCGAATGTAAATCCTTCCGGGATCACAGACCAGAAAAAAACCGCTATAGTTTATGGCGGTTTTTTTTTATGTTTTGAAGAAAAAAAGACACCATTTTGACACCTAAGCGATTTGTTGGATATAGTTTAAGCGAGGTGTTAAATATAAAAAAGGCAAGTTAAAACTAACTTGCCTTTTTTATTACGATAAGAATAAGATTATTTAAAATCCGCTTCTGTTACACCTTTGTTAATTGCAATATTGTTAACCATAATTTCAATGTTTTGTCCATTGGCTGATATTGTGGTTTTAAATGGAAATTTAATACCTTCTACTTCTTTATAGTCTGAGAATATGGCATCGCCTTTTGCTGAAGCAGATTTATATAGAAGTCCGGTTTCTTTATTAAAATATGATTTGCTTTCTTTTTCAATCAACACATAATAACTCTTGTTATCAATGGTAGCTTCTTCAACTGTTACATCTCCTTCCAATTTAAAATTAAGCGCATCAATGATTTTACTGTTTTTCAATGCGTCAATGGCTTGTTCCGGTAATGGCATCTTATTCCCGCCTTGATTCATATAGCCTTTCTCCCCATCAAAAACCTGTAACATCTTTTGTCCCATCACATCTTGTTCTTGTCTGATTTTATTTGGAGCCATTTTCTTGGTATATCCTTTTATTTCCATCCCCATCATGCTGGTTGTACTTTCCATGCTAATGGTTTTTACAGCT
>PDWI01001029.1_pt1 | contig 45286 bp, 46 predicted proteins | sample 1430891 | NCBI WGS metagenome assembly PDWI01 (sample SAMN01162508, study PRJNA174530) | Oral metagenome, whole genome shotgun sequencing project. | biome: Marine environment; feature: Marine mammal; material: Swab sample of the gingival sulcus; isolation source: swab sample of gingival sulcus...
ATAATTTAAGTGAGCTTGCGAAAGTCTATAAAGAGGCTGATGAAAGCAAGATTGCCGATATTATCAAGCGGCTCTATTGGAACTCTGAAAATGTCAAGATATTCACGCTTAAAAACGGTGAACAGATTGAAATTTCAGACAAACAATTAGCCATTGATTTACTCAAGTCATTTACGCCTAAAAAAATAGCGGCAATACTCTCGTACCTTGACAATAGCATTTCAACTGATATTTCTACTGAGCTCATATTACCTGACCTCGATTAGGAGGTTACTATGGTAACAAGCAGTAAGTATACCGCTGTGCCTGAAGATGCGCTGTTGGCAGTAAATAAGACAAAGCCAGCTAAAACACCATCATACCGCACAGTAGGTAATGACAAGTCTTCATTTCGTGCCGTATTGGCTTCGCGGGCGCGTGATAAGACACAAGTGAAAGATTCGTGGCATTCTAGTGCGAATCTAAAAAATAACGCAGGCCAAACCGATTCTCAAAAGCAGGTTAGAGCTGATGAGGATGCCGTAACGTCAAAAGCAGTAAAGGATCAAGTGAATAGTAACGGCGCTGACAAAGCGACAGAAGAGGCGGTAGATCAAGTAAAGGATACCGCTCTTTTAGTGCCAGAAAGAGAAGATAGTGAAGATACAGCAGATGCTGAATCGGCCACATTGGCAGAAGCTGCCGCGTTAATGGCAATTTTATCAGTCGATTTAGTAGAACTTGAACATCTCAATGCGACACTTCCACAAGATCAATCCGTTTCACTTGAAGTAAAGCAATCACTTGATGCAATGATCGATTCGCTTAAAGCGCAGTTAAGTACATTGGTCAGTGACACAACTGAACCAATTGATTTAAAACTTGACTTAGAAACTGATAGTCAAGTTGAAATGGCAGCTTTAAAAGCATTAGTTACCGATACAACTGAACAGTTTGAATCGTTTCTAAAGGCTGATGCGGCAACTGTATCTGCTGCCAAAGTTGAAGCGCTCGAAACGCTGTTAAGCGATTTGAATGGTCATATCGAGAAAATGTTCAAAGCGACAGATGTCAATTCTGAACTACAAATGACGGCAAATGATAATTTAAGTCCCGTTCAGTTGACGGCAACAGAAACTGCTGGCGAATCAACTGCCGATACATCAAATGATGAAACCACAAGCGACGCTACGGCAATTAAGGCGACAGATGTTAAACAATCAACTGATGAAGTGAAAAGTTTCAGTGAAGTTGCCGGTGAAACGACACTTTCAGCTGTTGAAGGTGATCGTCAAGATATAGCTCAAATAAAGGCGACGCAAAATGTAAAACAAAATCAATTATCGACCAAGACAGCGGTATTTGAACAGATTAAAGCGGCGATTGAAAAGGATAGTACGACAGCAGGGCTCGCTGATCGCTCTACGATGATCGTCAAATTAAAACCAGAGGCATTAGGTAAGGTAGAGTTGAAAATTGAAGTGCACAATGATAATGTTATTGCAAAATTTAATGTCGCTTCACAAATGGTTAAGGAAGCGATCGAGAGTAATTTTGATGATTTGAGAAACAGTTTAAAAGACAAGGGATTTAGCGATTTGGCCTTTGACGTAAACGTCAATAGCGGTAGTGGCGATGAAAAACGTGATAGTTTTAATCAGCGTCAAAACAGACGTCGCACAATTAATATTCCAAACGATGCTGAAAAAGGGGAAACGACATATATCAGATCACTATCGGCACTGATAAATGAAACCACTTTTGAGCATTCAATTTAGGAGGATGTATGACAGGTATTTATGGTTCATTAAGCTCTGATCAAACTAAATTCTTGGACCAACTTGATGAAAAGAATAAAACTGACAAACTCAAATTGAACCAAGAGATGGGCAGAGATCAATTTCTGAACGTTTTACTGACACAATTGGCTAACCAAAACCCATTAGATCCACTTAAAGACAAAGATTTTATCGCGCAGATGGCTCAATTTAGCAGTGTAGAATCGATGCAAGCATTAAACAAGTCGTTTGATTCGGTCGAAAAAAACATAGCGTCGATCAAAGATACGATTGATACAATGCAAAAAGGTGAGACTAATGGTGAGCAGCTTAGAATTCTGCAGTCGATCAAAAAGTCGTTGGAAGAAATAAAAGATGCAAATCAACAAATTAAAGCGAATAAATCGACGGCGGCTTATCAGCGAGGTATCTAATGAACAACTATATTGTTCGAACGCCAGTTCAATCGTCCGATAAGATTGGCAAACAGCCGCAAAATAACAAGCAATCGCGCAGTGTAAAAGGGGCGCATTCGTTTCAGTCGGTACTCGACAGAATAGAAAAAAACGACATTAACGTTACAAAACACGCTAAAATGCGCTTAAACACAAGAGGCATAGCGCTGGGAAAAGGCGAAGTTGAAAAAGTAGCTAAGGCAATAGATCAAGCTGCTGACAAAGGCGTTAAAGAAGCGGTAATCGTCGTTGGAGATCAATTGTTAATTGCTAGCGTAGCAAATCGAACAATTATTACAGCGGCACAAAAACGTGATATGCAAACGAAAATAATAACAAATATTGACGGTGCGATATTTATATAGCTGGACCGTAAGGAAGCTATCATCTCCTGAATGATAGATGGAGATGCGCACCTTTTAGGAGGTCAACTACTATGATGCGATCTATGTTTTCAGGTGTCTCAGGTTTAAGAGTTCACCAGGCAAAAATGGATTCAATTGGCAATAACATCGCCAATGTAAACACAGTTGGTTATAAGGGCACATCTGTGTCATTTCAAGAATTTTATGCGCAAATTTTGCGCGGCGCTGGTGCGCCACAAGAAGGGCGTGGTGGTACGAATCCACAGCAATTGGGGCTAGGTGTGACAGTCGGCTCAATGGATGTTAATCACACCCGTGGCGCTAGTCAAAGAACCGATAAACCAACTGATTTAATGATTGAAGGCAATGGTTTTTTTGTCGTGACGAATGATGTCAACAATCAAAACAGATTTTACACACGTGCAGGAAACTTTACAACTGATAAATTGGGTTATCTAGTTTCGCCAAGTGGGTTTAAAGTGCTTGACAAAGACTTTAAACCGATTCGTATAGACCGAAATGAAACGACATCCGCTTCAATTACCAATGAAGTTGAAATAAATGGTAATATCAATTCAGTTGATAAGACCGACCCAGTTACCAATATTGCTTATTCGACGTCATTTGACGTCTTTGACGGTTTGGGTGACGTGCATACCATTATGATGAACGTCGGTCAAAAAATAGAGTACAACGATGGTACAGACAAAGGCTTTTTGAGAAACATTGAAATTTCAAATCCAAATTTAGTGACACCACTTGGTGATTTGGGGCCGGTTAGCTTTACGCCGCCGACCGCTAATCCAAATGCCTATTATGCAAGGTTTGATCAACAGGGCAAATTTATCGGCATCGTGAATAATCTAACACTTGATCCAACTGGCTTTGCCTCAGCGGCTACCGATGCGCCGATTACATTAGATATGACAGTTGAAGGCACGTCGAATATTACAATACCACTTTTTCAACCAGCGGCGACGCCACCGGTAAATGCATTCAAAAAACTCAATCACTTTGCTGGCGAAAGCAACGCATTTGGCAAGGTGATCACCGGCAATTCGGCTGGAACAATTGAGAGTTTTAACGTTGCGCCAAATGGTGATATTATCGGTTCTTTTACAAATGGAAGAAAAGAAGTAATTGGCACAATTTTACTAGCTGATTTTGATAATACACCCGGTTTGCGCAAAGTTGGTACCAATATGTTTGTTGATACACCCAACTCGGGTTCGCCTAAATACGGTGTGCCGGGAACCAGCAGTTTCGGCACATTAGCGCCGGGGGCATTAGAAATGTCAAATGTCGATTTATCACAACAGTTTACTGATATGATTACGACACAGCGTGGATTTCAGGCCAATTCAAGGGTTATTACAACCACTGATGAAATGCTACAAGAATTAGTTAATTTAAAACGTTAATAGTGTAATTAGTTTTAGCCGACCGACAGCTGTCGGTCGGCTTACGAGGGGGCAAGCGTGATAAAAGTAACGCGACTCAACGGAAAAGAATTATATATTAATTGCGAGCATATTGAATTTGTCGAATCGACACCTGATACGATTATTACACTATTCAATGAAAAAAAAGTGATTGTGTCGGAAAACGTTGAACAAGTAGTGACAAAGATTATTAACTATAAGTCAAAAGTTACTGCGTTGCCACTTGCCGATAAGATTTATAGAGATGAGGTGTAGCTTTGGATATAGGCACATTAGGCGGCATTGTCGTCGGTTTTGTATTAATCATTTGGGCAATTATATCAGGTGGCTCCCCGATTGGATCGTTCTTTGATGCCGGTTCTATTATCATCGTATTTGGTGGTACTTTTGCTGCAACATTTGTCTCTTTTCCAATGAACCGTGTAACAGGACTAGGCAAAGTGCTATCGAAGGCGATTGGCAACGCTGACAACGATTCTAGTACAGTCATTAAAAAAATTATCGAGTTGGCAAATGTTGCGCGCCGCGAGGGTTTATTGGCGCTCGAAGAAGCCGTTGAACAGATAAACGATGATTTTCTAAAAAAGGGCATTATGTTGATCGTCGACGGCACTGATCCCGAATTGGTAAAATCGATTATGGAAACAGAGGTCGACTTTGTTGTCGAACGACACGGTTCGGGCAAACAGTTGTTTGATACACTGGGTAGTTTAGCACCTGCCTTTGGTATGATCGGCACGCTGGTTGGCCTGGTAGCGATGTTACAAAACCTTGATGATCCAGCAGCGATCGGTCCATCGATGGCAGTAGCCCTTTTGACGACCTTTTATGGTTCAGTGCTCGCCAACTTAATATTTATACCGATTGCAACAAAGCTCAGTGTTAAAAGCGACGAAGAGTTGCTTGTTAGACAAATTATGATAGAAGGCTTACTTTCGATTCAAGCCGGTGAAAACCCACGTATTATTGAAGAAAAACTAAAGGCTTTCTTGGCGCCAAGTATGCGTAAATCGATTGTTGACGAATCGGGTGAAAAAGATGGCTAGGCGAAAAAAGGAACCTGAAGGTGGTGGCGGCGCGCCCGAATGGATGACCACCTATGGTGATCTCGTAACGCTTTTGATGTGCTTTTTCGTGCTATTGTTCGCCTTTTCGACAATCGATAAACAAAAATTTGTTGCTGTTATGCAATCGTTTCAAGGTTCGGCTGGAGTGATGCAGAGTGGTCAAAGCTTGACATTTGCCGATATGGTATTTGACGGTATGCCGGAGAGCAAAGAAACAAGAGATCAGCAATCGATTAAAATGCGCAAGGAAATAGAAGAATTAGAAGAAGCGATTGAACAGTTTACCAAAGAGAATGAAATGGATTTTGATATCGCTGTAAATGCCGATTTGCAAGGATTAAAAATAACCTTACCGGATAGTGCGTTATTTGATCCAGCAAGAGCCGATATTAAAGAAGATGCGCGTGTTATATTGGAATTTATGTTTGACTTACTCAATCAAGAAGCTTTTCAAAATAGAAATATTCGCATTGAAGGGCACACTGATAATGTACCGATTAACACGCCACAATTTCCATCTAACTGGGTGCTTTCGGCAACACGTGCCAATACCGTACTAAATTATTTTATCGTTGAGCACAATATGGAACCAGAGCGATTTTCTATTGCTGGTTACGGCGAATATCGCCCGCTTGACACAAACCAAACGGCAGAAGGGCGCGCTAAAAACAGGCGTGTTGATATCGTCGTCTTAACTGAAGAAGTGACTAAAATGGACGAATAAGAGGTATGTTATGAAGAAAATTGTTATTATTGCAGTAGCAGTGGTAATCTTGTTAGTCGCAGCAGGTGGCGCTGCGTGGTTTTTCTTTTTAAGGCCGAGTGATGAAGAAGAAGTTGAAAAAGAATTGACTTATTTCGAATTTGAATTGGGTGAACAATACACGAATATAAAAGACGAGGGTGAGCAGACCAGAAAGCCAATTCTCAAGTATAGCCCCGTAATACGCTATACCGATGAAAAATTTCGCGCAGAAGTTGAGGCGAACAAAAATTATATTTTGACCGAAATGAGAAAATACTTTATGAATAGAACGCCAGAACAGCTGGAACAGCTCGATCATGTTCAGGAAGACTTAACTGACTTGGTTATTCAAGTGTTAGAATCTAACCCCGAAATGATAGGTGAAGTATTATTCACTGAATTTATCGTACAATAATAATATATATATGTTAAAAAAAGTGTATAATTATGGTAGAATTATGTTATAATTCTACTTGTGTACAGCGATTTATTGCTGGTGAATAGCTATATTGATACCACTGAAGGGGAAAAGTTTTGTCTAATGTACTAAGCCAAAACGAAATAGATGAATTATTAAACGCACTGAGTACAGGCGATGTTGAATCGAGTGATATAGAAGCCGATAATAAGGAGAAGTCGGTAAAGGCCTATGATTTTTCTAGACCGGATAAGTTTTCAAAAGAGCAACTTAGGACGTTAGAAATCATTCACGATAATTTAGGCCGTTTAATCAACAACTTTTTAAGCGCCTATTTGCGTAGTTATATTGACGTGGCTGTATTATCTACCCAGAGTATGGTTTACTCTGAATTTAGCAATTCAGTTTCGACGCCAGCAATCTTGTTTATTATTGATTTTGCGCCACTCGAAGGGCAAATCATGTTAGAAATCAGCAGTGATGTCACTTTTACAATAATAGAAAAGCTGCTAGGTGGCACTGGAAAAGCATCGAGTTTAAAAGAAAATAGGGAACTGACTGAAATTGAAGGCATATTAATCAAAAATATTGTCGCCAAAGTGTGTGGCTTAATGAAAGAGGCCTGGGCTAATATTATTGAATTAAAGCCAGTGCTAAGTGGTTTTGAAACAAATGCACAATTTGCGCAAATTGTTTCACCAAATGACTCGATTGCACTCGTCACTTATAAGATACAAATTGGCGAGAGCGAAGGCATGCTTAACGTGGCGATACCACACTATGTTATTGAGCCAATTTTAGGTAATTTATCATCAAAATTGTGGTTTAGTGGTGGTGCCAAAAAAGAAAAAAATGAAGTTGAAGCGGACACTTTACTCAATCAATTAGGTGAAGTTGATGTACCAATACGAACAATAGTCGGCAAGTCAATTGTAAGCGTTGAAGAATTTGTTTCTCTTGGCAAGGGTGACATCTTGGTGTTAGATAGTAGCCGCGATACTCCCTTATCGGTATATGTTAAAGATGAACTGAAATTTTTGGCACAACCAGGTGTCGTTAACAATAAGATGGCAATAAAAATAGTTGAAGTAATAGACCCTGATGGAGGATTATAATAAGATGGCTGACATGTTATCTCAAGAAGAAATAGATTTACTACTGAAAGGTGGGGCGGCCGATGCTGAAACCCCAAAGACAATTCAGCTTTCAGAACAAGAAAAAGACGCCTTGGGTGAAATAGGTAATATTAGTATGGGGACAGCGGCAACTACGTTGTTCACCTTACTCAGTCAGCGCGTTACAATTACTACGCCACGCGTGACAGAAACATGCCTTGTTGACATGATAAACACTTTTCAAGAGCCCTATGTTATTATCAATGTCAGCTATATTGAGGGTATTACAGGTTCTAATATTTTAATTCTTAACGAGCAAGACGTCAAGATCATTACTGATTTAATGATGGGTGGTGACGGCACTAATCTGGCTGATGAATTGGGTGAGTTACACCTTAGTGCAATCAGTGAGGCAATGAACCAAATGATCGGGTCATCGTCGACAGCGCTATCAGAAATGCTCGGGCATAAGATTGATATTTCACCGCCTGAGGCCACTTATCAAAAATTAGAGTCAGTCTCTAGGGATGATTTGGGTTTTGCAAGTGATGATACCGTTGTGATGATCGCGTTTGATATGAAAATAGGTGACTTGATTGATTCAGAAATCATGCAGGTGATGAGCGTTGAAGTTGCCAAGCGATTAGTCAGCAGCTTAATGCCTTCAGTTGAACAGACAGCGGTGCAAACAGAAGTTGACGAAGCACCTGCAGTGCAGCAAGCTTCAGTAAGTTCTGCGCCTGCTGAACAAGCGCAGCCGGCCGCACAAGCCACACAGCCAGCAGTACAATCAGTAAGCGCACCAGTCCAAGCGCCACGAGCACCAATAAACGCGCAAAGTGTTCAGTTTGAACGGTTGGACAGTAGCGGCCCGAATAGCATTGGTGGCGATATTGACTTAATTCGAGAAGTACCTTTAGAAATTTCAGTCGAATTGGGCAGAACAGCTAAGAAAATTAGTGAAATATTGGCATTTTCAAGTGGAACAGTTGTCGAATTAAATAAACTCGTCGGTGAACCGTTAGACGTCATGGCAAATGGTAAATTAATTGCGCGTGGTGAGGTCGTCGTTGTCGATGATAATTATGGCGTTAGAATAACAGAAATTGTCGTCCCAGAACGTCGCTGGGTTGAGAATAATTAGTAGGAGGAAACGATGGCAAAGCAGGTATTAGTTGTAGATGATGCAGCTTTTATGAGAATGATGTTAAAAGACGTATTGTCAAAAAATGGTTATGTAATTGCTGGAGAAGCAGAAAACGGAGCAAAAGCACTTGAGAAATATAAAGAACTTGAGCCCGATTTGGTCATTATGGACATTACAATGCCAGAAATGGATGGCATTTCAGCCGTTAAAGAAATTAAAAAATTAAATGCAGAAGCAAACGTCATTATGTGCTCGGCAATGGGGCAACAGGCCATGGTTATCGAAGCAATTCAAGCAGGGGCAAAAGACTTTATCGTTAAGCCATTCCAGGCTGATCGCGTGCTTGAAGCGGTTAAAAAAGTAATCGGTTAATGATCAATTATTCGGCTGTCGTTGCCAGTCGGTTTGGTATAGCGCCCGTAGTGATGTATGTTTTGGCCGTCATTGCCGTCATTGCGTTGGCATATCTGACGACGATCGCCGTTGCAAAACTTTATAATAAGGGAACGGGTTCAACAAATATAAAAATAATTGAACGCGTTAATATAGCTACAGATAAAAGTCTGTGGCTAATTTCGCTTGGAGAAAAGTATTATTTCTTGTATACTGATAGAAATGGTTTAAGTAAGATTGATGAAGTCGATGGTACTACGTTGACATTTGTTGAACGTGGTGAAGTGAAAAATCAGTTATTTGTCAATTTATTAAAGAACAAATTGAAGAGGTCAGCCGATGATTAAAAATAGCAAAAAACTAGTGTTGTTAATCAGCATGGCTCTACTGGTCGTTTTGACGTCGGCGGTATTTGCCGAATCTTTTACGATACCAAATATAGAAGTGCGTGTCGGCGATCAAGCGCAAGGTGTTTCGTCGACTATTCAAATTATTATTCTTTTAACAGTTCTCACTTTAGCGCCTTCGATACTTATTATGATGACGAGCTTTACCCGCATTATCATCATTTTTTCTTTTTTGCGTAAAGCTTTGTCACTGCAAACGACACCGCCCAATCAGGTCATAATCGGATTAGCTTTGTTTTTGACTTTTTTTGTGATGAGTCCTGTCTTTGGTGCAATTTACAGTGATGCCTATGTTCCGTTAAGTGAAGGACAAATTGATCAAGATGAAGCTTTTACGGCTGCAATGGCGCCGCTCAGGAACTTTATGTACAAGCAAGTGCGCAAAGAAGACCTGGCGCTCTTTGTTAAAATTGCTCAAGATGAAGCAGTTGCTGATCTCGATCAAATAAGTAATGCGGCATTGATACCAGCGTTTGTTATCAGTGAACTAAAAACTGGTTTTATCATTGGCTTTATGCTCTTTATTCCCTTTATTGTAATCGATATGGTTGTTGCCTCGACTTTAATGGCGCTCGGTATGATGATGTTGCCCCCAGTGATGATCAGCTTGCCCTTCAAAATATTGTTGTTCATATTAGTCGACGGTTGGAACTTATTAGTCAAAGCCATTTTAGCGGGGTTTAACTGATGAGTGAACAAGTTATAATTGAATACTTTGGTCGTGCAATTTATATTATTTTAATGACGACTGCGCCAATGTTGATATCGGCCCTGTTAGTTGGTCTTATAATAGCGATATTTCAAGCCACGACACAAATACAAGAGCAGACTTTGGCATTTGTACCAAAGATTATTGTTATATTTTTAATGCTGTTACTGTTGGGCCCATGGATAATAGGTACGCTGATGGATTTCACTTATCTTATTTTTGATGGCATTAGTCAAGTGACAAAATAAAGCGGTGTGTGATGGATATTGTTATCAATCATTCAATTATTGTGTTATTTTTGATATTTACCAGATTTGGTTCAATGGTTTTGTTAATTCCGCTATTCGGCGCGCGCAACGTGCCGATACGTGTAAAAATTATCTTTGCGGCAATGATGTCATTTATCTTTTTTATGTCTGATGTCTATTCGGTTGGTTTTACAATAGAGCGCTTTGATATTTTTGCAGTAGCCGTGGTTTACGAAATCATCAATGGTTTAATGCTCGGTGTGGTCGTGTTAATAATCATGAACGCTATTTATATTGCTGGTTTTCTAATCGATATGGGCATGGGTTTTTCGATGGCTAACGTCGTATCGCCTACTAGTGAAGCACAAGTTCCGGTGACAGCAAATTATTTTTATGTATTGGCGATGATATTATTTGTGATGACAAACGCGCATCATTCAGTTATTATGGGGTTTTCGCGTACACTTGAAAATACGCCGCTTGGCAGTTTGGCGCTTTCGCCAATGCATGTTGAAGGCTATTTTGAACTCATAAAAGAAACGTTTGTAATCGGTTTTCAAATGGCGTTGCCGATGATCACCGTTATTCTAATTGCCAATATTATACTTGGCTTACTCTCTAAGGCGATGCCCGGTATGAATGTCTTTATCGTCGGCATGCCGTTTAAGATTTTGATTGGCATCACTGTACTATTGGTGATGTTGCCGTTGTCAGTGGCCGCGATCGTTGCAATTTTGAATAGAACATTTGACTATATTGACAGAGTTATTCAGTTGATGTAACAGAGGAGAAGCAATGTGCTGAGAACTTTAAATTTACAATTTTTTCAGGGTGAGAAAACTGAAAAGGCGACGCCCAAGAAAAGGCGCGATGCCAGAAAAAAAGGTCAAGTTGTTCAATCAAAAGACATCAGTGCCGCCATTTCACTGTTGATTATCTTTTTAGTGCTAACCTATGCATCGAAATATTTTATAGATGCAATTTACGAGTTATACTATTTATCGATCAATGCAATTGAAAATTATGATGAATACATTAAAATGAGCACCCTGAGTGTGCTCGGTTTAAAAGTGATGTTTGCCTTCATAAAAATAGTGGCACCAATTTTATTAACCGTTTTATTAATCGGTGTGATTTCTTCATATATGCAGGTTGGCTTTTTATTTACCGTAGAGCCGCTCATGTTTAAATTTGATAAGATTAACCCACTGCAGGGGTTTAAAAAAATATTTTCATTAAAATCATTTGTTGAAATGACGAAGTCAATCTTAAAAGCAGCGGGGCTACTTTTGCTCAGCTATCAATATCTGGCGGGGCGTCAGAATGAAGTGTTTAGAATCTCATCGTTAAATCTAACAGCTGGTATTGCTTTATTATGGGATATCGTTTTGGGTGTTGTCATACGTTGCGCAGCCTATTTATTGATGTTGGCGATTGTCGATTACGCCTATAAACTATGGGACAATGAACGCCAACTAAAAATGTCAAAACAAGAAGTAAAAGAAGAGTATAAACAAATGGAGGGCGACCCATTTATTCGCTCTAAGATAAAAGAAAAACAACGCCAGATGGCAATGAGCAGAATGATGCAAGATGTACCCAATGCTGACGTCGTTATCACGAATCCAACACATTACGCGATTGCCCTTTTCTACGACCGCGATGAGGCGTATGCACCTAAAGTCGTCGCTAAAGGTAAGGATATCGTCGCGGCAAATGTCAAGCGCGTTGCGCGTGAGGCGGGGGTTCCCGTCGTCGAAAATAAACAACTGGCGAGAACACTGTATCAGACAACTGATGTGGGACAGTATATTCCGACTGATTTATTTGAAGCAGTCGCCGATGTGCTGGCCTATGTTTATCGTCTCAATAACAGGAGCATTTAATGAAGCTAACTGATGTCATGATTCCAGTAATGGTCGTTGCGATTGTATTGTTAATAATTATTCCAGTGCCGGTGGCACTGATCGACTTCTTTTTGATTATTAACATTAGTGTCGCGCTATTGATATTGTTGATTTCAATGTTTAATACCGAACCGCTCGAATTTTCAGTATTTCCGTCTTTATTGTTGATAACGACGGTGTTTCGACTGGCCTTAAATATTTCGACGACGCGTTTGATCTTAACCAAGGCAAATGCCGGTGGTGTCATTCAGGCTTTTGGTAATTTCGTTATCGGTAACGATGCCATTATCGGCTTTATTATATTTGTCATCATTATCATTGTACAATTTTTGGTTATTACCAAGGGTTCTGAAAGGGTTTCTGAAGTAGCTGCCCGCTTTACATTAGATGCGATGCCCGGTAAACAAATGGCGATTGATGCCGACCTCAATTCTGGCCTTATCACTGAAAGCGAAGCGCGTACACGTCGTTCGAAAGTACAGCGCGAGGCCGATTTTTACGGCGCTATGGACGGTGCATCTAAATTCGTTAAAGGTGATGCCATTATGGGTATTATTATCACCGTTATTAACATTGCGGCTGGCTTTATGATTGGTGCCTTGCGTATGGGACTGTCGATAACCGAATCGCTGTCGCGCTATACAATTTTAACTGTCGGCGATGGTTTGGTCAGTCAGATACCTGCACTGATGATTTCAGTAGGTACAGGTATTGTTGTCACGCGTGCAGCATCTGATTCTAGTTTGGCAAAGGATTTAGTAAGACAGCTATTTAGAATACCGACAGCACTGCTGATTATATCTGGTGTGCTCTTTGTGCTAGGGTTGACCCCGCTACCGACATTGCCGCTGTTTTTAATGGCTGCAGTGTTTGGTTATTTAGGTTATACTTTACGTTCTGAAGTTAAACATGCACTAGAAAAAGAACCAACTGAAGAGGGCGAAGAAGGTGAAGCGCCTGAAGATGATTTAAGACGCCCTGAAAACATCGTACCGCTATTACAAGTTGATCCGATCGAATTAGAATTTGGCTATGGTATTATTCCGTTAGCAGATCCCAATCAAGGTGGCGATCTATTTGATCGCTTGGTCATGATCAGGCGACAAATTGCGCTTGAATTTGGTGTTGTCGTGCCAATCATTCGACTGCGCGATAACATTCAGCTCAATCCAAATCAATACAGTATAAAAATTAAAGGATCTAGTGTGGCGCTTAATGAAATCGTATTTGACCATTTTCTGGCGATGACGCCAAATGAAGCCGAAGGTGAAATCGAGGGCATTGATACCATCGAACCAGCTTTTGGTCTGCCAGCAAAATGGATCAGCGCAGATAATCGCGAGCGCGCCGAATTAATGGGCTATACAGTTGTCGATCCGTCGTCGATTATTTCGACGCATTTGACAGAGATCATCAAACGTCATACCTATGAACTTCTGACGCGTCAAGACGTCAAACAGCTGATCGACAATATTTCAGAAGACAATAATGCCCTAGTATCTGAGCTAATTCCACAACTGCTGTCAATTGGTGAAATTCAAAAGGTAATGGCTAATTTGTTGCGCGAATACATATCGGTGCGCGACCTTGTAACAATATTGGAAACGCTCGCTGATTATGCGCCGATAACGCGCGATACCAATGTTTTAACTGAATATGTTAGACAGGCGCTAAAGAGGCAAATTACTGCACAATACGTACCCGATAAAGTGGCTAAAGTGGTCACGTTGAGCGCTGATTTAGAAGATACTTTAATGGCGTCTATTAAACAATCAGAAAATGGCACTTATATTGCGCTTGACCCGCAGACGACCAACGCCTTGGTCAATAGTCTGGCAGTTGAGATTCAAGCGCTTTTATCAATGGGCGAACAGCCAATTGTGTTGACTGCGCCGATTGTCAGATTCTATTTTAAGCAATTGACCGAAGCGACAATACCCGATTTAATCGTATTGTCATTTAACGAATTAGAAAGCGATGTCGATATACAGTCAGTTGGAGTGGTAAATATAGTATGAATATAAAACGATACATAGGCAAGACAACACATGAAGCAATGGCACGTGTCAAAAAAGACTTAGGCAGCGATGCCGTTATTCTGCATACTCGTAAAATTAAGCAAAAAGGCATTAAGGGATGGTTCAGCAAGCCGCTTGTCGAGGTAATGGCAGCTGTAGAAGAAAAGCCAAAACCAGAAATGCCACAAGCGCTACAAGACGCTTTGATTAACCGCGTAAAGAATGCCGAAAACAATAGTCAATACCAGAGAGAAATCGGTGAACTAAGAGCGCAAGTTAGCGATTTGACGCAGTTGGTCGAAGGTGTCGTCAAGACAATGTCAGAGCAAAGAACGGTAGAACAGACGACATCATCAAATATTGTGGTTAGTAAACTAAAAACCACAGAACAACCAATCATTGCCAAATTGCGCAGTGAAGACGTCAATCAAATAGTAATAGATGAAATAGTTGAGCGCGCAGCCGTTGCAATGGGTGATAAAGTAGAAGATGCTGCAGCCTATGCCGAGCAGGTTAAAGTGATCATTCGCGATATGATCGGTATTCCCTACAATATGGAGAATATAGATAATCATCGCCAAATTTTTTATTTCGTTGGGCCAACAGGCGTTGGCAAGACGACGACATTGGCAAAGATTGCTGCGAAATTAGCATTGGTCGATGGTAAAAAAGTAGCGCTTGTTACAGCAGATACTTACCGTATCGCAGCAGTTGAACAATTGCGTACCTACAGTGAAATTCTATCGATCCCACTAGATGTCGTCTATGAAGTGGCCGATATTATTGAAGTGTTAGAAAAAAAACGTGATTGTGATTACATTTTAATTGACACGGCAGGACGCAATCATAAACTTGAAGAAGCGCATAGTGACTTGAAGCACTTTATTGAAGCGACCGATAAAGCGCAAGTTTTTTTGGTGATGAGCTTGACATCAAGTGCGCGTGATATAGAAAGTATATTAAATTCATACAGTTTTTTGAAAGACTACAAATTAATTTTCACTAAGCTTGATGAGGCTGAAAATTTGGGGAATCTGTTGAATGCTAAATATATCTCGAATAAACCGCTGGCCTTTATTACTAATGGGCAGAGCGTTCCTGACGACATTGCAATAGCTGATGCAGAGCGTTTAATGATGGCTTTACTAGGTGATGATGATGAATGATCAAGCGAGTCGACTAAGAGAACTTATTGAAAAGCAAACGCCACAAGACAGTGAAACAAAATTAGAAAAACAAAAAGATGCAAGAGTAATTGCTATTTCCAGTGGTAAGGGTGGCGTTGGCAAGACGAATATCGCCGTCAATTTAGCAATTGCCTTACAAGATATGGGTAATCGCGTCGCTTTAATAGACGCCGATTTGGGACTATCTAATGTCGATGTCGTCCTGGGTATGGTGCCACGCTATAATATGTTTCACTTAATTAATGGTGAAAAGACAATTGAAGATATCTTATTGATTGGCCCGAAGGGCCTAAAAGTGATTTCTGGTGGCTCAGGTACGCTAGATTTAATTAATTTAAGTGACGATTCTATTAAAAAATTGATCGAATTACTAATGAAATTGAATAAATCGTCCGATTATATAATTGTGGACACCGGTGCGGGCATAAACCGTTCGGTATTGTCGTTTATTGAGGCAACTGACGAACTGATTGTCGTTGTGACGCCAGACCCAACCAGTATAACTGATGCCTATGCTGTGATAAAGCATGCACACAAAGATGATAAGTCATTAAAAATTATTGTCAATCTGGTAGAGTCAGCCAAAGAAAGCACTGAGGTCTTTGCAAAGCTAAGTGCCGCTGCAGAAAAATTTTTGGGCGTTAAGTTGAGCCACTTGGGCTTTATATTAAGCGACAAACGCGTTAAGCAAAGTGTACGCGCGCAAGTGCCTTTTTACGTGTCTTATCCCAAAGCATCGGCCAGTCAAAGTATTGGCATGATTGCTCATGAATTAGCGCATATCGAGCAATTTAAGCAAAAGAAGACATTCGGTCAATTTATTAAGCGCCTTTTAGGTGGACGAAAATAGTGGGGTAGTGTATGAATACAAGTCAATATCGTGACATGTTTATTGACGAATCGAGAGAACATTTGCAAATTATGAATGAAGTTCTTCTGAAGTTAGAGAACGATATGCAAGATATCACGCTCGTCAATGAAATTTTTAGAACAGCGCATACCATTAAGGGCATGTCAGGAACAATGGGTTACCAAAAACTAGCCAAGTTAACACATCAAATGGAAAATGTGTTGCATCTTTGCCGCAATAAAGAAATGGCAGTTGATCCTGTAATTATCGATATGTTATTTGAATGTTTTGATGGATTGGATAAATACGTTGAAAATCTGGCGCAGTATGAAGAAGAAGGTGAACTTGATACAACCGATTTAGTCAGACGGCTTGAATATGTTGCCCAAAATAAATCAACGAGCAACATACCTGAAGAAGGTAGTGAGGCGGTCGACCAGGTGGTCAATGAAATCGAAATACAGCAAGATGCAGATTTTCACATCGAACAGACTGACATAACTGATGCTGTAAAACAAATGGCTAAAGAAGGCGGTTTTAATGCAGCTGCTGTCAAAGTTGTCTTGGCAGAAGACTGTGTGCTTAAAATTGCGCGTGTTTTTATGGCCTTTAATAGCTTGGAAAAGATGGGTGAAGTCATTAAAACACACCCTAGCACCGAAGATATTGAAGATGAAAAATTTGAACGCACAATCGAAGCGTTGGTAATGACAAAAGCCGATCACACAGTAATACGTGAAACGCTATTGGGCATTAGCGAGATTGAGGATGTCGTTGTCAAGACTTTCGACTTAACAGTAGACACAAACACTTCAGATATTGCTGATTCTAATGAAACAAAGGTAAATGCTGGCCCACCTACAGTCGCTAGGAAAAATAAACCTGCGACGAATAGTAATAGTCAAGAAAACACGCAGAAAAAGCGCTCAAATAAAACAGTTCGCGTCGATATTGAACGACTTGATAATTTGATGAATTTGGTATCAGAGTTAATTATTATCAAAACGCGACTTGATGATAATGAACAATCTGAAAAGCAGTCAAAAATAGATGAAACATTAAAGTACTTTGAACGCATTACAACAGCTTTGCACGATGCGGTTATGAAAGTTCGCATGGTGCCAGTTGAGCGCACGTTTAATAGATTTCCCCGCATGGTACGCGACTTGGCGAAAAAACTAGATAAGTCGATTGACTTAATCGTTTCAGGTGAAGAAACCGAAGTCGATCGTACAGTAATTGATGAAATTGGCGATCCATTGATTCACTTGATCAGAAATTCAATTGATCACGGTATCGAAAGCAAGTCAGAGCGCTTATCGAAAGGCAAGCCAGAACTGGGTTCTGTTCATCTACGCGCTTATCCAGATGGCAATTCAGTAGTACTAGAAGTTGAAGATGATGGCAATGGTATAGATCCTGATAAAATTGCACAAAAGGCTTTGGAAAAAGGTCTATTTGAAAGAGAAGAACTCGACGCAATGACCAAACCAGAAATTATCAACTTGTTATTTGCGCCAGGTTTTTCAACAGCTGATCAGGTTACTGATGTATCGGGAAGGGGCGTTGGCTTAGACGTCGTAAAGACCAAAATTGAAAGTTTATCTGGCGAAATAGAAGTTCAATCAGAAGTTGGTTCGGGTTCGAAATTTATTATTAGACTGCCACTTACACTGGCGATTATTCAGGCTTTAATGATTAGCTTGGGAAGTGAAAAATATGCAATTCCGTTGACGAATATACGCATTATCACTATGGTAAAGCCAAGTGATATACGTTTGCTTGAAGGCAGAGAAATCATTTTGTATCGTGATAAAACGCTACCGTTAGTTCGCCTTAGTGAGGTTTTGAGTGTGCCTGATGCTTCAGATGACGAAGAACTATTGACCGTCGTCATTGTCAAAAAAGGCGATCGTGAAATTGGCATTGTCGTCGATGGGCTAATCGGTCAACAGGAAATTGTCATCAAATCACTTGGCTGCTACTTAAATGGTTTGAAAATCATTTCGGGCGCCACAATTATGGGCAATGGTAGCGTCGTGTTAATTCTTGATACAAACCAGTTATTTTAAGGGGGCCTAAATGTCTGAAGCAAGAGAATATATTATTTTTAAGTTAGACGACATCGAATACGGTTTAGAGATTCAAAGTGTCGTCAGCGTTGAACAAATATTTGAAATCACACGCGTGCCTTTTGTTGAGCAGCACATTACTGGCATTATCAATTTAAGGGGTAATATTATACCGGTAATTGATTTACGCCGACTATTTGGCTTAGAGCCTGTTGCACCTGATGACGACTCGAGATTTGTCATTGTTAACGAGGGTGAAAACGTCGTCGGTTTACTGGTTGATTCTGCGTCGATCACATGTAAAATTGATACGGCAAATATTGAACGTGCCCCTGATGCAAAAGGCAATAAAAAGTCGTATTATGTCAAAGAAATTGGCAGATGTGAAGATCGCATTGTCATGTTACTTTCGTTGCAAAGTATTTTAGGTCAAGAAGAAGAGTAGGTGTTACAGTGTCAAATTTCTATGATAAAGTCAACAAAGATATTCTGCTTGATGCACTCAAGGAAGTCGGCAATATCGGTACGGGCAATGCGCTGACCGCTTTGGCAAAAATGCTAGAGCAAAAAGTAGATACTTCGGTTCCTAAGGTTAACATCCTAAATTTTTATGATATCCCCGAATTAGTTGGTGGCGAAGAAGTTGAAGTGTGCGGTATTTATTTTAGAATAGATGGCGATATCGATGGCACGATTATGTTTTTAGCGACGATTGAATCGGCCAATGAACTAATTAGTTTGGTGATGCCAACTGGCACACCTGAACAAATCGAGGAATTTAAAGTATCGGCACTCAGTGAAGTTGGCAATATATTAGCTGGTGCCTATGTGTCTTCCTTATCGGCTTTAACTGGGCTAGATTTGCGCATATCGGTACCGTCGTTGACGATTGATATGGCCGGTGCAGTGTTAAGCGTGTTGACTTTGGAATTTGGACTCGTCTATGATAAAATACTAATAATCGAAAATGAATTTGCGGGCATCAACTTAAAAGATGCCCTAGAGGGGCATTTCTTTTTAATTCCCTCGGCTGAATCATACGAAACGCTCTTTAATAGTTTAGGGATTAAATATGAATGATGTCATTAAAGTGCGCATGGCTGATTTAGCCGTAACCGATAAACCGGCGACACTGGTGACGCTTGGTTTGGGGTCTTGTGTTGGAATTTGCCTGATAGATAGTGCTACAAAGGTAGCTGCAATGGCGCATATTATGCTTCCTGATAGTAAATCGGCAAGAAATGTTACAAATACTGCAAAATTTGCTGATACAGCCATTGCAATTATGGTCGATAAAATGTTATCATTAGGAGCGAAGCAAACTAGAATGATTGCAAAAATTGCCGGTGGCGCTCAAATGTTCTCTTTAAATCGTCAAATTGAACTTTTAAATATAGGTGCGCGCAACGCAGATACAGTTCGAAATGTATTAAAAGAAATGAAAATTTCTTTAGTTGCAGATGAAACGGGTGGCAATTTTGGTAGGAGTATCGAATTTGATTCCGTTACTGGCAAAATGCGCATCAAGACCGTTGGTCGTGAGGTGAAAGAAGTTTAGGAGCATATTTAAATGGATTTAGACAGACTCTGGGCTGATTTTAAAGAAAAAAATGATAAGCAGGCTAAAGATCAATTGATCGTTCACTATGTCGAACTTGTCAAAATAATTGCGGGAAGACTATACGTTGACTACAATCATCATGTTGACTATGACGATTTAGTTAGTTACGGCGTGTTGGGATTAATCGATGCCATCCAAAAGTATGATTACAAGAAAAACGTCAAGTTTGAAACTTATGCCAATATTCGCATAAGAGGTGCTGTAATCGATCAATTGAGAAATTTAGATTGGGTGCCTAGGAGTTTAAGGCATAAGTATAAGCGCTTTGAAGAAGCCGTTCAGCAGTTACAAAGCAAATACGGCAGTGATTACACAGATGAGCATTTAGCTATGCAATTAGATATGTCAGTCGATGAAATGCATCGTTTTTTAAATGAAGTGTCGTCATTTTCGGTTTTGTCTTTGGAAGAAAAATTTGAAGAACAGGCTAATTTTGATATTAAGACTGAGGGTGATGATTACAGTCCGGAAAAAGTACTCGATAAAAAAGTGATGTACGAGGTGTTAAAGAATGGCATTGCAAAGTTACCAGAAAAAGAACAACTGATTATCAGTTTATATTACTATGAAGAATTAACTTATAAAGAAATTGCCAAAGTACTTGAAATATCTGAATCGCGTATTTCTCAATTACACACCAAGGCAATTGGCCAATTAAAGGCACATATGCGCTAAACGGAGGCCATCGTGGGAAACGAACACATTGCAGAAAAATTACAAAGCCATAGTATCAAAATTTCGTTGTCTAGTGATTATTATGAGGCCTTTATTTCAATAAAGCTTAATCCGCAGGCTGGCGGACTGACGCGCGGTCAAATTGAACATGCTATCGCGCAAAAAAATGTCATTTACGGCGTTGATAAAAAAGTGATAGATGACATAGTAAAAGAGCAAGAAGATGTTACAAGTGTTTTATTTGCAACTGGGTGTCGTCATGTCAACGGTAAAGATGGTGAAATAAAATATCGCTTTGATACTGAAGATTTGGGACAGCCACATGTCAATCAAGATGGCAGTGTTGATTTTAAAAATGTCAATCGTTATCTCGTTGTTGAAAAAGGTAAAAAACTGGCAACGCGGACGATGCCGACGGAGCCAAAAGAGGGTATAACCGTAACTGGAAAGACGATCAGACCGCGTCCTGGCAAGGAGGCGCATTTTAAATTTGGTAAAAATGTCAGTTGTTCTGAAGATGGCTTGTCGCTTTACGCCGATGTTAAAGGTGGTATCGAATTTAAAAACGGCATGATCAGCGTAATTAACGTGCTGGTTATTAATAATGACGTCGGTGTCAAAACAGGTAATGTTGTATTTAGAGGTAAGGTTGTCGTCAATGGCAATATCACTTCGGGGTATTGCGTTCAAGCCGATGAAGATATCGTGGTAAATGGCATTGTTGAGGCTGCCCAGGTTAAAACGAATGGCAACTTGACGGTAACGGGCGGTGTGCTCGGCCATCAAGAGGCAAAAATTGAAGTTGAAGGTTCAATTGCTGCTAAGTTTTTGCATAGTTCTGAGGTGATTTGTCGGGGCAACATCATGGTAGATTCAATTATGCACTGCGATATTGATTGTCAGGGTAAAATAGTTGTTGCTGGCAAAAAATCACTTGTTGTCGGAGGCAATATCACGGCTTGGTATGGCTTAGACGTAGGTGTAATTGGTTCTGAAATGGGCACACAAACCATTTTGCAAATTGGCCTAAACAGTGATATTTTAAAGCGTTTACAGCGCGTTGGCGAAGAAGTGGAAGAAATTAAAGCGGCCATAGACAAAATAGATAAAGTTGTACGATTAATAGAATTACAAAGTGAACAGTCAGGTGATACAAGCTTTGCCGATAAACTTAATGATGCGTTGAATTCAAGGCAGCAATACCAAGCAAAATATGAAGCGGCACGTGCTGAAGAAGACGAGATTAGAGTATTAATCAAAAAGCTCAATCACGTTAAATTAAACGCCAACGTCGCTTATCAAGGCGTTTTAGTGAAAATGTCTAACGCTTTTCACCGCGTCAAAAAAATGCAAAGGCAACTGGAACTTGTTTTGCGCGATAATCAAATTGAGGCGACATTTATTAAATAAAGGAGCTAATCATGCCACTGCGACCAGTCGATTTACAGACGGTCATACCGAAAGTTTCGTCAGTTCATCAAAGCAAACAAACCGTGGTTAATCAACAAAGTAATGCCCTTGTCAACGTCCAAATGGAACAGGAAAAAGAAAGGCGCATTGAACGCGAAACGGTTCAAAAAATGCAAGATACTGACAAAATACTGATTAAGCGCCGACGCGAATCGTCAACCCAAGAAGACAAACAAAAAAAGCGCCGTCGCCGCCATGATCAAACTGAGCAATCGTCGTCTGAACAACAGCATATTGATATTAAAGTATAATGGCGATATTCGTTATAGTAATCGGGTTAGTTTTGGCGTTGCTCGGCATTCGCCAATTAATATATTTTCTGAGCGAATTTAACGCTTTGTTAGTGCGCTTTGAAAAAATATTGGCAAGTGAACGGTTTGTCGAAATAGAACACCTCAACAATGAAATGGATGAATTAAATTATAGCTACTATGAAATACTAGATGATATCAATGAACGATTAATTGTACTTGAAAATGAAAAACCAAAAGTGCAGACTACTAAAACAGTTCAAATGTCGAGTCAACGAAAAGCGATTATTGCGCTAATAGAAAGCGGATTAGACGACCAAGCGATTGCCAAACAGTTAGGCGTTGGGGTTGGCACAGTCACTATTGTGCGCAAACTTGATGTCGGTGCAGATAAATAGATGAAGTGTCGTGAAAGAGCAGATTTTGTGCTCTTTTTTTGCTTGCATTAAGTGCTGACAGGTGATATAATACAACAGTTGATTAAACAACAAAAACACACATAGTTTGATCTATACAGGAGTGCCGCAAGGTAATGTGTAGAGATGACAGCTATGGAAGACTAACTCGGAGGTAAATATGTCTATTGTATCAATGAAACGATTATTAGAAGCAGGTGTTCACTTTGGCCACCAAACTAGAAGATGGAATCCTAAAATGGCGAAGTACATCTTCACAGAACGCAACGGTATTTACATTATCGACTTACAGCAGACGACTAAGCAAATTGATGATGCCTATGAATTCGTCAAACAAATCGTCTTAGATGGTGGTAGTGTTTTATTTGTCGGCACCAAAAAGCAAGCGCAAGAAGCAATTGAAAAAGAAGCAAAGCGTTGCGGTCAGTTCTTTGTCAGTCAGCGCTGGTTAGGCGGTATGTTGACGAACTACGCAACTATTAAGAAGAGCATCGACTTGTTGTTCGAATTAGAAAAACAAGAGAGCGATGGCACATTTGATGCCCTTCCTAAAAAAGAAGTTATCGAATTGCGTAAGAGAAAGGACAGATTAGAAAAATTCTTATCTGGTATCAAGACGATGAAAAAGACACCAGATGTCATGTTTGTCGTTGATCCCAATAAAGAGAAGATCGCCATTCGCGAAGCTAAAAAACTCGGTATTCCAGTTGTCGCCATCGTCGATACAAACTGTGATCCTGACGAAGTCGATTTTGTCATACCAGGTAATGATGACGCGATTCGCGCCGTAAAATTGATTACTAGTGCGATTAGTGATGCCGTATTAGAAGGTAAACAAGGCGTTCAAGAAGACGCAGAATTGGAGATGCCAGTTGAAGAGGCAGCAGCTGCGGTCGTTGAAGTGCCAGCAGAAAATAAAGATGAAAAAACTGAAACTGAAGCATAAATGGAGGTATAGATAGATGGCTGTTACAGCACAAATGGTCAAAGAATTGAGAACTTTGACAAGCGCAGGTATGATGGACTGCAAAAAAGCACTGGTTGAAACAGATGGCAATATGGAAGAAGCAATTAAATTCTTACGTGAAAAGGGTTTAGCCAAGGCAGCAAAAAAAGCCGGCAGAATTGCTTCAGAGGGCATTTCAACATTGCAGATTTCAGCAGATGGTAAAAAAGGTGTTGTCTTAGAAGTTAATTCAGAAACCGATTTCGTCGCTAAAAACGAAGATTTTGTTGCCTTTGTCGGTCGCGTTGCCAATTTAATTATCGAACAAAATATCGCGACGATGGATCAACTCAAACAGGCTACATTCGAAGCAACAGGTGAAACGGTTGAGGCAACTTTGCAGGCTTTAATTGGCAAGATTGGCGAAAATATGAGCTTGCGTCGGTTTGATGTCCTTGAAGTTAACGAAGGCAGTGTTGCTGGTTATATTCATGGTAATGGCAAAATGTCAGTTGTCTTAGGCGTTGAAACAACTGCAAAAACTGAAGATTATGCAGCGATGGCAAAAGACATTTGCATGCAGATTGCTGCTATGAATCCGAAATTTGTTTCAAAAGATGATGTCGATCAGGCATACTTAGACAATGAAAAAGAAGTTTTAATGCAACAGGCACTCAACGAAGGTAAGCCACAAAATATCGTTGAAAAGATGGTTGTTGGCAGACTCAACAAGTCTTTAAAAGAAGTTTGCTTACTTGAACAAGTATTCGTAAAAGATGCCGATTTAACAGTTGGTAAATTGGTTGCCAATAAGGCAAAAGAACTCGGCTGCGATATTAAACTCACAGCATTTAAACGCTACGAAGTTGGCGAAGGCATCGAGAAAGAAGAAGAAGACTTTGCTTCAGAGGTTGCCGCAACAATTGCCAATAAGTAAAGAATTATAAAAAAGGAGCGTTTGCTCCTTTTTTTGTACAAGATTTTTGACGCATTTTATTGTATAATAGATATAGTATAGACAGAAATGGAGGTGTTTTGTTGTGCAGGTTGCATATAAGAGAATACTACTAAAGTTAAGTGGCGAAGCATTGGCTGGTGAAAAGCGCAATGGCATCGATCAAGAGATGGTAAATGGCGTGGCACAACAGATTAAGGAAATATCACAAATGGGTGTTGAAGTTGCCGTTGTGATCGGCGGTGGCAATTTCTGGCGTGGCCGCACTAGTGAACAAATGGATCGCGCAACTGCTGACTATATGGGTATGTTAGCAACTGTTATTAACGCTTTGGCAATTCAAGACGCGCTTGATAATCTCGCTGTTTCGTCGCGTGTGATGAGCGCCATTGAAATGCGGCAGATAGCTGAGCCATATATTAAGCGTCGTGCAACAAGGCACTTAGAAAAAGGTCGCGTCGTCATATTTGCAGCAGGTACGGGTAATCCTTTTTTTTCGACCGATACGACGGCTGCCTTACGCGCGGCAGAAATATCTGCCGAAATTATTCTGTTAGCTAAAAAAGTAGACGGTGTCTATAGTGCGGACCCCAATGTCGATAAAAATGCAATTAAGTACGATCGTTTAACTTTTAATCAAGTGATCGATCAAAGACTTGGCGTAATGGATCAAACTGCTGCGACACTTTGTATGGAGAACAACATACCGATCATGGTATTTGAACTGAAAAAGACAGATAATATTAAACGCGTAGTTTTAGGTGAAACAATTGGAACCACAATTAAGGAGGCATTCTAATGCATGTTAAAGTTCATGACGAAATGAAGTCAAAAATGGAAAAGACCCTGCATGTACTAAAAGATGAACTATCATCAGTTAGGGCTGGCAGAGCTAACCCACATATTCTAGATAGGGTGATGGTCTCATATTATGGTACCGACACACCATTAAAACAGATGGCCAACATATCGGCACCTGAACCACGTCTTATTCAGATTCAACCCTATGATGTGTCGGTGATTAGTGACATTGAAAGAGCAATTCAAATGGCTGATTTAGGGGTTAATCCGTCTAATGATGGCAAGTTAATTCGCATTGCCATGCCGATATTAACAGAGGAACGCAGAAAAGAACTTGTAAAAATGGTTAAACGCATGGCCGAAGATAGCAAAGTGGCACTGCGTAATGAAAGGCGTCACGCCATTGATGCTCTCAAAAAAATGAACAAAGATAACTTGTTGACAGAAGATGATTTAACGCGCGCAGAAAAAGAAGTTCAAGAAACGATTGATGATTATACGAAGAAAGTCGATCAAGCTTTAGAAGAAAAAGAAAAAGACATTATGGAAGTATAGATGACGGGTGAGGTCGTGATAAATTGAATACTCAAAATTTGGGAGGTTTACCGACGCATATCGCGATTATAATGGATGGCAATGGACGCTGGGCAAAGGCGCAGGGCTTGCCGCGTACGGCAGGCCATAAAAAAGGCGGTGAAGTACTTAAGCAAATTGTACGTTATGCTGGTGAAATTGGCATTAAATACTTGTCGGTTTATGCTTTTTCTATCGAAAACTGGAATAGGCCTAAAGCGGAAGTAACTGCTTTATTTACATTGTTACTCAATTTTTGCAACAATCAGGTAACAGAATTGATTTCAACTGGCACGCGTCTCCGCTTTTTAGGAGATATCGATGGCATGCCGCCAGCACAACGTAAAGCGATGCGTATGGCTGAAGAAAAAACAAAATCGGGCACGGGACTGCAATTCAACGTTTGTATTAATTATGGTGGTCGGCAAGAAATTGTCAATGCTGTTAAACGGATGGTCGCCGACGGCATAACGGCGGATGCGGTATCGATTGAAAGCATTTCAAACTATCTCTATACATCTGATATTGTCGACCCCGACTTAATTATCAGAACCAGTGGCGAACAGCGCTTGAGCAACTTTTTTTCTTGGCAGAGTGCCTACAGTGAATTTGTCTTTGTCGATACACATTGGCCAGATTTCAAACCTGAAACATTGATGCAGTGTATTGAAACATATCGCGGGAGGCATCGCCGCTTTGGAAAAATTTAGGAGCTGCCATGAGTAATGATTTAAGAACACGCGTCATCAGTGGCGTTTTGGTTGCCAGCATTTCAGGTTTTTTTCTATATATACGCGGACCACTGGTTATAGTAATTGCTTTGTTCTATTCAATTTCAGGCGTGGTTGAGTTTAATTTAGCTTACCGTAGAGTAGGTTATAAACCGATGCCGGTTATAAGTGGCTTACTTGCGGCTGTCATTGTGACCTTTTTCACTTTCTATAACAGTTATGATGTCAGAATGGCACTATTGGTTGGCTATGCGATTTTTTTTGTGATGATAGCCTATCAAGTTATTTCGGATTACGATTTTATTGACGTTATTATTACATTTTTTAGCGTTATTTACGTCGCTATTCCAATTTCATTTATCATTGAACTTTCAAAACGACCAGATAATTTTATGTGGTTGGTTTTTCTACTTGCAATTATAACTGATATTTTTGCTTATTTAGTTGGTAAGACATTTGGTAAAAATAAATTGATAGAAGAAATTAGCCCTAAAAAGACAATTGAAGGGGCAATCGGCGGCGTCGTCGGTTGTGTCTTGACGTCGCTCTTGTTTAGTAAGTTCTTTTTGCCACAAGTAAACTTACTACAGATGATTTTATTGTCAATTATCGGTTCAATTGCCTCGCAAGTAGGTGATTTAACCGCTTCAAAAATTAAACGCTATTGTGGTATTAAAGATTTCAGCAATATTATACCTGGCCACGGTGGTATTCTCGATCGTTTAGATTCAATACTTTTTACGGCAACGATCGTCTATATTTTTGTTTGGGCGTATTTTTAAGGGAAAAAATATGAAATTAGCAATTCTTGGTTCAACGGGCTCAATTGGCAGACAAACGTTGTCGATAATTAGTGAAACTGTCAAAGTTACGGGTTTGTCTTGTATGTCAAACGTTGAGCGATTATACCAACAGTACTGTCAATTTAAACCGCAATGGTTACACATTGGCGATGTTTCTAAATACGACGAACTAAAAGCGCTCGTCAATGATACTGCGGTGACCATTACAGCTGGTGAAGAGGAATTAGTAGCTTTTTCGGCGAATTGCGATTATGATATTTTGTTGACGTCAATCGTTGGTTCAGTTGGTTTGTTGCCGACAATCGCTGCGGTTAAGCGCGCTAAACGCATAGCGCTCGCCAACAAAGAAACTCTGGTTGTATACGGCGAGAAAATTATGCAGTTAGCTGAACAATATGGCGCTGAGATCATTCCAGTTGACAGTGAACACAGCGCTATTTTTCAATCGCTACAAGGCAATGATTACAAAGCGATAGAAAAGCTAATTTTGACAGCGACAGGTGGACCGTTTTTAGGACGCACCAAAAAACAGCTACACGATGTCAAAGCTGAGACAGCGCTTAAGCACCCCAAATGGCAAATGGGTAAAAAAATCAGTATTGATTCAGCGACATTGATGAATAAAGGGTTAGAAGTAATCGAAGCGCGCTGGCTGTTTGATGTACCACGCGAAGACATCGATGTCGTCGTGCACCCCGAATGCATTATTCATAGTTTAGTACAGTATTGCGATGGCTCTGTTATTGCACAACTTGGCTTACAAGATATGCAATTGCCAATTCATTATGCTCTGTATTACCCTAAGCGCAAGCCAACAGCGCTTAAGCGTTTATCGTTAAGCGATATTGGAACGCTCAATTTTTATAAGCCTGATATGGCAACTTTCCCTTGTTTAGGGCTTGCCTATCAAGCGTTAAAAATGGGTGGTACCGCACCGTGCGTTTTAAATGCAGCAAATGAAGTGTTAGTGCAATTATTTTTAGATGGCAAGATAGGCTTTTACGATATACCTAATGGTATTGAAAAAGCATTGATGAAATTTGATATCGTTCAAAACTATTCACTCGACGACGTCGTTGCATGCGACGCAGCCGTACGACGTTTTGTGACGATGCTGTAAAGAGGTAACTTATGGTAACAATTATTAGTTTTATTGTCGTTATCAGCGTATTGGTATTTTTCCATGAATTAGGTCATTTTATGATGGCCCGTGCATGTGATGTATACGTTAAAGATTTTTCAATTGGTATGGGGCCAGTGCTCTATCAGTATAAGGGTAAAGAAACGACCTATAGTTTGCGTGCGCTACCGATTGGTGGGGCTGTTCAAATGCTTGGCGAAGATGGCGTCGACAAAGAATTAACAGAAGAAGAGGCTACAACGCAACAAGATGATACCGAAGATCATGCAATAGCAAGCGAGAATCCACGCAGTTTTATCAATAAACCGGCTTGGCAGCGCCTATTGATCATTGCAGCTGGTCCGCTAATGAACTTTGTCTTAGCGGTTGTGCTATTCTTTGTGATTTTTCTATCGCAAGGCTTTCCAACTGATCAAAATATCGTTGGTGAAGTGATCGACCAAACGCCTGCGCAAAGTGCCGGCTTGATGGCAGATGATAAAATTGTTGCAATAGATGAAATGCCAATTGAAAATTGGCAAGATATTATTACGGCGATTAAGGCGGCTGATGGTCAGCCATTGCAAATTGAAATAGAGCGTGATGCTGCTAATAGTCGTCAAACAATTAACTTGCAACCAATACTGGATAAAGAATCAGGTCGTCATATCATTGGTATCCGCCAAAAAATGAAAATGTCGTTGGGCAAATCGATAAAATACGCTTTTGTAAAAACTTGGCAGTCGAGCCAAACCGTTGCATCGTTTATACCTAAGTTGATCAGTGGTGAAGTATCGCGTGACAACTTAGCGGGACCAATTGGCATTGCTAAAATTTCAGGTGAAGCAGCGCGTCAGGGACCGTTGATACTTATGGCATTAATGGCGATTATTTCAGTTAATCTAGGCATTATGAATTTATTGCCGGTGCCAGCACTCGATGGCGGTCGAATACTGTTAATACTACTTGAAATTATCTTCAGAAAAAAAATACCGCCATTTATCGAAGAAAAAATACATCTCGTTGGCTTTGCGTTATTGATGCTCTTAATGGTTTATGTTGTCTATAATGACATAGTAAAACTGATGTAGGTTGAATATGTATAACAAAACACGATCGGTCAGAGTTGGTAATGTCACTATCGGCGGTGGGGCTGACATTAGCGTTCAGTCGATGACGACAACCGATACGCGCAACGTAGCGGCAACTGTCCAGCAAATCAATGCACTGACTGAAAGAGGTTGCGAAATTGTTCGCGTAGCAGTACCTGATGAAATGGCTGCACTGTCATTGGGCAAGATTAAAAAACAAATTGCAATACCCTTAGTAGCCGACATTCACTTTAATTATAAGCTAGCGCTGATCGCAATTGATAATGGCGTCGATAAAGTGCGCATTAATCCGGGAAACATTGGCAGTTTTGAACGTGTAAAAAAGGTGGTTGACGCACTTAAAGATAAACATATACCATTGCGTATTGGTGTCAATTCGGGGTCGATTGAAAAGAAAATTCGCGACCGTTTTGGTGGGCCAACGCCGTTAGCAATGGTTGAAAGTGCGCTTAGTCATATTGCGCTTGTCGAAAAATGTGGCTATGATCAAATTGTCGTATCATTAAAAAGCTCTAGCGTTGTTGATACAGTAACGGCTTATCGCGAGATGGCGAAACGGATCGATTATCCGCTTCACTTGGGTGTTACCGAAGTGGGCTCAAAGTTTAACGCCAGTATTAAATCAGCCGCAGGCATCGGTGCACTGTTAATTGACGATATTGGCGATACGATAAGGGTTTCTGTAACGGGTGATCCGTTAGAAGAAATCGACATCGCAAAAGCCATCTTAAGAGCGACTGAAAAGCGCCAATTTGGCATTAACATCGTCGCCTGTCCAACTTGTGGACGTTGCAATGTTGATTTGGTAAAACTACTTGAGCGAGTCGAACGAGAATTTTCAACAATTGAAAAACCACTAACTTTGGCTGTAATGGGATGTGCAGTTAACGGACCAGGTGAGGCGCGCGAAGCCGATATTGGTCTTGCTGGTGGCGTTGACGAAATGCTTTTATTTGTCAAGGGCAAAGTGGTCAAAAAAGTACCTATTGCGCAAGTTTTTGATGAACTTAAACTTCTTGTTGACGCTTGGGGGAACAATGAATAATCAAATTATAAAAAAAATTGACAAAGACGATGCTATTACTTTTGATAGAATCGTCTTTAATCAATTTGATAATCGTCTTGAAATACATATAAATGCGACTGAATTGTATGCTATTGAAATAGAGCGTGAACTAAAAAATGATGTTGCAGAACAACTTGATTTCGTCACAAAAATTGAGATTGTGCCGACTTTTTTGAGCCAATTTGACGATATCGAGGCCATCAAGTGGCTGCTTGTCAGGGCAGGCATCCCCGATGCTGTTGTCGAGCACGACATTACTTTTTCAGAAAGTGCAGCTGGCGTTTGTTGTAAAATAAAAAATATTGGGCTCTATCACAAAATCGAACGGGCAATCAGTGTCAACGCATTGATAGAGCAACTCAGTAATTATTTTGGAAGAGAAATCGACATCGAAATGCCGCAACCCGAATCTAACGAAGTAGATGCTGCTACCTATGACGATTTATTGCAGGCTGTCATAGAGGAGCATATGCCGATAGCGCGCGGTTCAGTTGAACCGAATAATTTGCCGACAGATGAAGACATCATTTATAAAAAGCGCATTACCTCTAATATTGTCAAATTAAGTGATATGATAGGCGATGGCGAGATGATTGCGATTCGTGGTGAAGTGCTTAGCACGAGGACTATTTTGACAAAAAACGGAAAGATTATCTTTGTGTTTATCGTATCTGATCACAGCGATGCCATTAAGTGTAAATTGTTTTTAAGTAAAAAAGAAGCCGAAACAATTGTTCAGGCGGTTGAAAAATCTGAACGCATTACAGTTTTAGGTTATAAAAAATTTGATAGTTTTGATAAAGAGAGCATTATTAATGTTTTGGCAATTAATCGTGCAAAAGCACCTGAAGCGCGAAAAGATAATGCTATAAAAAAGCGTATTGAATTTAATTTACATACCAATATGAGCGCCATGGATGGTGTTGCCAATGTAAAATCTTATATTCAAACAGCTAAAAAATGGGGTCATCAGGCGATTGCGATAACGGATAATGGCGTTGCACAGGCCTTTCCTGACGCCATGGCAGCAGCGGGTGATGATCTTAAGGTTATCTACGGTATCGAAGGTTATATGATCGATGATGAAATGGCTGTCATTGATCGCATAAAGCCTTATCAGCTAAGCGATAGTTTTGTTGTTTTCGATATTGAGACAACCGGTTTTTCGCCGCGTTATGATGGCATCACTGAAATTGGTGCTATTAAAGTTCAAGATGGCGCGATTATTGACCGCTATAGCCAGTTGATCAACCCTGAAAAAACAATTCCACAAGAAGTAATCGAATTAACTGGTATCAATAATGAAATGGTCGCTGATAAACCTGTTATTAAAGAGGTAATTGGTGATTTTTTAGACTTTTGTGGCGATTGTCCAGTCGTGGCACATAATGCTGCTTTTGACGTGTCCTTTATTAAAGAAAAGGCTAAATTAATCGATGTCGATTATTCGCCTACAGTGCTTGACACGCTTAAATTGGGGCGTATGTTGTTAAAAGATTTAAAGCGTTTTGGTTTAAAGCGTATTGCTAAGTATTTAGGCGTTTCGCTAGACAATCATCACCGTGCGGTCGACGATGCGATGGCGACCGCCAAAATATTTAATATATTTGTTGAACAGTTGGCTGGCAAGGGCATTCACGATTTAGAGTGTTTAGCTGAATATGGCAAAACCGCTTTGTCATACAAAGACTTTACTATTTACAATGTTTCTATTCTAGCAACCAACCAAACGGGCTTAAAAGAGCTTTATAAATTAATATCGCATTCTCATATGGAAACATTTTATAAGCAACCGTTGATTTCTAAGAAATTATTAAGACAAAAACGGCAGCATTTGCTATTGGGCTCAGCTGGCGTTGAAGGCGAACTATATCAGGCCTTACTATCTAATAAAGAACCACAACTAGTACGACAAATTGCTCAGTTTTATGATTACTTAGAAGTGCAGCCGATTGAAAACAATCATTACTTAATTGACAAGGGACTTGTACTAAATGATGCTGAATTAAAAGATTACAATTTAAAAATTATCGATTTAGCAAGAGATTTAGATAAACTGTGTATTGCCAGTGGCGATGTACACTTTTTAAATGCCGAAGATGTACTCTATCGCAAAATACTGCGGGCAGGGCTAGGCCAACGCACAGATAATGATGATGCGCCACTCTACTTTAGAACAACCCAAGAAATGCTCGATTCGTTTAACTATTTAGGTGACGAATTGGCGCGTGAAATCGTCATTGACAACACCTGGAAATTAAACGATAAAATAGATTTTATTTTGCCAATTCCGCAAGAGACATTCCCACCAGTTATCGAGGGTTCAGATGTCGAACTGCGTGAAATGTGTTTTAAAAATGCCAAGGCGCTTTACGGTGAAGTACTACCTGAAATTGTCGAAAAACGACTGACACGCGAGCTCGATTCAATTATTAACCACGGTTATGCCGTTATGTATATCATCGCTCAAAAACTGGTTAGCAAATCGATGCAAGATGGCTATCTCGTCGGTTCACGTGGATCGGTTGGCTCGTCGTTTGCAGCGACAATGTCGAACATTACAGAAGTCAACCCATTGCCGCCACACTATTATTGTAAAAGTTGTCAGTATGTTAATTTCGACGTCGATTCAAATTATAAAATCGGCGCTGATTTGCCCGATGCAAATTGCCCACATTGTAGGAAAGCACTGATAAAAGAGGGCTTTGATATTCCATTTGAGACGTTTTTAGGCTTTGAAGGAGACAAAGAACCCGATATCGATCTTAACTTTGCCAGCGTCTATCAGGCAACTTCGCACGCCTACACCGAACAGTTATTTGGCGAGGGCTATACTTATAAAGCGGGTACGATTGGCACAGTGGCAGACAAGACGGCCTTTGGCTTTACTAAGAAATTCTGTGAAGAAAGAGGCATTGTCGTCAGCAATTATGAGGTAGAGCGCATGGCAAGCGGCTGTACAGGCGTTAAGCGCACGACTGGTCAACACCCTGGCGGCATTATGGTCGTTCCGAATTATAAGGATATTCACGACTTTTCACCGATTCAGTATCCGGCAAACGACAGTAGTTCGGGTGTTATAACAACTCACTTTGACTACCATTCGCTGAGTGGTAAAATATTAAAACTAGATAATCTGGGTCATGATGTACCGACGATTATTCGCATGCTATCCGACAAGACAGGCGTTGATCCAATGACGATTCCGATTGATGATAAAGGTGCCATTGGTATTTTTACGTCGACGGCACCGCTAAAAATACTAGATGAAGCATACGCGATTGACAGTGGTACATTGGGAATACCCGAATTTGGCACTAAATTTGTCAGAGGCATGTTGAAAGATACGCAACCGACGACAATCGAAGAACTAGTTCAGATATCTGGGTTATCGCATGGCACAGACGTTTGGTTGGGCAACGCCCAAGACTTAATACAAAATAATATTTGTTCATTAAAAGAAGTCATCGGAACACGTGACAATATCATGCTTTATTTAATCGATAAGGGTTTACCTAAAAAAGATGCCTTTACAATAACAGAGGGCGTGCGTAAAGGAAAGGGGTTAAAGGAACAGCAAGAGGCACAAATGCGTGAATACGAGGTACCTGATTGGTATATCGATTCTTGTAAAAAAATAAAATACATGTTTCCAAAAGCGCATGCGGCGGCTTATGTTATGATGGCAGTGCGAATTGCTTATTTTAAAGTGTATTATCCATTGGCCTATTATGCCACCTATTTTACCATTAAAGTTGACGACTTTGATGCACAGCTAATATGTAAGGGCAAAGCGGCTGTGCGCGAGCAACTGAATATTTGGTCAAATGAGCAACAACTCAGCAACAAAGAGTCTTCACAATATACCATAATGGAATCTGCCTACGAAATGTATGCGCGTGGGTTTGAGTTTAAGCGGGTCGATTTATATCGTTCGGCGGCTTCTGATTTTATTGTTGATGACGGCTACATATTACCGCCATTAAGGTCGTTGCAAGGGGTTGGCAAAAATGCCGCCGAATCAATTGTTGAGGCACGTAAAGACGGCGAATTTATTTCGATTAGCGATATTAAATCGCGTTCTATTGCCAATCGCTCTGTAATCGAAGCACTTAAATTGCACGGAACACTAGCGGGTCTACCTGAAGACAATCAATTGTCATTAGACTTTTTTTTGAATCAATCATAGTAACCTTCAGATTATTTAGGCGCTGGCGTGAATAATCTGATTAAACGTGGTATAATAAACAGGCAATAATCTATAATATATCAGCAAAATGATAAACTTAATCAATGTGTTACAAAACACTAAAGGGGTTAATCGTGGAAAGAACAAAAGCTATCAAAACAGTGGCAATTACCGGTATTATTGGAAATATATTTTTGAGCTTAATCAAATTATCAATTGGCTTTGCGACCTTGTCGCAAACAATGATAGCCGATGGGTTTAACAGTGCAGCTGATGTCTTTTCATCGCTAATGACCTATATCGGCAACAATATTTCGGGGCGGCCCGAAAGTGCCGCACACCCCTATGGGCACGGTAAAGCTGAATATCTGTTTTCGTTAATCATTAGCATTATGTTGCTGTTCGTCGCCTTTTTCGTCTTACGTAGTTCGTTTATAAGATTGTTTGCCGGTAGTCGCTTTTATTATTCTTTTTGGCTATTGGTTGTTGCGATCTCTAGTTTTGTACTGAAATTAGGCCTTTACTTTATGACAATTGACGCTGCCCGTAAGTATAACAGCATTTTGGCATTCGCCAATGCGACAGACCACCGCAATGACATTTTAATATCACTGTTGACATTGGTTAGTGTAATGGCTGGTTACTTTAACATTTATTTCGTCGATGCAATATTTGGCATGATGGTGGCTTGTTGGATAGCCTATTCAGGTGCGTTGATATTTGCCAGTTGTTACAATGTGTTGATGGATCGAACGCTCGATGCAACGCAAACTGATCAAATGCGCTACTGTATTAGTACGGTAAAAGGCGTAGAGCATCTTGATTCATTGGTTTCAAAACCGTTGGGTGTCAATTATCTGCTTATTGTTAAAGTGTCGGTTGATGGCAACTTAAGCGTCTTTGAAGGTCATAGTATCGCTGCTGAAATAAAACATAAACTGTTACAATTTGACTCAATAGAAGAGGCAATTGTACACCTTAACCCAGTGCAACACCACCCATACACAAATATACTAAAATGAAGTGCCAATCTTACGATTTGATACAGACGCTAGGAGGAAACCGTGGGTAAGACGATCGATAAACGCTTTGTCGATAATTCGCGAACGATTATTAAGTTAAATCGTTTATTGCAGGAAAAATCTCAGAGACAATTGAGTGAAGGCATTTGCACAGCATCTCATCTCAGTAAAATAGAAAAGGGCGAAAGTCAGGCGTCAAAGACAGTATTAAAGAAGATTTATCAGAGATTAGAATTAGAGCATAATCTAGATAAAGAATTTTTAAAAAGTGGTTATAGCGATATTGTTATCTTTTACAAAGAATTTATGTTTAATGAATTCGACGTCACCAATAAACACTTTCTCAATTTAGAAGACAACGAAAAAAAGTTTATGTCTTCACCTTTTGTGTTGGACTACGCAATTGCTAAAATGTCATTTTACAGCGTTCAAAATCGAAAGAGTTACGCCGACCTAAAAGGCCTATTATCAACTATGACCGACCATATGAGTGCTGATCAAAAATACCACTACTACCTTTGTTTAGGAATCGACGCACTCAAAGTAGTTAAAGATATCAAGCGTGCTGAGCAGTATTTTAAACGCGCCAAAAAAAATGGTTATACTGGTCAAATTAACTATTGGTTTAGTTATATGTACCTAAAAAAGAAACAGCCAATTGAAGCGGTAAGAGAACTTGAAACTGGTCTTTCTAATTATGTAGAAGAAGTCAATATCGTTGGTATTATCAGTGCGCTAGAATTAATGGGTTTAGCTTATTATTCAGTATCAGAATACAATAGTGGCATCAAGTATTATCAAAAGGCATTAGAATATACACAAATTGCAATTCATTCACCCTATCAAACGAATATCAAAAATCAAATTGCATGGGGCTATATGCGTTTGGGCGAATACGAGTTAGCGCTAGACTTTTTGGTTAAAGACCGTTACAATAGTGACATTACAGTTAATGCCAGTGTCACAAAATTTATTATTGCTTATAAACTAAAAAATCTGAATATGCTTCAAGAGTTAAAGACAGAGTTTAGTTCACGCAATCGTTCACTACACCGCATGATTTTTGCAGTGCTTGACAAACCGCATTACTTCGATGGCGAAAAATGGCTAGTAGAAGATTCCGAAATAGATGCGCTCTTTGAATTTGCACAGTTTACTCACTTTGAATTAGAAAAGGCGTTTTCCGAAATGGCAATTGATTATTACACGTTAAAATCTAATTATGAGCGTGCGCTAGAATATGCCAAGCGAGCAAATGGTAGCATCTTATAAAGTATAAACAACGCATAGTTTTTAAATAGGGGACAAGACATTGACAGTAAACGAGTACATGACGAGAATTAAATCATTAAATTTGAAGAACATCGATGAAGCGCTACTGCGTGAGGCTTTTCTATTTGGCGAAAAGGCACATACTGGACAGTTGCGCAAATCGGGCGAGCCGTTTTTTACACATCCAACAGAAGTATCACTGATACTGGCAGATTTGGAAATGGATCAAGATACGCTAATCGCAGGACTATTGCACGATGTTATTGAGGATACGTCCTATACCTTTGAAGAAATTGCCGAACGGTTCGGTACGCGTGTCGCGCATTTAGTTGACGGTGTTACCAAGCTTGAAAAAATTAACTACGAGACAAAAGAAGAGCGCGAGGCAGAAAATTTACGCAAGATGTTTTTGGCGATGACTGAAGATATACGCGTTATACTCATTAAGTTGGTTGACAGATTACATAATATGCGCACATTAAAATTTCAAGTTGATGAAAAGAAAGTATCAAAAGCGCGTGAAACATTAGAAATATATGCGCCGATTGCGCATCGTCTTGGTATTTTTAAAATTAAGTGGGAACTCGAAGACATCAGCTTACTGTATTTAGACCCCAATGGTTACTACGACTTAATCGCTAAAATCGATAAAAACAAAGCAGGTCGCGAATCGTATATCAACAGTGTTATCGGCATGCTTAAAAAAGAACTAGACAAGGTCGAAATAGAAGCTGAAATATATGGCCGTTCTAAAAATCTCTATTCGATCTATAAAAAAATGAAATTTCAAAATAAAAACTTTGACGAAATCTTTGACATAACAGCAGTGCGTATTATCGTCGACTCAGTTAAAGACTGTTACGGTGTGCTCGGCATCGTTCACACCATGTGGAAGCCGATACCAGGTCGTTTTAAAGATTATATCGCCATGCCGAAGGCCAATATGTATCAATCGTTGCATACGACATTGATCAGTGACAAAGGCGATCCCTTTGAAATACAAATTCGCACTAAAGAAATGCACCAAGTCGCTGAATATGGTATTGCTGCACACTGGAAATACAAACAAGGCAGTCAAAATATCGGAAAACTTGATGAAAAGTTAGCATGGCTAAGACAAATGATGGAAATTCAGAAAGATATGGAGACGCCCGAAGAATTTGTTGAAAGCTTAAAAGCGGATGTGTTTTCACATATGGTTTATGCCTTTACACCGCGCGGCAAAGTGATTGAATTGCCGATGGGGGCTACGCCAGTTGACTTTGCCTATAAAATTCACTCGGCAGTTGGCAATAGTTGTATTGGCGCCAAGGTCGATGGGCGCATAGTGCCACTTAACTTTGTGCTTGAAAATGGTAAAATTGTTGAAATAATCACCAGCAAAAATGCAGCTGGTCCAAGTCGCGACTGGTTGAAATTTGTGAAGAGCTCTGAGGCTAGAAATAAAATAAGACATTGGTTCAAAAAAGAACGCCGTGAAGAGAACATCGAAAAGGGCAAAGAGATGATCGAGCGTGAAGTGCGCCGCAATGGCTTTCACATGCGCGATTTCTTAAAGACCGAGTGGCTCAATAAAATACTTAAGCGTTTGACAGTTCGCACACTTGATGACTTGTATGCATCGGTCGGCTATGGTGGCATTTTAACTGGTCAAGTCATTCCAAAATTGCGCGAACTATACAAAGAGGAAGAGCGTAAACAAAAGGCCAATCTCTCAATAGAACTGGAAGACATTAATTTCAAGGCGCAATCAAAACGCCCGTCGCAAAAGGCCAATCAAGGCATTATCGTCGATGGCATAGACAACACGACAATTCGCTTTGCGCGCTGTTGTAACCCCTTGCCGGGTGATAGAATTATTGGCTTTATTACGCGTGGACGCGGCATAACGGTACACCGACTCGACTGTAGCAACTTAGAAAATACTGAAGAGGTGCGCAGCCGCTTTATTGAAGTGCACTGGGATACCGAAGAAATGGAATCTTACGAAACAGAAATTCAAATTGTTGCACAAGACCGCAAGGGCCTGTTAAATGAAATAACCAGTTTAATGGGCGAGATTAACGTTGCAATAAACGGCGTTAACGCCAAACGCAACAAAGAAAATGTCGCCTTTATCAACTTTATTTTAGAAATAAAAAATACCGAACAGTTGACAAAAATAATTGAGCGCTTTAAGCGACTACCAGATGTACTAGAAGTTAGGCGTGTCATCGGCTAGGAGGAACTATGAGAGCGGTTGTACAAAGAGTAACAGCTTCATCAGTTAGCGTTGAGGGGCAAATTGTCGGTCAAATTGGCAAGGGTTTAAATGTATTGCTGGGTGTTCACGAAGATGATACCGAAAAAGACATTGCCTATATGGCTGAAAAAATTGTCAATTTGCGCATCTTTGACGATACTGAGGGCGTGATGAACTTATCACTTAAAGATACCGCTGGCGAAATGCTTGTGATATCGCAATTCACTCTGCTGGGCGATGCTAAAAAAGGGCGGCGTCCCAGTTATGCGCATGCAGCGCGCCCCGACAAGGCCAAAGATTATTATCAGCGCTTTATGGCAGCTGTAGAAAACATGGGCATAACAGTTGCCAGTGGCAAGTTTCAAACTGAAATGTCAGTACAGATAAACAACCATGGTCCGGTGACCATATTAATTGATAGTCACAAACAATTTTAGGAGCGATTATGAAAATAAAAACAATGCCACTTGGCCGACTAGCGGCCAATGGCCACATCGTCTGGAACGAGAAGACAAAACAAGCAGTCATCTTTGACTGCGGTGGTGATGCCGATAAAGTGATTCATTTTTTAGAAGAACGCGGTTTGACGCTTGAATATATTATACTAACTCATGGTCATAGCGATCATATTATGGGTGTTAACGCTTTAAAAGCAGCTACTTCTGCCAAGATAATTGCCCATGCTGAAGAACGCGAAATGCTGCTGGACCCAGGTTTAAATTATAGTATCATGCTCGGCGGAGAGTCGACTATTATCAAGGCCGATGACTTTGTAAAGGGTGATGAAAGCCGCGAAATAATTGGCTACCAGTTCAAGTTTTACCATACGCCGGGGCACTCTAAAGGCGGTATGTGTATTGAAGTTGGCGATCATTTGTTTAGTGGCGATACGTTATTTAAGGGCTCAATTGGCCGCACCGATTTATATGGCGGCAGCATGGCGATTATACAAAAGTCGCTTAAAAAGTTGACACAATTGTCACATCGTCTCAATGTACATTGCGGACACGGGCCATCGACAACGCTGCGCGATGAAGTAAAATACAATCCCTTTTTAAGATCATGACGATATATTTAGTAAATCACAATTTTCAGTACGCCTGTCAACACATTGCAAAAGTATTTAGTGATCAGGTAAATATTGAAAGCGTCAATACCGCTTTTACGCCGCCCGCGACACAGCACGTTGTCAGTCGCGTGCTTTTTTTTGCTGACAAAATCGTTATCAAAACTGCATTACAAAGTGGGTTGACAATAGATTATGCAGTATCGGCAGAACTCAACCAAGGCACTGACAAAAGCAACTTAAAGCGCGCTGTCAGTAGGGGACTGTTTGATTGTTTGGCCTTTTATTTTAGACATCGCCCTGCATGGGGCATTTTGGTTGGTGTCAGGCCTACTAAATTAGTGCACAGTATGTTAGATAAGGGACAAACTGTAAGTCAGATTAGTAAAATACTAGCTAATAATTATTATCTTAGCAGCGCTAAAATTAATCTGCTTTTAGAAATTTGCCAAATCGAAAGACCGGTGTTGGCTTCATTAGAAAAAAATAGCTTTTCAATGTATATCGGCATTCCATTTTGCCCAACGCGCTGTGTTTACTGTTCTTTTACTTCAAATATTACCCAGCGTGGCAGTGCTGAAATCGATCGCTATGTTGCGGCATTGCTAGACGAATTAAAGGGTCTGCGCAGCGCTTTAAAAGATAAGTATATCGATACCCTGTATTTTGGCGGCGGTACGCCGGCAATGCTCACCAGCGAACAAATTGATCATATATTTAGTGCGATTAAAAGATATTATCGCACCGCTAAAATTCGAGAGATCACCTTTGAAGCCGGTCGGCCCAAGTTAATTGACACAGCGCTATTAAACTGTTTGCAGCGCAATAACGTTAGCCGACTTTGCATCAATCCGCAAACGATGCACGATTCAACGCTTAAAAAAATCAATCGGCTGCACAGCGTCGCCGATATTGGTCAGGCCTTTGAGCGCGTCGCTAAATACGGTTTTGATGCGGTAAACGGCGATATAATTGCCGGTTTAGCCGACGAAGACGCCACCATGTTTGAACAGTCGATTAAACAACTATTGCACTATAAACCAGCTAATATTACCGTCCATACTTTGGCCCTAAAACGCGGTTCAAAATTGGCTGAACAGCGCAGAGGTAGTGCTTTTACCAGTGAATCAATCGTTAGAGAGCAATTAGCAGTTGCCGATGTTTTACTGCGCCAAAGGGGTTATCATCCGTATTATATGTACCGTCAAAAATACATGCTGGGCAATCTCGAAAATATTGGTTATTCATTGGCAGAAAAAATATCAATTTACAATATTGCCATCATGGAAGAAAGGCAATCTATTATTGCCTTTGGTGCCGGGACAACCAGTAAATTGGTAGGCATTAATAACAGCATTGAGCGACTACACAACCCAAAAAACGTCAAATTATACATTGATTCGATTGAAAAAATAATCGCCAAGAAAAAGGCTGCCTTAATCAATTAAACGTCTTTGGTCACGGTATTAATTGCGCAAATTTTCAGAAAACAATTGACGATAGCTGTATTATGTGATAATCTGACCTAAATACGCAAATATTTTAGAGGTTTATGATGGCTGTTTTTTCTTATAACACAAGTAGCGGTGCGATTATTAGCATTATTGGTGACTTAAATAATGTCGTTTTGCGTTGCGCTGACTAGTGAGTATGGATTAATAGTGACCTACGACCTATCGGTATGACGCCGGTAGGTTTTTTTATAACGATTATAAGGAGATAAGTGATGACAAAAATGTATTATGAAAAAGATTGTAATTTTGACCATTTAAAACAAAAGAAAATTGCCATTATTGGCTATGGCAGTCAAGGGCATGCTCATGCACTTAATTTAAAAGAGAGCGGATGTGATGTGGTAGTTGGCTTATACGCGGGCTCAAAGAGTGCCCAGATGGCAGAGCAAAGTGGCTTAACTGCTATGCTTACCGCCGATGCCGTAAAAAGTGCTGATGTCGTCTTTATGCTTGTCAACGACGAAAAAATGGTTGAAATCTACAAAAAAGATGTTGCACCAAATTTATCAGAAAATATGACACTGGGCTTTGCGCATGGCTTTAATATTCACTTTAATCAAATTGTTCCACCCGAAAATATCGACGTTATTATGGTTGCTCCAAAGGGACCGGGCCATACCGTGCGCAGTCAATATCAAGAGGGTAAGGGTGTACCGTGTTTATTTGCCGTTTACCAAGACCACAGTGGTCAGGCGCAAGAAACAGCACTGGCCTATGCCATGGGTATTGGTGGCGCCAGAGCAGGTGTACTTGAGACGACGTTTAAAGAAGAAACCGAAACCGATTTATTTGGTGAACAGTGCGTACTGTGCGGTGGCGTAGTATCGTTGATGAAAGCCGGTTTTGATACATTGGTAGAAGCTGGTTATCAGCCGGAAAGTGCCTATTTTGAATGTGTTCATGAAATGAAGTTAATTATTGACCTAGTCGTACAACGCGGTTTTTCCGGCATGCGCGATTCAATTAGTGATACCGCCGAATTTGGCGATTACTCAGTAGGCAAGCGAATGATTACTGAGCAGACAAAGGCCGAGATGAAAAAGGTGTTATCAGAAATACAAGATGGCAGTTTTGCAAAGTCGTGGATTTTAGAAAACAAAGCCGGACGCGCTTCATTTTTGGCGAAAAGGCGCATCGAACGTGAACACTTAGTAGAAAGAGTTGGCCAAGACCTCAGAGATAAAATGAGTTGGACAAATAACGAAAAATAATAACCTATTAGGAGAGTATATGAATAGTGATTTAGTTACAAAGGGTTCGCACAACGCGCCAAAGCGCGCTTTATTTAAGTCGATGGGTTATTCTGATGCCCAATTGCGCAAGCCGTTAATTGGTATTGTCAATTCATTTAATGAAGTAGTACCTGGCCATATTCACCTCAATACCATTGCCAAATCGGTTAAAGAAGGCGTTTTAATGAGCGGTGGTACGCCAATGGAATTTAATACCATTGCCGTCTGCGACGGCTTGGCGATGGGGCACGATGGTATGCGTTATTCTTTGAGTAGTCGTGAACTGATTGCCGATACCGTTGAATCGATGGTGCGTGCTCATAAATTTGACGCCTTGGTGTTTATTCCCAATTGTGACAAAGTAGTGCCGGGTATGTTAATGGCCTGTGCTAGGCTAAATATACCCAGTATATTTGTATCGGGTGGACCAATGCTGTCAGATGGCAGCGATTTAAATTCGGTATTTGAGGCCGTTGGCGCCTTTAAAATCAATAAAATTAATGAAGAACAACTATTGGCTATAGAAGAAAAAGCCTGCCCGTCTTGTGGCTCTTGTTCTGGCATGTTTACCGCCAATTCAATGAACTGCTTATCAGAAGCACTTGGTATTGCATTACCCGGTAATGGCAGCGTGCCAGCAGTTCACGCCAATCGCTTGCGGCTCGCCAAATACGCCGGTGTTCAAATAATGAATATTTTAACGGCAAATGTCAGGCCGCGCGATATCATGACAGAAGCGGCACTTAATAACGCCTTAACAGTTGATATGGCACTGGGCTGCTCAACTAATTCGGTGTTACATTTACTTGCAATTGCCCACGAACTTGAAATCGATTTTAAAATAGCTCGCGTCAATCAGATAAGTGCAAAAACGCCTAATTTATGTAAACTTGCACCAGCTGGACCGCATCATATGCAAGATCTTAATGATGCTGGTGGCGTCTATCGCGTGATTGCTGAGCTGGCCAGTGGTGGTTTAATTGACGAAAGCTGCCTAACGGTCACTGGCAAAACGATGGGTGAAAATATTAATACTATTAAACGACGTCAGGCCAAAGCGGTGCGTCCATTTGATAATCCCTATTCAAAAACAGGTGGGTTAGCTGCTTTATTTGGCAATCTTGCACCAAATGGCGCAATTGTTAAACGCAGTGCAGTTGCACCAGAAATGATGCATTACACCGGTAAGGCACGCGTCTTTAACTCTGAAGAAGACGCCGTAGAGGCAATTTATAAATCTAAAATTAAGGCTGGTGATGTCGTCGTTATACGTTACGAAGGACCAAGAGGTGGGCCAGGCATGCGCGAAATGTTAACGCCGACTTCGGCAATAGCTGGTATGGGGCTTGACGCCTCTGTTGCCTTGATTACCGATGGTCGCTTTTCTGGTGCGACGCGCGGTGCGGCAATTGGTCATATTTCACCTGAAGCGATGGCCGGCGGCTTAATTGCCTATGTGAAAGAGGGCGATTCAATCGAAATTGATATTGCCAATTACAGTATTTCACTGTTGGTTTCAGAAGAAGAAATAGCTGAACGTAAAAAGACAATGCAATTGAAATCAAATGATCATTTAAAAGGCTATTTAAAGCGCTACGCTAGATATGTCGCTTCGGCCGATCGCGGTGCAATTGTCGAATAGCGTATTTGCGGGCAAGCGCTGTTATCTTGACTGATATAGCCCACTTTTGTCATCTCGACCGAAAGAAATCTTGCCATACTTGCTATTTCGAGCGTCGAGCAATCTCGCATTTAACTTTGACTTTTCTCAATTAATAGACCAACCACTGACACTATATTACAAAATAATAATATTAATCCGCCGAAACTATACACATTTGTGTATAGTTTTTTGTTCGAATTTATGATACACTTTCAAACAAGAGCAATTAAGTGTCAAACAATCA
>PDWI01001030.1_pt1 | contig 45276 bp, 41 predicted proteins | sample 1430891 | NCBI WGS metagenome assembly PDWI01 (sample SAMN01162508, study PRJNA174530) | Oral metagenome, whole genome shotgun sequencing project. | biome: Marine environment; feature: Marine mammal; material: Swab sample of the gingival sulcus; isolation source: swab sample of gingival sulcus...
ATGGCTTATAAGATATTCCTTGTTCCTGCATAATTCAGCGAATTGTCTTTCCAGCTTTTTCCTGTGAAAATGATCATCTGAATCAAGAAAGCCAATATACTCCCCAACACTCTTTTTAATGCCCAGATTTCTGGCCGCCGCAGGCCCCTTGTTCTCTTGATAGTGATAGTGTAGAGGAACTCCTTCACTCTTGAACGTCGCTATTATGTCTCTGGTATTATCGGTGGAACCATCATCCACAACAATTATTTCATCGCAGGGAAGAGACTGCCTGACAACCGACTGGACAGCCCTTTTCAGCAATTCACCTCTATTAAAGGTGGGAATAATTATGGACAGGGAAGGTCTTCGCATAAAATATAAATATTGAGAAAAAAAATACACCATTAAATGTGGCTTTATTGACAATGTAAGTTATATTATCAACGCTAATTATAATATTTATCTAATCTATTTGAATTCTATTCTCTATAGAGAATAACAATATAGCAGTACAAGTAATCAGTTTACAATGGCTACCGATATACTCATCAACTCCCGCAGCTACGAGGTGCGCCTGGCCCTTGTGGAAGACGGAAACCTTGTTGAATTTCATATGCAGCGCCCAACAGAAAAGGGGCTTATGGGTAATATATACAAGGGGCGTGTAGTACGCGTTCTCCCCGGTATGCAGGCAGCTTTTGTAGATATAGGTCTTGAAAGGACAGGTTTTCTTTATGTGGACGATGTCTGTTTTTTGCCTGACGACCTGGAGGACGGTTGTCCTGATGACTGTCCAACCTCCCACCTCTCGTCCCAGGAAATACACATCGAAGATCTTTTACAGGAAGGACAGGATATCATTGTTCAGGTAACAAAGGATCCTATTGGCACAAAGGGGGCGAGACTGACCTGCCATATTACCCTGCCCTGTCGAAATCTGGTTTTTATTCCGCAAACAAATCATATTGGCATCTCAAGAAAAATTGAGAATGAAGAATTGCGGGAAAAATTAAAAAACAAGATCGAAGCAATAAGACCCTCCGGTACAGGATTCATTGTCAGAACCGCAGCAGAACATGCAAGTCAAGCTGAACTGGAAGCGGACATGGAGTTTCTTCTCATCTCCTGGGATGAAATAATGGATACAGTCAATTCTTCTAATGCGCCATCCCTTGTCCATGAAGATCTTGATATTACCCTGAGAGCTGTTCGTGATTTTTTTACAACAGATGTGGACAGACTGATTATCGATGATGAAGAAGGTTATCAGAAATTACTCAAATTTGCTAAAACCTTTGCTCCACAGCTTAACGACAAGATCAGCTATTATAAAAAAAGCAATGTGCCTCTGTTCGATGCTCACAATCTGGAAGTTGAAATAGCCAAGGCCATTGAAAAGAAAGTTTGGCTGCGTTCTGGCGGCTATATTATTATTGAAAGTACAGAAGCCTTGTCCGTCATTGATGTTAATACCGGTCGATTTGTCGGGAAAAATGATCTCAACGAAACCATTTTTAAAACCAATATTGAAGCTGCCAGGGAAATAGCCTATCAACTGCGCTTGAGGAATATTGGAGGCATTATCATCATTGATTTCATCGACATGGAATCAGTTGAACACAGGGAAGAACTGTATCAAACCTTTCTCGAAGCTGTAAAAAAAGACAAAAGTAAAATCAACATACTCAAGCTTTCCGAATTTGGCCTTGTACAGATGACCAGAAAGCGTTCCAGCGAAAACCTTTATCAGCTTATGTGTGAACCCTGTCACTACTGTGCCGGTGAGGGCATGATCAAATCCAGACGTACTATCTGTTATGATATTTTCCGAAAAATGAGTCGCAACGCCTGGAAACACAAAGGTACAACTGTGACATTGCGAGTTCACCCCTACATTTCCAATATGCTGGAAAATGAAGAAGAAACAACCAGAATAAAACTGGAAAAAGATCTGGGGCGCAGGATTATAATTGCTCCATCAAAGGATTTGCATATTGAAAAGTATGAGATCATCTGGCAACAATAAGAACAACAACTAACACATTACTGGTAAAAACATTATGGCTCGCAGACGTTCCCGGAGAAAGAATTCATCAGTTACAGGTATCCTGCTTATCTTTTTATTCATTCTCGTCATTGCCGGTGGCACATCTGTCTTTTTTCTCTTTTTTGAAGGGAATGAACCGGTACTGTCCTTTGAAAATACTCCTGATTTTTTTAACACAGAAAGTACAGTCAGCTTTACTGCCACAGATTTTGGCAGTGGTTTTAAATCCGTTTCCCTTGTGGCAAAGCAGGACAACAAGACGCTTGAACTGTACAGAAAAGATTTCTCAAGGACAAAATATACAAACCCTGTCGGCCCTCTTGGTCTCTCTGAAAAAATCATTTTTAACCCGAAAAAAGCGGGTTTCAAGGATGGTAAACTACAACTGGAACTGCAGGCGACAGACTTCTCGGCTCGTAACATGCTCAAAGGTAACAGTACAGTAATACAAAAAAGTGTCGAACTGGACACCAGGGCACCCAGGATAACCATCCTCCATAGTGAAATGTATATTTCCCCCGGCAGTAGCGGTATTGTCATCTACCAGATGGATGACCCCGGCGCCAAACACGGCATTACCTACAATAATCTTTTCGCCCCAGGTTTTCCCCTTCAGGATCGAGACAATACATATATTGCCTATTTTGGTTTACCCCATGACACAGAAGTGCTTGAACACCTGGCTGTTACAGCCAGAGACATAGCAGGCAACAAGGCCAGGATCAACTTCACAACAACCTTCAGGAACAGAGCAAAAAAGAAGGACAATATTACTATCAGTGATAATTTCTTAAACAGAAAAATCCCCGAATTTGAGCAAAACAATCCTGATATGGAAGGTGGATTTCTGCAAAAGTTTCTTATAGCAAACAGCCGGATAAGAATTGCCAATAATACCAAAATTGCTGATATATGCTCTACCTCACAGCCTCAACGTCTCTGGAAAGGCCGTTTTGGCAGAATGCGGGGAAGCCTGAAGGCTGGCTTTGCAGAATATCGCAGTTACTTTTACAAGGGTAAAATAATAGATAACCAGGTACATCTTGGCGTTGATATAGCCTCAACAAAGCATGCCAAGGTTCGTGCCGCCAATCACGGAATAGTCGTATTTGCCGAATATCTTGGTATCTATGGCAAAACAGTGATTGTTGATCATGGCCAAGGTATCTTTAGCCTCTATTCCCATCTCAGTAAACTCGACGTCTCCGTTGGCGACAAGGTCAATAAGGGTAACATTCTCGGTCTAACAGGAACATCTGGAATGGCAGGCGGAGATCATCTCCATTTTTCCATGCTTGTCCATGGAGTTTTCGTTATGCCCAAAGAGTGGTTTGATGGCAAATGGATAGAATCCACTATTGACGGTCCTATTCTTGACTCAAGCCGGTAATAGCAGCAATTAATGAAAAATCCCGCCACTAATCATCGACCTCATAATCACCATGACCACAGAGGGAACAGCGAAGAGTTTGATCATGTTTATCAAAGATCCATTCCCATTTTTTCTCGAGAATCATCTCTTCCTGTTCAACACCACAGGTGATACAAACCCATTTATCGCCCTCTTCTGTTTCAAATAAATGCATATTTTCTCCCTATCTGTTATTGATATGGTTCATTACTGTATAAACGTGATATACTTTTACACTTTTTAAAGACAAAAGGCTCCAGGAAACAATGACCCTTTCATCACGCATACCCTTTTTACTCTACAGTTATCTTGCGACAGAAATGCTTGCACCTTTTTTTGCAAGCTTTCTGATCATGAATACTGTTTTTTTTCTGGTTAAGCTGATACCCTTTCTCAATTTCGTATTACAACTTGATATTGGCATAGCAGATTTCATCCGGCTTGTGTCTTATCTGTTTCCAGCAATCTTTCTCTATACCATTCCAATGTCTGCTATGCTGGGGATTACAATCGGCTTTTCACGACTTTCCAGCGACATGGAGATACTTGCTATAAAAGCAGGGGGAGTAAGTGTTTATCGAATTCTTCCTCCAGTCATCATTGTCACTGCGACCATCGCAACCATAGCATTTTATTTCTCTGTCAAGCTGATTCCTGCAAGCGAAATTTCCATGAAGCAGCTTACCTACCAGATACTCAAAGAAAAAGTTGATAAATCTATCAAAGAACACACCTTTTCAGACCCCCTTGGTGATTACATACTTTATATCGATGATATTGGGAGCAAAACAGGTATCTGGCACAAGGTCTGGATAGCTGATAATTCATCTCCACAATCCCCAACTATCATTATGGCAGAACGTGGAACAATGCAAATGAACCAACATTCCTTTGCCATGACAATTTCCCTTTATAACGGCAGCATGCACAGAACACAACAAAATAACAATGAAATAATCAACTTTAAAACCTATACCGTTACCATTCCGCTCGAATTGCCAGCAAATGGTATAACCATGCTCCACAAAAAACTCCTGTCAATGAAGCAGCTCTTACAATTTTCAGAAAAATACGGAATGGATACAAGAATGGGTCGCCAATACCTTGTTGAGTACCATAAACGTCTGGCTCTTCCGGTGGGATGTCTTATGCTTTCCTTTCTGGCACTCCCTCTGGGCTTACAGGCCCGTCCTGGTAAAAAGGCCATAGGTATTCCAGTCGCCCTCTTAATTTTTGTTTTTTATTATGTCATACATACAGTCGGCAAGGAGATGGCAGAATCTGGTCATGTACCTATTATTCAGGCTCTCTGGCTCCCGAATTTTCTCTTTTTTGGGCTTGCTGTCTTCTGGATATACCAGGTAACGCATGAAAAGCCACTCATCCCGGAAAAACTCTACTATTTATTATTGGCTATTTACAATAAGACCTTTTCTCCCCTGTTAAACTTTATCCAAACCACCATTAACAGATTGAATAAATTAAAGAAATAGTCTTAAAAAACAACCTTTCAAAGAGAAAGATTGAATTGCAAGGAGCCTTATGAAACTTTTTACAGCAGAAAAGATGCATCAGCTTGACCAACTTGCAATCAGAGACTTTACTATTCCCGGCAGCATCCTGATGGAAAATGCAGGACGTGAAACGGTACGCCTGATGCAGGATAAACTTGGTGACAGCCAAAACAGTTTTGCCTTAATTTTCGCAGGTCCAGGTAACAATGGAGGAGATGGTCTGGTTATAGGCCGCCATCTCAATCAACTGGGCTGCACGCCCCTGTTCTGCTTTCTCAGCGATCCGCAAAAACTTCCTTCAGACAGTCTGTTAAATTATAAAATAATTGAAAAAACAGAACTTTCCTGTTTTCACCTGTACAAATCCAACGGCCTCTCCAAACTGACCAGCGCCATTGATAAACAATATACAGCAGGAAAACATTGTTACGCCATAATAGATGCGATTTTCGGAATTGGTCTTGGCAGAGATGTTACCGGACTATTTTCAGAAATAATCACTCTTATCAATAATCGTAATATTTTCAGCAAATTAAACAAACCATTCCCCGTTGTCGCCTGTGACATTCCATCCGGTCTCTGTGCGGACAGCGGTAATATCCTTGGCACCTCAGTCAAAGCTGATATTACGGCGACCTATTCTCAAGGAAAACCAGGTCTTTATATGAATGATGGGGGTGATGTTTGTGGAGAAATTCATCGACTGGATATAGCCATACCAGATATTGCCACAAAATCAATTACCCCTGATGCTCACCTGCTTGAAGAGAAGATGATAGTTGCCCTTTTAGCTAAAAATCCCCGGCCTGTAAATTCTCACAAGGGCAGTAATGGACACATTTTTCTTGTCGCAGGATCTGAAGGAATGACAGGTGCCGCAATACTTGCCGCGAAAGGATGTTTACGTTCAGGCAGCGGTCTTGTCTCCATTGCAGTCCCTGAAAAACTCAACTCTACTTTTGAAATAACACTCCCTGAAGCGATGACTTTTATCCTGAATTCAAAGTTATCCTATTTCAGTCAAGAAGATTTCCATTCCATTGCACATAGCGGGAAAGAAAAAGAGGCCCTCCTCATTGGTCCTGGTCTTGGTCAGAAAGACACGACGTCAACCCTTGTCAAAAGATTATACGGTGAGCTTTCTCAGCCTATGATAATTGATGCTGATGGAATAAATATCCTGGCAAAATCGCCTGAAGTATTATTCAAGCCAAAAGGTCCCAGAATATTTACTCCACATCCGGGTGAAATGGGAAGATTGCTCCAGACAACCACTAAACATGTGCAAAAAAATTGTTTGAAAGCGGCAAAAAAATTCCTGCAGCAGTTTGCGAATTGTCAGCATGAGGTTGTTATTGTTTTAAAAGGAGCTGGCACTCTCATAGGCTCATCGAGACATTCCGAGATCTACCTTAATCCAACAGGAAACAACGGCATGGCAACGGGAGGGATGGGCGATGTTTTAAGTGGTATTACAGGTGGCTTGCTCTGCCAGAAATTTTCTCTATTCGATGCAGCAAAGATTGCTGTATATCTGCATGGCATGGCAGCAGATATGCTTTTATCAGAAAAAGGAATTGGTTATAACGCAAGGGAAGTTGCCGACATAATTCCACGATGCCGAAAAACTCTACAAGCTACCAGGTGATCGGTTCCACACCATTTTTTTTCAAATAATCATTACATTTAACAAATACTTTAGAACCAAGAAAGCCACGATGAGCTGAAAATGGGGATGGATGACTGGTTGCCAGCACGCAATGCTTTTTTCGATCAATCAAGGCTGCCTTTTTCTGGGCGAAAGCCCCCCACAACATAAACACCAGATGTTCTCTCCTGTCAGAAAGGGTCTGTATGATATTATCAGTAAGCTTATGCCAACCAAGCCCTGCATGGGAGTTAGGCTTTCTGGCAATAACAGTAAGACTTGCATTTAATAGCAAGACCCCCTGCTCTGCCCACCGTGTCAAATCAGAATCAACACTGATTCTCTCACCGCCATAAACAGTTTCGTTAACTTCTCTTAAAATATTTCGAAGAGATGGCGGTATCGGAATACCTTTTCTCACAGAAAAACAGAGACCATGTGCTTCCGGCCCTAATCGATGCTCATTAAAATATGGATCCTGACCAATAATAACAACCCTGGTTTCATTAAAACCGGTGAGGCGCATAGCATCAAAGACATGTTCTCTTGGAGGGAAAATCTTTATTCTGTTGTCACCATAAGCCTGCTGTACTAGTTTTTTATGAAAACCTTCAATTAACAGAGGAACGGTCTCTTCCCATAACATGCTTAAGACTCCTGATACTTACATACCTGAAGGAATAGAATTTTTATGAAGAATTTTTATTTTGCGAACAAGTTCCAGTTCATCTGTTTCATCAACGGAAAACTTCTCCTTAACCAGACGAACCTTGTTATTATACAGACATGAAGCTTCAGGAACAGTAAACACAGACCCTCCACTTTTAACAATCTGGCTAATTCCCCGCAAACCATCTTTACTGTTACCGGACGCGGCTACAATGGCAGTCTTTGATTTAAACACCTTGGCAACTGAGGCAACCATGAGATCAACAGCACCAACTCCATCAAGGGACTGGGGAAACTTTTGCAATTTTAACGAAACGCTATATGGCTTCAGACAAAGCTGTTCACTGGCAGCTATCAGATAACAATTACCTCCTTCAATGGAAAGGTCAGCAGCTCCCCGCATAACATTTAAACAACTGACAGAGTCCAAATAATCAGAAAATGCATCCACATGGGCAACTGGTGCATCAATAACGCAAAGAATCGAACCCGTCATATCGCTTTCAAATCTTGGAATAACATTCAACAAATTACTGAAAACCCCATTATCACCAGTTATGATGGTAAGAAATTTATTGCTTTTGTATTTATCATCATGATGAAGATAAATAATATCTCCACAGGCAATACACCTGACAGCATTATCCCGGGACTCCATCCCCTCGGTTACAACCTGTCTGGAGCCACAATCTTCACAAAATACCACCTTTTCCTTTGGCTTTGCAATAGCATCATCCAGGCTCGACGGGTTAAACAGCTCTACAGGTGCAACCTCCATCCTTGCTGCTCCAAGAACCTTTTCAAGAACAATCTTCTTAAACAGAGGGTAATTGTCTTCTTCAAAAACAAAATCCTTGCAAATAAAGTCAATAGCTCCATTTTTAATGGAATCAAAGGCTCTAGCGGTTCCTTCTGAAGTGAGACTTGAAAATATGATAGTTGGAGTAGGTCTATGCACCATCAAGTGTTGCAAGGCTGTCATACCATCCATAAGAGGCATTTCAAGATCCATCAAGATAACATCAGGAGATGTTTTCAAGATCTGATCAAGTGCCTCGATACCATTTTTTGCTTCTGCAATAATAGATATTTCAGGAGAATCTTCTACAAGATCACAGAGAAGTCTTCGAAAAACAAGTGAATCATCGACAACAAGAACTGTAACAATCTTCTTCGCAGAAATATCTGGTCTAAATGACATAATTATCCAACCTCAACAAGCAAATTAAACTTCAACCTATCAAGTTAAAACAGGTACCATTTTAATGTTTTTTTCGCAAGTTATCAGAAAAAAACTATCTATAAAGCCCATATCTTTCGATAAATTGCATTACATTTTCAGGCACCAGCGTCTTTAGCACATCAGTTGAACAACTTTTACGAATTGTGGTTGAAGAAATTTCCTGAGGAGTATTTTTCAGTATTGTTATTTTCTTATATTTGTCGTGACACCAGCTGCCATCAAAACATTCATAGCCCAGTTCCTTTAAAAAACTATCAACAGAAACCGGACTAACAGGTACCCTGCAAGAGAGAATAAAAGAGGTTAAGGCAAGAACATCCCTGTATTTCTTCCAACTTTTTATCTCAATAAAGGCATCCTCACCTATAATAAAGTGAAAATCTACATCGGGGTTTTTCTGCAACATTACCTTTAAAGTATCATAGGTATAACTGGGAAAAGGAAGTTTTGCTTCGATATCAGAACAGGAAAAATATGGAAAATCAGAGCAAGCAAGCTCTACCATATTATATCTTTGTTCAAACGGTAGAAGATCGGAGGGGGCTTTGTGGGGCGGACTGGCAGCAACAATAAAGAGAATTTCATCAAGTTCACATTCAGTCATAGCAGCTTCTGCAAGCTGTAGATGCCCAAAATGGACTGGATCGAAAGTTCCCCCCAAAAGACCAATCTTTTTCATAACTAATCTTGTTCTCTAATTTGTCCTTCTCCAAAGACAACAAACTTCCTTGTTGTTAGTTCTTTAAGTCCCATAGGGCCATAGGCGTGTAATTTTGTCGTTGATATACCAATTTCTGCACCAAGACCAAGTTCTCCTCCATCATTAAACCTGGTCGCAGCATGAACAACTACAACCGAGGCACCCACCTCAGCAACAAACTTTCTGGAGGAGTATTTTCCCTCTTTTCTCACAACCAAAGAGTTCTACACCAGGATCTGCTGGATGTCTGACAAGTTCTGTCTTGCTGTTTATCTATCCTGTTCTTCTACTCTTGCCTGCCCCCCTAACTCCTGTTGTTCTCCACATACATCATCCATTTTATCAAGCATCTCTTCCAAACGAAATTTCAAATTATCTATTCCTTCGCCTGTCTTGGCAGAAATATAGATAATTTGTTCGTGGGCAATACCAAACTCTACACTTAAATCAGGAATAAATGTCCTGTCAAAATCAAACTCATCACATTTGTTAATCACCAGTAACTGAGCCCTGTTTGCCAGCTCATCCTTATATGAACGCAACTCGTTTTCTATTATAGTAAAATTCTTCAGGACATCGACTGCTGAACCATCCAGGACATGCAAAAGGATTCTGGTTCGCTCAATATGACGCAGGAATTTATGACCAAGCCCAATACCTTCATGCGCACCTGCAACAAGACCAGGTATATCAGCAATTATACATGGTCTTCTCATCTTGAAATGAAGCACTCCGAGCTGCGGTTCAAGAGTTGTAAAAGGATAATCGGCAATTTTGGGATTTGCGGCAGAAAGTTTTGAAAGCAATGTAGATTTTCCTGCGTTAGGAAGACCAACCAGCCCAATATCGGCCATCAACTTTAACTCAACCGTAAACCAGCCTTCATCACCGGACTTACCCTTTGTGGCAACCCGTGGTGTTCTGTTGGAGCCACTGGCAAAATGTGGGTTTCCCAAACCGCCGGCACCACCCTTAGCAATCTTGACCTTCTGTCCATCCTCTGACACATCAGTAATAACTCGATCAGTATCGCTATCCTTTATTATAGAACCCACAGGAACTTCAATAATACAATCTCGTCCCCCCCGACCGTGCATATCTCGTCCCTGCCCATGAAAACCACGTTCTGCCTTGAAGTGCGAGCGATATTTAAAATCTATCAAAGAATGTAGCCTGGCGGCAGCCACAACATAAACATCACCGCCCTTTCCTCCGTCACCTCCGTTAGGACCACCTTTGGGAACAAATTTTTCACGCCTGAAACTCACACAACCATTACCGCCATCTCCCGCTTTAACAAAAAATTTTGCTTCATCCACAAAGGCCATATCACACCGTCTACTTACTATTAAATACTATCTTCATCCGAAGTATATAAAAAACTTTACCTCTGATAAAACAACAAAAAAAAACCCGACCTTCAAATCAATGAGGTCGAGTTTTAATCAGAGCAGTAAAAACTGCAAACAATGCCGAAAAACTTAAGCAGCAGGATATACGCTAACGCGTTTTTTGTTCTTCCCAAACTCCTCGAACTTTACCACACCATCAATTTTCGCGAACAGAGTGTAATCACGACCACATCCGACATTGGTTCCGGGATGGATTTTTGTTCCAAGCTGACGAACAAGAATGTTTCCCGCCCTTACATTCTCGCCACCAAAGCGTTTAACACCACGTCTCTGACCTATACTGTCACGACCATTCCTGGAACTACCACCAGCTTTTTTATGAGCCATTTTTTACTCCTTTAAACTGCAACTGCCTTTATAGCAAATTAAACATTCAGAAAATTCTCGCTAGGCGGAAATTTCCTCAATCCTGAGAGCAGTATAGGACTGACGATGCCCCTGCTTCAAACGATAGCCCTTGCGACGTTTCTTCTTGAAAACAAGAACTTTCCTGGCACGTCCCTGTTCAGCAATTTTGGCTACAACCTTTGCACCCTCAAGAACAGGCTGCCCAACCTTGACATCTTCACCAGCGACAACCATTAAAACATCAGTAAGATCCACACTGTCACCAACGTTTCCTTCAAGCTTCTCGACACGGAGCTGATCACCACAAGCAACCTGATATTGTTTACCGCCTGTACGTACTATTGCATACATTATATATAACCTCTTAAAGTTGAATACTTCCCGATAAATTCATATAGCGTATAACCAAGGGGAGCAATAAGAACAATTTTCTCATATAATGTCAATACAATTCAACACCAATAGTCAAATAAAACCAAATTATCTATTGATATTTTTACTGCGTTAAATGGATAACAAGAAGTATCACCAACACTTTTAGTTGGCAGAATACCCCAGGCGCTCTTTCTCTTTTTGCTGGCGAATTTCGCAAGCCCTCTTGAAAGCTGCTTTTTTTCCATGCTTATTAATGGAAACAGAAGTTTTACCCTGCTTACCAAAATGAGTAACCCAACTCACCTCGTAACGATTAAGCTTTTCATTCAAGCGCACACCAACAACTCCAGTGGTTGAATTGCTTACCGTTACCATGTGCTTATTTGTACGAACCTTATTGAGTTTTTTCTCAGTTTGATCTCGCCAGGCAATAGCAGAAAGTAGGCTTGAATACCGACCGCCACACTTTTTATCAGAAAAAAACTTTGCATGGGTCTTACCGAGAAATCTCACCCGAACGTACCAGCCATGGGTTCTTTTAGATTCCTGATCAATTCTTGCAACATCTTTATGTTTTTCGAGCAGCAGTTTTTGCTTCTTATCTTCTTTCATTCTTTCCTCATCTACTGTAAATAAATACTTTTTTAATTATTTTACCGAAAAGCTCCCTCCAGTTATTTTATAGCCAGCTCTATCGGTTTAATAACCAACCTCATTGCAGGTGGAGGCCCACAGCAGACACCACAAAGTGGTGGCCTAACAGCAAAACAGAGAAACTTATACAGGATAGCCCCATGGGCTGTCAACCACTTTTGCAAAAAAAAAGAACGAAAACAAGTTAGGATAAACTTGTAACTAATTACAAGGAACAACTAATTATTCAACAACTTTTAATATATTACAGGATTTTTCGATGAAGACAGAACAAAACTTCAAAGAACTCCTCCAGACCCTGAATAAACTTACTGGAGAAAATGGCTGTCCCTGGGACAAAAAACAAACCAACAAATCAATAGTTAAATTTCTTCGCCTGGAAACAGAAGAGCTTGTTGAAGGTTTAGAAAAAAATGATATTGATAACATCTGCGAAGAACTAGGCGATGTTTTCTATGTTCTTCTACTCACAAGCTCAATTAATGAACGTAATGAAAAATTTACCCTCGCAGAAGTACTCGAAAAAATAAATGAGAAACTCATCCGAAGACACCCACATGTATTTGCAGGAACAAGCTACGAAACAGAAGAAGATCTTGTCAAACAGTGGAACAGAATTAAAGAGGAGGAAAAAGCCAGCAAAAGTTAATTTGTATTATAACTTGGCAGAATAATTCTGATTTCTCTCTATATAAACTTCTATAGCAAAGATTATTGACACCTTTAGTCAATAAAGTTATTATACGCTGTTATCGAGCTTTATCTTGAGCTCAAGGATAAAAACTAGAGGAAACCCTAAACCTCTTCGCTCTCAGCATTGAATAGTCGGCGAGGGCCGCAACGGGAAATTATTCCTAAAACATAAGTCCACGAGGAGGAATTATGCGCAGGTACGAAACAATCTACATTCTTCGTTCCAATCTTGGCGAAGAACAAATCAACAACATTATCGAGAGTACCAATCAAATTATTCTCGATGAGGCTGGAACCATCATCTCTCTTAATAAGTGGGGAATGAAAAAATTCGCCTACCTTATCAAGAAAGAAGCACAAGGTTACTATGTTTACTGCGATTATGCAGGAACTCCGGCAGCAGTTTCTGAACTGGAACGCCGTTTCAGAATTGAAGACTCAGTTTTGAAATACATGACAGTAAAACTTGCCGATGCAATCAGTCCAGAAGAAATTCAGCAGGCAATTGGTGATGTTGCAGCTGCTGAAGCTGCAGCAAAAGAGGCTGAAGCCGCAGAAGCTGCTGAAGCAGAAGAAAAACCTACTGAACAAGCTGCCGAAAAAACTGCAGAATAACAATGAGAAAGGAGTTCAAACATGGCTAGACCACAAAAGAAACTATTTTCAAGGAAGAAAGTATGTCGATTCTGTGCTGATAAAGAGTTGGTGATTGACTATAAGGATGTAAAGACTCTCAGAAACTTTGTTTCCGAACGAGGCAAAATTATCCCTCGTCGTATCGTTGGCACCTGTGCTTCTCACCAGCGTCAACTTTGCGAAGCGGTCAAAAGAGCTCGTCAGATCGCACTGTTACCATATTCTGGATCATCCCAGAATTAATAGAGAAAACGTTTTTCGATCAAGAGAAACTACGTGGAAGAACAGAACAGGAGCCAACCAGATATAAAACAAATATTTTTAAGAATCCTCTTCCTTGGTCTTGGTATTTCAATGCCAGCTGTCGATTGGATTCTTTTTGGCTGGTTTCATGCCCTGTTGCCGCTATTCACCTTTTTTATCTTAAGAGAACAAGGTATGTACAGCGGCAATCGAATTATATTGGTAAGCACGGTGGCTGGCTTTTTCATCTGCCTGCTTTTGAGTTCTGTCAGTTTATTTGTATTTGCTGTAACGTTAATTCCCGCTGGCTATATGCTGGCATATTCTGCTTCTAAAAACGAAGAACCGTTTTTAAGCGGATTAAAGGCTACTGCTGTACTTTGTCTTGGCTGGGCAATATGCTTGAGTGGTATTCTCCTTCCAGGCGAACAGTCCCCTTATGTACAACTTTTAGCCTCACTAAACGAAGGAATAAACGAAGTTATTAAACACTATAAGGAAAGCGGTAACGGTTCTATTCGGATGGATGTGGCAATGGAAACCACAATGGAGCAGATGAAAGTAGGACTGCCTCTGATTTTACCATCTATTATTGCAAGTTTTGCAATGGTGATAGTTTTCTTTACCGCAATAACAGGAAACAGAATTGTAGCAGCCAGATGTACGATACAATCATGGGAGAGTTTTCGATTCTGGCAGTTACCAGATAAATTTATCTGGCTCACAATCTTGACAGGGATTCTGGTTTTTATACCAAATAACATGTTAAAAACGATTGGAGCAAACTTGTTGTTACTTCTCTCCCTTACTTACTGTTTCCAGGGATTTTCCATCACAGTTTTTTTTATGAACCGATGGAAAGTGCCAATTTTTATCAGATCATTTATTTATGTAATTGTGATCTTTCAATCATTGGGTACTGTTTTGTTGTTTATAGCTGGAATTGCAGATACATGGATAAACTTTCGCAAATTGCCTCATACTGAATCGAATCAAAAAATTTAAGGTTCTTTAGATAAAAAAGAACTGCATAGAACCATACAAGGAGTTTAAAAATGGAACTCATCCTGAAAGAAACAATATCTACTCTTGGTAGAGAAGGTGACGTGGTAAAAGTAAAAGCTGGATACGGACGTAATTATCTTCTGCCCCAGGGGAAAGCCGTTCTCGCAACCAGAGAAAATGTAGAAGAGCTTGAAAAAAACAAGGCTGAAATTCAGGCCAGAATCGAGAAAGAGACTGCTCTTGCCGAAAAAGTTGCCAAAAAGATTTCCGACCTTGAAATCGTTATTGAACAACTTGCCGGTGAAGACGAGCGGCTTTTTGGTTCTGTCACCAATGTCGATATTTGTGAAAAACTCAAGGAAGAAGGAATAGAACTTGATAAACGCCAGATTATTCTGACGGCTCCAATCAAAAATCTTGGTGAAACGACAGTTACCATTAAAGTTGGTTTTCAGGTTACCACTGAGGCAACCATCAAGGTTGTGCCACTGAAAAAAGAAGCATAGCCTTATATCATCTGATATAGCTGAAATGGTATCAGCTTACTGCTAAAACACCTGAAGACTTTTTTCTTTAGGTGTTTTTTTGTTTATTGTATTCAATATCTGGCAGAGTTTATAAAAACACTGTATTTTACCCTCTGACCAATAATAATCCTGCACATATAAATATATCAGAAACAATAATAGCCCAGTGATGAACTCTTTTCCCGAACCGCCATCACCAGCACGCTCCAAGCCTCTCAGTAAACCGCTAAGAGTGCCCCCCCAGCACATAGAGGCTGAACAATCCGTTTTAGGCTCCGCACTGTTACGCTCCCATGCTCTTGGGCTGGTGATTGAGTTTCTGAAAGCTGAATATTTTTATCTCGAAAAACATCAGATAATCTATTCAGCCATGGTGACTCTTTTTGAGAAAAATGAGCCTCTTGATGTACTAACCATTACAAACATCTTGCAGAACAATAACGATCTGGAAAAAGTAGGAGGCTCCACCTACCTTGCTGAACTGACATCCATCGTCCCGGTCACCTCAAATATTATCAGCTATGCCAAGATCATTAAGGAAAAGGCGATCCTGCGACACCTGATTGAAGTTAACACAGACATTGCAAATCGCTGCTATGAAGAACAGGGGGACATATCTCTGCTTATAGATCAGGCAGAGCAGGCTATTTTTGATGTAGCGGGTTTTCAGGAAAGCAAGGGGTTCACTTCTATTGAAAAGGCTGTCCCTAAAGCTTTTGACAAGATCAACGAGCTTTTTAAACGAAAAGAACTGATCACAGGCGTTCCTACAGGCTATCACGGTCTGGACAAAATGACCGCCGGCCTGCAACCTTCTGACCTTATTATCCTGGCCGCTCGTCCTTCAATGGGCAAAACATCCTTTGCCATGAATATTGCACAAAATGCCGCAATCGAAAACAAGATTGGCGTCGCCGTATTCAGTCTTGAAATGTCAAAGGAATCGCTGGTTATGCGTCTGATCAGTTCAGTAGGCAGAATCAACTCCCAACGTATCCGTACAGGCAAGCTTCACCCTGAAGATTTTGAAAAACTCCACAGGGCTGTAGGTGTGCTTTCAAAAGCACCCATTTACATTGATGACACGCCAGCCATATCTGTTCTTGATATGCGTGCCAAGTTGAGAAGACTCGCCTCAAAAGTTGAAATCGGACTGGTTATTGTTGATTATCTTCAACTGATGAAAGGTCGCTCCACCGAAAACAGAAACCAGGAGATCAGTGAAATTTCCCGATCTTTAAAGGCACTTGCCAAAGAACATAATGTCCCTGTCATTGCTCTTTCCCAGCTTAACCGAAGCCTTGAGTCCAGAACCGATAAAAGACCAATGATGGCTGACCTTCGTGAATCAGGAGCTATTGAGCAGGATGCTGATGTCATCACCTTTATCTACAGGGATGAGAAGTATAACAAGAGTGAAGATAACCCTGACAAAGGTCTTGCCGAAATCATTATCGGTAAGCAAAGAAATGGTCCGACAGGTGTTATAAAACTAAGCTTTATTGAGGATATTACCCAATTTGAAAATTTGAGTTTTATGGAGGAGCCGGAACACCCGGATTTTGCATAACAATTAAGCAAGCGACATTTTTATATAGATAACAGAGGATATTATGACAACGCAGCAAAGCCCTGATAATCGCTACGATTTCAAGACAATAGAAGAAAAATGGCAACAAAGATGGGAAGAAGATAATACCTACGCGGTCACAGAGGACAGGGAAAAGGAAAAATATTATCTGCTGGAAATGTTCCCCTATCCTTCAGGACGTATTCATATGGGACATGTGCGTAATTACACCATCGGCGATGTAGTTGCCCGTTACAAACGCATGCAGGGCTATAATGTCATGCATCCTATGGGCTGGGACGCCTTTGGCTTGCCTGCTGAAAATGCTGCACAAAAAAATAATACCCACCCGGCGGTATGGACCTACGATAACATTGATTATATGCGTAATCAGCTCAAACAGCTTGGTCTCAGCTATGACTGGGACAGGGAGATTGCAACCTGCAACCCAGATTATTATCAATGGGAACAGCAACTCTTTATCGAGATGTATGAAAAAGGAATAGTTTACGAAAAAGTCACCACAGTAAACTGGTGTGAGACTTGTCAGACTGTCCTTGCTAACGAACAGGTAATTGATGGAGCCTGCTGGCGCTGTGATGAACTGGTGCATCCCCGTAAAATGAACGGCTGGTTCTTCAAGATCACAGATTACGCAGAAGAACTCCTTGCTGATCTTGAACAACTCTCCGGTGGTTGGCCAGAAAAAGTTATTACCATGCAGCGTAACTGGATTGGTAAATCCACAGGGCTTAATTGCAATTTTCAACTAGAAGATTCAGAAGAACAGATCTCTATTTTCACCACCAGACCTGATACCATTTTCGGTGTCACCTTCATGTCCATTGCCCCGGAGCATCCAATCCTTGACACCCTTATCACAGGAACGGAAAAGGAAAAGGAAGTTCGTGACTTTGTACAAACTATTCTTGGAGAAAAACAGCGACGAAACATCTCGGAAGAACCAGAAAAGAAAGGTATTTTTACAGGAAAATACTGCATCAATCCATTCAACGGCGATCGTGTTCCTGTCTATGTGGCAAACTTTGTCCTGATTGAATATGGAACGGGTGCTGTCATGGCTGTACCAGCCCACGATCAGCGTGATTTTGAATTTGCAACAAAATATGAGCTGCCAATCAAACCGGTGGTTATCCCTGAGGGAAAGGATCTCGTCGCCGCCAAAATGAAAGAAGCTGCCACAGAACCTGGATTCCTGAGGGACTCCGGACAATTCAGCAAGATGGAGTCTGAAAGCGCAAAGGCTGCCATTATTCAATTTGCCGCTGAAAACGGTTTTGGCTCTGCGCAGACAACCTATCGCCTGCGAGACTGGGGTATATCCAGACAACGCTATTGGGGGGCTCCAATTCCAATGATCCACTGTGATACATGTGGTGCAGTACCAGTGCCGCAAGAGGATCTGCCAATTACTCTTCCAGAAGATGACAACAAGTCAAGCTGTGCCCCCCTTCATCAACGACCGGATTTTATTGCCACCACCTGCCCTCAATGCGGTGAAGCTGCCAAACGGGAAACTGACACCATGGATACCTTTATGGAATCATCCTGGTATTTTGCCCGTTACACCAGTCCTCATTTTGCTGGACTTGTCGATAAGGCAAAGGCTGCTTACTGGCTACCTGTCGATCAATATATTGGCGGTGTGGAGCATGCAATCCTTCACCTGCTCTATTCAAGATTCTTTACCAGGGTTCTGCGAGATCTCGGTTATCTCAATATCGATGAACCTTTCTCAAGACTCCTCACCCAGGGAATGGTCATAAAAGATGGTTTCAAGATGTCCAAATCAAAAGGAAATGTCGTTGACCCTCATGACCTTATCAGGGAGTTCGGTGCTGACACCATTCGCCTGTTCAGTCTCTTTGCAGCACCACCGGAACGTGACCTTGAATGGTCGGCTGCAGGTGTTGAAGGATCTTCTAGATTCCTTAACAGAGTTTATCGTTTCATAAATGCCAATCTTGAGACTCTCACAACTCAAGACGATTTTCCTGACAAGCTTGAAAATAATGACCGTGAACTTCACAGGAAACATCATCAAACAATAAAAAGATTTACCGACTCTATTGAGCATAATTTTCATTTTAACACTGCTATCAGTGCCGCAATGGAACTCTTCAATATGATGTCTGCCCAAATTCCTGAAGGCAAAGACTGTCAGGTAACGCCGTCTGTCTTAAGAGCAGCCACCGACAGCCTTCTTCTTTTACTTTCGCCAATGGTACCACATTTTTGCAACGAGATGTGGCAAGTTATGGGGCATAAGGAGCCCATTGAACACAATAAATGGCCTGCTTTTGACGCAGAAGCAGCCAAGGAAGATCTGTCAACAATCGTTATTCAGGTAAAGGGCAAGGTTCGCTCAAGACTCCAGGTTCCGGCAGACATTGATGACGAGAGTCTTGTAGAGCTCGCTCTTGCTGATGAGAATGTACAAAAATTTGTTGATGGTCAACCAATCAGGAAAACCATCGTTGTTAAAAAGAAACTGGTCAATGTCGTTATATAGTACCATCAATGTAACAAGAAAAATGATATTCAGAAAAAAACACCCATCACTATAATTTCATACAGACAGGGAGTATTCAGTTGAAGGCAATATCACTCCAAAAATTATATCTGATTGTCGGCTTGCTTCTCTTGACCCTGCTTGCTGGTTGCGGCTATCACAATGCCAACCTCTACAACGGAGCGGAAAAAAAGATTTATCTCTCTAGCTGGCAAAATCGCACAAACAAACTTTCTCTGAACTCTGACCTGTACCGTTCACTTGTGCAATGGTATCAAAAGGCCTCGGACCTGAAGACAGTGAACAACCAGGAAAGTGCTGATTTAATACTTGCAGGAGAAATAACGTCACTATCCCTGCCAAGTCTGTCTTATACAAACAGTACAACGTCTCAGGTTAATGTCATACTCAAGGTTCGTTATGTCATGTATGATACGAAAAGTAAAAAAATTCTTTTTGAAGTACCCGGTGAGATCTGGTCCGAAAGTTATGTACCAAATGCAACTTCCTCTTCGACAGACAACAGCATAACAAAGGCAATTGAGAAAATAGTTGAGGATCTTTCAAGAAAGATATATCAACAGACCCTGAGAAAGCTAAGACAAGAAAACAGTTAGTATCACTTATTTGTGCAGAAAAATTTTTCTGCACAAATAAACACTAGATAGCAAGCCCCTGCTCTACCTCTTTTCTTGCTTCCATTCCCAGGAGCATTTCCAGTAGTTTCAGGGCAAATTCAAGAGCCGTTCCGGCTCCTCTTGAGGTAACACAGTTACCATCAACAACAACTGCTTCAGCAATTTTGTCCTTTTTACTTAATCTATCGGTAAAAAGGGGATGACAGGTAGCGGCTTTGCCTTCCAGCAATCCCTGGGCTTCCAGAACAACAGCGGGAGCTGCGCAAATTGCACCATATAATTTGCCGCTATTATTCTGCTTTTCCAGTAACACTTTTAATTCCTGAGACTTTTGCAGATTGTCTACACCAGGCACCCCGCCCGGTAAAACAATGAGATCGTAGTTTTCATCGACACAATCCGAAATCAGCTTGTCTGCAACAACAGAAACTTGATGGGAAGAAACCACTGTTTTGTCCGCAGCAATAGAAACCAGATCAACTTTAACAGAAGCACGACGAAAAATATCTACGACAGTCAACGCTTCAATCATCTCAAAGCCTTCCGCTATAGGCACCAGCACATGTTTACTCACGTTCTCCTCCTTGTTCTATATTACAATGGTTATACATGATAATTAAACCATCCTGGGTATGAATCAGTATATCGCTCTCAATATACTGATTCACGCCCTATTCTGCTTCTGAAAGAAAAGTTTGTAGAGGATCCTTTTGGACTCCGGAAACTTCAGTTCCTGGTATAATACACTGTAATTTTCGCGTTACAGACAAGTTCTCTTAGTTGGTTATTTTTTTTTGAGTTTCTTGATGGCCAGGGAAACACTGACCCCCAAGCGTTCAATGGCCTTTGCCATTAGTCCTATTTCATCATTGCGTTTTGTTCCTTCAATTGTAACATCAAGTTGGCCAAGGCTGATTTTATCAGCAGATTCAGTCAGTTTTAAAAGAGGCTTGAGTAACATTTGATTCAAGGTTACATACAAAACAAATGAGGTTACAAAAGTACCAACCAAGGTTAACACAAGGGCAAGAAGCTTAAACGCATCTGTTTCTTCCATAATTTTTTGCGGATCAATGGCAACACCTATCATTAGAGGTGTATCTCTATTTTTGAGCTTGAGAGGGGTGAATTTGAGCAGCACATCTTTCCCCTTTTCCGTTGTTTTGATAAATTCTGCAGTTATTTCAGGCGTATTTATCGCAAAAACAGTATTGAGTTTCTTGCCGTTTAACTGAGTATTGGGATGGCTGATAATGGTTCCGTTCCTGTCAAGGAGGAAGCCGTATCCTTTCTGGTTAAAATTAACCTCATTAACAACATCGGCAATGGTCTGCAATTCAATATCACCACCAAAAGCTCCCAGAAAGACCCCTTTGTTCTTAATTTTTCCCACGGCTGAAATCAAAAGACGACCTGTTGCAGAATCATTATATGGCGGGGTAAAGACAGCCTCTTCAGCGGCTCTTGCCTGGCTATACCAAGCCCGCTTACGCCCATCCCATCCCGAACCAGGGTTCCAGGCAGGAGTATTCGAAATGGGCTTTCCATCTTCTTCCAGAGCACCAAAAATGAGGACAAACTGATCTTTAAGAAGAGGGTTATCCATCACATTTTGCAATTGCATCATGCTGTAGTTTTCAGAGATAGCATGTGCCATCATATCAATAATAACCAACTTCTCATCAAGCCATTCGGCAGCATATTTGGCAACGCCTTTTGACGTCTCGGTGACGTTGTTGAGCCAGGTTGCATAAAGCGAGTCACGTACGACCTTGTATTGAATCGAGCTTAAAACGAAAAAAAAGGTGAGAATAATGGCCATGGCCAAAAGTGGAATTTTTGTTGTAATTTTCATTTTATTCCTCCATAAAATTGATGCCTGAATAAATATCCACCAATAAAACCAGTGGCTTTATATTGTGCTCCTTACAAAACAGTAGCTATCACGTTAAGGAAAAATCCGTACTTAAAAAAGCAATCCTGAAAAATTGAGATATCCTTAACTTATTGTTTTATTATACTTTTATTTATTGCGAGGCTGTTGTTTTAACAAGACTCAACAGGTGGGAGACATGCTTAATAATGTTATTCGCAGGAACACCGGGTTCCTGAATAACCCCAAGATAGTACTCCAAAAGAGGAAAGATATGAAACACCTCTCCACTGCCATTGGTAAAATTCATGGATTGAAAAAAAGAAAAACCTGAGGTATCCATGATGTTGTCTGCAAACCTGGTGCTCAAGACAATAAGCGAGGCATAATCGGCAGGTTTGTCAACCGAGTAAGCAAGTAAATTCCCATCACTTTTAACGATGAGGGAACTACTTACACCATTGATACTGTCTATTCGTGCGATAAATTTTTTAACTGTGGACATGATTATTCACTCCTGCCTGCCTGGGTAATAATTGGGGTAATGAGTTTGCGAAGTCGCCTGACCTGCTCATCATTTTCCACTTCCTTTTCGAGCAGTTCTATCAATACAGGTAGATCATTGAAGGAATATTTCCCCTGCCCCCGCCAACTTTCCAGCACATCGTCATAAATAAAGTCAGCCATTGGTCCCAGTACTTGCGACAGCTGTTCCTTTATTTGTTCAAGTACCCGAGAAACCTTATAATCAATCCGGTTGGGAGATGGTGCTGCAGAGGTTTCCTGAGTCACCGTGCTGGCAGCTGGAAAAGTTGCATTTTGCATTTCCTGCTGCAGCAGATTAAGCGACATGGTAACCAGGTTCTGATTAAACCCTGGATCACACATCAAAAATATGACCATGCTGTCATTGATTTGCCGAGCCAGGATAGCCGACTCATCATACTGTAAAACCAGGTCTGTAAGGTCAGAAAAACTCATCCGACCGGCACCGAGTAACTTTATCAACCATTTGGCGATCTCTGCTAATTTTTCCTGGGTGAAAACGGCCGGCAAATTAGACTCAATCACACCATTCTGGCTGTGAAACAGACAGGCACCATTAACACCTGATAACTCTTTAAGATCATCCAGCATCTCTTTCATTTTTTATGAACCCCCTGATCAGTTATCAATAAAATACTACAGACACTACTGTCGTTTGACTACGCCATCAATTATTTGACTAAGCTCCCTACGCACAGCCTGAACACTTGCCCCTGGCTTCAGCTTTACCAGCATACTGTATTCATCTACCTGAAACAGCAGATAAGGAATTCGTCCAGAGGTCGAGAAACTCATACATTTAAATATTCCCGATTGACAAACATTCTCCATATTTTTCGCTAGGTAGAAGAAAAACATCGGGTTAAAGTCTTTTACAATAATGCCATCAAGATTCAAAAATTCTACCCTGCCATTTGAATCAAAAACTTCCACGGCAGATACGCCATTATGCCTCTTTATCCTGCCTTGCAACTCTTTCAGATAACTGACATCAACGTTGTCTGCCTCAACACCAGGCAGCGTAATGTCTGACAGCACAATTTCAGAAACACTCTCATCCTGTACAGATTCCAGGGGAACAGAGCTGCTCCTCTCATCCTTCATCTTGTGTGCATTAAGAAGTATTGCATCCAGAGGCTCTGTAACAACAACCTCCTGACGGTAGCAAATCGTATCAAGCTCTATTTCTGCTTGCTCCCAGCAAACAATCGTATAAGCCGCCTGCTCTCCTGTTAAGCTGTCATATTCGGCATCAATGAGATTTCCACCAATGAGGTAAAGATATCCAATACGGTTTAGAGAGGTAATCTTCAAAGTGCAGGTTTTCTTTTCCAGTTGAAGGAGCTGCAAAAAACTAGCGGGCGTAATGCCTTGAATATAACTTTTAACATCCCTGCCTAGGCCCTCAAAAATTGCTTTTTCCAGGGTCGGCAAATCAAGGGGTTTTTCCAGATAACGGATGGATTCATACGCAGCCAGCTGCGACTCGATCTCGGGCGTTCCAAAGGCGGTCATAACAATGATCGGCAGCCGTGGGAGTTCACGGCTTGTCCAGGCCAGCAGTTCAAAGCCATTCATGAGAGGCATCTCAAGATCGGTTATCAACAAATCAATCTTGTGGTTTTCTAAAATGGTAACAGCTTCTCGACCATTTTCTGCAGTTAACACTGCAAATCGGTCTTCATGAACCTTGAACCCATCCTGCAAGGAAAGCAGAAAGGATCTTTCATCGTCTACAATCAGTACGTTTTTCATGCTATAAAGCCACTCTCATGTTATGTGCTACTTTTCTTCTTCGCTTACTGGTATCCCCACTCTAACGCTGGTACCCTCACCAATCTTGCTTTCTATATCAATACTGCATCCCATGAGTGCCAGCAGTTTCTGGCTAATAACCAGACCAAGACCATTTCCTTCTGGTTTTTTCGAATTAAAGGGCTGAAAGAGCCGTTTTTTCTGTTCGGAGGAAATGCCGCATCCGTTGTCTTTTATGGTCAGCCAAAGAATATTTTTCCGTAACTGAGCAGTAAACCTAATCTCTGGAGCTGGGCATGATTCAAGGGCATCAGCCGCATTGGAAACAATGTTGAGCAGCACCTGGTTCATTGCCCTGGGATCAAGCTGCACTTGAGGTGCACCCACAGGAATCTCGATCACCAGCTCAATCCCTCTGTTCCGTAGATCCATCTGAGCTAATGCTTGAAAGGTTGTGATATAGCTGTAAAAAGGGGTGTCAATAAGGTGTGCAGTATCAAACATACTGAAATTACGTAATGATTTGAGTAGATATTCCACCCTGCTTATATCTGCAAGCCCCCGATCCACATATTCCTCAACCGTTGCGGCGGGGAAACGGCTGAGGTTTTGTTTCAGCACACTCAAAGTCATCTTGAGCGAGTTTATCGGGTTCCCGACCTCATGTCGAATGCCGGAAAAAATAAAGCCAAGATTATCCAGACTGTTTACTGTCTGAGCAATAGCCTCAAGCCGTTTTATCTCTGTAATATCCCTGATAAAAATAGCATAACATCGTTCCACTATATGATAGATAGAATAGCCAAATATACGATCATTAAGCTTTACAGTTCCAAATGTACTATCATTGCGCTTTACATCTCCATATGGGAGATCAGCAAGATTATTTTTGGTTTCACTATCATCATGGCTGAAAAAAATTGCATAAATTTGCTCATAATCATATACAATATCAACCTGTTGAATAAGCTGAAAAAACTTGGAATTACAATATTCCAAAGTAGACTTCTGTATATCAAGCACAACAATTCCCACATCAATCTTCTCGATGATCTGGTTGAGTTCCCAGGCTCCACCGCGTGCATGCTTTATCCCACTGCTCCAGGAAGATGCGATGGTATTACCAGGCTTTCGATCATGCAGAGCATTATCGATGTCCCTGTCTTTCTGATCTTGATAAAGGTCTGAGTGAGTGTCCATAATATATTGTGGCTTAAAAAAAACAAGAAATGCAAGAGGAAAGAATAAAATTGTTAGCACAGCCTTTCTTTTCTGCAAAATTAACCACTTCTTTTTTATTTTTTATACACTCTTCCTTACTTTATTTTCTTTGTAATACATCCTGAGTGCTGAGATTAATTCTCGAAAGCTTACGGGAAGTTACAGAAAAGATATTGCTTTATCATCTGCATCGGTGCATGATAGTCATGCTGTATTTGGTCTTTGCACTATGGCCATTTTTGCAACTCATCTGCTAAAATTAGACTCGGTATAACTCGCCCAAAATAAATATTTTTTTACAAGAGGCTCATGTTTCAACTTGGTAATCTTACATTTTCCCAACCGTTCATACTCGCTCCCCTGGCCGGCTACACCGATCTCCCCTTTCGCCTGCTCTGCAAAGAATACGGTGCTGATCTTGTTGTCTCCGAAATGATCAGCTGCCACGGTTTGTACTATAAACAACAGCGTACTCTTGATATGCTTCGTTCCATTGAAGCTGAACATCCGGTATCTTTCCAGCTTTTTGGAGCAGAACCAGAAATCATGGCAGCAGCTACAGAACTTTTAAATACATTTCAACCGGATATTATAGACATAAATATGGGTTGCCCGGTTCGTAAAGTGACCAGGAAAGGTGCTGGAGCTGCCATGATGTCCACTCCTGATCTTGCAGAAAAAGTAATAAAAGCAGTCGTACAAAACACAGACAGACCGGTAACAGTAAAGATCAGGGCAGGTGTCAGTCAGAATGAATTAAATGGAACTGAATTTGCTCAAATGGCAGAACAAGCTGGAGCTGCCGCAATAACCGTACATGGTCGCACCCGTGCCCAGGGTTTTGGTGGTTTTTCCGACAGAAGTATAATAGCAGACATTAAGCAGAAAGTTTCTATTCCGGTAATAGGAAATGGAGATATTCTTAGTTATCAGGACGGACTTGATATGATAAGGGAAACGGGCTGTGATGGCGTAATGATCGGCAGAGGCGCACTCGGCAATCCATGGGTTTTCAGTCCAGAAGGGAGACCCCATTCAATGCAGCTTGTAGCAGCGGCAGCTTTTCGACACCTGCAACTCATCGAACAATTCATGGCAACAGATACAACTCTGGGACTCATCAAAAATCATATCTGTAAATATTTTAGAGATCTGCCTGGAAGCTCCAAAATGAGAAACATGATCTTTTCCATAAAAAGCTACGATGAACTTCGAGATTTTATCATTCGCCTGACTTCTGGAGATATTGTTCAGGAACATTAAAAACAGCCCCCTGGAGTTCACGGAGAAAACCATGCTCTGTGAACTCTGGGATTTATATTATGTGGAAAGCACTACTTGATGTTGCGGATTATTTCAATAAGGGTTCTGGTACAGGTTCCACTTGGTCCTTTTGGGATATAGCTTCTTTCGGTAAACTCCCAGGCAGAGCCGGCAATATCAAAGTGCAGCCAGGGGGTATCACCTACGAAATGTTTCAGATAGGCGGCAGCAGTACACGCCCCTGCCGGTCTGCCACCGGTATTCTTGATATCCGCAACATCTGACTTGATCTGTTTTACATACTGTTCAGTAACAGGTAATCGCCATATAGGCTCGCCAGCCCGATCTGCCCCATCAGTTGCCATTTTGACAAGCTTGTCACTATTACTCATAATACCAGTATGATGACCTCCCAGAGCAATAACCACAGCACCAGTTAAGGTCGCGACATCAAAAACATAATCAGGTGAATACTGCTCTATTCCATAGGCAAGTGCATCCGCCAGAATAAGTCTGCCTTCCGCATCCGTATTAACAATTTCCGAGGTCGTTCCATCATAATGACGAATAATATCTCCAGGTTTCAAGGCACCACCACCGGCCATATTATCTGTCGATGGAACAATTGCAACAACCCTGACATCTGGCTTTTCCTCTGCAACAGCCAGCATGACTGAACTTACAGCAGCTCCACCACACATGTCATATTTCATATCCTGCATTCCTGTCCCGGGTTTTAATGAAACACCTCCCGAATCAAAAGTAAGTCCCTTACCAACCAGCAGAACAGTTTTTTCCGCCTTTTTAGGCAAATACTCAAGGATGACCATTTTAGGCGGCTCTTTGCTGCCCTGATTTACCCCAAGAAGTCCCCCCATACCAAGTTTTTTCATATCCTTTTTTTCAAGAACCTTACAATGTAATTCAGTTCTTTTAGCAAGATTCTGACCAAATTCAGCAAAATGGGAAGGAGTCCATCCATTACCGGGTTCATTAGCCATATCCCTGGCACTCTTACCACAGATGGCTGCAATTTGTCCTCTTTTCACTGACTGTTTTACTCTATCAGTGAGATTTTGAGTAATAAAATCAAGATGTTTAATTCCTTCAAAAGGTTTATCTTCCTGATCCATCGACTTGTATTTTGTAAAACGATAATCGCCAAGCAGAATTCCTTCGGTTACCGGCTCGGCAAACTCCCCTGCTCCACATTTCTTGAAAGAAGGTAAGACCACAGCAACGGAAGTTGCTTTGACCTTTGCGGCCTGTTGAGCCACAAAGCCACCAGCCTGCCTTATTGCCTCCCTTATATTTTTATGCTTTTTATCGCTCTCACCCAAACCAACCAACAATATCCTCACAGCCTTACCTGAAAACCCGGTTAGCAAATTACTATAAAAAAGGGCCAGTTCTCCTTCCTTACCACTGAACTCTCCGGTTTTATTTACTTCGGAAAGCAGTTGGTCTATTTCTTTTTCTTTCCTACCAGGTTTTGCTCCTTCAGCAACAAAAAAGACAAGCAAATCACCGCTGAACCTACGCCAATCCCTACTGAAATTCATTTCCGTTACACTCATGTCACAACTCCAAATAATATTTATTAAATTTTTATATTATAACAAAACGCAGATACAATTTTGCAATATCATAAACTCTGCTATATTGTAAGTATCTGTAACCAATAGGCAAGTAAACTAACTATTCAAAAAGAGGATTATTCAGTGCTGGAAACATTTATTACCGCAGTCACTCTCGCGATAACGGTGTCTGCACTCTGCTCGGTCTGTGAAGCTGTTCTATACTCTCTTACTGCAAGTCAGGTGGAAATGCTAAAAAAAGCAGGTTCCCCTTCTGCAACGCACCTGCAACGACTTCGTAATGATATTGATGAACCAATTACAGCAATTCTCACCCTTAATACCATTGCCAATACCATAGGAGCCTCTGTTGCCGGCGCTGCCGCAGCCAAACTTTTTGGTGATCAATACCTCATTCTCTTTTCAGGAGTCTTTACCCTTTCAATCCTCATTTTCTCTGAAATCCTTCCCAAAACCATTGGCGTCACCTTTGCCTATAAACTTTCCCCCTTTATTGCCTATCCACTCAGGGCAATGGTCTTTGTATTAAAACCAATTGTTCTCTTGTGCAGATTCATCACAAGGCTTTTGCCTGAACATAAAAATGAAGATACAATCAGTGGAGAAGAAATCCAGACTATTGCCGCTCTATCGCAAAAGTCCGGTGATATTGAGGAAAATGAAGCCCGGGTAATCAGCAACATCATTGAGCTTAAAAATAAAAGCGTCCGGCAGATTATGACACCCAGAACTGTGACTTTCGCCCTCAACGAAAAAAACACCGTTGGCGAAACGATGAAAATGATCGACAGGCTCTCTGCCCATAGTCGTATTCCCGTTTATAATAAAAGTATCAACAATATTACAGGTATTGTGATGCGTCGTGATATTCTGAAAGCTGCGGCTGAGGATCATGACGATATTACACTTTCGAACCTGACAAAACCAGCCTACTTTGTCCCTGAAACGGCACAACTTAACTCCATTTTAATCGATTTTTTCAATCGTCAGCAACATCTGTTCGTTGTCGTTGATGAATACGGAACCATGACTGGCATTATATCCATGGAAGATGTTATTGAGGAAATTGTCGGTCAGGAGATCATGGATGAAACAGATACAGATAGCACCAGGGACATGCGTGAACTTGCCAGAAAACGAAATCAGGAAAGGCGGCAAATGACATCAACAGGAAAATCTACTTCAGAGAGCTGATCTGAACAACAAAAAACACAATCCTGCCACTCCAGAAAAAATCGACAAAATAACAATATTGCTGTCGATTATAGATATTTTAGATTGTTACAATCCAAGAAACATCTTTGCAACAAAGAAATACATCAACACCCCAAGAAGGTCAATGGAGGTGGTAACAAAGGGTCCCGTCGCAATTGCGGCATCCACATCAAACCGTTTCAAAATTACAGGGATAAGCGTTCCCACCGTCGCCGCCATTACCATACAAAAGAAGATGGAGAGCCCAACAACCAGCCCCAGCATGGCCTGATCCTGATAACCTATAACAGCAACAAGTCCAAGAAAAACCCCATAGATAAGGCCGAGTATTACACCTACACGCATTTCCTTGAATACCAGCTTGTAGGCCTTCGCCATATTAACTCGCCCCGTAGCAATACCACGTACAACGATAGTTGAAGATTGGGTCGCAATATTACCCCCCATACCAATAACCACTGGGATAAAGGCAGCAAGAGCAAGTACCTGGGAGAGTTCATGTTCAAAGGCATTTATGATAAAACTTGCCAGAACACCGCCGATCCAGGAGGCAAAAAGCCACGGAGCCCTTATTATTGCTGATTCTCTGGTCGATTTCAAAAGAATTTCCCTGTCTTTACCAGCACCCGCCATTTGCAGAAAATCTTCTGTCGCCTCTTCACGAATAACATCAATGATATCATCAACAGTCACAATACCAAGCAGATTATAGTTATTATCCACAACAGGTACCGCAAGAATATTATACTGCGAAACTATATGGGCAACTCTTTCCTGATCCGTATCCGTGGTAACACTGATCACATTCGGATTCATGATACTTTTCAACGGTTTTTCAGATGAATACATCAACAGTTCGCGAAGGGACATAACCCCCGCCAACTGACTGCCGCCATGAGTTATATAGAGATAAAAGACCATCTCTTTTTCTTCGCTTCTCTTTTGAATAGAAGAAATAGCCTCACCAACAGTCAGTTCTTCATCAAGACACATATAGTCAGGAGACATTAAACCACCAGCACTTTCGGGGTGGTACTGGAGAAGCTCATCAACTTCTTCACGATCTTTCTTCTCCATATGCTCCCGAATAGAAGCTGCCACCTCCTTTGGTAAAATCTCGAGAATATCCACCGCATCATCAGAAGGCATCTCGGCAATAATATCAGCCAGATACTGATGCTCAAGATTGTTGCAAAGATCCATCATCAAATAATCATCAAGTTCGCTGAAAAACTCGCCAACATAATTTGTGTGAGCAATCAGATCAAAAACAGAAGATCGCTCAGTCTCATCCAGATGACGAAAGACCCAGGCCATATCCGCAGGATGAGTTTTGGAAATCAATTTATAAAGATGATCATTCGCACCACGCCTTCTGAGGCGCCTTATCATATCGAGAATGACCTTGCCCTCATTACCTATTAATTCACGTCTTGCGTTTGAATTTTCCATAAACTCACCACTGCGTTAAATGACATCAGACAATAACTACTTGTTAAAAAACAGATCAAAACTATAGTAACCAAACACACAAAATACCTTTAATCCAGCACGAATTGCAAATTCATTCTTACCACCAGAATATAATTTTATTTTTTATCTTACGGTAAAGACCAATGACAAGAGAAAAATTAACAGAAACGGAGATACAAAAATTGTTCAAGGATGGTTGTAACCTGCATCAACAGGGTGAATACCTCAAAGCAGAGAATATCTACCGACAACTCCTTGATCTCTTTCCCACAGCTTTTCTTTTAAACTATAATCTCGGTCTACTTCTTCAGGAACAGCATAGATTTCAGGATGCCCTTGATTGTTATCTAACTGCTGCCCAGGACAATCCTGATGACCCGGATCTCTTTTTCAACACAGGACTCTGTTACAAACAAACGGGTAAACCTGAAACAGCAATTTTGTCATTTAACAAAAGCCTGGAAATACAACCAGAAAGTATTGATACTCTTTACAATATTGGTAGCTGCTATCGTCAATTAAACCTTTTTGAAGAGACAATTAAATATTACACAATGGCTCTGAAAATTGACGAAGACTATCAACCTGCACTATCAAACATTGCCTACACCTACCACAGACTGGAAAAAAACGATAAAGCTCTTTATTTTTACAAAAAACTCTTACAGCTTAATCCCCATCATAAAGGAGCACGCCATATGGTTGCGACCATAACAGGCTCTCCTTCCGAAACAATAGATAATCAATATGTTGCCGAACTATTTGATAATTATTCAAATGATTTTGAAGAGGATTTGCGCGATAAACTCCAATACAGGGTTCCAGAACTGATAAAGGAAGAACTATTAAAAATAGTTGGCCCGAATCACCAGTTTAATAATGTGCTTGATCTCGGTTGTGGCACAGGGTTGGCAGGAGAGCAGCTTCATACTCATTGTAAAAGATTGCACGGAGTTGATCTGTCCGAAGGAATGATTAGCAAAGCCAAGGAAAAAAACATCTACACTCAATTACAGACAAGGGACATTATAACTTTTTTGCATGAAAGCGGCGAAAAATACGATCTGTTTCTGGCAGCCGATGTCTTTTCCTATATTGGCAAACTAGAAGAGACCTTTGCCGCTATACAGTCAACAAGTAGAGCCAAAGGCTATCTCGCCTTTTCCGTGGAAAGGACAGAAGAAGAAAATAATCTTGAACTGGGCAAGACAGGAAGGTTCAAACATTCCAGGAACTATATTGAAAAACTCTGTAATGAATATGGTTTCGAAATTCTGGCAGAAAAAACGTCAGAACTCAGACTGGAAAAAGGAGAATGGGTAAAAGGAATTCTCTTTATCCTGCTAAGACTCAACTAGAAATAACCGCTTCTCTGCACCACAAAGCAAATAACAAAACCAACAAATAGGGCAATACCTCCAAAAAGACGAAGCTGTGCAGGTTCAGCCTCACTGAGCATTCTCAACCATTCCTTCATTTTTTCCGGGGCGGCCAGATAGGGTAAACCCTCAAGAATCAAGACCATCCCCACGAGTAATAATAGTAGTTTCACATTCGACGTTTTACCAATTTTTACTACAAGATTCAACCAAGTTAACTTTCAATCAAGAGAAAAATGTTAATTGTTATTCTTATTTATCTGTGGTATTTCGTTTCGTTTTCTGTAAATTTAGAGTTCAAAGCATTTTCCGATTTTTCATATTATCACAACAGAGACCAGGAACATGAGTGAGAGCAAAAAAACTGTACAGTCAAAATATAGTGAAGCAGGCGTGGATATTGATAAGGGCAATGCCTTCATAGAGAAAATAAAGGACGTGGTTGCAGATACCCGCCAGAACGGTGTAATTGATAATATTGGCGGATTTTCTGCCCATGTGGCTATTGATCTCCACAAATATCCGCAGCCAGTTATTGTTAATTCCACTGACGGAGTGGGAACCAAACTCGCTGTTGCCCAGATGTGTGGCAGGCATGACACCATCGGTATAGATCTTGTAGCAATGTGTGTCAACGATCTCATTGTTAGTGGTGCTCGTCCATTAAGTTTTCTTGACTATTTTGCTGTTGGAAAACTGAACATAGAAACGGCAACCGAGGTTGTAAAAGGTGTTGCTGAAGGCTGTAAACAGGCAGGTTGTGCCCTTGTCGGTGGTGAAACTGCTGAAATGCCGGGACTCTACCAGGGCACAGATTATGACCTCGCCGGTTTTGTAACAGGTATCGTTAATAGAGATGATATTATAGATGGCTCTGATATTAGAGCAGGGAATAAAATCATCGGCCTTGCCTCCAATGGGCTTCATTCAAATGGTTACAGTCTTGTCCGTAAAATCTGCTTCAGCGACAATGATTATACAGTAGAAAGCTTTATCGAAGAACTTGGTTGTACTCTTGGCGAGGAACTTCTGAAGCCCACCAGAATTTACGTGCAACAGGTGCTCAATACCCTAAAAAGTCACCCAATCCATGGCATGGTACATAATACAGGTGGTGGTTTTATTGATAATATCCCCCGCATTTTAAGCAGAGGATACAAGGCCTTAGTCAATTCCAATAATTGGCCTGTACCACCGATCTTTAACTTTCTTGAAGAAAAAGGAAACATTCCTCATAGTGAAATGTACAGAACATTTAATATGGGAATTGGTCTGCTGGCAATCGTCGATGCTGACAAAGCAGAAGAAATTGCTCACCATTTTGAAGCAGTTGGAGAAAAGGCTTATATTATCGGTGAAATTACCAGAACCGAAGCCGATGAAGATGAACTGGTAACGATCATCTAATCTGACTCTTTTATACACTGCAAAAGAAATGGGCAAACTCGCATAAACAACAAGTTGCCCATTTCTTTTTCTAAAAAATATTTACATCGTATTACGAAGTTCCACCACAGTCACTTTTTCCACCATTTATTTTATCAAGGGCATGGGGAAGAGCGGGCAGGACAACTTCAATATTTTCCCTTGCCGCCTTCAAACTACCCGGCAAATTAATAATCAAGGTGGTACGACTGATACCTGAGACACCTCTTGAAAGCATAGCATGGGGCGTTTTTTTCAAACTCTCATAACGCATTGCCTCAGAAATGCCCGGCGTTTCCCTTTCAATAACTTCAAGTGTTGCTTCAGGGGTAACATCTGTTGGAGCAACACCTGTCCCCCCGGTTGTTACCACCAAATCAATACCTCGCTCGACAAAACCGTTAAGTTCACCAACAATCAATTCCTTCTTGTCAGCAATAATCTTATAATCTGCCTGTTTATAACCTTCAGCCTTTAAGGTATCAAGCAAGTACGGTCCACTTGTGTCTTCCCGCAGACCAACAGAACCTTTATCGGACAAGGTGAGAACAGCGAAACTGAATCTACTCCTGTCAATCAGAGTCTTTGCCATGATTACTCAACCTGGGATTCCGCAACAATTTTTTCTGAAATCTGGGCAGGAACCTCTTCATAATGAGAAAATTCAACAGTGAACGTTCCAAGGCCACCAGTCATGGAAGTCAGATCTGTTGCATAACTCTGAATTTCAGCCTGTGGTACCTGAGCCTTGATAATTTCGTGTTTGCCATCAGCATCCATTCCCATGACCTTACCACGACGTGAATTCAGATCACCCATTACATCACCGACATGTTCCTTACCAACCTTGATAACCATATCCATGTAAGGTTCAAGCAAAACAAGGCCGGCTTCCTGAGCGCCCTTTTTAAACGCCAGAGAACCCGCAATCTTAAATGCCATCTCGGAAGAATCCACATTATGGAATGAACCGTCAACCAACACTACCTTTATATCAATGCATGGATAACCAGCCAGGGCACCTTTCTCCATGGCTTCCTGAATACCCTTATCAACGGCTGGACGATATTGCTGAGGTATAACACCACCAACAATCTTATCTTCAAATTCGTAATGTTTCCCTGGCAGAGGAGAAATCTCAATCCAGCAATCGCCGTACTGACCACGACCACCGGACTGTTTCTTGTGCTTTCCTTGAACCCTTGCAGAACCACGAATGGTTTCCATATAAGGAATCTTTGGAATGGACAGTTCCATATCAACACCAAACTTACGTTTGATACGAGAACCAACAACATCCAGATGTACACGCCCAACACCGGACAACAGCACCTCCTTGGTCTGCTGTTGACGGGTAAGGGCAAGAGTGAGATCTTCATCCAGCATCTTGGTTATTGAGGAGAACAGTTTTTCTTCATCACCTTTTTTGGCACTGACGGCAAAAGAAATTACCGGTTTATACGCCTCAGGACTTTCAACAAGAACCTGCTCAGATTCATCACAAAGAGTATCACCGGTGACGGTGGATTTCAGTTTCGCGACAGCAACCACCATACCCGGTCCAGCACTGTCTACAGGTTTCTGCTCCTTGCCTTCCAGGACATAAAGCTGCCCAAACCGCTCGGACAATTTCTGGGTAGCATTATAAAAGTGATCTCCACTTAACGTTCCTGTAATAACTTTAAAGATAGAAAGTCTTCCTGCATAGGGGTCCGCCATGGTTTTAAAGACAAGACCAGCAAAAGGCTCATCTGGGCCGACTTTAAGTTCCCTGGGTTCGCCATCTGCATCAGTTACCATGACATCTTCGAGCTCAAGCGGAGATGGCAGATAAGCATTTATCGCATCAAGTATTGGCGCGGTACCAAAATTTTTTGTCGCAGCACAGACACATACAGGGGCAATCAATCCCTTTTTCACGGCATTTTTCAGGCCAGATGCAAGTTCCTCATCGCTCAGTTCCATTTCTTCGAGGAACTTTTCAATCAGTTCATCATCGGTTTCCGCAACAACTTCCATCAGATTTTCACGAACAGTCTCAAGATCATCCTGCATATCAGCCGGGATATCAGTTTCCTTGCACTTGCCGCTGTCACCGTCATAAAGATAGGCTTTCTGGGTAACTACATCGACATAGCCTTCAAAATTTTCTTCTTCGCCTATTGGCAGTTGAATAATTACAGGATTAAGCGGAAGCTGTTCCTTTATCTCATCAAAGGTCTTCTGGAAATTAGCCCTTTCACGATCCATCTTGTTAACAGCGATGATAGCAGGCATCTCCTGCTCTGCAACCATCTCGGCAAATTTGATGGTCTGCCCCTTGACACCAAGAACAGCACCAATGGTGAAGAGGGCTCCATCGCTTACTGAAGTCGCGAAAAGTGCCTCGTTGATAAAATTATCATCACCTGGAGTATCTGCAAAATAAACGGTATGCTTATCCCAGGAATAATTATGAAAACCGGTGTTGATTGAGATATTTCTCGCAGTCTCCTCTTCATCGTAATCCATAGAAGAGCTGCCATCATCAACCTTACCAAGCCTGTTGATTCTACCGGTAGTATACAACAAGGCCTCAGCAAGGGATGTTTTTCCACAGTTACCATGACCTACAATTGCGATATTCCTGACCATACTTGTATCTTGCATTCCAATCTCCTCAAAATCGACTGTTATTCATGCGACTACAAACATCTCTCAAAAAATAATTACTTAGTTCACTGCTACGTTTTTATAACTATTATCGCTGTTCCCTGACTCTCCTCCCTATATAATTACAGTACATCTTCCTATAATTGACAAAACTACAATAAATATTATATCCCGTCTAATATATCCATGTAAAAAGAAAGAAAGTCAAGTCGTTTCACACCACATTTCACGTTAGCAAAAAAATAGTATTCTTTATTGATTTACTTAAAATAATTGACAATGTAGTAGTAGCAAAAAAATACATTTCAGAGTAAGCTCCACGAAAATAATTCTATATTCCCATTATCGGTATTTCCATTGCAGTCAACCACCAGCAATAAATCAAAAATTTCCCAATCAGCAGCAGTTGTGGGATTTGCTGTGTTATGCAGTCGAATACTCGGTCTTGTTCGAGAGCAGGTTTTTGCCGGACTCTTTGGTGCGGGCTATGCCTATGATTCTTTTGTTGTTGCCTTTCGTATTCCTAATCTGCTCAGGGATTTATTTGGCGAAGGCGCCCTTTCCGCCGCTTTCGTAACCGTTTTTTCACATTACGACACCCAGAAAAGCAAGGAGGAGACCTGGCAGCTGGCGTCCAATATTCTCACTTTTTTTGCCGTTACATTAAGTATTATAGTCCTTGCTGCTATTTTTCTGGCAGCCCCCATTGTCAATATACTGGCTCCAGACTTTGCCCAGATTGCAGGAAAATCTGAACTAACAGTTCTTCTTACCCGAATAATGCTGCCATTTCTTGTAGTAATATCCCTTGCCGCCGTAGTCATGGGAATACTCAACACTAAAGGTAAATTCTTTATTCCTTCAATCGCTTCGAGCTTTTTTAATCTTGGTTCTATTATCGGTGGCACCAGTCTTGCCTTTTATGTCCCCAAATATGGTTACGAGCCAATCGTGGGTATGGCAATAGGGACGCTTGTTGGAGGCATATTACAGCTCTGCGTTCAATTACCCTCACTTTTTAAACTTGGTTATCGTTATAAACCACGGCTGCAAATTAATGACCCAGGTCTGAAAAGAATCCTCAAATTAATGATCCCTGCCACCATTGGGCTTTCCGCGACCCAGTTAAATATTTTTATTAACACGAATTTTGCTTCAGGCTGTACAGAGGGTTCTGTCTCCTGGCTAAACTATGCCTTCAGACTTGTTCAACTGCCCATCGGACTTTTTGGCGTAGCACTTTCAATTGCCATGCTGCCGCTGCTCGCCAGACAGGCTTCAGAAAAAAATATTGCAGCAATGAAAACCACTATTATCTCTTCCCTCACCACCGTTTTTGCCCTGACAGTTCCAGCCACCTTCGGTCTGATTTTTCTTGCTGAACCAATCATCAAGTTAATTTTTGAGCGTGGTGCTTTTACCTCGGCAGACACCCTGGCAACAGCCCAGACCTTAAGTCTGTATGCCGTTGGCTTATTTGCCTATTCGGCAAACAAGGTACTCGTCCCGGCATTTTATGCCATCGATAAAACAAGATTTCCGGTAATCGCTTCATTTCTCGCGGTTGCTTTGAATATTGTCATCATCAAATTTACCATCGACAGATTTGAGCATCTTTCCATTGCCTTATCGACATCCATCACAATGATGCTTAACTTCGTTTTCCTCTTCACCGTACTGCACATCAAACTGAGGAAACTGGAACTCATAACACTTTTCAAAAATCTTGTAAAAATAGCACTGGCAACAACCCTGCTGATCCTTATATTGATCGTCAGTAAAAACTATCTGGACATTCTCTACTCAGACAAGTTGATATTACAGGGGACTGCCGTTTTCGGCACAATCGGACTTGCCGCAATTCTTTACCTGGTGACCTTGACCATACTCGGTCTTGAAGAATTAACCCTCATCTGGGAAAAAGTGAAAAGAAAGTTTACAGGCTAACACTATACTCAACTAAGCAAACTTTATACTATCTGATACAAGCATTGTCTATTCAGCTGAGGCCTGCTCCCCTCTCAATTTGGTCAGCTCTTCTTTTAAAGCAACAATCTCATTTTCCAGTCTTTTCAACTCATCGTTCCTGACAAGCTCCATCTTTTGAATGAGATTTTCAACAACTTTTTCCACCTGTTGTCTAAGTTCCGCACGCGATTCTTCTGAACGCTGCATAAGCTCTGCAACAAACTTCTCGCCCTCTTTCTCCGAAAGCTGACCTTGAGCAACACACTCTCTGGAAATTTCCTCAACTTTCTCCTTTGTCATTGCAGCCATTCCAATACCTGCAAATACTGTCTTCTTCATCAAATCCAACATATCAGCCTCCTTTACAATAAATTCTCAGAACACGAAATTTGATAGAATTTTTCTGCCTGAGCTACAACTTCCTCTATATTATTGCTCCTTTGAACACGGGATGCAAGGTGATGACCAAAAGGGTCTGATTTGACGATATAATGCGTAAACTGTTTTATCCTGCCAAGCTGCTTTTCAGGAACAAAACTCTCCTGAACCCTGCGCACAAATTTAAAAAATATTTTTCCTGGATCAAGCTCACTTTCAGGAATATCTATTTTATAGATTTTTCTTGCTATATGATTAAAGAGCCACGGTCTTTCAACGGCTCCACGACCAAGCATTAAGCCATCAGCCTCAGATTCCTCAAGGCACCTCTCTGCATCTTCCACTGTAAAGATACCACCGTTTGCAATAATTGGAATACTAAGCCTTCTGGAAACAGGAGCAATAAGTTTCCATTTTGGTTTGCGACAAAACTTTTCACCATCAAACCTAGCATGAACAGAGATATAATCAATCCCCTCACCTTCAAGCATCAAACAGAAATCGAGCAACTTTTCCGGCTGGTTTTCCACACCAAGACGAATTTTCGCACTCAAGGGAAGGTGCGTTGCCTGCCTCGCCGCAGCAACAATCTTCCTTACCCGTTTACAATCCTTTGCAAGAGCAGCTCCTGCACCCTCCCTTCTAAGATTAGGTGCTGGACACCCAAGATTAATATCAATCCCCTCGCCGCCAAGAGTTTCAACCTTTTTTACGGCAGGTTTCACATGATCTACCGATGAGATATAAAGCTGATAAACCAGAGGTTTTTCAACTGGAGTACTATATAACATTGGCGACATTGTCCAATTCTCATAGGGTAACCGTTTAGCAGACAACATTTCAGAAAAAAATAGTCCACAACCGCCAAGTTCTACTATAAGAGAACGAAAGGCTGAATGGCTGAGCCCCACCATTGGAGCAAGACAAAGTGGTGTTAAAAATGGTTTTTTAAACCCTCTGGGCTGCAAGGGAGCAGAAATCATAATTAAGGCATTACAAGCTTTAGCTCTTCTCGGGCAAGATTTTCTGATAGATTAATGTGCAGTGAATAACGTTGCTCTTCTTCATCAACAACACGGACACTTACAACTCTGCCTTGACAGGAAATTGCAACATTTCCCTCAGCAAAAACTTCTGAAACTACCTGCCGACCCAGAAAATTCTGAACTATATTGTCACTTGCAAAACGCACAAGCAGTGCCAGACCGCCTTCAGAGATATTAATAAGTACACCTTTCAATGCCCGGGAAATATTCCTGCTGTAAAGATCAAGTACCCTAATCTGCACCATTGAGTGAGTTGGATAACGTGGGAAACGCCTTCTGTCTTCACCAGACATCTGTATGAGATCGGAAGTTCTATACCCTGCATCGCAAAATTCAGCCATCTTATCTTCCAGTTTGGGATGGCGAGACAGCAGCCTTTTGAAGCCCTCATAAGGCAACACAGCCAGAGTAGCGGGAGAGACAGAAAGGACATTCACAGTCCAGAGAGAAGCCCTGAAGAATTGATCAGTGCCAAAACTTTCTCCTCGCATTATCTTCTTGAGAAAGACATTTCTACCACCTTGCTCCCACTGCATCTGCAAGAAACCACTCAAGACAAAATAGAGACAAAAGTCTGTCTCCCCAGCCTTCACCACATACTCTCCTACCCGATACTCTTCTATTGACATGGCTGAAACTAACAGTTTCAGCTCGGAATCACTAAAAAAACTGTTGAGGGTAGAAGTCAGCAAGTTAAACTGGGTCCACCTACGATCCTGAGACCGCTCTATCAAGTCCTCAAGCTTAACAACCTTTTCCAGTGATTCCGGGGTAAGGGTCATGATCTGTTCAAGGATCATAGTCGCTGCCAGATAGTCTTTCCCCGCAATAAGCTCCTTACCTTCAGCAAACAGTATCTCGGAAATTTTTTCCAGGTCTTCACTACCAGCTTCCAGTTCTGCGTTCTGTCTTATCTGTCGAACAAGATTTAAAGCTCGTCTGTGTTCTACAGGGTCATGAGCAAAACTGACATCATCTTCATCAACTTTCTTTCGTTTCTGATGCCTCAAGGCAGGTTCTGTTACAGAAAGAGCATCTCCCAAGACACCTGCAAGCCTTGACAGCCTTGGTCTCAGTCTGCATTCCTCTTGAAGGGTCCTCAATAGAAATAAAACTCTTTCAGACGGAAACTGCTGTAAAGTAACCACAAGGGCAATCAAAACTTCCTCGCGCCGAAGTAACACATGTAGAGAAGATTCAAGAAAGTTTCCAAGACGTTCAGTGACTTCAACAGCATCCTCCTCATTGAGCCGGGATATTATTTTAACCTGGAGTCCCGGTTCGACATGAACCAACATTTCAAATAGGCGATCTACAAGCCTTGCCCCCCCCATTCTCAAGACAAGCTGAAACAGCTGCTGCTGAACGCGAACATCCTTGTAAGAGGCGTAATGTTTTATTTCACTGTAGAGACTGGAATCCTCCATCTCGCCAAAAATATGAAAGATATTACGAATCACAGAAGAAGGTGGATTTTTTTTAAGACAATCATTTAAAAGAGGCACAACCGTTCCACCATAGCAAGCTAACAAATCAGAAAGAATTATTCGTTCTTCATTGTTTTCACTGGATATCATTTTCCGTAACAAAAAAGCCGCTGATTTTATTCCAAGATAAACAAAAATTGATGCAATAGAACGTCTCTCATCTTCGTTTTCTTTATATTCAAGGACAAGACATTCTAAAATTTCCTTATCAACCAAATCTATTACGGCAATTTTTATCTCATTTCTTATATTGGAATTCTTAAAAAGAATACCCCTCTGAATTCTTGAAAAAACAGAGAGAAGATTTTCGACAGTCTCATATTCCTTTTCATCCAGAAGCCGTTCAAGAAATACACCAACTATCTTATTCAGCTTGCCAAGTCCCGGGAAATAGTCATCTTCTGATTCGTACCAGGCTGTCAACCGTTCTATGATTGCTATAAGATCATTTTTTTCAAGAACAGTTTTATTCGATTCCCAATAAAGACAAAGCAGGGTAAGAGAACGATGTCTAATCTCTTTTTCTTCACTGGCAAGACAGAGAAGCAGTGTATTCGTGACTCTTTGCAGGGAAACTCTCTGTGTCCTGATAATATCAACAATGGCATCAACAAAGTTATTATTGAACAAAAGCCGGACTTCGCCACTCACAAAACGATCAACTTCCCGTGATTTAAGAGTCTTTTCTCTTTTCGACTCATTTTCCTCAAGAAGCTGTTTGGCACGTTCAAGTAACTGATTTTGTTTGCTGCGAACAGATGACATACAAATCTTTTCTTTATCTGACATTTAATTGAAAAATTCTGGCATATTATATTACCACAAAGACAAAAAGTAGTACATAGCTCACATTATACATAAAAAGCCCCTGAACCCAAGAGGTTCTTGACACAAGTCAAACAAAACAGTAGAAAAATGAGGCTGATTTTTTTTATGATCTTGCTGTTATAGGGAGTAGCAAATGCCATTTGAGAATCACCAGTTTTTTAAAAAGATTATTCTATTGACAATTTTTCTTCTCAATCTTTCAATCACTGTTGTACATGCTGAGACCCGATACGTATCTGATTTTCTTATAATAAATCTGAAAACCCAAATAAACTCGCCCTACTCTACAGTAGCACGCATCAGTACCGGTGATGCCTTAGAGATACTGGATGAGCAAGAGAAATATTACAAGGTTAAAACGGCAACAGGAAAAATTGGCTGGGTACAAACAAAATACACCACGGATAAATTGCCCAAAAAAGTTATCATCCAGCAGCTTGAAAAAAAAATTGCCGAACTAAAGAGAGAACGTAAAAACGGAGTCGTAAAATTCATTCAGGATAATAAAAATCTATCTACACAACTACAACTTGCTGAAAAGACAATAAGAGACCAGGAGAGTAAGATACAGAAACTTACCGAGGTAAACAAAATATTACACAATATCGATCCAAAGAAATACCAGGCCATGACTATACTTGCCAAGGATCTCAAAAAACAGACGAGTCAACTCCAGCAACAGATTCAAATACTGAAAAAGGATAACGATCGTTTACGAGATAACAGCAGAATTTTCTGGTTTGCCACAGGAGCGGTAATCTTTCTTACAGGAATTCTCTTTGGCAAAATGCCAGCAAAACGACAAAGAAAAACCCTGAATTTTTAAAAGGAACAATACATAATTTACTCACGACTTTAAAACCATACAACTACAAAAAAGTCCTTAAAACAATAACCTCAACAAAAATTTCCTATAATTATGAACAACCGTAGAATTGTCATTACCGGTGTTGGTCTTGTTGCGCCAAATGCCGAAAATCTGCCAGAATTTCGGCAAAAAATACTTTCTGGCATATCTGGTATTACAGAAATTGACCTGCGCTATTTTGGGAAGGCACCAGCTGGTATCTGTACCTTTCCAGAAACAAAGTATCGCAAGAAAAAAGAGAACAAAAAAGGAACCAGAGCTGGCTGCCTGGCTGTTTACTGTGCACATGAAGCCCTGGCTGATGCAAATCTTGCCGTTGATCATTATGACAAGGCAAGAACTGGTGTTTACATTGGCCTGACAGAACACGGCACGATTGAAACAGAAAATGAAGTCTACAATATTAAACAGTACGATTATGATGTAAAATACTGGACTCACCACCACAACCCAAGAACTGTACTCAACAATCCTGCGGGGGAAATTACCCTCAGCCTGGGTATTACCGGGCCGCATTACGTGATTGGTGCCGCCTGCGCGGCCGGCAACGCATCCCTTATTCAGGCTGTACAGATGATGCGACTTGAAGAAGTCGATATGGCCATTGCCGGAGGCATTTCTGAATCTCCCGGATCATTTGGTATTTTTGCATCTTTTGCCTCCCAGGGAGCACTTGCTCAGGCTGATGATCCCAAAACAGCTTCAAAACCTTTTGACTCGTCCAGAAATGGAATTGTGGTATCAGAAGGTGCTTGTGTTTATATTCTTGAATACCTTGATAAGGCTCTTGAGCGTGGTGCCAAGATTTACGGCGAAATTATTGGTTATGCAATGAATTCGGATGCCGTTGATTTTGTTCACCCTCATGGTCCGCGGCAGGCCGAATGTATGAAACTTGCCCTGGAAAGGGCAGGGATAAAGCCAGATGAAGTGGATATTGTCAACACCCATGCCACGGGAACTCCTTCCGGTGATATTCAGGAGTGCCTGGCAATCAGAAACGTTTTTGCCAATTGCCCGAACACCTACATTAACAATACCAAATCAATCATCGGTCACACAATGGGTGCCGCAGGGGTTCTTGAACTGGCCGGCAACCTGCCTTCTTTTGAAGATAACATGGTGCATCCAACCATAAATGTTACCAATCTTGACCCTGAATGTGAGCTAAACAATCTGGTTCTTGATAAACCAGTTGCTCTTGATTCAGTTAAAATAATTCTCAGTAATTCCTTTGGTATGCTTGGTATCAACTCCACAATCATCGTTAAAAAGTATCCAGCCTAGATTCAGATAACACAAAAAAAATATTAAAAAGCTGTTATTTTTGTGTTATAGACTCTGCGACGCTCATTAACATTATACATATGTTCAGTACCATTTGGGGGATTTTCATGACCAACGAAGAAATCAAAGATTTAATTCTTGAAATAATTGAAGAAATTGACGACGAAGCCGAGTTTGACGAGCTTGACCCTGACGAGCCTCTGCGTGACCAGCTTGATCTGGACTCAATGGATTTTCTTGATATCGTTATGGAGCTCCGCAAGCGCCATAAATTACAAATACCTGAAGAAGATTACCCACAGCTTGCGACACTTAACAGCTGTGTAACATATCTTTCTCCACTGCTTAAAGACGCATAAAACAGATATCGAAGTGAAAAAAAAACTTATCATTATCGGCGGCGGACTATCCGGTCTTGCCGCCGGTATTCGTTGTAGCAGATACAGCTCTGATATTCTTCTCATCGAAAAACATAGTCGGCTTGGCGGATTAAATTCTTACTACTACAGGAACAAACAGTTATTCGAAACAGGCTTGCATGCCATCACCAACTTTGCCGATTCCAGGGACAGGCGTGCACCCCTGAATCGCCTCCTCCGACAGCTGAAAATCAAACGTGAGCAATTAGATATTTGCCCGCAACTTGTCAGTGAAATTCGCTTTCATAACGAAACATCCCTTCTCTTTTCTAATAATTTCAACCAACTCAAGGATGAAATCAACAAGGTTTTTCCTGGAAAAACAGACAACTTCGAACTCCTGCTCAAGAAATTTGAGACAATAGACCCCTTTGCCCCCACACCCTTTATCTCTGCCAGAAAAATCCTCGACGAAACGCTCAAAGAACCATTACTGACAGCCATGCTTCTCTGTCCCCTTATGTATTATGGTTCCAGTGTGGAAAATGACATGGATCTTGGACAATTCATCATTATGTTTAACGCTATATTCAGGGAGGGCATGTTTCGACCCAGGGGGACTATCAAGGAATTTATTGAACTTCTCACTAAACTTTATACAGCTCAGGGTGGCTCCTTAAAAAAAGGAACCGGTGTAAAGGAACTGGTTCAAAAAAAAGGAAAAATTATCGGGGTCAAGCTGGAGAATGAAGAGTTTATCGAGTGTGATCATGTTCTCTCAACCATTGGCTACCACGAAACTCTTGC
>PDWI01001031.1_pt1 | contig 45275 bp, 36 predicted proteins | sample 1430891 | NCBI WGS metagenome assembly PDWI01 (sample SAMN01162508, study PRJNA174530) | Oral metagenome, whole genome shotgun sequencing project. | biome: Marine environment; feature: Marine mammal; material: Swab sample of the gingival sulcus; isolation source: swab sample of gingival sulcus...
AAGAAATTCCGGAGATCCCGATAAGCGGCCTTTGTATTTTGCATCGGTGAGCGAATCGGCAAAACTTAAAATTTCATTGCTTGATATGGAATGAAAAGTTTTTAGAATGTCTTCTTCGTTTTTTACCTGTGATATAGCAACTTGCAAAAAGAAAGTCAGGCAAAAAAATGAGACGAATAACTTTAACTTCATGGTTATTTTTGTTTTGGGCTAAAATACAAAAACTGCTTTCCGTATTTCAGGAAAGCAGTTAAAATAAATAATAGCGGATTGATTGCTTAGCCTGATTTTTTCATAAAAAGAGTTTAATCACCCAAAAGACTGAGGAAATAATAGATTTCCAATCATCAATACTTCATGTGAAAAATTCTTATGAAGAATTCAGGTTAAAAATAAAACTCCAAAATAAACTTTCTTTCATTTTAAAACAAATGGTATAACCATTTATTTTTCAACATATTTCATGTTAATAATGCTGAAATAGTAGTGGTCTATGCTTTTTTTGAATAAAAAAGCATATTTTAAATGAAAAAAGGCAATAGTAATTCACAGGTTTTCACCCTGTTTTTTTTAGGTAAAAAAGGAAGAAGTAAGTTTTTTAAAGGTGAGCGTTTCTTTTCTTCATGGGTTTTATAACCACTTCACTCTCGCACGCCGGGCATATATAAATTTCGCAGCCGGTGCAGGCAAAACAGTTACTGCATGATCGTGGTACATCGAGATTTGAAAAGCGAAAACCACACTTTTGGCATAAATAAAATTTTTCTTTTTTACCGTTGATCATATCAACCATGTTTTAAGAACTTTCATAATTACGAAGATGATAATTAACGTAAAAATGATGGCTGCTCCGGAAGGGATATCAAGAAAATAGGAGATTATAAGCCCTGAAATTGTTCCAATAAATGCAAAAAACGAAGAGAGCCACAATAGTTTTCTGAAATTAAATGTGCACAGATTAGCTGTTGCCTGTGGTATTGTCAGCAAAGAAAGTATTAAGATGATACCTACCACGCGTATATTCAGCACAACAGTTAATGCCACAAGGGTGATGGTAAGGTAGTTAAAAAAGGCTACGGGTAATCCGGCTGCCCGGGCAAATTCTTCATCGAAAGCAATATAAAGTATCTGCCGTAGGAAAAACGTGAAAAACAGGATAATAACAATATTAAGTGCAAACATCCACCATAGCTCTGCAATGGATACAGTAAGGATATTTCCGAAAAGGTAACTCATGAGGTTGGGGGTGTAACCAGGTGTAATATAGACGAATATGATACCCAATGCCATTCCCAGCGACCACCAGATAGCGATGGAAGAGTCTTCGCGAATTTTGGCTACTTTGGTAAAAAACTGAATGCCAAGCGCGGAAGTTATGGCAAAAAGTACGGCTCCCAGCAGTGGGTTGAAACCCAACAGAAAAGCAAGCCCTATTCCGCCAAAGGCAGCGTGGGTAATACCCCCGCTAATAAAAACTATGCGCCGCGACACAACATAAGTACCAATTAGCCCACAGGAGATACTGGCAAAAATTGCTGCCAGCAACGCCTTCAGAAAGAATTCGTATTGAAAAAGCTCGATTATGGCACTCATTATTGGTGGTGTTTTAAAATAGTGTGTGGTATCTCGCCGTGCGAGATTATTTGTATCGGGCAGTTGTAGTCATTCAGTTGTTCCTGGGTTATTTTATTGCTCTGGTGGTAGTGCAGCTCGCGGTTAACGCAAGCAATGGACTTTACATAACTTGTTATGGTACCCACATCATGCGATACAAGTATAATTGCCATTGAACGGTTGAGTAAATTCAGTTTCTCGTACAGTTCGCCTTCAAAGCGGTTATCCACAAAAGTGTCAGGTTCATCAAGTATTAAAAGCCGTGGATTAGAAACCAGGGCACGGCACAGAAATACACGCTGTATCTGTCCACCCGAAAGCTGGCCTATAGCTTTATTACGAATATGATATATACCCATTTCATCGAGCAAACTGTCTACTTTTTCTTTAATGGAAATGGTTGTTTTGTTGCTTTTCAGCATTATCTCACCCGATTTAACCACATCAAAAACCGTTATGGGGAATTTTTTATCGATATTTTTTACCTGCGGAAGATAGCCGGTCAGCTTTTTATTTCCATCAAAGTCGTTTCGGAAAGTAATGGTTCCGGAATAGGGCTTTAATAATCCCAGAATTGCTTTAATGAGGGTAGTTTTTCCACCTCCGTTTGGCCCGATAACACCAAGAAAATCATAATCGTATATATTGAGGTTTACTTCTTTGAGCACAGGAGTTTTATCGTACCCAACCGAAAGGTTTTTTATTTTAAGTAACGGTTCCATTAAAAATTCTCCACGATATTTCTGGTCATATCTCTCAGGTTTTCAAACCAATTGGGATCTAAGGGGCTAACCTGAATAATTTTTCCGTCTATTTCTTCGGCAAATACACGGGCGTTTTCCCTGTCAAATTCACTTTGTATATATATAACTTTAATATTCTCCTTTTTTGCCATTTCCACAACTTTGGCCATATGTTGCAGTGCCGGTTCTTTACCTCCGCTCTCCAGTGCCCATTGGTCGAGGCCATAGTCGCGGGCATAGTACGAAAGGCTGGGGTGGAAAACAATAATTTTTCTGCCTTGATAATCATTCAATTTCTTAGAAATTTCATTGTCAAGTGCATTAACTTTACTCAAGAAACGTTCGTAGTTTGTCTTATATTTTTCCGCTCCTTTTGGATTTATAGCGGCAAGTTCCTGGTATATTTTTCCGGCAATTTGTTTCACAAGCTTTGGTGATAGCCAGATATGCGGGTCGATACCCGCACCATGGATAAAATCATTATTGTGATGTTCGCCTTTTTTTATCAGGTCAAGGCCTTCGGAGAGGTCTACAACTTTCATTTTGGGGTTGGCCTGTTCTATTTTTTCTCTCCACGAATATTCAAAACCGATGTGCCCCATACGAAACCATACCTGCGATCGGGCAATGTCTTTTAGTTGTGAAGGAAGCAGGTTGCCGGCTTCAGGGCTGGTGCCGGGAGGTATTAATATATTTATTTTGAAATCGTTGCCTGCTATTTCCTCAATAAAAGTTTTTTCGGGCAAAATGCTAACTGTTACTGCCATTGTGTTTTCATTTGTGGCATTTTTTTTCGGGTTACACGAAGCTAAAAAGAGAACGATAGCAAAGAGTGGTATAACTTTATTCATATTAAATAATTCTATTGTTGATGTTTAAACAATAAGGTGCAAAATTAGTTTTTCCTTTTTGAATTGCGACAAATTACTTTGTTTTGCACTCCGGTTTTAAAGTTTGACCATTTTTTGGTGGCACAGGATCATAACCATGTGTACCCCAGGGATGGCAGCGCGAAATTCGCTTTGCAGCCAGGACGAATCCTTTAAACGGACCGTGAATTTTTATGGCTTTTAGGGCATATTCCGAGCAAGTGGGTATATGGCGACAAGAGGCTGGTGTTAAAGGAGATATGGCATATTTGTAAAAATATACGGGAACGAGAAGAAACCATCCCAGGAATTTCATAATTGCTTTTATAATACATGCCATAACTACGCAAATTTATATTATTTTTCAAATTGGGTTGTTTAATCATTAAGTTTATTATAACAGGAAAAGTTTTTAGTTTTTTTTTAGCTTTGTTGATACGGAAAAATCAACAGTGTAAATATGATAAACAAAATAAATAAACTATTATGAAGAAAGTGGCAATTGGTATTGATATTGGAGGAACGAATACAGCAATAGGTATAGTTGACAAATCGGGAAATGTAATGGTGAAAGACAATATTACTACCCCTTCGCACGGTGATATTGACAGGTATATTTCCGATCTTTCCAAAGCTATCAATGAGTTGATAAAATCGGCAAAGCTTGTAAGCGACGACTTGGATATTTTAGGGATAGGTATTGGTGCCCCAAATGGTAATTATTACAGTGGAACGATTGAATATGCACCTAATTTGTCTTTCCGGGGTGTTGTTCACATGGTTAAGTTGCTGCGCAACCAGTTTCCGAAAATGGGCGCAATTGCTTTAACCAATGATGCTAATGCTGCTGCAATAGGTGAAATGATTTACGGAGGTGCCAAAAACATGAAAAATTTTGTGATGTTTACGCTTGGCACAGGAGTGGGCAGTGGATTGGTTGTTAATGGCGACCTGGTATACGGGAGCGATGGTTTTGCCGGTGAATGCGGCCATACTACTTTAGTTCCTGGTGGCCGCCCCTGTGGTTGCGGGACGCTGGGGCATCTGGAGGCTTACTGCTCGGCACCTGGTATGAAACGCACTGCTTTTGAACTAATAGCAAAATACAATGCTAACGACAGCTTGTTGGCTGATAAATCTTTTAAAGAGTTAGACTCTAAAGCTATATTTGAAGCGGCAGAAAAAGGTGATAAAGTGGCTCTTGAAGTATTTGAAAAAACCGGAGCCTGGCTTGGCATGGGGCTGGCAGATACCGTTCATCACTTAAGCCCCGAAGCAATATTCCTTTTTGGTGGACCAACTGCAGCAGGCGATTTAATATTTAAACCTACCAAAAAGAGTATGGAAGAACACTTGTTGCCGATATTTAAAAACAAAATAGACATTCTTCCATCGCAATTAAAGCCGGGTGATGCTGCAATTGTGGGAGCCAGCGCGCTGGTTTGGAAAGAGTTGGAAAAAGAAGAATAATTTCCCTTTTCAACATAGTAAGAAGTACGGCAAAAATAACGAGATGGTTAAGTTAATCTTATTGTTTTTGCCGGTTACTTTTTAAAAATACAGTAGTTTAACTGATAGGGAAAGTTATACCCATTATTTTTCTTTTTCGTTAACAGATTTCAGTTTGTAAATATCCAGCCAATCAACACCAAGTTCGCCACCATTGGTGAACAATGCCAGGTCGTTGGCTCCTTCTTCAGGTGTAAAGCAGTTTGAAACCACAGTCTGGCCATCGTTAATAAATATTTCAATAGATGTGCGGTCAACCAGTAGTTCAAGTTTAATTTTATTGTCAACAGGCACAATTGGAACGATAGAACCCAAAACTGAAAGCGTTCTATTTTTTACGTTATACATGATTTCTGTCCCGGAGTTTTTACGGTTATTCCTGATCATGAACCCAAAATAGTTAGCTGTTTTCAGGTCGAAAAGGCCGATAATATGAAGGCAATCTCCTTTCACGCTTCTCAGTAAATTCTCTTTAATACCCGGAATCAGATTTTTCTCTTTCCAGTCGTAATGTTTATCGTGCAACAACTCAATTTCTTTTACAGGATTTCGTACAAGTTTATAGCCGAAGCTGAATTTTGTAAGGGTTAACTCGCAGGGGAAAGACATTTGTCCATTAAATGGCATATTGGGATATTTTCCCCCACGCATCCAGGCAATTTGCAATGTGCGGCCATCTTCTTTGGGCACATTACTCCAAGTTTGTGTGGCATAATAATTGGCGCCAAAATCGCTTTTTATTTTTCCCGATTCCGCCGTAAATGTTGCTCCATCAAAGGCACCTATAATGTAACTTCCATCACCATCAAAAAGCAGCCATTTTTTTTCTTCGGGACGATTAGTGACCTGTAATTCAATTAGGTCGGGGCACTCAAAAAAACCGGAAACGTGGCTTTTCCACGTCCAATTTACCAGGTCGTCGGAATTGTAAATTGACACTCCTCTCGATTTTTTATCGTCGGTTGGCTGGCGATAAAGAACCATTACCCACTTACCAGATGCTTCATGCCAGAAAACCTTTGGGTCGCGGGCATCGTCGTCGTTAAATGGTATAACCGGATTGCCCTCAAATTTTGTCCATGTGCGTCCTTTATCGGTGCTGTATGCAATTCTTTGCCCACAATTTTGACTTGTGTAAAATGCTACCAGTGTTTTATTTTCACCTTTTTCTTTCCCCAGGGTATTATTTTCATCTACAATTGCCGACCCGGAAAAAGCGGTACATTTTTCTTTATCTGTTGAGTTTTCATCGGGATAAATGGCTATTGGCAAATGTTTCCAATGGATTAAGTCGGTACTTATGGCATGACCCCAGTGCATGTATCCCCATTCGTTGCCAAAAGGGTTATATTGGTAAAAAAGGTGGTATTCGCCATCGTAGTATACCAATCCGTTGGGGTCGTTTTGCCAATTCTTTTCAGGTGTGAAATGAAATTGTGGCCGGTAGATCTCATCGAATTTTCTTTTTTTATTTTTTGCTGAACTCAACGTAATGCTAAGGGTTACAGCTAATAATGATGTTAATAAATATTTCATAAAACTTTTATTGGTATGATAATAAATTTTTTTTCTGGAAATAAAAAACGCTTGTAATAATAAACAAATATTTATACTTTTAGCCTTACAAACCCATAAATAATACTGTCATGAGACAGGCGCTTTTCGGAACCCGAAATGTTGTTACTCTATCGACTGTCGGGTCAGAATTAATTTTTTTTCTGTTCAATTGAAGCAAGAGGGCTCAATTGTTGTGTAAAGTAGCTGAAGTAGATCAATTGCTAAAATGACTATAGAGGCATAAGAAATTTTACGTTCATTAAACAGGCAATTTATCTATTTCAAATCAGGCTAAATAAATTTATAGTAAGCTGATAATAATTTATTTAAGGCTTGTTTGGGCGGTATTTTTATGGTGGCGTTTTAACTAAACATTAGACAAAATGAAAACGGCACCGATTTTATTTTTGATGGTCTTTTTTTTAAGCACCAGCCAGGTAGTATGTCAAAACTACTTTTCAGACAATACAGTTGAAGGGGATAGACCAATAAAGATCGGTCTTGACGAAATAAATAAATGTTATGTGCCACCTCAAAACATTCCGCATTTAAAATCGGGGTTAGTCAAAAAAAGCAATTTTAAAATTACCTGTATTAATGTGCCTGATGAAGCAACAAAGGCAATAGAATATGCCATTTCTATATGGGAACAGAACATCTCATCGCCCGTTGCGATAAATGTTACTATTAAATGGGAAGAAGAATGCGGTAATTTACTGGCCTACGCAGGAGCAACTAATTTTATAAAAAATTTTCCTGCAGCTCCATTTGACGATGTATATTACCCTATTGCTCTGGCGGAAAAACTAATGGGAGAAGATATTAACCAGGACAAGGAAGCTGATATTGTTTGCTTTGTTAACAGCCAGGTTAACTGGTATTTTGGAACCGATGGCAATACACCGGTAACCAAGTACGACCTTGTTTCGGCAATATTACATGAAATAGCTCATGGACTGGGGTTTTCTGGTTTTTTTGACACAGATGGCAGTCAGGGGAAAATAAATAACCCAACCCAAACACCCAGTATTTACGATATATATTTGTTTAATAAAAGCAACCAACAATTGGTGGACTCCAACGTATTTGAAATTCCTTCGTGTGAACTCCATAATCAGTTTACATCCAATAGTCTGAAATTCAAGTATTCCAGCGAAGACCATTCTGACGTTTTTTCTCCCACATCATGGAGCCCGGGAATAAGCTTGTACCATTTGAAAAAATTTAACGATAGTGGCGAGAGAGAATTAATGTCGCCTTATGCTTATAAAGGTGAAGCTATTCATAATCTTGGAGAAAACACATTGAATGTAATATCAGAAATAGGCTGGGAAACTGCTTATTTTAAAATGGAAGAACTCTACGATATTGAAGAAACTGCTGACTCTATTCCTATAATCTGTGAAGTATTTACTCCACTCAATATCGACAACAACGCTGTAAAATTTCACTTTTCATTCGACAATTTTAAAACTCGCGATTCGCTACAACTAACTTTAAATAACTATACCAAAAAATTTGAAGGTTGGTTGCCGGTTAATAAGCACATTGGCAGGGTTCAATATTTTTATTCAGCAAAAGCTGCCGACAACAGTAACTGTTTTTTTCCGAAAGATGCACCCTCAAGCATGTTGTCTTTTAAAATTGGGACTGATTATTATCTGCCTGAACTTAAATTTAATCCAATCCGGTTGATTTCTGCCTTTAATCCAACCTTAAATTTTTCTGTAAAAGCAAAAGATAACCTGGGAATTAATACAGTGAAAGTTGAATATACCATCAATGGTATTGAACAGGAGCCATTCTCACTTGAATCTGAAAGAGGCGATATTTATACCGGCGACCTCAAATTTCCCATAAAACTTAATGTTAACGACATTGTGGAATACAGGGTAGTTGCAGAAGATGTTTCTGCAAGAAAAAACAAAAGATATATGCCATCGAATGGTTTTTATGATGTTGAAATTGTTGCATTTTATAATCCTGTGAGAGGTTATTCTTCTGATTTCGAAGATAATGCACAGGATTTTGTTTTTGATGGTTTTCAGATATCTACTCCTTATGATTTTTCCAATAATACGTTGCATACATTTTCTCCATACAACGAATCAGGTGTTGAAGGTTTAAAGAAGAATACTATTGCCGCCTTGAAGTATCCGGTTATTGTCGAAGAAAATGGCCGACTGTCATTTGAAGAAATAGTATTGGTTGAGCCCGGAGAATTAGGCTCGAATTATACAGAAGATAATTTTTATGATTTCGTAATTGTAGAAGCCAGTAAAGATTTTGGTGTACATTGGACACCACTTTCCGACGGATATGATGCAGGCAAAAACGTAACATGGAAAAATGAATTTATAACATCAATAAAAAACAATTGTTCCTATGCGTCGGGTCAGGCTAATATGTTTTCTCCACATTCTTTTTCAATAACAGAAAATGGTGCTTTCTCAGCTGGTGATACAATTATAATCCGGTTCAGGCTGGCTGCCGATAATTCGTTAAATGGATGGGGATGGGCAATTGATAACCTGAAGATACAAAATGAAACCACTACTCCTGCAAAGGAAATTTTGGCAGGTACCCAAATTAATATATATCCAAATCCTTTTGTTGACAAGCTGGTATTCGATATAAATAATGTTGCCAATACGCAATCATCGGTTCAAATTACGATATCAGACCTTGCCGGAGAAACTATTTATGCAAAAACAGTTAATGATATTCGCTATAACCATAAAATACAAGTTGATATGTCAACTTTGAGCTCCGGAATATATTTGGCAAGTATATCGGGAGAAAAATTAAGCAGGATAACCAGAAAGATTATAAAAAACTAAAAATGTATAAGTTTTAATAGCATTGATTTGCTTATTTTTCTTACCTGTGCTTCTTTCCAAAATACTTTTCAGTAAAAAGAAAAACACGTGTTGTGCGTGATATAAACTGCTAAAAAACAATGTATTATTGTTGGTTTCGGAGCTATGCCGGCATCTTTTTTTGTTATTTATCTAAAATACCTGTAACCTTGCAATATTAATTCCGACAAAGAAAATCTGAAAATTGTCGCAGAGTATATTGTATCATAAATTTGTATTTATCAGCAAATAAGGAAATGAAAAGATTAATACTAACAGTTGTTGTTTTTTTTGCTATAGTTGCCCAACCGATGGCGCAAAGAAAAGCAAATCGTTTAATTAAGCCAGTACCTGTTGTATGCCATGCATCAGAAGAAACGGAGAAAATTTATATTCCACCGCCTGAAAGATTTTTACTGAAATCTGGAAATACTAAAAAGTCTAATATTAATGTTACTTACAGCCTGTTTCCCGATGATGCTAAAGCAGCTTTTGAATATGCTGTAAGTATCTGGGAGGCTATTATCGAATCAGAGATAACAATAGAAGTTCAGGCAAACTGGAGATCTCAGGATGAAAATATTCTGGGCAGTGCATCGCCTGCTGAATACATAAATGATTTTAAAAATATTCCGCATAAAGGAAAGTATTACGCTTTACCGGTAGCTGAAAAGTTAGCACGTGCTGATATTAACCCTTATGGTTATCCTGATATTGTTTGTACATTTAATAAAGATATTAACTGGTATTTTGGTACCGATGGCCAAACCCCTTTGGAATTATATGATTTTGTAACTGTTGTACTGCATGAGATTGCTCATGGATTGGGATTTACAGGTTTTTTTAACGCCACTGAAGAAATTGGAACTTATTATTACTACGAAATCGGCGATGTTGCAGCTTTCGATTTGCTGGTTGTTAATAATTTAATCCAGTATTTGGTTGATACTACTCAGTTTGCAGCTCCTTCAAATGATTTATTCCAAGCATTAACATCGGGCCGGTTATATGCCCAAAGTTTATCGGCGATGTATTCAAATAATAATATTCCGCCGCGCTTGTATTCCCCCTCATCTTGGGATAACGGCTCAAGCATTTATCACCTGAACGACGGCACTTATCCGCCGTCAACCGGGAATTCCTTAATGACCCATTCCATAGCAAAGGCCGAGGCAGTGCATGATCCGGGGCCCCTGGCAACTGGTATTCTCGATGATATAGGATGGAATTATCTTTTCATAAACCTGAATGAACCCAAAGATAGCGAGGAGTTAAAACCCATTGTTTTTAACCTTAATATTGATAATGGCAATGAGCTCGATAGCAATTCAGTATTTCTGATTTATAATACAGGCGATGCTGGCCAGGCAATGGATTCAATATTAATGAATTATATAGACTCTTCAGGTGTTTTTACTGCAACAATTCATCCGGAAAGTACCCCTGTTACTTATAACTATTATATTTCTGCCAAAGATAACCGCAACAGGATTTTTCATATGCCTACAGAAGCACCCGAAGAATTACTCAGTGTTAAAATTGGCCCCGATTTGGAAATACCGGAGATTGTACATCAACCTATTTCTTATTTCTTAGATACTGAAAGCCATATACCATTAAAGGTTTATGTCGGCGATAATCTGGGTTTAGATACCGTTTTTGTTGAATATGCTATCAATGGTGTTACACAGCCTCCGTTTGGCCTTTCTGCCAATTCGGCAATGCTCTATCAGGGTGTTTTTCCGGTTGATACCGATACGCTTAAAGATGGCGATAAGATTGAATATCGAATTGTGGCAGTTGACGCTTCGATGGCAAAAAACACAATATCTTTACCAGTTGACATGCCATTTTCTTTTACCATCGAACGCATATTTGAACCGGTAACAGAGTATTTAAACGATTTTAATACTTCTTCCAGCGATTTTATTCAATATGATTTTTCTATTTATAAAGATTCCAATTTTGACAATAGTTCCCTTAACAGCCCGCATCCTTATCCCAGTCCCGGGAAAAACAATATGGAGTTTAATTTTACAACCATGTTGAAATATCCTGTGGTTTTAAACGAAAATGCAGAGATGAGTTTCGATGAAGTGGTATTGGTTGAACCAGGTGAAACGCTTGCTAATTTTGGTGACGAAGATTTCTGGGATTATGTGATAGTTGAGGGTAGTGTTGATACAGGCAAAACCTGGCTGCCATTTCTCGATGGATATGATTCGGGAGCCCATGCCGTATGGAAAGAAAAATACAACGATAACATCGAAGGGCAGGACTCAAAAACGATCGGAAGTTCAGACTGGTATGTCAAACGGGAAATAAATATGCTTCAATCGGGCAATTTTTATGCCGGTGATACCGTATTAATACGTTTTCGGTTATATTCCGACCCCTTTGCCCATGGTTGGGGATGGAACATTGATAACCTGCGCATACAAACACCGGTGAAAGCTCCGGTCACCGAACTTTCGCCCGGAAATATATCTGTCTTCCCGAACCCGGCATTTAACGATGTTTTTGTTGCTATACAGCCAGATAAACAAGTGGATAATATTGAAATAACAGTGTTTGATATTTATGGACAAAAAATATTTGCAAAACATTATAAAAGTGTATATGCAGGTTTTTCTGAAAACATTAATTTTTCAAGGTATCCGGCGGGTATTTATTTGATTAATATTTATGAAAACGGAGTTCCGGTGCATTCAAAAAAGTTGATAAAGAACCGTGCTCCGCGCTAACAAATAATTCAATTTGGAATAATTTGCAATGTTTTTAAAATATATCTCTATATTTGTGTCCTTATTTATTTAAAAATGAAACTTTTCATCAATAGCTATTTCTACTTTTATTTTTATTTCGCGCCGGTTTTCGGGATCGGAAAGTAGAATATTGGATGAATAATAATATTTTACAAAAGGTCTCGAATACTTCGGGGCCTTTTTTATTTTATTGAATAACGATAAACGGGTAAAATGGACTTTTGCATTTCTTTTTTGGGCAAAAAAAAGCAATTATAAACGAATGAAAATATCAATAGTCGGACTGGGATTAATTGGCGGATCGCTGGCGAAAGACCTGCGGCGGGCACAATTTGCAAGTGAATTTACAGGTGTGGATAATAATAAAATACACGCCGAAAAAGCACTGGCTTCGGGCTTGGTTGACAATATTCTCCCTATGCCCGAAGGAGTTAAAAATGCCGATTTGGTAATAGTTGCCATACCTGTGGATAAGGAGTTGGAAGTGCTACCTGAAATTCTTACCCATATTGATCCGGGAACTACGGTAATAGATATGGGGTCAACCAAGCGTAGTATTATAGAAGCTGTTAAAGACCATCCACGACGCAAAAATTTTGTTCCGGTACATCCAATGTCGGGAACAGAAAACTCGGGGCCCGATGCAGCAGTTGACAACCTTTTTACGGGTAAAATAGCCATCTTGTGCAATACCGATGATTCCGGCCCGCAACATATAGCCCTGGCAGAAAAAATGCTTCAGGCACTATGTATGAAGCTGGCGTATATGACTGCCGATGAACAAGATCACAGCACTGCTTTTGTTTCCCATTTGCCTCACGCTGCTGCTTTTGCCCTGGCTAATGCCGTTCAGTCAAAAGAAGACCGTAATATTATTTTCGATCTGGCCAGCGGAGGTTTCCGGTCAACAGTTCGTTTGGCAAAAAGCTCGGTAACCATGTGGTATCCCATTTTTCAGCAAAATAGAAACTATGTAGTTGAATCGCTTGATGTGTATATCAAACATCTTAAAGAATTTCGCGATAAGCTTAAAAATGGAGAAGATGAAGCACTGAAAAATTTAATATTAAATGCCAACGGCATCAGAAGCATTTTGGAAGGAGAAAGTCCGAACTTGCTTAAAAACGAAGAAAAAATAGTTAAACTTTATACTAAATAATTATGACACTGAAATTGGATATTAATCCTATAAAAACTTGGTTGCCAAATATTGATAACCCTCTGTTAATTGCCGGGCCGTGTAGCCTTGAAACAGAAAAGCAGGTATTAGATACAGCCCATTTACTGGCAAAAGATAAGCGGGTTTTCCTTTTCAGGGGAGGAGTGTGGAAACCGCGTACCCGCCCGGGCTCTTTCGAAGGTGTTGGCTCCATAGGTTTAAAGTGGCTTAAAAAAGTAAAACAGGAAACAGGCTTGCCGGTTGGTACAGAAGTAGCTAACGCCCAGCATGCTGAAGAAGTGCTGAATGCCGGCATTGATGTGCTCTGGATTGGAGCACGTTCAACAGCAAGCCCTTTTGTAGTGCAGGAAATTGCCGATGTTTTAAAAGGCACCGATGTAGTTGTTATGGTTAAAAACCCTGTAAATCCCGATGTGCAACTCTGGATTGGCGCTATAGAAAGGGTGTATAGTTCGGGGATAAAAAACATTGTTGCTATTCATCGTGGTTTTACGCCCTTTCGCCAAACAAAATACAGAAACTATCCTAACTGGAAGACGTTCATTGAGTTGAAAAGACAAGTGCCGGGGGTGCCTGTTATTTGTGACCCCAGCCATATTGCCGGTAAACGCGAATTTTTATACGAAATTTCACAAAAGGCTTTCGATATGGGAATGGACGGGCTGATGCTTGAATCGCATGTAGACCCGGCATGTGCACTCAGCGATGCAGCCCAGCAACTAAAACCTGCTGATTTAGCGACATTGTTGGATAAGCTTGTAATCAGGCACGAAAATGCCAATAATCCCAATTTTGAGAATCAGCTTGACCTTTTACGTAACCGCATTGATGCCATCGATAATGAATTGATGGAAACACTTGCATCGAGGATGTCGGTTGTTAAAGAAATTGGCCGCTATAAGAGGGATAACAACGTAACCGCATTGCAAATGAACCGTTGGAGTCAATTGATGGACAATAGGGTTAATCTGGGTAAAAAGCTTGATATGAATGAAACTTTTGTGAAAATACTGTTTCAGTTGATTCATGAAGATTCGGTAAGGATGCAGTCGGAACTAATGGATGAGGAGTAAAACTTGTAAATTTTAAGTGCTTTGTTGTACTTTCGGTAAAGAAAAATTAAACGGTTTATGAAGTTGCTTTTTGTATGGTGCAAAGTTTTGCCAGCCCTTTAACCATTGCTTTTTCAATAACCTGATAGTCATTTGTTTCTTTTGCAGAATAAACCACAAAAACAGCTAGTTGTAAGTTGCTGAATTTTAATACATTATGAAGATCGTGGCGATTTAGCCGGTAAGCTTCGCGCATCCGGCGTTTTAAAAAATTTCGCTGTACAGCTTTTTTAAAAGTGCGTTTGCTCACCGAAAAACCTGCCTGCAACGGCACCTTAAATGGTAGTTGGGTATTCAGAAATACAAACTTCAAGGGATAAACATAAAAAGAATCGCCATTTGTAAACAAACTTTCGATTACTTTTTTGCTGCACAGCCGTTCAACCTTTTTAAAAGTTAAACGGTAATGGCTGTTGTCCTTGATTTTCTGTATGTTTTCCATCGGAATAAAAAAGGCTGTTTGTCACCTGACAAACAGCCTTTCAAAATTAAAATTATTTTTTCGATTATACTTTGTTTGTCTTTTTTATGTATTGCTCCAGTGCCATTGTCATAGATGGAGCTTGTGATGTAGGTGCTTCAATATCCAGCCTTAATCCGGCATCGCGAACCGCTTTGGCCGTTGAAGGCCCAAAACAGGCAATACGTGTACTGTTTTGCTTAAAATCAGGGAAATTCTGAAATAATGATTTTATTCCCGAAGGACTGAAAAATACCAATACATCATATTTAATATCGCTAAGATCGGATAAATCGGCACTTACGGTACGATAAAGAATGGCTTTTGTATAGGTATAGCCTTCCTTGTCAAGCAGATCGGGAATTTCCTGTTTATGAATATCAGAAAGCGGCACGATAAACTTTTCATTTTTATGTTTCTTCATAATGCCTACCAGATCAGAGAAACGCCCATCGGCATAAAAGATTTTTCGTTTACGGTAAACAATGTATTTCTGCAAATAAAATGCAGTAGCCTCCGAAATGCAAAAATATTTCATGCTATCCGGAATGGTGAGCCGCAGTTCTTGGCTTATCCTGAAAAAATGGTTAATGGCTGTACGACTAGTGAAGATTACAGCTGAATGTTCCAGGATATGTATTCTTGTTTTTCGAAATTCTTTGGCAGCAATACCTTCAACTTCTATAAACGGCCTAAAATCGATTTTTAGGTTGTTTTTTTCTGCAAGCTCAAAATAGGGTGATTTCCCAATCAGTGGCTTTGGCTGTGAAACTAAAATGCTCTTGATTTTCAAATTATTCTGCTTTTAATGAAACTTGACCCCCTTTTATCCTACCACTACTTTATAAATTAAAAGCAAGGGTAAAAATTCAAGGGTACAAAGGTATAAAAAGAGATAAAATATAGAAAAATGTTTTTTTAATAAAATGACAATACCCCTAAATAGCAGTAAACTGTGCATAATAATAGTTATTACAATACCCAGAAAAATTGCAAAATGGTGATTCCCGAAAGGGTAATAGACTATTAGTGCGACAATTGGGATAAAAATAATTCCCAATGCGCGGTTGTAGTTGTCGAGATTAAATAAAAATTCCGAAGTTTCGGGAACATTGTTAAAAACCTTGCCCACAAAACGATAAATAAGTTTTTTTATAACAAAAAAAAGGATGATGAAACCAATGATCTTTATAAATAAAAGCAGGTTATTTTCTGTTGACAAGAGTTGATGTTTAAGCTGTGGTATATTAAAAATAAAAACAGCTGACATAATATAAAAAATTAGTTCCAGCCGAAAGGCCCCATGGGAAATGGAGTAGTTTTTTTCGCGAAACATCCTGTTGGAAACAGCATAGTTAAAAACAGATTGAAATACGGAACTCAGGTAATTCTGAAATCCTATTTTTACAGACACGAGTAAAACCATTACCACAAGCAGGACTATTGTAATCCAGTCGTTGTTAACGTTATTCCGTTCTCGTACAGGTAGTTTTATCTGATTGCCAGGGACAGCTGTATGATAATCCAGGTTAGAATTATAAATACCCGGCATATAGCAAGAATTATCAAAAACCATATTTTTTTGCCGCCAATAGTGCCAGCTGCGTATTTCTTTCCAGGTGGGGTGGTTAACAGTTTGCTCCTGCTGGCTCTTTTTCGAAATTTGCAAATAGCCTGTGTCATTGGTAGTTGCAGAATGGCCTGTTGAAGAGGTATCTTGATATTGAGTTAAGCTGTTCATTTTGAAATTAAAGCAGTTGCAAAGATAGTAAATGAACACTAAAAGTGAATTTAGGGAAACAGCGCATTTTTTATTTTCAAAACAACTTTTAGCTTACCGGGCAGTTACCTCTTTTGTATTCTTTAATGAATTTTATCAACAGATAAAACGCTTTTTTCCTCTTTGCCATAAATAGGGTTGCTGCAGATTTCAAGAGATATTTTCATCTCTTCGTGGTAATCTTTTCCGGTTTTAATTATTTAGATAATGCCTAGTGTGCGTCAAGCCAGTTATCTGCAGCATTTATATCTACTGTGAGCGGTATGCCAATACTTACTGCATTTTCCATTTCGGTTTTTACAAGCTTTTTCATCGTTTCTAGCTCGCTGTTAAGTGTATCGAAATTTAGTTCATCGTGTACCTGCAAAACCATTTTAGAGTTCAGGTTTTTTTGTTTCATCTGCCAAAAGATATTGGTCATCGCAATTTTGATAATATCGGCAGCCGATCCCTGTATGGGTGCGTTAATGGCGTTTCGTTCAGCAATACCTCTAACAACAGCATTGGCAGAATTAATATTATTTAAATAACGTTTTCGCCCTTTAATTGTCTGAACAAACCCCTGGTTTCTTGCAAGTTCAATTTGTTTGTCCATAAAACTTTTAATACTGGGAAAACTTTTAAAATATCCGTCTATCAACGCTTTGGCTTCTGAGCGTGAAATATTTAGCCGTTGTGCCAGTCCGAAAGCTGAAATGCCGTAAATAATGCCAAAATTGGCGGTTTTGGCTTTTCTTCGCATTTCGCTATCCACCTCACTTTCTGGCACCTGATAAATTTTTGATGCAGTAATAGCATGAATGTCCTTTCCCTCTTTAAATGCCTGTATCATCTCCTTGTCGTTGCTCATTGCAGCCATTATGCGTAGTTCAATTTGCGAATAGTCGGCTGAAAGGAAGGTGTGGCTATCGTCTGACGCAATAAAAGCTTTTCGAATTTCGCGTCCATTTATAGTTCTTATGGGTATGTTTTGAAGGTTAGGGTTCACCGAGCTGAGCCTTCCCGTTGCGGCAATAGCTTGGTTAAATGAGGTATGTATCCGTCCGGTTTTGGGGTTTACCATTTGTGGCAAGGCTTCAACATAAGTTGAAAGTAACTTTTTTAATTCTCTGTAATCCAGTACTTTTTGAATAATTGGGTGTCTGTTGATCAGTTTAACTAAAATTTCTTCGCCGGTTGAATATTGTTTCGTTTTTGTTTTTTTTGCGTTGGCATCTATTTTTAGTTTTTCGAACAGAATAATGCCAAGTTGTTTCGGTGACGACACATTAAAAGTTTCACCAGCTAATGCATAAATATCTTCTTCAAGCTGAATAATTTGTTTGCGCAAAACTCCGGCATAATTGTTCAATTCATCGGAGTTAATTTTAACGCCCGTAAATTCCATGTCGGTCAATACGGGAACAAGTGGCATCTCCAGATTTTCAAAAAGATCTCTTACTTCGTACTTATCGAGTAACGGATCAAGGGCTTCTTTCAATTGAAAACAAAGGTCGGCATCTTCACAGGCATAGTCGCGTAGTTCATTTGTGGGTACCGATCGCATAGTGCGGTGGTTAGCACCTTTTTTACCAATAAGGTTACTGGTAGGAATTTTTTGGTAATTCAAATAAGTTTCGCAAAGAAAATCGAGGTTATGTTTTAAGTCGGGTTGGATTAAATAGTGTGCCAACATAGTATCGTATAGCTTGCCTTTTACCTCAATACCATAGTTCTTGAGCATCAACATATCGTATTTGATGTTCTGTCCTATTTTTTCAATATTTTCATCTTCAAAAATAATGCGGAATTCTTCTACCACTTTTCTGGCTTCATCCTGATCAGCAGGGATGGTAACGCAATAAGCTTCGTGGTTTCTGAATGTGAATGAAAAACATACAAGTTCAGCAGAAATGGTATCGAGCCCGGTTGTTTCAGTATCAAAGCAAAATGCCTTTTGTACTGCCAGTTCAGCGCGCAGGCTTGCCCGCTGCATTTCGTTTTCTACCAGATAATACTGGTGAGGTATGGTTTGTATGGTATTTACTGTTTTTGTCGCAGTTTCTGTAGGTCCGGTATCGAAAAGTGTACCTTGCGTGGCAACAGGCTCCGGGGCTTTTTTCAGGTTTAGTCTTTCAGAAAGGGTGCGGAATTCCAAATCGTTGAACAACGCAAGCAAAGCTTCCCGGTTAATTTCTTCGCGTGTCAGGGTTTTGGTATCGAACTCAATGGGAACATCCAAAATTATTGTAGCCAATTGCCGCGAAAGCCGTACCTGTTGTTCATATTCTGCAAGGTTTTCTTTTTGCTTCCCTTTCAACTGCTCAATATTTTCATAAACACCATCTATACTGTCGAATTTTGATATTAGCTTTTCCGCAGTTTTAGGTCCTATGCCCGGGCATCCCGGAATATTATCCGAACTGTCACCCATCAACCCGAGAATATCAATTACCTGTTCTGCCCGTTGAATGCCGAAATTCTCCTGTACCTCTTTTAAACCCCAAACTTCAGCTTCGTTACCCGATTTTGCCGGTTTGTAAAGAAATGTGTTTTCGGAAACCAGTTGCGCATAATCTTTATCGGGTGTCATCATGTAAGTAGTATACCCCTTTTTTTCTGCCTTTTTTGCCAGTGTGCCAATAACGTCATCGGCTTCAAATCCTGCTTTCTCGATAATGGGTATATTAAAAGCTTCTACAATCTTCCGGATGTAAGGTACTGATTTTCGAAGGTCTTCGGGCATTGCTTCCCGGTTGGCTTTGTATTCAGGGTACATTTTATGTCTGAAGGTAGGTTCCGATACATCAAAAACAACGCCCAACAAATGGGGATCTTCCTTTTCTATCAGTTGCACAATAGTATTGGTTACACCCAGCATTGCTGATGTGTTTATCCCTTTTGAGTTAAACCGTGGGTTACGGATAAAAGCGAAGTAACTTCGGTAAATCAAAGCATAAGCGTCAAGGAGGAAGAGTTTTTTTTCAGAATTTTCAGACATATTTCTTAATTAAGGCATTTTAGTTTAATTAACATCGCCAAACCAATGTTGTTGAAAGAATGTGGTAATATTTTATTTTTTCGTTAGAAGCAACCCTGTGCCTATAAAATAAACTATCTCTTGTTGCCTTTCCAAATGTTCTTACCCTTTCGTAACATGTAAATAAGCTATGATAAATATTGCAAAATCTATTTTACATTAAGTACTGACACATTAACCAGTTTACGTTGTTTTACATCAGGGTTATTTTCAATATAGCGGGTTCAAATGTAGTTTACCATACGAAACCCGGCCTAAAAAACACCGTTGCCAGTGAGATTAGTTTTAATGTTCGACAACTCTTCTTCATTCTGCGAAAACGTAGTAACAAAAAGCAGCATTGGTGCTACTAAAGAAAAATACTCCATGCCGCTATTTAATTTCAAAAGTTGTTTCGCCTATTTCATTGCCATCGGCAAACACATTAATTTCATAGGTTCCAGGCATCAGCTCAGGTTCATCGGAGTTATCCCAATATATGGCAACCGGAATTTCCAGCCCTTCGTAATTGATTTCGCGCATAGCAGAGTAGGGTATTTTCAGGTCTTCGAACTGAAAAACATTATCAGACGATTTTGACAACAATAACTGGTCGGGGCGCATAATTCTGGCGTAGATGTTTTTTGCACCGCGCTTTGCAGTAACATTGCTGTTTAAGATGAAGTAGATACGTATTTTCTTCGTTCGTTTAGCAAACTTGGTTACTTTGCTCCTGTTATTCAAAGGTTCGGCAACTAATGAACGTACTTCAAGCATGGCTGCCAGTTTCAGGTTTTGTTGCAATTGCTGTTTCTCCTGGTTGAGCTGTTCATTTTTCATTTCAGATTGTTTGAACTGCTCTTTTACTTTAGTGTTTTCAGCTAAAAGGATTTCGTTTCGCTTGTTTAACGAATCGATTTGAAGCACAAAGTCGCGCATGATACCACGCAGCGTAGTTACCTGTTTTTGATATCCACTGATTTGCTTATAACTTATTTTTTTAGTCTGTTCCACCTCTATTAAAAGGTCTTGTACCCTCGTTTGTGCCAGTTGAAGCTGCGCATTGATGGTGTCGTTTTCAGTGCGGAGAGAGTCATATCCGGAGGCTATTTGCAACAATTCCATTTGAATAGAATCTTTTTCCGCACGTATTTCACTTACTATTTTTCGGTGATCTTTGCGTTGCATGAAAAACAAAACTAGCACTACTGCTAAAATAAGTATAAGTGCGATGACAATTATGTTGTTGCGCAGATCTTTGCTGTTATTTTTGGGTTGAATAGGCAATTCATTCATTTCGGTTGTTTTTTGATTGTTTTTACACTATAACAAAACTAATAAACTTTTGCGCTGCTTCAAATAAATTAACACTTTCGGTATTAAGTACAATCGTGTCTAATTTGCCAACAAAAACTTCTTCAGACAGAGATTTTAATTAAAATAAGCATGGTTAACTTCAATACTATTTAACAGCTACCTTTTTAACTTCGGCTGAAAGTTTTTCAAGCGATTTGTCGGCAAATGCAAACATGTCGCTAACTATTTGATTACAAGATTTTTTTATAATTTTAGGATTGTCTTTCCCATCGGGGTGGTTTATCCTTTTTCTAAACTCACGGTGCTGATTAATCACATCGTAAGCAATGTCCATAACAGCAGCGCTGTCCACTTTTTGGTTGTATTCAAGCACATAAAAGCAGTCGTTCAATACCAACGACATAAGAGTGTCAATGTCTTTTTTTAAATTCTTTATACTTGCCATAATTTTTCAATTTTTTGTTAATGTGATATTACGTTGCATCTTATTTAGAAGCGGCTGCTATTCATTCCGCCCCCCTGCTGAATGACATTTTGCATTTGCTGAGGTTGATTTTCGCGTTCGCGCTCTTTTCTGGCTTTTTCTTCAGCCTCTTTTCTTTTCTGCTCTTCCACTTCAAGGTCGCGTATTTTTTTTACAAATGTGTTTTCAGATGTTAGCATCCAATTGTATGAGCTTTCCCAGTTCGACCTGATTTTAATTACTTCGTTTATATAAGTTACCCGTTCCGGTTGGTATTTGTCCTGGTAGCTTCCGGTATCCCATTTGCCGTTTCCGTTGCGGTCGAATATTAACTTTACCTTGTACTTTTCAGGCTTTACGTAATCGAATACAACTGTGCCATTTTTAGAAAATTTCCTCTCGGCAATAACACTTTCTTTGTCATTATTTTTTACCAGTTGCACCAGCATGGGCATTTCTACATTACTGAATACCAGTTCGTATTTTCCGTAGTAATCCTCTTCCCTGGTTGAAAATTTTTTGGCAAGCTTTTTACTGGTAATACCAAAAATATTTATGCTTGCTGCCGAATCAATTTCGAGTGTGTAATTAGTCTCAGGTACCCATGCGTAATGGACTAAATAAGTTCTCCAGGCAGTAGTATCTTCTGAAATATTGAAATGTAGAGGTGTTTTTAGCGTATCCTCAGTTAAATAAAGGCGAACTTTTGTTGTGTCGAAAAATGCTACCGGTTCGGGCGATTGAATTTTGATACTCTGATTCAGCTCCACTGTTGATGATTTGGTATTGATACTCCAGTTGAATTGTGGTACCGGTTGCGGCTTTTCTTCTTCTTGCTCTTTTCCCTTCTTTTTTTTCCGTGAATTACTTTCTGCTTTATCAGTGAAGATCATATCGAGAGTATCTTTATGAACAAATAGATTTTTGGATGAATCCATTTGAGAATAAGCAATTTCCATAAGTAGGGTGTCTGTTTTTGCAATGGTACTGTCAGCAATCCAGAGCACCAGTGAATCCTGGTTTTCATTGGGTTCAAGTACATACCAGTCTTCTATTTGCGGAACCTGATTTACCAGATTAATTGCGAAAGTATCTTTTACCGACTCATTAAAAGTCAAAACGATTTTTTCACGCGCATTACGTTCATTTTTATCGAGGTATTGGTCAAAAATATCTTCTGTAAATTGGTGTAGGTAAAAAGGTGTCGGATGAAACTGCGTGTGTCCGTAAATCAACATCGAGTCAACACCGCTTACAAGGGTGTCGGGTTCAGCAATAAATTCGGCAGAAGGAACAATCAACGAATCGATGAAAGCAATTTCTTCTGCCCCTTCATCGTATTTTAAATTATTGTTGGCATCATTGATTGAAAAGAGATGGTATTTGCCTGGAGCAATATTGTCGATCAGGAATATGCCGTTTTCATCGGTTTTGGCAATATAATCGGGTTGCACTTTAAAAACGGCAGAATCATGAAGATTACGGTGCAACAAAACCAATGTTTTTTCTTGTGGTTCCATGTTGAAAGCATTCATAACCCTTCCGGCAACACGCAGCGAATCGTAAACCGGGCCGGTACTGAATGAAAACCGCATATTTTTATAGGGATTCTTTTCGTTGTTATCGGCAATAGAGTTTTTAAAATCCAGAGAATAGGTGGTACTGTCTTTCAGCTCTTCGTTGAAGCCTATTATCAGGGTTTTTGATTTTGTTCGAATAATAGGCCGCTTATCAAGTGGAGGTGAAATAACCAGATCTTCAGAAATGGCATCAGTGGCAATATATTCGTTAAATGTAAGGCGAATATCATCACCATTGAAATTAAGTGCTTTGTATTCTGGTTTGGTTTCTACCAGTTCTGGAGGTATGGTATCTTTAGGGCCACCAGTTGGGCTGCCAATGTTGGCACACGATGATATAATTACAATCCATGCCAGTGTTGTCACAAATAGGATAGGTATTTTTTGCCAGATACACATCAGTTTTTGTTAAAGATTCAAAATTTTTGTTTAAAAGAATTCATCAAAATCGTCTGGTTCCAGGTTTAGGTCAACGTCATCATCATCGCAATTGAGGTCAATATTGAAATTTGGAGGTCGTTTAAATTCTTGGTCTTCAGTTATATTAAGTGATTTGTCAGCAAGAACCATTTTATAAAAGTAGCCCCATATGGGCAGAGCCATATTGGCTCCCTGACCCAGTGATGTTGAACGGAAACGGATACTTCTCAATTCACAGCCGGTCCATACTCCCACAGAGAGTTTAGGGGTTACTCCTATAAACCATCCATCAGAGTTATTTTGGGTAGTTCCTGTTTTGCCGGCAATTGGCATTTTAAACTGGCCGTATTCCCGGCGAAATCGTAAACGTTTACCAGTACCCTCGTCTACCACAGCCTGTAGCAGGTTTACCATCAGATAGGCAGTTTGCTCATCTATGGCTTCATGCTTTTGGGGCTGAAAAGTAGCAATGATATTACCGTGGCGGTCTTCGATACGTGTTACAAAATAAGGCTTAATGTAAACACCCAGATTAGCATAAGTATTAAACGCACCGACCATTTCATAAAGAGTAACCTCCGATGTTCCCAAAAATATGGAATAAACCGGGTCGATGGTGCTGTATATTCCCACCCGTTTCATAACTTCAACCACAGCTTGTGGCGTAAATTGTTTCATCACCCATGCCGAAATACGGTTTTTAGATTTGGCCAGGCCCCATTTTAGCGTTACCAGACTTCCATCTCTTTGTTCATCTACTTCCGAATCTTTAGGCTCATAAATGGTGCCATCAGGTAACTGAAATTGCTGATTTACATAAGGTACTTTTGTACAGGGCGTCAGTCCATTTTGCATAGCAAGGGTATATAAAAATGGTTTCACTGTCGATCCTACCTGACGCTTTCCATCTTTTACCATATCGTACATAAAATACTTGTAGTTGGGGCCGCCTACATATGCTTTAACCTGGCCGCTTTCGGTATCAACTGCCATAAATGACGATCTTAAGAAACGCAGGTACCATTTTATGGAGTCCAGCGGTGTCATAGTTGTGTCAATTTCTCCTTTCCAGGAAAATATGGTCATATCCACAGGCTCATTAAAATTCTTTTTTATCTCAGCCATTTTTAACCCCTGTTTTTTCAATACCCTGTAACGTTCGCTTTGTTTAATCATCCGCTCAAGTAATCCATCAACATTTCTTGATGTTATGTCGTTTGAAAAAGGTGGGTTTCTGAGACTGGAAAGGCCATGGTCGAAAAGCGGTTGAAGGTTTTCACCCAAGTGCTTTTCAACAGCCATGGTTGCATATTTTTGTAATCGCGAATCTATGGTTGCGTAAATTTTCAACCCGTCAGAATAAATATTATAATTCTCGCCATTGGGCTTTTTATTTTTGCTACACCACCCAAATAGCGGGTTAGTTTCCCATTCGTTGAGGTCCTCTTTATATTTTTTCTTCTGCCATGATGCATAGTTTTTTCGTTCTGGTTTTTTGGCGGTAAGCGTAAGCCTGAGGTATTCCCGGAAGTAAGGCGCCAGGCCAACCTTGTAATCTACTTTGCTATAATCCAGATCAAGAGGCAGTAGTTTTACAGAATCACATTCTGTTTTGGTTAAATAACCGTATTTCGCCATTTGGTTAAGCACTACATTTCGCCGTTCCAAAACAAGCTCCGGCCGACGTACGGGGTTGTACAACGATGAATTTTTAGCCATGCCAACCAGCATCGCCGATTGGTGCAGTCTCAAAGAATCCGGAGGATTATTAAAATAAACATGCGCTGCAGATTTTATCCCAACGGCGTTGTTCAGAAAATCATACTTATTAAGGTACATCAAGATAATCTCTTCTTTTGTATAGCTGCGCTCCAGCTTAACCGCAATTACCCATTCTTTGAATTTCCTCAAAATCAGCTTTAAAGCACCCATGTTTTCATTCCTCGGAAAAAGCATTTTTGCCAGTTGCTGGCTAATGGTACTACCACCTCCGGAACTGGAGTTTCCGGTAACAATACCTTTAAATGCGCGCATCAGGCCACGCATATCAATTCCCGAATGTCGGTAGAAACGTACATCTTCAGTTGCAATTAATGCATGAATTAGTTCGGGTGGAAGATTTTTATAACTAACAAAACTGCGATTCTCATGAATAAAATATTTATCAAGTATTTTACCATCGCTGCTGTAAATTTCAGAGGCCAAAATATTTTTTGGGTTTTCCAACTCCTTGAAACTGGGCATAAATCCGAATACCCCTTTTGCTACAAGGAAAAAAAATAAAAAACCTGCTGCTATTAAGCCAGCTATAATCAGCCAAAATGCCTTTATGTATTTTTGGAAGCCAGATTCGCTTTTTGTCATGAACAGGATGAGTTTTTATGGTACAACAAATATATAGCTTTTGGTATACCTTACAATAATCAAAAGAGAGAACGCTCAGTTATTATTTTTATTTCTTAAAAATAAAAAGATCATTTTCAATAAAATAGGAGAAAATTTTATAATTGAAATTTTGATCTTAGCAATTGATTTGCTTTAATTTGCAGAAATTTTTGAAAACTTATGCACGAAAACCTGGTTATCGTTGAGTCGCCTGCCAAAGCAAAAACCATTGAAAAGTTCCTGGGTAAAGATTTTGTTGTAGCCTCAAGTATGGGGCATATCAGAGACCTGGGAAAGAAAGACTTTGGTATTGATATAGAAAAGAACTTTAAACCCAAGTATGTTGTTACTTCCGATAAGCGTAAAATTGTTGAGGAACTAAAAAAAATGTCTGCCGCTGCCAAAACGGTATGGCTTGCATCGGATGAAGACCGCGAAGGGGAGGCGATAGCATGGCACTTACAACAAGTGCTGAAGTTGCAACCGGAAAATACAAAACGCATTGTTTTTCATGAAATTACGAAAGACGCCATTCTTGATGCAGTAAAAAGTCCCCGTGATATCGATATTAATTTAGTAAATGCCCAACAGGCACGTCGTGTACTCGACCGCATTGTGGGATTCGAAGTGTCGCCGGTATTGTGGAAAAAGGTTAAACCTTCGCTTTCTGCCGGAAGGGTACAGTCGGTGGCTGTAAGGCTTATTGTTGAGCGAGAGCGCGAAATAATTAACTTTAAGAGTGAGTCGGCTTTCAGGGTTGTTGGCCATTTTTTGGTGAAGGAGAAAGATGGAAAACTGACAGAACTGAAGGCCGAATTGTCAAAAAGGTTTAAGTCGGGAAAAGAAGCCTATTCTTTTCTTGAGCAGTGTAAATCAGCGACATTTAGTGTTGAGAATGTTGTTAAAAAGCCCGGGAAGCGCTCTCCGGCTATGCCATTTACAACTTCTACGCTACAGCAGGAAGCCAGCCGGAAGCTTGGGTTTTCGGTTTCGCAAACAATGGCACTGGCACAACGGTTATACGAAAGCGGAAAAATAACCTACATGCGTACCGACTCTGTAAATCTTTCCGGGTTGGCCATATCTACGGCAAAAAACAAAATAGGTGAGTTGTATGGCGAAAAATATATAAAAGTCAGGAATTATAAAACCAGATCTAAAGGAGCACAGGAAGCACACGAAGCAATACGCCCTACCTATATGTCGGAAGAAACCGTAGAAGGTACGGCACAGGAGAAACGGCTTTACGACCTGATCTGGAAAAGGACTATTGCTTCGCAAATGGCAGATGCGCAGCTCGAAAGAACGACTGTTTCCATAGCCATTTCAAATGCCCCTGAAAAATTTACGGCAACGGGAGAAGTGATCGTTTTCGACGGATTCCTTAAGGTTTATATCGAATCTACCGACGATGAACAAGGCAATAGCAGTACCGATACAATAATTCCGCCATTGAAGGCCAACGATGAACTTGCAATGACGAAAATGGTAGCCACCGAACGGTTTACACAGCGTCCGCCGCGGTTTACAGAAGCTTCGTTGGTGAAAAGGCTGGAGGAGTTGGGCATTGGACGTCCTTCAACTTACGCTCCCACTATTTCAACTATTCAGAATAGAAATTATGTGGTAAAGGAAGATCGCCCGGGAGTAGAACGCAAGTTTAAAGTGATGACACTGCAAGACAATGCTTTAAATGAAAAGGAAAGCATTGAAAAAACAGGTACAGAAAAAGCAAAGTTATTTCCTACGGATATAGGCATGGTAGTTAACGATTTTCTGGTTGATAATTTCGATGAGATTATGGATTATAACTTTACTGCAAGCGTTGAGAATGACTTTGACGAAATTGCAGCCGGAAAAAGGGTTTGGAATGAAATGATAGCACAATTCTATCAACCCTTTCATCAGAAAGTTGAAAATACACTTCAAAATACAGAACGCTCTAAAGGTGAGCGTATTCTGGGGGAAGATCCGGTAACAGGCAAGCAGGTTTCTGTGAAAATAGGGCGTTTTGGGCCTGTTGCCCAGTTGGGTGAAAGCACTTTAGACGGTGAAGGTGAAAAACCCCAGTTCTCAAGCCTCAGGGTAGGGCAACATCTGGAAACCATTACCCTTGAAGAGGCGTTGGACCTGTTTAAGCTGCCACGCGATTTGGGAGAATTTGAAAATAAAAAGGTAGTTGTTGGCATTGGAAGGTTTGGCCCTTATGTCAGGCACAATGGTGCTTTTGTTTCGCTGGGTAAAGACGATGACCCTTTTGAAATAGATCTGTCGAGAGCCATTGAACTTATTGAAACCAAACGTAAAAAAGACAAAGAGGCGATTATTACAACTTTTGACGAAGAACCCGACCTTAAGGTACTTAATGGCCGGTGGGGACCGTATATTTCGTATAAAAAGAAAAACTATAAAATTCCGAAAAAGACCGATGCAGCTACGCTGTCACTCGATGATTGCATGAAAATCATTAATAACGCACCAGCGCCCAGGTCAAAACGGACAAGAAAAAAATAGGTGTCAGCGGGAGGTAATTTTTTCGCATGCCCTGTTTTCACTTGCAATAAAGCGTATGGATATCCGTCATTATTTCGAGCCGGTAAATTTTGAGCAGTTCCTGCAACAAGGGCGCATCAAATTTAAAAATACACTGGGGGCGCAAATTGCAAAAACAACACATTCCTTTTCACCCGAAAAATCAGGTGAAATAGACATTGCTTTGTTTGGCGTGCCTGCCGACAGCAGAATTGAAAATAGTAATAGCACTGCGCCTGACAGGATAAGAAGCGAACTTTACGGGTTGGCAGAACCTGAAAATCAGATAAAAATTGCCGATTTTGGAAACCTTAAAACGGCCGGAAGCAGCAAAGGAATACTGAAGGCACTACGTGATCTTACAGAGATCTTTACAGAATTGGGAATCGTTACAATTGTTATTGGTGGCAGCCAGGATTTGACTGTTGGTATCTGTGAAGCCTTCTGCGACAAACCGTTTTTTACTTTAAGCGCGATAGATGCACTTTTGGATGAAAAAATTGGCAAAGAACCCCTTACACGGAATAATTATCTTACAAGGGTGTTTCAAACAAGTAATTTGTTTCAATTTAACTTGATTGGATACCAGAGTTACCTTGTGGCACCTGAAGTTCTTTTGAAAACAGCGTTAGTTAACCAGCATATGCGGTTGGGCAAACTAAGAGAAGACATTACCTGTGCCGAGCCTGTTTTTCGCAATTCCGATGTGGTTTCAATGGATGTTACCGCGGTGAAATATGGCGATGCTCCCGGAAATCCAGAGGGTTTCCCAAATGGATTGCGTGCCGAAGAGGCCTGCCAGATTGCCCGCTATGCCGGAGCAGCTGGAAAAGTCAAGGTTTTTGGCTTGTTTAATGCTATTCCCGATGCAACTTTTCACCCTGTTTCCGATAGGCTCTATGCACAAATCATCTGGTATTTTATTGATGGGGTAACTTATCGCACAGGCGAAATACCACAAAACGACAATAACCATATTTTATATCAAGTTGAAGTAAATAACGTTGACCAGCCACTGGTTTTTATTAAACACAAACCCACAAATCACTGGTGGATGAGGCTACAGCTCTCTGGTGGAAAATATCTCTATTTTGCATGTTCAGAAGAAGAGTATCGCCAGGCTGCCGCTAATGAAATACCCACCCTTTGGTTGCAGTTGATCCAAAAAACGGACAAATTTTTAAAATAATAGTGTAAAGACAACGTTCTTAGCATACATTGTTTGTGGTATATGGCAATTTTATTTTCTTTTGCATAATGAAACGAGTGAACTTAACAAACGCCACTGCATGACGAACATATGAAAAAATTTATTTCTTTTTTATATTTGCTATTAATCATTAAATTCGCAGCATTTGGCCAGAGTGACCCACAGATTACGCATTTTACAGAATTTAAAATGGGGTTTAATCCGGGTTTTGCAGGCACAGAAGGTAATATTAATGGTATTGTGTTGAATCGATACCAGTGGGAAGGATTCAAAGGTGCTCCTAAGACATTGATCTTCAGTGCCAATGCTGCTGTTAATATGTTTGGATCGCCTGGAGGGCTGGGAGTAAATTTTATTAATGACCAGATAGGTTTTGAAAAAAACACCACAATAAATATCAATTATTCTTATAAAAAAGCATTGACCTTTGGGAATATGGGAATAGGCGTATCTTTGGGGGTGTTTAGTAAAAGTATAAATGGCGAGTGGCTGCCACCTGAAATAGTAGACCTGGACAACAGGAGCAGCACGCCGGGAGATGCAGGGTCTGATCCGTTAATACCTGACGGAGAAGTAAGCCAGGTAGTTTTGGATGCTGGTTTTGGGTTGTACCTGAAGTCGAATAATTATTTTTTAGGAGCTTCGGTTACACATATTAACCAGGCATCAATTGTTTTCGAAGAACTTGAAAGTGCTTATCTTGTAAGGCACTATTATCTAATGGGTGGATACAATATTAAGTTGTCCGATCCGTTATTTGAGGTGCGACCATCGTTCTTGTTGAAGTCTGATTTGGCTGGTTGGCAGTTGGATGTAAACACCAGTGTTGTTTTTGATAATCGGTTTTGGGGTGGCATAACTTATCGTGTGCGCGACGCGGTTGCCCTGTTATTGGGCATGGAAATGGAAAACGGTTTGCGGTTTGGCTACTCTTTCGATTTGGTTACTTCAGCAATTGCTAATTATGGTTTTGCGTCGCACGAGATTTATGTGAGTTATTCGCTTGATCTTGAGCGAAACAGGACACAAAAATATAAGAGTGTACGGTTTTTATGATCAACAGGTGCACCCTGTATTTTGGTATTTGAGGTATTTTAAAAAAAGTTGAACAAGTGAATCGGCAAATGTTGTTTTACATTTTGGGTGAAAAATTATTAGCATGATACATGCGTCGATTGTATAAAAGAACAGATAAAGGGATAAAACGAACATGTTTAAATAAAACTTAAAGGTGATGACTAACGTGCAAGTTACCTCACCGTTAAGATATAGCAGGTGGCCATTATGATATTTGACACAGCTATCTCTTAGAGACTTGAAAAAACATGACAATTTTAAGCATATGAAAAAAATACTATTAGTTGCATTTGCACTTTATAATGTATTGTTGTTTTCTGGTTGTAGCAATTCAGGCAACGGAGAACTTACAGGAGTGCAAAAAAGGCCTAAATGGAAAGAAGGGCAACCTAAGGGTATGGTTTATGTTCGCGGGGGTTATTTTAATATTGGCCCCAGCGATCAGGATGCAAGCATGTCGGGTATGCGTAGTCGTGCTGTTACCCAGGAACCTTTCTGGATGGACGACACGGAAATAACCAATAACGAATATCGACAGTTTGTAAATTGGGTGCGCGACTCTACAGCCAGAAGGATGCTTGGCGATCAGTTTCCGGAATTTCTGATAACTGAAGACCGTGATAACAATATTATTGATCCGCCCATAATCAACTGGCGCGAAAAAATAGACTGGAAAGACCCTGATTATCAGATGGCAATGCAGGATCTTTTTATCCCGGAAAATGAACGGTTTTTTGGCAAAAAGGAGATAGATACCCGTAAACTTGTTTACGAATACTGGTGGGTCGATCTTTACCAGGCAGCTAAAAGTGGCAATCGGTATAATTATAAAACGCAGCGCTACGATGGCAGCGTTTATGATGCCGAAGGAAATCTTGTTCCTATTGCCAATCGCTCTTCTTTTATTTTGCACGACCAGGTGCATGTGTACCCTGATACACTTTGCTGGATAAGGGATTTTACTTATTCTTTTAACGAACCGCTGGCAACCCGTTACTTTTGGCACCCCGGGTTCGATGACTATCCTGTTGTTGGTGTCACCTGGAAGCAGGCAAATGCTTTTTGTAACTGGAGAACAAAAATCCAGAACGATTATCTTGCCAGCCAGAATAAGCCTGGTATGCACGATTACCGTTTGCCAACAGAAGTGGAATGGGAATATGCAGCCCGTGGTGGAAAGAAATTTTCAATGTACCCGTGGGGAGGATACTATGCCCGCGACGAAAAAGGAGTGTTCTTGGCCAACTTTAAACCTATGCGTGGTAACTACGTGGAAGATGGAGGTATAACAGCCATGAAAGTGGGAAGTTTTGATCCCAATGAATATGGTATTTACGATATGGCAGGTAATATTGCAGAGTGGACTTCATCTGCCTTTGATGAAGCGGGCTATAATTATTTTAATGATTTAAACCCGACGTTTACCTATAATGCACGTCCCGATGACCCACCTGTTATGAAAAGAAAAGTTGTGAGAGGCGGTTCATGGAAAGATATCTCATCAATGATTGAAGTCTCTACCCGGAATTTTGAATATCAAGACAGTACGAAATCTTTTATCGGGTTTAGGTGCGTACGCTCAACTTTCGGACAGAAATTCTAAATGTTTAATTAATTTATTACAGTAAAGTAAAAATGAACATAGGCGAAATTGTTAAGTCAAAAAGGTGGAGAACATTCATGGGTTATATCTATGGATGGGGAGCCGCAGTTGTAATGATTGGTGCATTGTTCAAACTAGAACACATCAAAGGATCGGGAATTTTACTAGCCGTAGGGCTTTGTACAGAGGCAATTATATTTTTCCTTTCGGCATTTGAGCCTCCTTTAAATTTGCCCGAATGGAGCCGCGTTTATCCCGAATTAGACGAAGATTTTGATGTTGAAGGCATGGGTCTTACCACGCCAAAAAGTAAAAATGGGCTTGAAGGCCTTTTTGCCAGCAACGAGTTAACACCCGACCTCATTGACAGGGTTGGAAAAGGTTTGAACGATTTGAGCAATACCGCTAAAGGCATAAGCGATATTTCTTCGGCAACATTAGCTACAGATATGTATGTGAAAAATCTTGGTTCGGCATCAGAATCGATGAGCAACCTTGCCGAGGTAAACAATAAGGCAAACCAAACCATTAATAGTTCGGTAGGTTCGCTGGTGGAAACGTACACTTCTGCGGCTAATAAAATTTCGGAAACAGGTTTAAGTGCAATGGATAAAATCCATAAAAGCGGAGAGTTGTTTTCGAGTCAACTGGCAGAAACAACAAAAAAATTGGCCGACACCTATCAACAAGCCGGCAGTTCTGTCTCTTCCGAAATTGAAAATATTAAAAACAATTCTAAGCAGTATTCCGAACATCTTCAAAAGCTAAACGGCAGCCTGATTTCTTTAAATTCGAATTTTGAAAGCCAGCTGAAAGCAACAGAGGAGCAGTTTAGAGCGAGCCAGAATTTTAGCCGCGACCTTTCGGAAATGAATAATCTGCTTGCTGCGTCTGTAAATGAGTTGAAAAAATATAAAGAAAATGCCGAACAACTTAACAGAAACCTGGAGTCGCTGAATATGATCTATGGTAATATGCTGGGGGCAATGAATTATAAAAAGTAACCAAGTTAAGTTAACCTATGGGTGCAAAAAATTGCCCGGAAACTCCGAGGCAAAAAATGATAAATATGATGTACATTGTGCTGACAGCAATGTTGGCATTGAATGTTGCAGCAGAGGTGCTCGAGGCTTTTAAACTGGTAGATTCGAGCCTTAACCATACACTGGATGGAGTTGACACGAAAAACAGGCAGGTTTATATGGCATTTGAACAGGCTTACATCGAAAATCCGGCAAAGGTGAAACAATGGAAGCAAACAGCTGACGAAGTGAAAGCCATTTCTGATAGTATGAACACTTATATTGAACACCTAAAGGAAGCGTTGGTGAGATATTCCGGAAGTAAGCCCATTAACGAAGATAATCCTTACGACCCCGAAAGGTTCAATTATTTTACCCCGAAAGGCGATACCCTCGAAATAAAAAAAGAAGACGACTTAAATGGTACATCAGAGTATATGATTACCCAAAAGAATGCCAAAGCATTAAAAAAGAAAATTACAGATTATAAGAATGCCCTGGCGGATAAAATAGATGATGAAAGTTTAAAAAGTACCATTCTGGAGATGCTGGAAACCCCTGACCCGCAGCCTAGAAAAAAAGATTCTGATGATCAGAAAACCTGGGAATCGCAATATTTCGAGAATAAACCTTTAATAGCAGTAATAACCGTGCTTTCAAAAATGCAGATTGATGTAAGAAACTCTGAAGCTAACGCTATTAACTACCTCTATTCGCAGATTGATGCCGGATCTTTTAAATTCAACAGGTTAGGGGCACGTGTAATAGCTAAATCGAACCTCGTTTTCCGGGGCGAACCATACGAAGCTGAAGTTTTTCTGGCTGCTGAAGATACCACACAACAACCTGAAATTATTATAAATGGCAAACCTGCTGAAGTAAAAGACGGCAAAGCGATTTATCGTACAACTACAAATTCTCCCGGTGTTTTTAAATGGAGCGGGCTGATAAAATATAAAACTCCGTCAGGTGCTGTACGGGACTATCCCTTTACGCAGGAATACCAGGTTACAGTGCCAAGTGTTACCATGTCGGCAACAAAAATGAATGTTTTGTATCGTGGCCTGGATAATCCTTTTGATATTAACGGAGGTGGTATTCCTAAAGAAAATTTGGTGGTTGAGATGACCAACGGAAGCGTTATTCAAAAAGGCGATGGATTTGTTATTCGGCCGGATGCTTTAGACGAACAGGGCAAACGGACAAAAATATCGGTATATGCCAATATTAGTGGATCGCGCCGGTTGTTGGGTACCAGTGAGTGGCGTGTAAAAAGCGTGCCGCCGCCTGTGGCGCAAATAGCCGGAAGATCAGGCGGTACAATTCGCAAAGAAGTGCTTGCAATTCAAGATGGTATTTTAGCCGTTATGGAAGATTTTGATTTTGATTACCACTATAAAGTAACCCAGTTTAATATGCAGTTTACAGGTTCTGGTGGTTATACCGACATAAAACCATCGCGCTCCAACCGTTTTACGCCGGAGCAAAAGACCCAGATGGGCAGGTTACAACCCAATAGTGTAATTTATATAGATAATATTAAAGTAGTTGGAGACAATGGCGAGACCCGCAACCTGGATCCAATTTCATTTAAAATACAATGATTATGAAGAAGTTATGTGTATATTTTGGTTTGTTCGTGTTCTTATTTGGTATAGGAACAGGAATTTCTTTTGCGCAAAATATGCCAAAAGTAAAAACCAGTATTTCCCCTGAGATTCCCATTAACGGGGCATATAAACGCAGTGATATTATTGATAAACAGCCTATGCCGCTGCCTGTTGCACGTGAAGCAGACATTTTCTGGTCGCAAAAAATATGGCGTATCATCGACTTACGCGAGAAAATGAACCAAACATTGTACTACCCTACGTCACCAATGGAAGGCAAGGTAAACCTGATTTCATTATTGATGGCAGGTATTGAAAACCAATATATTACACCTTACGATGCCAGTGTGCCCGATGATGATTTTAAAGTACCCATGTCCTACGAACAGGTGAAAGAGATATTTGGTGCCACATCAACTATGGAAGAAAAGATAGATTTTGATACCGGAGAACGCACAATGGTTCAGGTGGCAGGCGATATTAGGGCTAATGAGGTAAAACAGTACATGATAAAAGAGGAGTGGTATTTCGATAAAAATAACTCAACCCTGAACGTACGTATAATCGGCATTTGCCCCATAAGGGAATTTGTCCGCGAAGGCGATTTGTCGGGTGAAGTGCAGCGCCAAAAGCTATTTTGGGTATATTATCCCGAAGCAAGGCCCCTGCTGGCCATTAACGAAGTGCTTAATCCATACAACCCCGCACAACAAATGTCTTTCGATGACCTCTTTATAAAAAGGCTTTTTAACAGCTATATTGTTGCCGAAGAAAACGTACACGATAACCGTACAATTAACACCTACCTCAATGGGAGGCAGGCCATGCTCGAATCAAAACGGATAGAAAACGAAATATTTAATTTTGAACAAGACCTTTGGGAATATTAAAAAGGTAGTTCTTCGGAAATAAACCTTATGTAGCCTCATAAGGTTTTTTTTTGAAAGAATCATTTAAAAACCAGTTTATACAGGAAATGAGAAAAGCAATCATATATTATGGAATAGTCCTCCTGATGCTTCTCGTTTCATGCCAGAAATCAAATAATTATATACCTGGCGAAGAGGGTAAAAAAGGCGAATGGTTTGAACCTACACCTTACGGAATGGTGTACATTCAGCGTGGTTCGGCATTAATAGGTCCATCAGATGATGAAGTTATACGTTTTACTTCTACACGCCGTATTTCCAACGAAGCATTTTGGATGGACGATACCGAAATAACAAATAACGAATATCGGCAGTTTGTTTATTGGGTGCGCGATTCTATTGCACGCAAATTGCTGGGACAGACTTTTACCGATTTTGCCATAACCACCGATGCTTTCGATGTACCGCTTGATGAACCACGTATTAACTGGAAAGAGAAAATAGACTGGAAAGACCCGGATTATATTGCAGCGATGGACGAACTTTACGTTCCCGAAAATGAGCGTTTCTTTCGCAGGGAAATAGATTCACGCAAGCTGATTTACGATTATTATTGGGTCGACTTTAAACAAGCGGCAAAACGCAGCAACAGTTTTAATTTTGAAACCGGTAAATATGAGGGTACTGTAGTTAACAAAGAAGGTGAAATGGAGCCGGTGCAGAACAGGCATTCGTTCTTAATGCACGAGATGGTTCCTGTTTATCCCGACACATTATGTTGGATACGTGATTTTACCTATGCCTACAACGAACCGTTTACACAAAAGTATTTTTCGCACTATGCTTTTGATGATTATCCTGTGGTGGGCGTAACCTGGAACCAGGCAAAAGCATTTTGTAACTGGCGCTCCAATTTAAAGGTTTTGGAAAACAAGCGTATGAATGAAACACCTGCGCATGATTATCGGTTGCCGAGCGAACCGGAGTGGGAAATGGCAGCCAGAGGTGGTTTGTTGGGTTCTGTATATCCCTGGGGAAGCTATTATACCCGTAATGACCAGGGTTGTTTTGTTGCCAATTTTAAGCCTAATCGTGGAAATTATATCTCCGACAGCCCAATAACAACAACTACTATGAAAACCGGAGAGTTCGACCCAAACCCCTTTGGCCTTTACGACATGGGCGGTAACGTGGCAGAATGGACAAATACTGCTTTTTTTGAAGCTGGTTATGATATTATTAACGATTTAAACCCCGAGATTGAATACGATGCCAGGCCCAATGATCCGCCTGTTTTAAAGCGAAAAGTTGTCCGTGGCGGCTCATGGAAAGATATATCCTATTTTATTAGAACAGCTACCAGGAGTTTCGAATACCAAGACTCGGCAAAATCGTATATCGGCTTTCGTTGTGTAAGGAGTTCATTCAGAAACGACTTGCAAAACCGTTGACCAATTCCACTAAAAGTAAAAATTCCGATAGTATTTATGAAGCAAAAAAGCACAGCTATTAATCAGCTGTACTTTAGGATTATAATAGGATCAGGTTAAGCATTAATCATTTCTGTGTACTCACTGGCCGACATTAACTCATCCATCTCTGCGAGATCGGCAACTTCGAGTTTTATCATCCAGCCTTTACCATAAGGGTCTTTGTTCACCAATTCCGGCTCGTCGGAAAGTGCCTCGTTTACCTCAACTACTTTTCCCCCTACCGGCATAAACAGATCCGAAACTGTTTTAACTGCTTCAACCGTGCCAAAAGTATCACCTTGCGCTAACTCTTCGCCTTCGGTCTCAATTTCAACAAATACAATATCACCCAACTCACCTTGAGCAAAATCGGTAACTCCGACAATAGCACTGTTTCCTTCTATTTTAACCCACTCATGATCTTTGGTAAACTTTAAATCGTCCGGAATTTTCATAAAATTAAAGTTTTTGTAATTATATGTAAATAAGAGAATATGACATGCATTATGCAAATGCGCATAATTATTCTTCAGCTACGATGCATTTCCTTTGTTTCTGTTTAAATTTCATAGGTATGTCAACAGGCCCTGCGTAAACATAATTGATTCATTCAGGGAGAATTTTTATACCTATGGTTTATTTTTCAAAAATAATACATTTTACCCAAACATACTGCAATAAAGAAGTGCCAAATCGATGTTTTTATTTTTAATTGCCGGCAACTGTTAAAAAAGCGGGGTACATTTTGTATTATTGTCGAAAAGTCTCTATATGTTTTTTGAGGAAATTCGGAAAAAGGGCGATTTATATCGGGTGGCTGAAAAGCTTTTAAATCAGTTTTCGGACGAAAGAATTTTTGCTTTTTATGGCAAGATGGGTGCTGGCAAAACAACGTTTATCCAGGCTATTTGCAAAGTACTTGGCACCACCGATAATGTAACAAGCCCTACTTTTGCGTTGATAAACGAGTACCGATCGGGTAAAAATAAACCGATATATCATTTCGATTTTTACCGTATTAAGCATTTGGAAGAAGCTTACGATATGGGTTACGAAGATTACCTTTTTAGCGGGGACTATTGCTTTATAGAGTGGCCCGAAATGATAGCCCCTTTGCTTCCGGAAAAGGTAGTAAAAGTTAGTATTGAGGTGGATGATAATGAATGCAGGCTGATAACCGCAAAATCAATTATGTAAATTCATTTTGAAAATCAGCTTTTTGAATGTAAATTGTACCAGGAAATGTAATCATAACGCGCAATGTTGATTATATATGATTTCAAAAGATAAACCGAAAGAAAACAGCCTGATTTCGAGAACCATGCTATTACCCCAGGAGGAGAGGCTGGAGGTTGTAAAAAGAGGGAAGAAAATGAAAATTGGCATTCCTTCCGATCTGGATAAGGTAGAGTACCGTATGCCTTTAACGCCTCAGGCAGTAGATTTGCTGGTTTCTTATGGCCACGAAATATTAATAGAAAAAAATGCTGGGAAATCGGCAAGCTACAGTAACAGTGATTATACTAAGGCCGGAGCTGTTATTGTTGAAAATCGCCACCAGGCATTGCAGTGCGATATTGTATTGCGCATATCTCCTTTCAGTAACGATGAAATTGACGCATTACGCGGAAACCAGGTGGTAATATCGAGCATGCAGGTACAGGGGTTTTCCCGGGAGTCTATTCAAAAAATGATGCAGAAAAAGATTACTGCCATTGCGTTTGAATACCTTGAGAACGAGGAGGGATTTCTGCCTTTTGTACACCAAATGAGCCAGATTGCAGGGGTAACATCCATAACTATTGCAAGCGAATACCTGAGTAAATCGCGTAATGGTAAAGGGGTGTTGTTTGGCGAGGTTACCGGCATAACCCCTGCTGAGTTGGTGATTCTGGGTACCAGTACAGCTGCCGAATATGCTGCACGTGCAGCACTCGGATTAGGAATTTTTGTTAAAGTTTTTGATAATTCGGTTTATGAACTCAGTAAACTCGAAGAAAAGTTAGGCCGCAGGATATTCACTTCGGTTTTTTATCCGAAAGTATTGCGAAAAGCTTTGGTATCAGCCGATGTGGTTATCGGAGCAATGTCTTTCAATTCAAGCCCGGGGTTCAAAGTTTCTGAAGAACTGATAAAGGAAATGAAAGAAGGCGCGGTGATTATCGATTTAAATGTTAGTCAGGGAGGGTGTTTTGAAACATCTGTGTGTACAGATTTTAACAACCCGACTTATATAAAACATGGTGTTGTCCACTATTGTGTACCCAATTCTCCGGCTATGGTTGCCCGCACGGCTACTATTTCGCTTAGTAATATATTGGTTTCCATACTGCTTTCCATAGCCGATAGTGGTGGTATCGATGCACATATAAAAAACTCGGTAGGTTTTAGGAAAGGGGTTTACCTTTTCCATGGTGCGCTGACCAATGCCGATATTGGATACTGGTTTAACATTCCATCGAAAGATATCGACCTCCTGCTTGCTGTTTTCTGACTTTTTCAGCTTGCTCCATCGGCTACAAAGCTGCCCTGAAAAATATGGTAAAGCATACAAGGTGTATTTCTATCCCAATATCAAGCATGGTTTTTTATAACTGATGCCATCCCTTGTTACGATAAAGCTGCTATAAAACTGGCCTGTAACCGCAACATTGATTTTTTTAAGATAAGTTGGGATAATATTTTACTATTTTTGCCTCAAATTCAGAAACGTTAAAAATTATGGTTGAAAAAACAGCCTTTCCGTCAGTTTTAGGGGTAGGGAATGCTCTTGTTGATATTATAGCATTGCTTGATGATAAAACAGTTTTAGAGAAATTTGACCTGCCGCCGGGAAGTATGACACTGGTGGATGCTGCTCTGTCTGATAAAATATACAAAGCGGTTCAGTCTGAAAAAAAGGAAGTTAGTACCGGTGGTTCTGTTGCCAACAGTATGCGTACATTTGCCGCCCTGGGTGGCAATGGCGGTTACATCGGCAAAATAGGTGACGATAAGCTGGGAAAATTATTTAAAGAAGCTTTCGAGAAAAAAGGTATTACAGCGCACCTGGCATACAGCGATCAAAATACCGGAACGGCAATAAGCCTTGTTACACCTGATTCAGAACGTACCATGGCTACCTGCCTTGGTGCAGCTGCAGAATTGCGTCCGGAAGATTTTTCAGTACGCGATTTTTCAGGATATGGTTACCTGTTTATGGAAGGTTACCTCGTTTTCAACCATGAGTTAATAACGGCAGGTGTGAAGGTAGCTAAAAAAGCCGGGCTGAGAGTCGCCATTGACCTGGCCAGTTTTAATGTGGTGGAGGCTAATCTTGATTTTTTGAAGAAACTTATAAAAGAAGATATTGATATTGTTTTTGCCAATGAAGAGGAGGCCTGGAGTTTTACCGGTAAAAAGCCATGGGATGCACTGCACGAAATAAGTGAGATGTGCGAACTGGCCATTGTGAAAGTAGGCAAAGAGGGTTCGCTTATTAAAAAAGGGAACGAGATAGTTGAGATTGGCGTTATACCGGCCAAGGCTATTGATACAACCGGTGCCGGCGACAGCTACGCAGCAGGCTTTCTTTATGGGCTAACGCGCGGTTATCCGGTTAAAACCTGTGGAGAAATTGCCGCCTTCGTATCGGGCAAAGTGGTGGAAGTGGTAGGGGCAAACCTCAACGACAATCAATGGACCGAAATAAAAAAGAGGATTGAAGAAATTGTAAACAGTTGATTATCAGTTTAAAATAATCCGTGGATTTGTGCATCTATTTTGTTAATAACAAAGCGCAGATCTTCGGGGTTAGAGGTAAAATCAAGTTCATCTACATTCACAATCAATACCTTGCCCATTTTATAACTTTTGATCCATTTTTCATACCTGTCGTTTAATTGTTTCAGGTAATCTATACGGATTGAATTTTCGTAGTCTCTTCCGCGTTTTTGTATCTGGTTTACGAGGGTAGGTACCGAAGCACGAAGGAAGATAATCAAATCCGGCGGTTTTACCAGACTTACCATAAGGTCGAAAAGCGATTTGTAATTGTTAAAATCGCGACTGCTCATTAACCCCATGGCATGGAGGTTAGGTGCAAAAATTTCGGCATCTTCATAAATAGTGCGATCCTGTATAATGGTTTTTCCCGACTTGCGAATATCGACAATTTGTTTAAAACGGGAGTTCAGAAAATAAATCTGAAGGTTGAACGACCACCGTTGCATGTCATTATAAAAATCGTTTAGGTAGGGGTTTTCATCTACATCTTCGTAGTGGGGTGTCCATTTATAATGCCTGGCCAAAAGTTCGCTCAGTGTTGTTTTTCCTGCTCCGATATTTCCTGCAACTGCAATATGCATAACTATTTAAGGTTTAAAAATTTTTATTCTTTTTTATCTAACATTTCCAGCAATTCATCAAGGTATTTTCTGTTGTTCGACAGCCGTGGAATCTTATTCTGCCCGCCAATTTTGCCACGCTTCTTCATCCAGTTATAAAAAGTGCCGGTAGGTGCCACCACTATTTTGGGTTGTTCAAGGGTGAGGTTTTTATGGCGTTTAGCTTCGTAATCTGAATTTAAATTTTGAAGCGTTTGGTCGAGTAACGTAATAAATGTTTCGAGCTTGTCTGGTGCTTTTTCAAATTCTATAATCCATTGGTGCGTACCTTTTTGGTCATCTTTTATAAAAACCGGGCCGGCAGTATATTCGTTTACTATGGCATTGGTTTGCTCACAGGCAAACTGTAGCGCTTTCTCTGCATTGTCGATAATCAGCTCTTCGCCAAAAGCATTGATAAAATGTTTGGTGCGGCCTGTTATTTTTATTTTATAAGGATTTTTACTTGTAAATTTAATCGTATCGCCTATAATGTATCGCCACAAGCCGGTATTGGTAGAAATTACCATGGCATAATTAACATCGGTTTCCACCTCCGCTAAAGTGCATATGCTTGGATTCTCCTGGCCAAACTCGTCCATGGGGATAAATTCATAAAAAACACCATAATCCAGCATCAGCAGCATGGCATCATCGTTAGGATCGTCCTGTATAGCAAAAAAGCCTTCCGACGCATTATAGGTTTCCATGTAATGCATGTTTTCCGATGGAATGAGCTTTCGAAACTGTTCCCTATAAGGTTCAAAACTAACGCCACCATGAACAAAAACCTCCAGATTAGGCCATATTTCCAGCAAATTGTTTTTTCCGGTTTTTTCCAGCACCCTTTTAAACAGTACCAGGTTCCATGAAGGAACTCCGGCAAAGGACGTAATATTCTGATCGAGAGTAGTTTCAATTATACGCTCCATCTTTTCTTCGAACTCTTCAATCAGTGCTATTTCGGTAGAGGGAGTCCTTATAAAATCAGACCAGAATGGAACATTTTCAAGCAGTATAGCTGATAAATCGCCAAAATAAGAATTATTGGTAATGTTGTTTATTCGGTGACTGCCTCCAAGGGTAAGGGTTTTGCCCTTTAATACGCGTGTTCCGGGAAAGTTTTTGATGTATTGGGCAAAAACATCTCTGGGGCCGCGCATGTGGCAAAACTCAATTGCCTCTTTGGTTACGGGTATAAATTTGCTTTTACTACTGGTAGTCCCCGACGATTTGGCAAACCATTTTATTTCTCCCGGCCAAAGTAAATCACGTTCGCCGTTTATCAGGCGCTCTACCCAGGGTTTTACATCATTGTAGTCTTGCAATGGCAACGCATGCTGAAATGCAGGAATGCTGGTGATTTTTGAAAAATCATGCTTTTTCCCCCAATCCGTATTCTTTGCGCTGTTAATCAGCTCGAAAAGCGTTTCGTTCTGAATCTCCAACGGATATTCGCGGTACAACTGAATCTGGTAGATTCTTTTGAAATTGATCCAGTTAACAACAGAGTTTAAAAGCGGCATGAAATGGTTTTATCAATTTTTCTGTGTCAAATTTAACAATATTTTGGCTTGAAAGGATATTTGAAACTGTACCTGTTCAATATATTCTTACCTGTAAGGAGAAAAATAGAAAAGTATGATTGTGAAAAATTTGAATAAGTGTTTGGTTATCAAGTGTATATAGATTTCAAAAGAGTGACAAGCCTCTTTTTTTACCATGAAAAGGCAACTAAAATTAAACCAGTCGATATTGATCCGGATGGTATGTTTTCATATTCTGTTTTCAGTACAAATGCAAAAAATAACGGTTTTAGTTGATTAAATTTTAATTTAGTTACACTTGATTTTTAGTTCTATCTTGGTTAGTATTTTTAATATAGAAACAAACAAGTTTGTCTACATCCTGTGTCTGTTAATATTTGGATTTAAACCTGTTCGAATAATTTTAAGCAATAGCCACGTCTTCAAATTTAATTCCTGAATACCCTTTTATGGTTAAATTATTTTATTATTTCTTCAAAAACATAAAATTAGCTATTTCTCACAAGTCTTTATCTCTAATCTCTACGGATATTCTAATTGAATTTTAAACGGAAGCTGTTCTAAACCATAACTTTTTGTAATTATGCTCCATCTGGGGTGTATATGTTTTTTGGGGTAGAAAAAAGATGCTCTTGTAGTGGCAGGTTTTCAGTTGAATTATTATAGCTGGCTTGGATTTTTATTGAATACTTTTTGCCAGCAGCTTTAGTTTCATAGTAAGTGCCTGCTCCAAATACACCTGCTGTCCAGAGAAGTTCTTCACTAGAGTTAGTATAGACCAGCGGATTATTCAAACAGTAATCGTAGGGGAAACCCCGCTATCTTTTTCAAAGAACTTATTTCTCTACAAGGTAATGATTTTTACTTTTTTAATCCAGGCACGGAGCGTAAAAAAGCCCCGGAAGAACCGAGGCTTATGTACTCTATGGATAAGTAATTGTCCAATTCATACTCTCTAAATCATCAAATGATAAAAGATACTTTTTATGAAACTTCTGATTTTCAATTATTTTTTCCATATCGTATGAACTGGCTGTGTCATAATCTGTAACATAGATAGTTATACTATCGGTATTATTCTCTGAAAAAACATGCTCCCAAGTTTCATTAGAGCATAATTTTTTACTAGAATTTGCAGGAACCTTCACATCATAACAATTACCTTTCCATGTTTCAGTATCCGTATAATTGCAACAAACAATATCAAACCACAGTGTTTCACTACTGTTATTTACAAAATTCATTCTGCAATCTATATCATCTTTACACTCGTTACTTAAAAGTATAAGACTCAAGATAATTAATATACTGTTGTATTTAATTGTTTTCATAATTTCTAATGTTTATAATTTTCAATCATTCCAAAAAGGCATTATTGGCCATAAAGGAGGAAGTGCTACTTCCCACCATTTAAGCCGGTTTAATCCTCGGGGGTATCTATTTTCATTCCAGTCGGTTATATTGGCAACAGGCCTTCCAGTAACAGGATCTCTTTCCCAAGTCCTGTAAAGAGCCATATCTGCCGAATGGTGTTCCCTAAAATAATTGTATGCCCTTTGGTTTGCATCCCTTTCAGGTTTGCTAAAATTATCCGTAGCCACGCTAGGTAGAGCATATTTAAATGTGTAAAATGGCCCCACTCTTTGGCTTTGAATATAATGCCCATATTCGTGCATTAAGGTTGGATTAAGAACTTCCTCTATGTTACCAGTAACTGGGTTTCTGTATTCTTCATAAATATGTTCCCCATTTCCTAATTCTATGTAAGAACCTAAAGTAAAACTCCCACCACCCCAGGAGGTCTCTAATACAGTTGCTCCATCATAATAATCAACATCATAAACGTCCCGAAAAACATTGGTGTAATGAGCTGCGCCAAAGCCAGCAACAGTTTGTGGTAGTTGCCAAGTAAATCTTGATATTAGTTCCCATGAACGCCCCCAAAAGTTTTTGTTGTCATTTGTTGTAAAAAGTCCACCCCACATCCTTACCGAGTTGTTAGGGGCTGTCCCTCTTAGGAAAGGATCGGCATGAGTCCATGCTTCACGTCTTGTTTCTTTACTCAAATGCCAATTAATACCTCCATGTTTAATGGCATCAATCAATCCTCTTATCAACCCAAGTATTATTTCCCCACTCGGGTCAGTATAAACCAGCGGATTATTCAAACAATAACCGTAGGGGAACCCCGCTGCCTTTTTCAAAGAACTTATTTATCTACAAGGTACTAATTTTTAATTTTTTAATCCAGGCACGGAGGATAATAAAGCCTCGGAAAAAATTCTGAAGCTTTTAACTATTTCTTATTTTGTTTTACTATCTCATCTATCCATATTTCTCCTCGAATAACAGGTATTAA
>PDWI01001032.1_pt1 | contig 45271 bp, 46 predicted proteins | sample 1430891 | NCBI WGS metagenome assembly PDWI01 (sample SAMN01162508, study PRJNA174530) | Oral metagenome, whole genome shotgun sequencing project. | biome: Marine environment; feature: Marine mammal; material: Swab sample of the gingival sulcus; isolation source: swab sample of gingival sulcus...
TACACAGATGGAAATGTTACTGAAGTTTTTAAAAATGATATTGAGGGACAAATAATAAACGAGGCTCGCGGGAAAAGTGAAAAATCACCAAATATGACAGTTACAATCCTTGATTCCGATAACGGGAAAACAATAGCTGAAGTATTTGAACAAGGGACTGAGGCAGTGGTTGCTCGATACAAAAATCGACCAGATGCGTGGCATGGATTCGTCGAATGGTTCAAAGCTCTGAAGTAGCCTAAATGCTTACCGGATAACCTGTAACATTTATGCTCTTGGCTGGGGATGAGGGATTCGAACCCCCGATCACGGGACCAGAACCCGTTGCCTTACCGCTTGGCCAATCCCCAATATGAAACGTAGTCGTTTTCTTGCGCATATTGTAAAGGTTCTTTTGCGGCGAGTCAGTGGTGCGTTGACTCGCAGTCTTGCTAGCGCCAAGTGTGGGGCTAGCACAGCAACGGGGATTATAACAGATGAGGGCGACCGACGCCAGAGGGTGTGCGGGTTGATTGTGCTGGAGCTTGCAATGCGCGGCGGCGGGCGCTATAAACTAGGCGCATGATCCGATTGTTAGTAATGGGGGCGATAATTGCGTTGGCCTATGGCTCGCCAGTGTGGCTGCTAGATAATGAAGTGCTGCCGGCGCTACAGGATGTACGCCAGTATTATGAGTCGGCAGTGGACGTTGGCCGAGTTGACGAACGGCGTTAGCCTTGCCGGTTGCTAGCACGGCAGAGCTGCTGCTAATACGACTCTATCCAAAGTAGTAAATAATACATACAACATATGCTTGCCTTATGTAGATATAAGGAGTAGGTTAAGGGGATTAATAAACACAGAGGAGGTGTATTATGGCTATAGATACGCTAGACAACGATGTAATGCTGCCTGTGGGTGTAGATATGGCGCCGCAGGTGCCTGCGGATGTAGTGCCGATTGGAGATACTCCTGAGGCGTTGGCTGGGCAAGATGAATGCAATAGGGTATTTGAGCAAATGACGGAAAGCCTAGACGTAGAGCTTAGTCCGGAGGCCAAAGAAGCGCTCGAGCTGACGGTGCCAATGTGCAAGAGCGGTGGTCCTGCTGATGGTCCCGCTAACGGTTTTCATCGCTAGTTGATAAGCAGCTCATATGTCGTTCCTGAGTGTTGGCATTGTTAGGCAGAAATACGAGCCGCCCGAAGGGGCGGCTCGCTTTCTGCGCTGCGACACCGCCGGTACATATCGGGTGATTAGTGCTGACGGTTCTATTGAGGTAGAGCTGCGCAAGCGCAGCGCCTACCCAGTGACCTACTGCGAGGTGGCGGACAGTGAAGTACGGTTTGGCTATGGCGCGTATGGCGCAGCGGAATCGGCGGAGTATCTACATTGTGCTGTAGATATTCGCGGGAATTTGCGTATAGAGCGCGACGCATTTGCGGTGTTGCCGGTTTTTTATGTTGCTACGCCAGAGGGGTTATTGGTTGCCAATAGTTATCAGGCGGTGGTGTCGCGGATGCCGCGCACCGAACTGTCGTACGCTGGGGTTGTGGAGTCGATGGCGGTGGAGGCATATATTGCGCGCCCCGTCGTAGACGGCGTTTCATGGCTCGGAGAGCGCGAGCAGTTGCGCTACCGCGGCGGCGAACTGGCGATTACGCGAGCACCGGACAGGCCCTGGCTGGCTAGCGATGATCTCCCGCCTAGTAATCCAAAAGAATTTCTCAAGAAATACGATGCCTATCTGGACTATTTTATAGAATCGCGCCTGAGCGGCCAGGCATATGCCTGCGAGGTCAGCGGCGGGCTTGATTCGGCTACGCTGCCGCAGTACCTATCGCTACGCCATGGACAGAGGTCGTTGCTGTCTAGCTTGGTGTTGCCCGGGGAGGACGGCGAGATGCAGAGCAGAAAGCTGCGGGCCGTGATGGACCTCGCTGGTTCGGGTATTTTGCTGCACGATGCCGACCTGGCGGCGTTTCCGTTGGCGCGAATGTTGGGGCAGCCGAGTCCGACGTATTTCGAGACGATGTATATGGAGGTATTCGCTCCGCTGTATGATAAGCTGCAGCAGCGCGGGGTTAAAGTCTTGGCACAGGGCGATGGGGCTGACGAGTTGCTGGGTCATCTGACAGGTGCCGATAAGTATGTTTACTGGGGTGAGGATGCGAGGGGGCGGCGACAGAAGCAGCAGTTACCGTTGTATGCGACCGACCGTTTTAGGGAGTTATACGTTGCCAGTACGCCGTCAGAGCCGATACATGGCAAGCCGTGGAGGCCTTTTTCTACGGTCTACGGTTCGTTCAGCAAAAACGAACTGATTAAGCGCGACATATGGCCGGTTAGCCCGTTTGCGGATTACGGTCTGTACGATTATGTTCAGGGTCTGCCTATACAGTATCGAGCCAACAAAAACATTTTGAGAATGTATCATCACTCGTATGGTTTTGCGCCAGAGATATATGACACCCAGCGTAACGAGGACTTTGATCCGTTTGCGGCGCTCGCCTTTCGGTCGCCAGGCTTCCGTCAATTACTGGAGCGCTATCTGGACGGTGCAATTACGGTGCAGCTGGGTTATGTAGACCCAGCTGGGCTGTGGGCGCTATACGACAAAGTTCAGCATGCGGATACAGAATCCGCAGGAGCGGCAGGGTTTCAGTTGTATTTATGGCTGCTGGCCGAAATCAACGCTCGAGTTTGCTCTGAGTATTAGACGCTGTTCTGGGGGCCGAAAAGGAGGCGTCGGGGCGCTAAATGATATCTTGATCGGCTAGCTCTGGCGGCAGGTAGGTGTGCGCGGCGTCTTTGCCGGGGTGCATTTTGTAGCCCTTGCCGTAGCCGAGGTCGCCCATAAGTTTGGTGGGCGCGTTGCGCAGGTGGAGCGGCACCGGTAGGTCGGCGTGGTTGCTGGCGAGTTGTTTGGCTTGGTAGAGGGCGTCGGCTATTTGCCGAGATTTGGGGGCTTTAGCTAGAACAGCGGCACAGTGGTAGAGATTGTATTCGCACTCGGGCATACCGATACGCTCTACGGCCAAAAAGGTAGAGGTGGCTAGGTTGAGTGCGACGGGCGCGGCTAGCCCAATATCTTCGCTGGCAAATACAACCATGCGCCGGGCGATAAACTTGGGGTCTTCGCCGGCTTGCAGCATGCGGGCTAGGTAATACAGGGCAGCGGTAGGCGCGCTGCCGCGCAGGCTTTTTATAAATGCGCTGATGATGTTGTAGTGCTGTTCGCCGGCTTTGTCGTAGCCGGGGATGCGTTTTTGGGCGGCTGCTTTGACGCGGTTGGGGGTGATGGTTTTGCCTGGCCCAGCTAGTTGGCGAGCCAGTTGTAGGTTGCTGAGCGCTACGCGTGCGTCGCCGCCGGACAGTTCTGCTAGCAGGTCTAGGCTTTTGGCCGGAAGTTGCCGAGCGGTTAGATGTTCGGCTTTGGCGGCGCGCTGGAGTATGGTGATGATGTCTTGTTTGGAGTGCGGCTCTAGCACGAGTACGCGGCTGCGGCTGAGCAGTGGGGTGATCACTTCAAAACTTGGGTTTTCGGTGGTAGCGCCCACTAAAACGATGGTGCCATCCTCGACGTGGGGTAAGAATGCATCTTGCTGCGCCTTGTTGAAGCGGTGGATCTCGTCCACGAAGAGGATAGTGGTCTGGCCAAGGCGCTGGTTTTGGGCAGCGCGTTCGATAACTTTGATCACATCGGCTTTGCCAGCGGTCACGGCGCTCAGTTCGGTGAATTCGGCGCCGGTCTGTTGGGCGATGATACGTGCTAGTGTTGTCTTGCCGCTGCCGGGCGGCCCCCAGAGTATCAGGCTGGTTGGTTGTTTGGCGGCAATTATTTGGTGGATAATTTTGCCAGCCGCGACCAGATGCTGCTGGCCAACGATGTCTGCTAGGCTCTGCGGGCGCATTTTTTCGGCAAGTGGTCGATTATCCATGATAGTAGTATAGAGGTTTTCGGTGTTGGCTGCTACGTAGGCGCGGCCGCGGCCGCCGAGGAGCGCGGTTTTTGGTTTTAGCTACCCCACGCGGTATGCTTAGGGGTATTATGCGAGATGATATATATGGTGAACAGGACCCGTACGGCTTTTTGGCGGCACTGCAAGGCGCTAGTTTGGCGGAGCAGGAGGTTCCCGAGCTGCAACAACAATTTGATGAAGAGCTACGCCAGTCTTTTGAAGTAGAGCGGCTCGGTCAGCTGGCGGCTCAGACGGTTGAGCTGTCTGAAGCTTTTGAGTACATGGCTCCAGTGCGGGATGATGAATCGCAGGACGGCACCAGCTGGTGGAAAGGGATTCTGCAGCCGACATTTGCTGGTTTTGCAGAAGAGTTGCACGAGCGTGTACGTAGCGAGGGGGTTGCAGTCCCTGGGCGCTTTGGATCCCCCGGCTGCCATATCGTAGACCTGACAACCACGCAGAATTACTGCCAGCGGGGGTCTTTTGTGCATGGGGAGCTGCAGGTTGAGCTGACCGATCCAGACGGTTCGGTGCAGGCGAGCCATCGCCTACCGACGCATAGTATAACGAGCCAACACGGCGATCCGGCTCGGCATTATCTGTCGGCTATTGATGTCTCGTCGGGCACGACCGAAACAGCAACGCTTGGCGAGGTGTTGGACGTCTATCGATCGCGCTATGCCGCCCCGAATGGGAAACTCGGGGGTCTTGTTGAGCGACGGTTAATTGACCGCGAAGTTCGCACGACGTTGCGAGAGGCGACTGCGGTGGCAGAACGATGGACTATTCAGCAGCAAAAAGCGCATGACATTGTGTCTCATGTGGTGCAGTCTGCGCTGGATGACACTGATTTGTCGCCAATGATCCTCAGACCTGGTGTAGCAAACGGCCTGAACGTCTGGCGTTCCTACGAAGCATAGAACCAGCTAATTGACTAAATAGCACTAAAGTGATAGAATATAGCTCATGGTGTTTTTACGGGAGCAATTTATTGCTTTGGATCAATTAACGTTGACCGAGCTAGAGGCTATGTTTGCTGGTGGGCAGGCAAGCCACGCAGTGCCGCAGCCTGGCACAGTGGCAGAGGCTATTCCTGGCGCGGTGTTTTTTGATTAACAGCGTTTTACATAGGAAGCCACGGCATTTATGGTACTTACCGCAGACTTATTGACCTACTATTCTAGTATTCCGATCAGTCGGCTAGAGAGCGAGGTTGCGCATATGTTTGCTGCGGCGCGTACTATTGAGCATGGGCGGAGCGGCGCTGTGCAGCATGCGCCGCAGTACGCCGGCCGTGTTGATGCGGTAGTGGTATCGCGTCCATTTGCGCAGCAGGGTGTCAGCCGGATACAAGAAGGTCTGTACTATGAGGATATGCCACTGCGCCACCGCGGCCGTATGATTCGCGATGCAGCGACGCTGGTAGCTGATCAGCCGACGGACGCGTTTCGTATCTAGGTGCTTTTTGGTGCTGGCCACTGCGGCGCGTAGAGAGCGCGTGCGAAAAGTCGGTGAATAGCGTATAATCTGGTAATCGCAACGAAGATACAGGGCGCCCGCGGGGCGTGTTTTTATGAAAGCAAATAGATAGGGCAAAGTAGTGCACACTCAGGATTCATCCAAGATTAGGAATATCGCAATTATTGCGCATGTTGACCACGGCAAGACGACGCTTGTTGACGGACTGCTAAAACAGTCGCATACCTTCCGCGACAATCAGGCAGAAATGAACCAAGAACTGATCATGGACAGCGGCGACCAAGAGCGCGAGCGGGGTATCACCATAACCGCCAAGGTAACGGCAGTACAGCACGGCGAATACCGAATCAATATTGTTGATACGCCAGGGCATGCCGATTTTAGCGGCGAGGTGGAGCGGACGCTGCATTTGGCGGACGGCTGTATACTCATAGTTGATGCGCAGGAAGGTCCGATGCCGCAAACCAAGTTTGTGCTGGGTAAGGCGCTGGCATTTGGCCTAAAGCCAATTGTGGTTATAAATAAAATCGACAAACCGGCGGCTCGGGTATCGGAAGTAGAGAACGAATTAGCGGACCTATTTTTGGAGATGGCGGTGCATGAGGACCAGCTGCATTACCCGGTGTATTATGCGGTTGGTCGAGCGGGTAAGGCCTGGGCGTCTATGCCAGATAACAGCGAGGCAGAGGCTGATTTGGCCTGTTTGTTTGACGCAATTATCCAAGATGTGCCGGCGCCAGACGTGGTAGCCGATGGCGCATTGCAGCTACTAGTAACGGCGCTTAGCTGGGATAACTACAAGGGCAAGTATGCGCTGGGTCGTATCAATCGTGGCCAGGTACGTGCTGGCCAACAGGTTGCGTTGTGTAAAAAAGACGGCTCGATCGCCAAGGCGAAAATAGAGCAGGTGTTTATGAGCCAGGGTGTGGCTAAGTTTGAGGTCTCGGAAGGCGTGGCTGGTGATATTGTGCACCTAACTGGCATAGCTGATGCGCAGATTGGTGAAACGATTGCCGATGTAGACCAGCCAGAGGCGTTGCCCGTGCTGGAGGTAGAGGCGCCGACGTTGCGCATATATTTGGGGCCAAACACTAGTCCGTTCAAGGGTCTGGAGGGCGATTTCACGACTTCGCGACAGATAGGCCAGCGGCTCCGCAAAGAGCTGGAGACTAATGTCGGCCTGCGAGTGGACGAAGAAGGGATTGGCTTCTTGGTGTCGGGCCGTGGCGAGCTGCATCTGAGCGTGCTGATAGAGACGATGCGGCGCGAGGGGTACGAGCTTGAGGTCGGCAGGCCGCAGGTGGTGCTGCGTAAAGCCGCAGAGGTACACGACGGCCAGCACCAAGCCGACACACTGCTAGAGCCGGTGGAAGAGCTTATTATTGAAGTCCCAGAAGAGCACGTTGGCACGGTTCAGATGGAGCTGGGGCAGCGCCGAGCGGTTTTGAAAGAGCAGTTTTCCAGCCCAAAGGGCGTGACAAAGTTGGTGTATACGTTGCCAACGCGGGCGCTACTGGGGCTGCGCAATGACTTGCTGACGTCCACCAAGGGGACGATTATCATGAATAGCTTGGTGGTGGGTTACGAACCGGTTGGTCAGTCGTTGCAACAGTTGCGCAACGGCGTACTGATTGCATATGAAACCGGTACAACAACTCCGTATGCCCTGCAGACCGCCGAAGAGCGCGGAACTTGCTATGTCGGCCCGGCGGAGAAAGTTTACGCCGGCCAAATCGTCGGTCTAAACAGCCGCCAAGAAGACATGGAGATCAACGTCTGCAAGGCCAAGCACCTGACAAATATGCGCAGCAAGTCGTCCGACGGGGTGGTACAGCTGACGCCGCCGACAATCATGAGTTTGGAGCAGTGCCTTGATTTTATAGAGAACGACGAGCTGCTAGAGGTGACGCCAGTTGCCTTGCGTCTGCGCAAGCGCGAACTAGACCTGAGCAAGCGCAAGCGTTCTAATAAGTAATACGCGCCTCGGTTTTTGAAGCGGCTGCCGCATACGCCAATGGCGATCGGCGCCGACAAATAGACATTGGCGCTCTAGGTCAGTACAATACAGCTTATGCAAACAATATATTATAGTAGCGTCCGAAATCGGGCCCTTGAGAAGTTGGGCGCCGTCCGCAAGGGGGCGTGGGTTTCGTTGGTGGCGCCGACGCAAGCCGAGCTGGATGCCTTTGCCGAGCAAAACGGGCTGAATGCTGATCTGATGGCCGATGCGCGCGACATATATGAGGCTCCTCGGGTAGAGGAAGACGACGGCAACATCTATATTTTTACGCGCTACTGTAACCCTGGCGGTACCGAGGTGGCAACTGAGCCGCTGCTGATTGTTTATACGCCTGATAATCTGATCACTATCAGCCGGCACAACACGCCGATTTACAAGCGGTTGCTAGACCAGGGCAAAGACATCTTGACTACCCAAAAGACCAAGACCATGATGCTGATACTGGCGGAAGTTAATCGGTCGTATCGGCTGCATTTAAATCGTGTCTCTAAGCAGATTCTGCGCTTTCGGGCGGAGCTGAAAAAGTCTGACATTTCCAACAAAGAATTTGTGCATATCATCGAGCTAGAAGAAGACTTAAATGAGTTTTTGGCGGCATTGCAGCCTGGTGCGACGGCGCTCAGTATGCTGACGAGCGGCCGTTACGTGCGCTTGTACGAAGACGACCGTGATTTTATAGAGGATATCCAGCTAGATAATGCCGAGCTGATAGAGTTTACTCGTTCGCGCCTGAGCGCGCTGCGCAACATCCGCCAAGTGCACGACGCGATTGCCACCAACAACCTAAACCGTACGTTTAAGCGCCTGACGTCTATCAGCATTTTCCTGACAATACCCACGATAATGGGCGGGCTGTGGGGCATGAACGTTGCGTTGCCGTTTGCGGATAATCCGAGCGGTTTTTGGATTGTTCTGCTGCTGGCGGTGTTCTTTACGTCCATGACGGTGATTATTTTTAACGCCAAAAAATGGTTTTAAATCTTGGCTCTGGAAATATCTGACGAGCAATTCGAGCAGCTTATTGCGCAGGCTATGGATGAGCTTCCGCAGGAGTATATCAAGGGTCTTGATAACGTGCTGGTTACATTTGCCGATCAGCCGAGTGCTGAGCAGCGATCGCAGCTGCAGTTGCGCTGCAACCAAACGCTTTTTGGCTTGTATGAAGGCGTCCCGCGGACGCGCCGAGCGGCGAATTACCAGCTGGTGCTACCAGATAGAATCACGCTTTTTAAGCTGCCTATTTGCGAGCATGTCGAAACGATACGGCAGCTACAGCGAGAGGTCAAGCACACGCTGTGGCATGAAATCGCGCATTATTACGGCTTGGATCACGACCGTATCCACGCCCTAGAGCGCGGCGAAGCCTAGCGCGCGGACGGATAGGTGGTCAAATAAAACATCGCGACCTAGCTTACAGCCGAGCGGTGGCGTATACTAGTTGAGCAATGAAACAGCGTGAGGCTTTGGCAATAATGCACAGTGGTGCTAGTGTTCTGTTGACTGGTGCAGCGGGCGCTGGTAAAACGTATGTCCTGAACGGTTTTATCAAGGCGGCGCGCGCCCAGGGCAAGAGCGTGGCGGTGACGGCCACGACGGGGCTTGCGGCAACGCACCTCGGCGGCAATACCATCCACGCTTGGGCAGGTATTGGCGTGCTAGACGAGCTGCCCAAGCGGTTTGCGGAGCGCCTTAGTAAAGCGCGCGCCGATATTATGCGCAAGGCGGACGTGCTCGTTATTGACGAGATTAGTATGCTGCACGATTTTCGACTTGATATGGTTGATCAGGTGCTCCGAGTGGTGCGCGATGCGGACGAGCAATTTGGCGGGTTGCAGGTGATTCTGTCGGGCGACTTTTTCCAGCTGCCGCCGGTAAACCGCGCCGATGGCCGGCAGGGTAGTTTTGTGACTAATTCTGCGGTGTGGCAGACGGGTATTTTTACGGTGTGCTACTTGCAGGAGCAGCACCGCCAGTCGGACGATGCGGATTACGCGGCTATTATGAATGCTATTCGCGGCGGTGTTATGAGCCGCCAGCAGCTAGAGGCATTGCGGGCGCGGCAACACGTCACGGTCGATCCATTTATGGCGCAGACCAGGCTGCTGACCACCAATGTAGACGTTGATAGTATCAACGCGCAGCACCTAGATAAAATAGACGCAGATGCGTACGAATATGACATGACCTCGACTGGTTCGGTGCGCTACGTGAATCAGCTAAAGCAATCGTGTTTGGCGTCTGAGCAATTGGTGCTCAAGCGCGGAGCGGTGGTGATGTGTATTAAAAACAGCCAGGACAAACGATACGTCAACGGTAGCTTGGGTACGGTAGTTGATTTTGATGAAGATACTGGTTTGCCGCTGGTGGAACTGCAAAATCACAAGCGCTTTGTGATACGACCTGATACGTGGGAGCTGCGCGACGGCGACCGTAAGCGTGCAAGCATAACGCAGCTGCCGTTGCGTCTGGCGTGGGCTATTACGGTGCACAAAAGCCAAGGGATGACGCTGGACGCGGCGCGTATAGACCTGAGTAAGGCTTTTGTGGAGGGCATGGGCTATGTGGCGCTTTCCCGTGTGAAGGACTTGCGATCGTTGGTGCTTGACGGCATGAACGCTATGGCGTTAAAAACGAGCCCGCTGGCTCGTAGTCTTGATGGCATGTTGCGCTCGGCAAGCGACGAGGCGTTGACGCGGTTTGCTAAGCAGATTGCCGACTATGACCCTGACCAGCAGGTTGCTCCAAGGCGTTCTAGCGGTGCGGATGACATGCTCGTCTATGACGAGGAGATATACGAGGCTTTGCGCCAGTGGCGGAGCGCAAAAGCGGCGGAGCGCGGCGTTCCACCGTATATTATTGCTCACGACAATGCGCTCAAGCAGGTGGCTATGCGCAGGCCAGATTCACTGCGCAAGCTTTTGCAGGTGCCGGGCTTTGGGCCGAAACGGGTTGATGATTTTGGCCAAGATTTGCTGGCGATTGTAGCAGACGCTACCGCCAAGGCGTAGGCGGTACGGCGGCCGGTGTGCGTCCGTTGAGCGGTTTCATCTGGCCGTAATTTAATGCTTCAGTGTGTATACTAGTGGGTATGGCGCGCAACTTGTTTTACCGTAATGTGACGTCTTCTGCTAGTTTGGGCCTGTTTTTGATGTCTGGCGTGCTCGGCGTGTTGGGTGTGCGGTTTTATCTGGAGCTGACGAACTATCCGGCTATTGAGGGCGGCGGGCTGCACATTGCGCATGTGCTATGGGGCGGCCTGTTGATGATGGCGGGTATTATCATGATGCTCAGTTACCTGGGCGCCGGCGTGCGGCGTTTGGCGGTAGTTATTGCTGGGCTGGGCTTTGGAGTCTTCATAGATGAAGTTGGCAAGTTTGTAACTAGCGACAACGATTACTTCTACCGGCCGTCGATTGGTATTATTTATGCCATTTTTGTGATTATGTACCTGGTGATCGGATATTTGACGCGGGAGCATGCGCGTCTGACCTCGCGCGAGTACCAGCTCAATGCGCTGCTCCAATTACAAGAGGCGGTGTTGCACGATATGGACGAGGCTGAGCGGCAGCAGGCGTTGCAGCTCTTGGCGCGAGCAGATCAGCGCTGCCGCATAACGCGGTCGCTGACCGATATTTTGAATCATGTCGAAACCGTGCCTGCCAAGAAGCCGTCGCTACCTGTGCGCGTGCTGCATTTTTTTGACGCAAAATATACGGAGTTTTGGCGCAGCAGCACATCATTGTGGCGGGTTCGGCTGTTCTTTATGGCCGAGGCGCTGGTCGTTTTGGCTGCTACGCTGTACGCCTCTTGGGACAATATTAGCGAAGTGCGCGGTTTGCTTGGCGGTAGCTATGCCTATCCGCAGCTGTTGTTGGTTGCGGAGTTGCTGTCTTCTTTGGTGGCGGCGCTGTTGGTCTTTGCTGGCGGCGTGGCGCTGACGCGCAACCGGCTGCAGGCTTTTGAGCTGTTTAGGCAGTCGGTGCTAGTGAATATTCTCTTAACAGATTTCTTTATATTTTCGCGCGAGCAGCTGAGGGCGTTGCCCGGATTTTTGCTGAATCTGGCCATCTTGCTCTTGGTGACCTATGCCGTTCATCAAGAGTTACGGCTTAACGCTGCAAAAAACAAGCAGCCGTAGCTTTGGCGGCTTGGCTGCTTGATTTTTTCGGGCTTAACTTAGCGGATCTTTTCGCTGATGCGGTTTAGCCGAGCAACTCGGTCGGCAGTGCGCGGGTGGGTGCTAAATAAGCTGGCAAAGCCAACGGGCGAGAACATATTGGCGAACATCAGGTGAGCAGTTGCTTGCTGGGTGGGGGTTGGTTGCATTTTAGGAGCATGCTGCTTGAAGTTGTCGAGTTTTTGCAATGCGCTAGCTAAATCTTTGCCAGTGCCTAGCAGATGCGCGCCGTGCTCGTCGGCCAGGAATTCGCGGCTACGCGAGACGGCCATTTGCACCATAGTGGCTGCTAGTGGCGCCAGGATAACCATAGCGATCGCTGCTATGGGGTTGATGCCGCCTTCACGGTCGTTGCCGCCCATGAAGAATGCCATTTGGGCTAGAAACGACACTGCCCCCGCTAGAGTTGCGGCTACGGTGGAAACGAGCATATCGCGGTTTTTAACATGGCCCAACTCGTGCCCCAGTACGGCCTTGAGTTCGTCATAGGTTAGCAGGTCGATAATCCCGGTGTGTACGGCAACCGCTGCATGGTGCGGGCTGCGGCCGGTAGCAAAAGCGTTGGGCACGGGTGTTTCGACGATATACAGCTTGGGCATAGGCAGATTGTCGGCGGTGGTCAGCTCTTGTACCATGCGGACGATCTCCGGGTGTTGAGCTGGGTCTAGCGGCTTGGCACCCTGCATTTTTAGGACAATTTTGTCGCTAAACCAGAACATGCCAAAGTTGGTAATGCCGGCGAAAAACAGAGCCATTAGCGCGCCAGATTGGCCGTTCAGGGCATAGCCGACGCCCATAAAGATGCCGGTCAGCAGCCCAAGCAGTAAAGTAGTTTTGAAAATCTGTGTCATAGTCTCCCTAAATATTGCGTTAATCGTAGGCAGTATTATATCACGTCAACACCCAGTATCGGGGTTGTGCCGAGCGTACTTGGTAGTGGTTGACGTGGCTAGCGGCTGTCGGTGTCTCCGCCAAAGCGGATTAGGCCGCCCAATACCATAGCGAGTACAAAGAACCCGGCGCAATAAAAGCCAACCTCGGCGTAGAGTTCAGTTTTGTATGCTTCGTTAAAATAGTGGGTAAAGTATAAAACGGTGGCTGCGACATAGGCGGCGGTGGACAAAAAGGCGGTTAGATATAGCGCAGCGCGGCTGAGTAGCAGTGCGGAGACGATTAGCGGGATAGCAAACAGGGCTACGTACTTGCTGGCGACTCCTCGCTGAATATATACGTTATAAGCGGCAAAGATAATGTCGGCGATAACCACTGCAAAAGTGTACAACCGCAGACGATAGAGCGGTTCGGTACGGTTATGGGCTATGTACCAAACAGCAGAGGCGACCACTAGTAAGGCGGCGGCGCTGAGCCAGCGTTTCATGATGACTTCGGGCACGACGATATCCCAGGCGTCTAGGACGATGGTTTGAATAGCGTAGGCAGCCAGAAGTACAAAATGCGCCAGAGCCACTTTACGCAGTCCGGTGCGCAGCCAATCTACGAAGCTAACAGTTTGTTTTGATTTTGCCATAAGCTATTTATATTTAAGCACGTGCGACTTGTGGACGTCAAAGTAATCCAGCCCCAGCCGAGCAGTCGGCGTTTTGGTACTGGGCGGCAATATCTCGATTAAGCGTTGATAATTCCACAGCGTTTGTGTACTCATCAGTTATTGTTTTTTTCGCTATCTGTTATTTTATGGGCAATACTGTGGACAAAAAAGGCCTCGCAATGGTTGCGTCGTGTAGCGGGCTAGCGCTACAATAGTAGTGGAAGTGTGAGGCTTCCACAGACCTCGGTTCGTCCGGGGTCTTTTTTTGTTCTGATAATTTGCTTGGTTTTTGGCGGAACTGTTTTTCTGGCGGCGTCCGGCGGCTGACGCGGGTGTGCTACACTTATCTGTAATGGGTATATCGCTAATTCTAGGGGTGGTTGTTGTCGCGCTTGCGGTGGTAATAGTGATACTGTTGCAGCGCAAGCCAGACAACCAATCATCGCTGCTTATAAAAGAAGACTTACGCGCCTTATCGCAGGATATTGACCGACTAAAGGACACTATGCAGTCACAGGTATCGGAGCGCCTAGATAAGGGCCAGGCAAGCATGTTGAGCGCGTTGCAAAAACAGTCTACTGACAGCAACAGAGTTATCACCGAAATTACGCGCAACTTGGCAGAGCTGAAAGAGTCAAACAAGCGTGTTGTGGGGGTGGCCGACGAGTTGCGGACCATCCAAAACGTACTGCAAAACCCCAAGCAGCGTGGCGTGCTGGGCGAGTACTATCTCAACCAAGTATTGGAAAACGTTTTGCCGCCAGAGCGGTTTAAGTTGCAGCACAAGATCGGCCGCGGCGATGACGGCCGAGATTTGGTGTGCGACGCAGTAATTATTCTGGACAAGGGCAAGATGCTACCAGTGGACAGTAAGTTTAGCCTAGAGAATTACAATCGCTTGATAGAGTCCAACAATAAGGCCGAGCGCGAGACGCTGGTCAAACAGTTTAAAGCAGACCTGAAGCAGCGTATCGATGAGACGGCCAAGTACATTCGTCCGGGCGATGGCACCATGGATTTTGCATTTATGTTTATCCCAAGCGAGGCAATTTACTACGATCTGCTTATTAACAAGGTTGGGTCGGCTAGTACGAGCTCGCGCGACTTAATAGAGTACGCTTTCCGCGACAAAAAAGTTATCATTGTGAGCCCGACTAGTTTCTTGGCGTATTTACAGACTGTGCTGCAAGGGTTGCGCAGCCTGCAGATAGAAGAGCAGGCCAAAGAGATTCAGCTACGCGTTGGCCAGCTGGGCGAGCACCTCAAAAAATACGACAGCTTTATGCAGAAGCTGGGTAATTCGCTTGGAACGACAGTCGGACATTTTAATAATGCGCATAAAGAGCTGAAGAAGGTCGACAAAGACGTGGTGCGGGTGACCGGTACGTCGCCCGGCATTGAGCCACTGATGCTTGATCGACCGCAAGATAGGGAGGATTGAGGCGATGGATAAACTCAAAAAAGCTGTCCGTAGGCATGGCGAGCGATTGCAGCGCGTGCAGCAAAGGGCTGTGCGGCAGGTGAGCGGTTCAGCTGCCAAGCAGGGCAAGGGCCAAGCGGCGCGCGGCATTGGTGTGCGCAACTTTGCGCTTGTGCTGGTGGTAACTGGTGTTGTGGGTATGTTCGCGTCATTTGTACTGACGATGGATAAAATGCATACTCTCCAGAACCCAGACTACAACCCGGCTTGCAACATTAACCCAGTTATTAGTTGCGGCTCGGTTATGAAATCGGCGCAGGCCGAAGTATTCGGTATCCCCAATAGTTTGCTCGGTTTTGCGGGCTTTGCCATGGTGGTCAGTACTGGCATGTCGCTGCTGGCTGGCGCGCGCATGGCGGCGTGGTTTTGGCGCGCCTGGATGGTTGGCATGGCGGTCGGACTTGGCGGTTTATTGTATCTGTATGTCCAGAGCGTGTTTGTGCTGCAAACGTTGTGCCTGTATTGCATGGCGACGTGGGTGATTTTGGTGCCGCTGATATGGTATAGCTTCCAGTGGGTGTTGAGCGAAGGTCACCTAAAGCTACCTCGGTCTTCTGATGGAGCGGTGCGTTTTATACAGCGCGAGCACCTGAGTATTATGATTGCGGTGTATCTGCTGGCAGTCGTGACGGTCGTGTGGCGATTTTGGTACTACTTTAAGACATTGTAGGCGGAGCCGATGGGCACGCTTTACTGCGTGTATTACGTGCGACCTGCGGCGGTTTGCGGCACTTGGAGTTAGTGCTGCAAGAGGTCAATCGTCAGGGCTGCGGTCCATGAAAAGTTGTGCGCCCCGGCTGGTGTGCCGTCTTGGGGGCTAAAGTACTCGTAGGCGCCGGAGCGTTCGACTAACTCGATGGTTATGTCGCGCAGTAGGGCGGCGTGGTCGTGGAAGCCGTAGTGCCGCAGGCCGTCAATTATGAGCCAGTTGGTATTGACCCAGGTTGGCCCCTGCCAGTAACTGTGCGGTTTATAGCAGGGGCTATTGAGGGGCACTGAAGGCACGGGATAGGGGCTGCCAAACAGCTGCTCGTCTTCTATGAGCCGTACGAGCTGTTCTGCGCGCTGCGGCGTGATTGATCGGCTATACAGCGGCATTAGGGTTTGGATGCTGGGCTGTTTTATGGCTTGCTGCGTATGGAAGTCGCGGGCGTAGTACCGTGTAGCATACTCGTCCCACAGCGAATCTAAGGCTGCGGCGGCGTGATCGTTGTAGGCTGCTAGCTCTTGAGGTAATTCTTGTTGGATGTCAGCGGCAATGTCTGCTAGGTGCTGGTTGGCGCGGATAAATATGCTATTGAAGGCTATGTCTTGCAGTGCCAGCCCCTTGCGCTTGAGTGCAGTTGGGGTATCAAAATGGCAGCGGCGAAGCCGTCTGACCCAGACATAATTTAAGAGTGCGTCGGTATTGCTGATGCGTTGCCCGGGCGGCGTATGCTTGGTGTCGCGTCGAAACAGGTTGACGAGCCAATCTATGTGTAGCCGTTCAATGGTGGTCGTCCACCAGGGCATGTGTTGCGAACGGATGTAGTGCACCCATGCTGGGGTGTTGTCTAGCCCGCATTCATAGGGGTGTAGCAACACGCATAACCCATCGCCAGTCGGTATACGCTCGGTGGCCAACCATAGATGGTAGCGCGCAAGGGCAGGGTAGACTTGTTTGTACCAGCTGTGACGTTCGGCTGTTGGCAGTTTGCGGCCGATGCGCACTACTGCTTCGGCGACCATTGGCGGCTGGGTGATGCCGCTAGTAGATAGGTGGTCCGGGGCATTGGGGTTCAGCCAGCTGCGCCAGATATTGCGGTCTTGTTGGTAGGCATCGCTGGGCGCAAAAATCATATGCGGTATCATGCCGTTTGTCCACTGCCCCTTTAGCAGGCTAAAGATTTCGCGTTTGGCGGCATCGATGTCGAAGTGGCGCAGGCCAATGGCGATAAAGCAGCTATCCCACAGCCACTGATGCGGATACAGGCCCTGAGCGGGTATGGTGTGGCTGCCGCGGTTATTATCTAGCAGTACTGCTTGGCAGTCGTCGAGCAGCCGTTGTTTGTTCATGGTACTAGTATACCGTGACCGTTATAAAAGGGCTATCATTGCCCGTGTTTGAACGGTCGTCAACGGTAATTAGTAAACGAAATCGGGTAGTCGAGGTCTTGGGATTGCAGCAGTTGCATGACTGACTGCAGATCATTTTTGCTACTACTCATAACGCGTACGGCCTCGCCCTGGATCTGGGTTTTGACTTTGGGGCCTTGGTCGCGGATGAGTTTGGTGATGCGTTTGGACTTTTCTTGGTCCAGGCCGCTTATAAACACAACATCTTTGACAGTTTTTAGGTTGGAGACGACGGGTTCGCGGCTGGTGTCGAGTATTTTTTGGCTCTGGCCTCGGCTGGCTAGTTTTTTACGGACGATGTCTAGGATGGCGTCAATTTGCCATTCGCCATTGCCGGTAATAGTGATGCCGGATTTTTCGTTGTTCGACCATGCTAGTTGCGCTGGCGTGCCCTTGAAGTCATAGCGGTTGCTTAGCTCTCGCTGGGCTTGGTCGATTGCGTTGTTGACCTCTGCTTTGTCGTATTCGGATACGATATCAAATGAAAATGTTGCCATAGCTGCCATTATACAGTAAACCCGCTGTTGGTAGGTCTTGGCCATAGAAGCTATGCGGGCGCAGGCTAGCAGCTAGGGCTACTATAGTGGAATCGGAGGTCGTATGCCGATATACAATAAACTAGTACGTGATAACATACCGCAAATTATCGCTAGTAGCGGTCGAAAGGCTCGCTGCACTACATTGAACGACGCGGACTATGCCAGGGAGCTTGTCAAAAAGCTGTCCGAGGAGGTGGCAGAGTATGTTTCTGATGGCAGTATCGAGGGGCTCGCGGATGTGTTGGAGGTGGTCTACGCTCTGGCGGCTGCGCAAGGCTGTACGCTCAAGCAGCTAGAGGAGGCGCGTCTACAAAAAGCTCGCCAGCGCGGTGCTTTTAGGGACAAGGTGTTTTTGGTGCGGGTGGACGATTGACAACAGGTTCGGCTGCTTGCCGAATCGCTTGCCAACCTTGGGCTGGAAGCAACCCGCCCTATGCGTGTATAATTTACCCCCAGAGATGTCATACGCAAACGTTACGGAGACGGCGGACCTGTTGTTGGACCGCATGCAGAGCCTAGAGAACAAGGCCGATATATTAAAGGCGGTCGAGTTACGGGCGCTATTTGATGAAATCAAAACGCTTCCCCCAGAAGAGCGGGCAGCGTTCGGTAAGGAGGTCAATCAGCTTCGTCAACGACTGCAGCAGGCCGTCGAGCAGGCTGCGGAAGCTGACGATGCGCCAGAGCCGATCGATGTCACGGCGCCATTCGATGTAAATACGCCTCCGGCCGAGCGTCCGCGGCTCTTGCCGGCCGAAAACGGTAGTGCGCATCCGCTGATGACTGAGCTAGCGCATGTGTTGGATATCTTTTACCGGATGGGTTTTACGACTGTAGAATCGCGCGAGATTGACGACGATTATCACATGTTTACCAGCCTTAACTTCCCGGTTGGTCATCCAGCCCGAGACCAGTACGACACATTCGTTACGGAGCAGACGGACGCATCCGGCGATCGATTTACTGCGCCGGCACACACCAGTATTATGCAAAACCGTATTTTGCGGGCGGGCGCTGACAAGTTGGCCGATGGCCAGCCTATTGCGGCGGTTATTCCTGGGCGCGTGTTTCGGAATGAGGATTTGGACGCTCGGCACGAGCACACGTTTTACCAGTTTGAGGGCGTGTATGTAGACCGCGGCATCCACGCCGGCAACTTGCTGGCAACATTCAAGGCGTTTTTGGCCGAGTATTACCAGCAGGACATCGACATCAAAAGCCAGCCGTTTTATTTCCCCTTTACCGAACCGAGTTTTGAGTTGGCCTTGAGCTGCCCATTTTGCCAAAAGCAGGGCTGTCATGTTTGCGGTCAGGGCGGCTGGATAGAGCTGCTGGGTATGGGGCTGATTCATCCCAACGTGCTACGCGAGGCGGGCATTGACCCGAGCGTTTATACTGGTTTTGCCTGGGGCTGCGGTCTAGAGCGTTTGGTTATGATGAAGTACGGCATAGAGGACATCCGGCATTTTGAATCGGGTAAATTAGATTTTCTGAGGCAGTTTGCATGAAGATAAGCACAAATAGCATAGAGCACTACCGTACGTTGTTTGACTGGGCGCCGGCAACGGCCCCTGATGGCGTGGACGCGCTGGTGCAAAAGATCGGTGCCCAGTTGGGCGAGGTCGAGTCGGTGTCCCGCTTGGGCGAGGACATTGACGGAGCGTTCGTTGCGCGCGTTGTGCGCTGCGACGACCATCCAAACGCCGATAAACTGCACGTTTGTATGATTGACGACGGCGGGGCGGTGGCGGACGTGGTGCGCGACGATCAGGGGTTTGTGCAGGTAGTGTGCGGTGCGCCAAATGTTCGCGCCGGCATGCTGGCGGCCTGGCTACCCCCTGGCGCGGTCGTGCCAGAAAGCCGCAGTACGACGCCGTTTACGCTAGAGGCACGCGCGTTACGCGGTGTTATTAGCAACGGCATGCTGGCTAGCGCGCGTGAATTGTGCCTAGGCGGCGATCACGACGGCATTTTGCAGCTAGACCAAGAGGCGGAGCCAGGTTCGCTGCTAGCAGATGCGCTGGGCTTGCGCGGCGATGTACTGATTGACATCGAGAATAAAATGTTCACGCATCGTCCCGATTGTTTTGGTCTGATGGGTGTTGCCCGTGAGTTGGCTGGTATCCAAGGGATGGCGTTCACTAGCCCAGATTGGTATAGCCTAAACCCAGACTTTCCTGCGCTAGAGGCAGACGCAGTGCCATTGCAGCTAAAGATTGAGGCGCCGGACGCGGTACCGCGTTTTATGGCCGTAGTGCTTCGGGATGTGCAAGTGCGCCCAAGCCCCGTCTGGCTGCAGCTAGAGTTGTATAAATATGGCATACGCTCTATCAATAACATTGTTGACTACACGAATTATTACATGGTGCTTACTGGTCAGCCGCTGCATGCCTATGACTACGACAAGGTGCTTCGGGCGGCGGGCGGCAAGCCGGCGTCACTGACGCTGGGCGCGCGGATGGCTAAGCAAGACGAGTCGTTGGCGCTGTTGAGCGGCAAGACTGCTCGTCTAACCACCGACGATATTGTAATAACTGCCAACGACACGGTAATTGGGTTGGGCGGCGTCATGGGCGGCACCGAAACCGAGGTCGACGCCGATACGACGACCATCATCGTGGAAGTTGCTAATTTTGACATGTATACAATCAGGCGCACCAGCATGCGCCATGGTTTATTTACTGACGCTGTAACGCGGTTTAATAAGGGCCAAAGTCCGCTGCAGAACCCAGCAGTTTTGGCTAAAATGGTGCAAGAAGTACGCGCTTCGGCTGGGGGCGCATTAGCAAGCCAGCCGCTGGACGTGTTCAACGATCAGGTCCGAGACCAAATACGACGCGAGTCGGTGGATCCGCCTGTCGTGGTGACGGCGCAATTTATCAATGCGCGGTTGGGGTTGAGCCTGACGGCCAAAGATATTGCTGCTCTGTTGCAAAATGTCGAATTCGCCGTAAAGGTACAGGCTGACGAGTTGTCGGTCGCCGCGCCGTTTTGGCGGACTGATATTACTATTCCCGAGGACGTTGTAGAGGAAGTTGGCCGACTCTATGGTTATGACCGTTTGCCGCTTGAGCTGCCGGAGCGCAGTATTGCTCCGACGCAGCGCAGTAGCATGTTGGAGCTGAAACAGCGGGTGCGAAACGCTTTGGCGGGCGCCGGAGCTAACGAGGTCCTGACCTATAGCTTTGTGCACGGTAATCTGCTGCAAAAAGTGGGCCAGGACAAAGACCAGGCTTTTCGGCTGTGTAATGCACTGAGTCCTGATTTGCAGTACTATCGACTGAGTCTGACGCCGAGTTTGTTGGAAAAAGTGCATCCCAATATCAAGACGGGGTACGATGAGTTTGCTGTATTTGAGATCGGTAAGGCGCATCAGGTTGGCGCTGTGGCAGCAGGCCAAGGGCCGCAAGAAGATGGCCTACCGCTAGAGTTTGAGCGCCTGGCGGTTGTTTACGCCGCCAAGGGAGCGCGGTCTGGTGCGGCGTACTACCGTGCAAAGCACATGTTGATGCACGTGTTTGATAGACTGCATATTCGCGGCGTAGTGACTTTCGAGACGCTAGGAGAGCGCTCAGATCAGGCAACTCGCTACTATACGACAGGGCGAGCGGCAACAGTAGCGGTGGACGGCCGGACAATTGGTTGGGTAGGTGAATTCGCCGCTAGCGTGCGCGGACGGTTGAAGCTGCCAGACTATTGCGCGGGTTTTGAGTTAGATCTTTCGGTGCTGAACGAAGTAGCTGGCGGCACCAGAGATTATCGGCCATTGTCGCGCTATCCGGCGATTGATCAAGATGTTTGTCTGCGTGTGCCGGCGGCGATACCGTACGGCGACGTCTATGCGGTGGCCGAAAACTTTGTGGCTAGGCAGTGCCCAGATGGCTGGTCGGTGACGCTGCAACCAGTGGATATTTATCAGCGCAATGCAGGCGACGATCACAAGCAGGTAACGCTGCGCTTCAGGACGGTTAGCCATCAGCAAACCCTGACCGACAAGCAAGTCTCAGGCTGGTTGGACGACTTTGCTGATGTGGCCAAAAAACAGCTACAGGCCGAGAGGGTGTAGATAGTGGGCTGGGTGCGGCGCTTGACGGCAACAGTTATCGTAGGGGTTCTGTGCGCTGTTTTTGCTTTGCCAACAGCCGATGCTGGAGCTCAGACGGTCAATGATTTTGTGATCAATGAGTTTGTCGGCTCGTACGGCTTGGATAACAGTGATCGCCAGGGGAGCATGCGGGTCGTCGAAACAATTGACGTCACCTTTAGTGCTAATAATCATGGCATAGAGCGTGCGATACCGAAGACCTACCGCGACAAGAGCGTTGACGTGAGCATAAGTTCGGTTAGCTCGTCTAGCGGGGCGCCGAGTCAGTATAAGACCTACACCTCGAACGGTAACTTAGTGGTACGCATTGGCGACCCCGACAAAACGGTCACTGGCCGCCAGTCGTATCGTATTGCGTACGAGGTACGGAACGTTATCCGGTTCTTTGACGACCATGATGAGCTGTACTGGGATATCAACGGCGTTGGATGGGGTCAGCGAGTAGAGAGCGTGCGTGCTCGGCTACGCGTAGACGGAACAACCATAGTGGATAGCAGGTGCTACGCTGGTACGCAGGGCGGCAATAATCGCGACTGTACGCACACGCTCAATGGCACCACGCTAGAGGCTACGGCCGATGATTTACGAGCGCACGAGACGCTGACTATTGTTGCGGGTTTCCAGAAGGGTTACTTTGCGCCGCATACTTTCATGGACACGCTGCGCGAGCAGGCGCTAACGCTGATCAGTACTTTTGTAGTGGCGTTTGGTATCGCTGGTTCGGGGCTGGTGTACTGGTGGCGCAACGGCAAAGATCTGAAGGGGCGCGGGGTCATAGTGCCAGAATATGATCCGCCAAACGGTCTCGCGCCGGCGGAGGTGGGCGTTATTTCTCAAAATCGACTATCGCAAGAAGCGCTGGCAGCAACCGTGGTTGATCTGGCGGTACGCAAGTATGTACGTCTGGAGGAGGTGACTAAGAAGGGTTTGGTTCGAACATCGCGCAGTTTTCAGGTTGTTCTGCTGCAGACGGATTGGTCTAATCTGCGCTGGCACGAGGTGACTGTTTTGGACGCCTTATTCCCGGGTAAGCCGCTCAATCAACCCGTAGAGATCAAAGAAGCAGATACGCTATATAAGTCCTATCAAACTCTACAGGATTCGATCCCCGACGCTCTGACGATGGACGGCTATTTCCCGGCAAGCCCAGTTAGTGCTGGCAAGGGGATGATGATCCTGGGTTTTGGGTCGATATTTTTGGCGGTAATTTTTTCGGGTCCTGTAGGTTTTAGCTTTATATTTGGCGGTCTGGTGCTTTTGCTGCTAGGCAAGCTGATGCCGAAGCGAACGCGCAAGGGCGTCAATGCCAAGGAGCATATCGACGGCCTAAAAATGTATCTGGAGACCGCAGAAGCTGACCGCCTAAAGATGCTTCAAAGCCCCGATTCACCATATGTGCAGCGCGGCCCCGAACCAGTCAAAACTGTAGAGCTGTTTGAAAAACTATTACCGTATGCCGTGGTGTTGGGGGTGGAAAAGCAGTGGGCTGATGAGTTTAAGAATATTTACACTCAACCGCCCGACTGGTACAGGGGTAACTGGGCTGCTTTTAATACTGGCGTTCTGGCGAGCCATCTTAGTGAGTCGGTTGGGGCTATGAACAATAGCTTTACGCCTCCGTCAAGTTCTGGCGGGAGCGGTTTTTCGTCGGGCGGCGGCTTCTCCGGCGGCGGTGGCGGCGGTGGCGGCGGTGGCGGCTGGTAGCCGGTAGCTTTGGACTTGGCTGGGGCCGTGATAGGCTAGAAACAAGATATGAAAGACATTGTTAGGTTAGTGGCGTCTGCCCGCTCGTTGTGGGGAATGTATGGTGTCATAGGCTGTTTGACGGTCATCATCAGCGTTATGGGTTTGCTGACGCCGATGTTTTCTGGCTGGGCGATTGACGAAATACGCAAAGGTACCGATGCGCGAGTCAGTTATATGGTGTGGCTGGCTGTCGGCATCTTTTTGCTTGATATAGGGGCTAACGTACTCAACAACATTGTTGGCTATTTGGGCGACCAGATGTCGGTGCGGCTGAATAAGATTCTCAGCATGCGGTACTACGAACATCTGCTCAGTCTGCCGCAGCGCTATTTCGACAGGGAGCTGTCTGGCAAAATCATCGCGCGGCTAAACCGCTCTATCGTGCAGATAACCAATTTTATGCAGATGCTTAGTAATAACTTTCTGCAGTTTATTTTTGGCACGGTGTTGTCGCTCGCGGTGGTGGCGTACTATAGCTGGCAGGTTGCGCTGATGCTATTGGCGCTGTACCCAATTTATATCTTTCTGACCTTTCGCTCCAGCGGCCGCTGGCAGCGCTATCAAGCAGACAAGAACAAGCATACCGACATTGCGCTTGGACGGTTTACGGAATCAATCGGGCAAATAAAGGTTGTTAAGAGTTTTTTGCAGGAGCGGCGCGAGCTGCGTTTTTACAGGCGGCACGCCGACAAGGTAGTGGCCATAAATCAGCCGCAGTCCCAGTTCTGGCATGTGCGTGACACGCAACGTCGGCTGATATTGAATGTCATATTTTTTGGGGTTTATCTCTATATTTTTGTGCAGGGTGCACACGGCGAGTTTACTCCCGGCCAGGCTGTGGCCTTGATCTTGTACGCTATGCAGATAAGGATGCCGATATTCACCATTAGCTTTTTGGTGGAGAATACGCAGCGGGCAATTGCCGATAGCAAGGATTACTACGAGGTTATGAATGTACGGCCAGAGATTGCCGATCGGCCAGACGCCAAGCAGCTGCGAGTGACTGATGGTGCGGTGAGTTTTGATGGGGTTGCATTTAGTTACGATCGCACGCAAAGCGTTATCCGCGGCGTTTCGCTGGAGGTGCCGGCTGGCGGCAAGGTTGCGCTGGTGGGCGAAAGCGGAGAGGGCAAAACGACGCTGACTAATTTGCTGTTGCGCTACTACGAGCCAGAGAAGGGCGTGATTTCTATAGACGGGCAAGATATTCAGTCCGTTACGCAGGCCAGCTTGCGGCGGGCTATTGCGGTAGTTTTTCAGGAACCAGCGCTGTTTTCGGGGACGATTCGCGAAAACATTGCCTATGCCAACCCAACGGCTAGCCAAAAGCAGGTCGAGTCGGCGGCACGGGCGGCGAATGCTCACGAGTTCATTCGCAAGTTAGAAAATGGCTACGATACTGAGATCGGCGAGCGGGGCTTGCGGCTGAGCGGCGGCCAGAAGCAGCGAATTGCAATTGCACGCGCTTTGCTAAAAGATGCCCCGTTGTTGGTGCTCGACGAGGCTACTAGCAGCCTAGACAGTAAAAGCGAGCATATGGTTCAAGAGGCGCTGAAGCGATTGATGAAGGGTCGTACGACACTGATTATTGCGCACCGGTTGAGCACCATCCAGTCGGTGGATATGGTTGTCACCTTGCGCGGCGGCAAGGTAGACGAGGTTGGATCGCCTCAAGAGCTAGCCGATTCCGGCGGTATTTACTCGCAGTTATTGGCTTTGCAGCGCGGCCACACCGATGCCGATATCAAACGGTTGCGCAAATACGACATTGCCGAATAGTTGCTGTCCGGCTTTTGCCGGCTTGGGCTAGGCGGCGGTTTGGTTCGTCTTATGTCGTGAGTTTTGGTACTATAGTCGCAAAGAGGTGAAAATCGAATACAGGGAGAACAGCGTATATGCCGAGTAGTAAGAAGCAGCCTAAAAAGGCGGCCAAAGAAACGTTGGATCAGGCTAAAGGCAGGTTTTTGCCGCGGCTGGCGATGGTGTTGTTTGACAGGCCTAAGACGGTGCTATTGGCCTGGCTGGTGCTGGTGGTTTTTGGGGCGTTTAGCTACTCGACACTGCTTCGCCGCGAAGGGTTTCCGAACATTGATATCCCCGTAGCCGTTATTTCGGGATCGTATGCGGTCAACGATGCCGCTCAGGTGGATGAGTTGGTCGCTAAGCCGCTTGCGGAGCGAGCATTGCAGGCCGAGGGTGTTAGTGTCGTGCAGACTACCAGCGGCGACAACTTTTTTAACGTTGCTATTCAGTATAGTGATGATGTTGATGCCTCTGCTGCGGCAGACAGTCTGCGATCCAGTGTGGAGTCGGAGTCGCTATTGCCGGCCAATGTGCAGGTGCGCTATGACGTGCCATATTTTGGTGTGACGGGCGGTGATATAGAGCAGGTTGACGCCGTGCTGTCGCTTTATGCGCGCGATAATAATCAAGACGTTGCTCAGCTGGCCGAACAGGGCAAGGCGGTGGCGGCCTACCTAAACGAGCATAAACCGCAGTCGGTAGAGGGCTTCAAGCTGGTAAACCCCCTGCAAGAGGTTACTGACCCGAGGACGGGGCAGACGGCCGTTATTCAAAAAACGTTTGACCGTTATGGCGAGCGCAACAATAACCAAACGCGCTACTACAACGCGGTATCGATAAATGTTGCTGGGGTGGAAGACTTTGACGTTATTGGGCTGGACGACGAACTGCACCGCTTGGTCGATGAAGTAAATGCACAGCCGCAGTTTGCTGACTATGAAGCGGCGGTTAGCGCCAGTTTTGCGCCCGAAGTAAAAGGTGAAATCAGCGAGCTGCAACGTGTGCTTATAGAGGGGCTGATAGCCGTGTTGGTGGTCGGCTCGATAGTTATAGCGCTCCGGGCATCGTTCATTACGGTGATATCTATGATCACAGTGATAACCATTACGCTTGGCGTACTGTATATGATTGATTATACGCTGAATGTGATTACTCTGTTTGCGCTTATCTTGGGGCTGTCGCTTATCGTAGATGACACTATCATCATGATAGAGGCGATCGACGCTAGCCGCCGCCGGCATAAGCGTGCTCGCGATGCGGTGGCCTATGCCACGCGCAAGATTAGCCGGGCTATGGTTGCTGCTACGGCTACGGCGGTGCTGAGTTTTGCTCCGCTGCTGTTTACGAGCGGCATTTTGGGTACGTTTATTCGGGCAATACCGGTGACAATCATTCTCTCGCTGCTCATCAGCCTGGTGGTGGCGCTGGTCTTTATTCCGCTGTTTGCCCGCTATGTGTTGCTGGGTAAGAAGCAGATGGGCGAGGGTGGCGTCCGCGAGTTAGCTGCGGGCGTGGAAGCCAAGATTGCTCGGTTTATTTGCAAGCCGATGTTGTGGGCGCGCGGGTCATACAAGAAGTTAACTGGAGTTGGCCTGAGCGCAGTGTTTATCGGCATTGCCTTTGTGGCGATGGCTGGGTTTATATTCCAGTACGTTTCGTTCAATATTTTCCCGCCCACCAAAGACACGAATGGCTTGACCATGCAGCTTGAGTATCCAAATGGTACGAGTGTAGAACGGGCGGGCGAGATTGCCGATCAGGCTAATGCTATCGTGTCGGAAGAGTTGGGTGATAACTTTGTGGATGCGACGTATTACGGTAAGGGAGGTGCCGCGGGAGCCGACAGTGTTATCGACATCATATCCTACAGTAAGCGTGATGTTTCGTCTCAGGACTTAGTGCAGCGCCTGCAGGAGCGTTTCGACAATGATTTTACTGCTGCCAATGTGGTAATTGGTCAGACGGACACTGGGCCGCCGCCATCGGCTTTTACGGTGCAGCTAAAAACGCGGGATCGCGAAGCTGGGTACCGTTTGGCTAATGATATCGTGGCTTTCTTGCAGGACGCGGAGCTAAAACGCCCAGACGAATCAACGGCGCGCTTTGTGAACCCGACGGCGTCCAATCCGGGGGTCTATACTCGCAGCGGGGCTGATTTGGTAATAGGCGTAAGCGCCAGTTTTGACGGGGATGACACGACGACATTGGTGACGCTTGCTCAAAATGCGGTGCGCGACCGCTTTACGCCAGAAGTGATTAGCAGCTATGGCCTGCCAGAGGATGTCATAGACTTTGATTTGGGACAAGAGTCTGAGAACCAAGAGTCATTTAAGTCATTGGTGTTTGCGTTTCCGATATTGCTGGCAGTCATGTTCTTGCTGTTGGCGGTCGAGTTCCGATCGCTGTTGCAGCCTCTGTTGATATTCTTGGCGGTGCCGTTTAGCTTGTTCGGAGTGACGCTGGGGCTGTATCTGACGGACAACGCCTTTAGCTTCTTTGTGGCGATGGGCTTCTTTGCGCTGGTTGGGCTGAGCGTCAAGAACACCATATTGCTCACCGACTATGCGAATCAGGCAAGAGCCGAGGGAATGGGGGCTATCGATTCAGTGGTGGAGGCGCTCCAAGAACGCTTTAGGCCGCTCATTGCGACTAGCTTGACGGCGGTCGTGTCGCTTATCCCGTTGGCTATCATCAGCCCATTCTGGCAGCCGTTGGCCGTGGTTCTTATATTCGGTCTGCTATCCAGTACGCTGCTGGTGCTTACAGTTTTCCCATACTATTTACTGGGCGGAGAGTTTTTGCGGCGGCGGATTAGTCGTGTGGCTGCGGTCGGCTGGGTGCTCGCCATGGCTGGGTTGGTGTATCTGTCGGTTGTGGTCGGCCAGCCATTGCTAGCTGTGTTTAGTCCGTTGTTGGCGGTGTTTGCGGTGTGGGCGGTGTCTCGCACTGTGCGGCGTGGCGCATATGGAGGTCGGCAATAGGGCAGGCGATGAAGGTTTTAGGCAAAAAGTGGCGTAAAATATACTAACGTATACGGCTCTTTTGGCAGAAGCCTGAGTCGGTATTTAACACGGGAAAAGCGAGGGTAAGCTATGCGACAGGCGGTTCGCGCGATCATCATTAGGAACAACAATGAACTGTTGGTTATGCACCGCAATAAGTTTGGCCAGGAATACTATACGCTGCCGGGCGGCAGTATTGATATTGGCGAAGAACAGCTGCAGGCATTGGAGCGCGAGCTGTCAGAAGAGATGTCTGGGGTGAGCTTTAGTAATCCGCGTTTGGTGTACGCCGAGAACGCTGGGTCGATGTACGGTATGCACTATGTCTATTTGTGCGACTACGAAGGCGGCGAGCCGCAGCTACGCCCCGATAGCGAAGAGCAGGCTATCAACCAACTGGGGCGTAATATATACACGCCATGCTGGTTGGCGTTGTCGGACTTGCCGAACGTTTCGTTTGTGTCGCCCAAACTACAGAGCGAAATTATCCGCTGTACAGAAACTGGGGCATTCCCTGAGCAGCCGCAGGAATTGTAGTCTGCGAAGGCTTCCTAGCGTTGTGATTATCGCCAAATCGGTTGCTTGCCAACGCGCGCCGCGCGTATAATGAGTTTGAAGTAAGGAGGGTATTCATGTCTTCATCTATCTCGCCGCACCAGCGGGTCTTTGCCTTTGTCGCCGCGTTTTTATTTCTGGCGACGGCTATCGCTGGAAGCGCCCTGGTGGTCTGGCAGGTTAATCAGGACAATAAAAACGCACAGCTTTTAGAGGAGTTGCAACAGCAGGCAGCTGAAGAGCAAATAAAACAGCAGAATCAGGAAACCGCCGTCGAGCCAATGAGCTGTGCGGTAGATACGTCAGTGGAAATTAATACAGTCCAGGAGGGGCAAATGCTAGAGGGCACACAACTAGCTGGCTTTACGCCAACAGATGACATCAACGAGCTAACTTGTATCGATATCAAGGTTGGCGATGGCGCGGAGGCTCCGGCTAACGCCACGGTTGTAGCACATTACACTGGCGCAGTCGCATCTACGGGCAAAATATTCCAAAGCTCGCATGACCGCGGCGAGCCGATTCCATTTAGCCTCAATCGCGTGATTAAGGGGTGGACAGAAGGGGTACCTGGCATGAAAGTCGGCGGCGTCCGACGCCTGCTGATCCCCGCTGACATGGCGTATGGCTCTACGCCGCCCTCTGGTTCGGGCATTCCAGCGGATGCTGCGCTTGTGTTCGACATAGAGCTAACAGAAGTACAATAAGAGCGTCATAAACACAACATATGGTGCGTTGCCAAAGTGCTTATGCACCATATATAATAGTGAAAAGCGCGCGAGCAATACTAAATTACAAATATTCATACACATCAGAAGGGTGTTCCGATGGCTACAAACATCACAATCTTTACGACCAACACGTGCAGTTACTGCGTAATGGTGAAGCGCTGGTTGCAGTCCAAGGGGCATTCTTACGAGGAAGTAAATCTAGACGCAAATCCAGCTCGTCAGAAAGAAGCCTACGAGCTAAGCGGCGCCCTAACGGTTCCTATTACGGTTGTGACCAAGGCAGACGATTCCAGAGAAGTTATCATTGGTTATAATTTGGCCAAGTTGGCGCCAGCGGTGGCCTAGCGCGTATGTTTGCGGTGGAGCGATATTGGGCGAGCGGCAGTGATTGGCCAGCTTGTCCTGTGCTCCACGGCAGGGTGGTGGATGTGCTGTGCGGATAGCTGTTTCGCAGCCTGCACCCTACTGCGAACAAGCGCTTCAGCGTGTCTTGCGCGAGCGTCAGTGGCGTGCTCAGTTTACTGATGCCCTAAAAGAGCAGGGCTTGACCATGAACGGGTGGCTATTGCTTGGCGTGGTGTCTCGGAGTAAACGCCAGGCTGAGCGCATGGCGGTGGTCGCAGCAACGCTTGGCGTATCGTTACCGCAACTTCATGCCATAGCCTCTAAGTTAGATGAGGGGCGCTACATACGCATCAAAGCGGATCGGCGCGATAAGCGCAGCAAGGTGATAGTGCTGTCATCGCGCGGGGCTAAGGCGCTGCGCAGTGTCGAGTCGCTGCTGCGTTTACGATTGGGTTAAATACTTAGAGTTGCGGATGAGGTGTAATTTTTCTGGGTGATTAGAGGTAATTATGATGTCTGGAAACAGCCACCACATGAAACGAGCCATCCAGCCCCAGTTGACGGTATAGACGCCGATTTCTAGACCGCACTTCTTGGCACGCCAATAAGTGAACGGGTTCAGGAGCCAGAAGTTAAAGCATATGCCACTGAATCCGTAGCGTCGAGCGTCGTTCATGGCTTGCGAGACGTCAATGGGGTTGAAACGTTGCACCAAATAGACAGGAAGTGTCGGCGCTAGCTTATGAAACTTTTTTAGCTCCTCTAGATTGATGGCGATAACCGTGACGTCGCACCTGTAGTCGTATTGCTCTAGTGCTTGTGCCAGCTGCTCGGCCCAGGTGCTGTCTTTGGCTTCGATGTATAGCGGGGTTGTCCCGACGGCCTGCAGTGCTTCGGCAAGCGTTGGTATGGCCTCGCCGTTGCTGAGACGTTGAGCGGTGATGTCTTTGACGGTGCTGGTTGCGACGTCCATGGCGCTCGTGGCGACGCGTCGAGTGTTGCTGTCGTGGATGACTACAAACTGTCCGTCTTGTGCAAGGCGTACGTCGATTTCTATGGCGTCAGCGCCGGCGTCGATACCGGCTTTGATGGCTGCAAGTGAGTTTTCTGGAGCTAGCCCTGCTGCGCCGCGGTGTCCGATTATTTTCATAGTATTGCCCCTAGTGTACAATATCTGTAAGCCAGTAATAAAGTGTAGATGCGTTGCTGACGCGTGTTGGGCGGCCTGCGTGTCGCTTGCTCGTAACGTGTGCGTAGTAATTCTCGTGCGAGTTGCGGCAACTCGGCGGCGCATACAACAAAGGAGTAAATGTAGATGGCAGATTTTAATGTGGTACTAGACCCAGGCGACTATAAAAACGGTGTCGTAAATACCGTGGTCGAAATCCCCAAATGGTCAACTCTAAAGATTGAGTGGGATCGTAAGCGCGCAGCATTTATGCTGGATCGTGTCGAGCCTAGTATTTTTGCCAAGCCGTGCAACTATGGCTTTATCCCGCAGACTATTGACGAAGACGGCGATGAGCTGGACACCCTTATTTTGACGAACGACCCAATCCCTACGGGGGTTTGGCTGGAAGGCACGATCGTCGGTATTCTCAACTTCGAGGATGATGGCGAGATGGATTATAAAGTTATCGTAGTGCCGGCGGACGATCGCAACACCGGTGATGCGATTACATCTATTGATCAGCTGCATGATCAGTGGAAGCTCAAGATTGAGCACCACTTTGCGCACTACAAAGATCTAAAGAAGCCAGGCAGTACCAAGGTGCTTGGTTGGGGTGATGCCGCAGAGGCTCAGAAGATTATCGACGAGTGTGTCGAGCGCTTCAAGGCTCAAAACAACTAGCGGTTGTATGCAAACAGTTGCAAAAGTTTGCGTCGTTCATGATGGATCGGTGCTGCTGCTCAGGCGGTCTCAAAACGAAGAGCAGCGCCGCGGGGAGTGGGATATCCCCGGCGGTTCGGTAGAGCTTGGCGAGCGGGATATTGAAGGCTGTGTGCGCGAAGCCTACGAAGAGGCGGGTCTGCGGTTGCGGCCTAGTGATATGGTGCCCGTTTTTGTGCCAGAATCCATGCAGCCACCAGGTCGGCGACGACGTATGTACATTGTGTGGCTAGAAGAGCGGCCTCTTGTACGTCTCAGCGAAGAGCATACTGAGTTTCAGTGGTGCGGGTTAGATGACCTACCCCAAGTGTTTGATCATCCGGTATGGCCAGTGTTGTTGCTGCGCTACCTGCGCGAAGCGGAGCAGGCTGGCGAGTGCGTCCAAAGTCCGCTTAGTGCGGTGACGATTGGTGTTGCTCCGAGCTAGCAACACAGTCTAACAAGTGTTGCACGCCGTAAAGCATATCCGTACAATAGATCAAAACGCTAACGCATAAAAGACAAGGATGGGTACGATGAAGACCAGGGTGGCAATTAACGGATTTGGCCGGATTGGCCGTAACGCGTTTAAGGTTGCTTTTGATCGCAGTGATATCGAAATCGTGGCCATCAACGATGTCGCTAGCGCCAAGGCTTTGGCGCATTTGTTGAAGCACGACAGTAACTACGGGACTTATCAGCACGAGGTCACCCACGACGAGTCAACGCTGATCGTCAATGGCACGCCGATCAAGGTGCTGGCGGAGAAGAATCCAGCCGCACTGCCTTGGGCTGATCTAATGGTTGACGTTGTCGTAGAATCGACGGGCTTTTTTGCAAAGCCCGAGGCGGCGCGGGCGCACATTGACGCTGGTGCGCGCAAAGTGGTGATAAGCGCTCCTGTCGCTGGTGATGGCGCAACAACCATTGTGTTGGGGGTCAACGAAGACAGGTTGGAGACGTCCGGAGATATTATCAGCAATGCGTCGTGTACGACCAATTGCATCACGCCGGTTGCTGCTGTTATTGAGAGCAATTTTGGGATCGAAAAGGCTATGATGACAACCGTACATAGCTATACTGCTAGTCAGCGTTTGCAAGACGCGCCAGCGGCGGATTTGCGCCAAGCTCGTAATGCGGCAGAAAACATTGTTCCGAGTACGACGGGTGCCTCGGTTGCGGCTGGTCAGGCGCTCCCAGCGCTGCAGGGCGTCTTTGGCGGTCTGAGCGTTCGTGTCCCGACCCCGGTGGTGTCGCTGAGCGATTTCGTGATTATTACCAAAAAGCCGGTCACTGTAGAAGCGGTTAACGCAGCATTTTTGAAGGCGGCCGACGAACCGTTCTACCAAGGAATACTGGCGGTAACCGAAGAAGAACTCGTATCCAGCGACTTTATTGGGAATAGCCACTCGGCGATTGTTGATTTGAACCTAACGGCCGTGGTGGGCGAAACAATGCTCAAGGTGGTAGCGTGGTATGACAACGAGTGGGGTTACAGCAACCGCCTCGTTGAGGTGGTGGCGGATGTGGGGCGTATTTTGCACCAACGCGAGGACCATAGCCAGCTTCATCAGTAGCAAACTAACACTAGCCAAGCCGCGAGCGGCGACAATCAGGGGGTATCTATGAATATAGCAATCACAACCGATCATGCGGGCTATGAGCAGCTGCAAGAGCTTCAGGTGTGGCTGCAATCCATGGGGCACACGTGTGTAAACTTTGGCCCAACCCATTTTGACAAGGATGACGACTATCCAGACTTTATGTTTCCGGCGGCTCAGGCGGTATCGCGCGGGGCTTTCGAGCGCGGCATTATTATGGGCGGTAGCGGACAGGGCGAGGCCATTGCGGCAAATCGCTTCAAGAACGTACGCTGCGCACTATTTTATGCGCCAGCAACTGCCAAAGTCGCCATAGACGCCGAAGGGCGCACGAGTGACGATCCGTACGAGATAGTGCGCCTAAGTCGCCAGCACAATAACGCCAATATGTTGAGTTTGTCGGGCAGGTTTTTGGATATCGACCAGATGAAGCAAGCAATTCAGATATGGCTAGACACCCCATTTGAGGGTGAGGCTCGGCACGCACGCCGGATAGAAAAGCTATCAAGTAAAGGCTCTGATAAATAGCGATGTCAATCGACCGCGCAGATTCGCATTCACTGCATAACGACGGCTCTGTAGCTATTTGTCCGACTGTGACGGCGTTTAACCCGCAAGAATATGATCGGCAGGTGCACATGCTGCGCCAGTTCGCCAAGCGGCTGCATGTAGACCTGATGGACGGCGAGTTTGCACCAACTGTCTCGCCGCCGCTGGCGGATGTGTGGTGGCCGCATGATTTGATTGCAGACATCCACATCATGTACCAACACCCGATGGATTACATCGACGACCTTATCGGGCTACGCCCCAATATGGTTATCATTCATGCCGAGGCCGCAGTGCATCATATGCACTTTGCAGCGCTGCTGCATCGACACGGCATACGCGCCGGGGTGAGTATTTTACACGACACGCCAGTCGATAATATCAAGCAGATCATGCATAGTTTTGACCACGTGCTGCTGTTCAGCGGGCACCTGGGATACCACGGCGGGCAGGCGGACATGGGCGTTTTGGCCAAGGCGCAAGAAATACGGCAATACTACCCGCAGATAGAAATCGGTTGGGATGGCGGCGTGAATAATGAAAATGCAGTGCAGCTTATCGAGGGTGGTGTTCAGGTCCTGAACGTGGGTGGTTATATCCATAAAGCTGAGCAGCCGGCCGCGGCCTATGCTACACTACAAGCATTAGCATCTCAGACGATAATAGGAGCGGGTGAACAATGGCAGCAATGACTTCCAAGCAGCTGCGGCTGAAAGCCGATGAGATTCGCCAAGACATTATTCGTATGCTCGAGCATGCGGGTAGCGGGCACAGTGCTGGCCCCATGGGCTTGGCGGACATTTTTACGGCACTATATTTTGACGTGTTGAAGCACGATCCCAAGAAACCAGACTGGAACGAGCGCGATGTCTTGGTGCTTAGCAATGGACATTGCGTGCCGGTACGTTATGCGGCTATGGCTCATGCTGGGTATTTCCCACGCAAGGAGTTGATGACGCTTCGTAAATATGGTTCTCGTTTGCAGGGCCATCCCGAGCGCACCAGACTGCCTGGGCTGGAAAGCACTAGTGGTCCGCTGGGTAGCGGATTGAGCCAGGCATGCGGCATGGCGCTAGCGATGCGTATGGATCAGCAGATGCACCGCTGGGTGTACGCCGTAATGGGTGACGGCGAACTCGATGAGGGCAACGTCTGGGAGGCTGCAATGCTGGCCAGCAAGTATCACCTCAGTAATATTACTGCCATCATTGACCGGAACAACATCCAGATAGACGGGCCAACGGAGGTTGTGATGCCACTGGAGGATCTGGCGGCAAAATGGGAAGCCTTTGGCTGGCATGTGCTAGAAATTGACGGCAACAACATCGAAGCGGTGATAGACGCCTGCGCCATGGCCAAGGCAATTGTCGAGAAGCCGGTCATGATATTGGCGCATACTATCCCGGGTAAGGGTGTTGACTTTATGGAGTTTGATTTTCGGTGGCACGGCGTTCCGCCCAATCATGAAAAAGCCGTAGAGGCGCTACGCGAACTACGAACATTGCAGGGACGGATAAGGAGCGAGCATGAGTAATCTACATATTATTCCTGATGTTTTAGCAAAAGACATTGCCCGCGAGCCAATCCGAAAGGGGTTCGGCAAGGGGTTGCTCCGTGCCGGCCAAGATAACCCGCAGGTAGTCGCTGCTGCGGCTGATTTGACCGAGTCAATCCAGATGCACTTGTTCCGCGACGCGTTTCCGGATCGCTTTGTGCAGGTTGGTATTGGCGAGCAGAACCTCGTTGCGGTTGGAGCTGGTCTGGCGGCGATGGGTAAAATACCGTTTGTGGCGAGTTACGCAGCCTTCAATCCCGGTCGCAACTGGGAACAGATACGAACGACGATCTGTTTAAATGATCTGCCGGTGCGAGTTATCGGTGGGCACGCTGGAGTGTTGACTGGGCCAGACGGTGCGACGCATCAAATGCTGGAGGACATCGCTATGATGCGAGTGTTGCCTAATATGGTGGTTATCGTGCCGGGTGACAGCCTAGAGGCCGAGCGCGCTACGTTAGCGCTCGTAAATGATACGCGTCCGGCGTACTTGCGTATGGCTCGGGATGCAACCCCAATATTCACTACTGACAAGACGCCATTCGCTATTGGTAAGGCATATGTTTTGACCGAAGGCAGCGATATAACGATGGTTACCACTGGGGCAATGACCTACGAAGCGCTGGTGGCTGCTGAAAAACTGTACAAGCAAGGCATTGACATAGAAGTGGTGCACTGTCCAACCATCAAGCCGTTAGACGCTAAAACAATCGTGGCGAGTGCCCAGAAGACACATCATGTTATCGTTGCCGAGGAAGCGCAGATTATTGGCGGTTTGGGCGGCGCGGTTGCCGAGCTGTTGGGCCAGGAATATCCGGTGCCGGTACACCGTGTCGGCGTACACGATCGCTTTGGCGAATCGGGCGAACCGCAAGAACTGATGGATAAATTTGGGCTGCGCGCCAAAAACCTTGTTCTGGCAGCGCATACTATGATGGAGCATAAAACGAAGCGGGAGAAAGCATGGCGCTAACACTACGACAAATTCGCGAAAACTGCGTGGCAGCACGCGAGGTTATGGCACGAGCACGGGCAGAAAAATTTGCTCTCGGAGCTTTTAACCTAGACAACCAAGAGACGCTACGGGCGGTTGCCCAAGCGGCGGCGGCCAAGAATGCGCCGGTTTTGGTAGAAGTAAGCCAGGGCGAGATAGACGCGCTGGGCATAGACAATGTCCGCGATATGGTCGACAACTACCGTGAGCAGCTAGGCGTAGAGATGTATATCAACCTAGACCACGCGCCGTCGGTGAAAGCGGCCGTAGATGGCATCGAGGCAGGTTTTGAGTTTATACACATCGATATTAGTCAGGCTAACCACGACGCCACCGAGGAGCAGATTATCCATGAGACCAGGCGAGTGGTGGCCTATGCCAAGTTTACGGGCGCACTGGTGGAGAGCGAGCCGCACTACTTCGGCGGTTCTAGCAACCTGCACGAAGAGGATATCAATTACGACGAAATTAAAAAGACGTTTAGTACGCCAGAGGGTGCGCAGGCTTTCGTTGCTGCAACGGGTATCGATACTTTTGCGGCGGCGATTGGTAATCTGCACGGCCAATATCCGGTGCCAAAGATGCTTGATATTGAGTTGCTGAAGCAAATTCGCGAGGCAATTCCATGTAATATATCTCTACATGGCGGTAGCGGTACGCCGGGGCACTATTTTGTAGACGCAGTGCAAGTCGGCGTGACCAAGATAAACATCAACTCTGATATGCGTGTGGCATACCGCAAGACGCTTGAGCAGGTCTTGGCCGACAACCCGTCGGAGTTTGCGGTTGTTAAGCTTATGAATCACGTCATTGCCGCGGTGCAGGGCGTTGTTGAGTCCAAGATTGACATGTTCAACTCGGCTGGCAAAGCGCGCTAGGCGGTTGCGTCGGGCAGCGACTATCGGTAGACTAAGGGCATAAGCGTAATTAACATGAAGAGGGTGGAATGGGCCAATTAGATGTGCTGTGTGTCGGCGATGTCGTAACCGATGCATTTATTAAGCTACTCGATGATCGAGCAGTAACGTACGAGAACGAACAGGGTAAATGGCTAGCCATGCCGTTTGCTAGCAAGGTGCCGTTTAGCCACTCTGTCGTGGTAGAGGGTGCTGGTAATGCCGCTAATGCCGCAGTGAGCCTGTCGCGGCTGGGCGTCAAGAGCGGGTTGGTGTCCAATGTGGGCGACGACCAGTTTGGGCGAGATATCATCGCGGCGCTAAAGCGCAACGGTGTTGATACGCGGTTTGTCCATGTTAACCCCGAGAAGGCGAGCAACTATCACTACGTCTTGTGGTACAAGGAAGAGCGCACCATTTTGGTGCAGCACGAGAATTACGAATACCACTGGCCGCGGTTCCGCGAGGCTGATGAGCCGAAGTGGGTCTACTTTAGTTCTACGAGTAAAGAGGCGCTGAGCAGCTACCACGACAGTATCGTAAAATGGCTGCACGAGAACCCAGAGATCAAGCTAGCTTTTCAGCCTGGTACTTTCCAGATGGAAGCCGGAGTGGATCGGCTCAAGGAGCTGTACGCGCGCACCGAAGTGCTTATTATGAACCGTGAAGAGGCGGCTTTTGTGTCGGGCGGCAACGCGGACGACATGCATGACTTGATGAATCGATTGCACGGTTTGGGGCCAAAGATTGTGGTAGTGACAGACGGTCCAGCCGGAGCCTACGCCAGCGATGGTCAGCAACGCCTGCAGATGCCCTTATACCCTGATCCAGCTCCGCCGTTTGAGCGTACGGGTGCGGGCGATGCGTTCTCGTCGACGTTTGTGGCGGCGCTTGTTCGCGGTAGTAATTTGCAAGGTGCCTTGCAGTGGGCGCCAATCAACTCTATGAATGTCGTCCAAAACGTTGGTGCACAGGCTGGGCTACTGAGCGAGGCTGGTCTAAACGAGTTCTTGCAAAAAGCCCCAGACTGGTACGTACCCAAGCCATTCTAGCCGCTAGGGGGATTTTGTAAGAGTCCCCCTTATCTGCTATGCTTATGGTAATTATGCCGAGTATCTTAGCGCAGCTTTTGGGGGAAGGTGACCCGATGTTTGGGCTGGCTGTTAGCGATTTGGAGCGTGCCAGCGGTAATTTGGGCGTTGATGCTCGCTTGACTGCCGATATCGTGCAGGCGCGCGGACATGCGCTGAAAGCGTTGGGGCTGTCTGTGCAGCACACGACCGGGCCAGAGCTGTACGCGGCGCTGTTGCACTTGGCGCGGCGTCACGATGGTTTTTTGGCTAAGCGTTTAGGGGTTGATGACCCGGCGGATACGGCAGCGGCGCTAGAAGCGGTAGCCCGAGTGGCCAACAACGTTCGGATTGCACGTGACGTATGGGTGATTAAGCGTAGTGTGCTACGCAAGCTGCTCAAGGCAAAACCGCCTAAAAAAGTCATGAAAGCACTCCGGTATCGTTCGGTGGACTCAATGCTCAAGCGGGAGCAGCCAGAGGTCTTGCTGGCGGTAATGCGAGCCGTCGAGGACGTAGACTGGCAGCACGCTTTCGTGGAGCGCTACACCAGTTTGACGCCGCAAGATTTTGAGCAACGGCCGCTGCAGATCCTGCATCCTACCAGCGATAAATGGCAAAAAATCGCTCGTGACTTTACGACCAGGCACCGCCACAATGTACTGCACGTCAAAGAGGCAGGCATCATAACTATTTTGCCGCTACCAGTAGCTAAGCTGCCTGGTGTGACGCTTGCGGTTTTGCCGCGAGTTTTGCATTACGGCAATGAGTTGCGGATGTATAGCGCGTTGTTTAAGTTGGCGCAAATGCGCCAAGGTTTTGGCGAGCTGGTGCGCGACGCCATAATCGATGACCCCGCAGAGCACGTGCGTGTTGCTGGTCAGGCTATTCACTGGCGAATAGTTCATAGGCACTTTGGCCGGCAGGATATCCTGCCGCAGCTATTCGAGCCGCACGTAGCTCCGGAGGATTTGACCTGGCACACTTTGACCGAGCCGCTAATACCGCTTGAGCCAGCGCTTGGTTTTTGGGAGCCGCTAGAGCATGCGGGAGCTATATTGCAAGGTGACGTTGTTAGTATGCACCTGCTGGATGTCGCTGAGGCGGCGGTGAACGATTTGCCTTACGAACAGCGGACTTTTCGGCATATGCGCCGCACTATTTGGGCGGAGCTGTACTCGCGCTATTTGGCATCGCCAGTTATCCATGCGCGGGTTGTTGCTCAACTGGGCGAGATATAAAAATTTGATTACACAAAGATTGTTGCTAATAAAAGGAGAAGTATGTATCAGTTCTGCGTATCAGGAGCAGCCAAAGGTCAAAGCGTGGAGGAGGCCAAGGATTTGGCTAGGGCGGTTGGCGTAGCGCTAGCGGAGCGCGGTCACAGCCTGTTGACGGGCGCAACCACTGGTTTGCCTAATTATGCAGCCGAAGCCTACAAGGCGGCTGGCGGCCAGATGAGTCTGGGGATCAGTCCGGCGGCCAGTAAGATCGAACATGTTATGAAATACCGCCTGCCCACAGAGGCTTATGACGTTATTTTGTACAGCGGGTTGCACTACGTGGGCCGCGATACGCTATTGATCAATTCGTCTGATGCGGTAGTAAGCGTTGGCGGACGTCTCGGAACGCTGCACGAATTTACGATTGCCATGGAGACTAATACGCCAATAGGTATGCTTGAAGATAGCGGCGGTATCGGACGCGAGATACACGACATTCTCGAGGCGGCTGGCCGGCGTAACGATCCGGAGCTAACGTTTAGCAAAGACCCGGTTGCGCTTGTGGAGCAGCTAGAGGCCATAATGGACGAACAAATGCACAAATACTACGTAAGCCGGACGCGGCGCAATCTGGCGCGAGCCGCTGCTAAGCAAGAAGCCGCTAGCTAGCCCTTTAGTTTGCGAAGCGCTTGCAGTAGAGCGTAGCGCGGGCGGCGTACGGGCTGCTCAAATGTGCCGGGGTAGGCGCGGTCTGTGCCGCCAAAAGAGCGTTTGAACTTACTAAAACCAGCCCATCGATGATTGGGCTGGTCTGCGGGTGATACGCCAAAAAAGTCAAAAGTTGTCATGCCCTCGGTTTGGGCGTCGTGGATAGCGTGCATTAACATGATTGCCATTGCGTTTAGTTTGCGAGCGGCGGGTCGCGATCCGGCGTGGAAATAGTAGCGGGTTTTGGCTTGATGGTCATCGGCAAATAACATGCCAGCGATGCGTTGGCCGTCGTGGCTGGCGTAATACAGGCCGGCCGAGCGGCTTTTTTGCATAACATCAAGCATAGTTTGGTAGTACGCGCCCTCGTGGAGCAGCGCGCCGGTCTGGCGGGCGGTTTCGGCCATCATATCAACAAAGTCAGCAGCCTCAGCCGTGCCGTAGTGTTGGGTTAGGGTGAGTCCAAAGTCTGCCTGCCTGCGCCATAGGTAACGGTTGGTCTTGGTAAAACCGCTGGTCAGTTCGTCAAAGCTTTTCGTCAAATCCAATACTGAAGTCAGGGCGGGTTGGGCGGAGCGCGATTGGCGTTGTAGTCCGAGCGAGGTCTCGTTTGCACGCTCGCCAAGCGGTAGCGGCTCTACGCGAATGTAGCTGCAGCCATGTTTTTTGGCTTGGGCACGAATAGCTGCCAGTGCCGCCGCAAGAGCCTCGTTGTCGGTGTAGCTTGGTCCATATGGACAGTACAAGCGATTGCCGAGGTAGCGTGCAGGGCCGTATCCATGCTCGACAATGCCCAAATACGACCAGCCTTGGCCTTCGTCAGTTAGCACCTGGTGGCCGAGAGCCTGCTGGAAAGCTCCCCATTGGCTGCTCTGCAAAAAATGTCGTGTTGTGTTGGTGGATGATGGATTGGTGGTATTCACGGTACCGTCTTAGTATACAGCACTACAGCCTTGATGCTTGGTTCGAAAATGCCGCTCGACCTTGGCCTTCGCCGGTTCTGGTTTGTTCCGCGCCTCCTTCGGCGGGTGCAACTGATATACTGTGTTGGTATGGCAAAGCTACAACTCCACAGCGACTACGCACCTATGGGTGATCAGCCGGCAGCAATCGCGCAGCTGAGCGAGGGTTTGAGCCGCGGCGAAAAGGAGCAGACGTTGCTGGGCGTAACTGGTTCTGGCAAGACCTTCACCATGGCTAACGTTATACAGAACCACCAAAAACCGACGCTGGTGTTGAGTCACAACAAAACGCTGGCAGCGCAGCTGTACAGCGAGTTCAAAAGTTTTTTCCCAGATAACGCCGTGCATTATTTTGTGAGCTACTTTGACTACTACCAGCCAGAGGCTTACATTGCGCGCAGCGATACGTATATCGAAAAAGACAGCCAGATAAATGAAGAGATCGATCGGCTGCGACACGCTGCGACCAGCGCGCTTCTGTCGCGGCGCGATGTGATTATTGTGGCCAGTGTTAGCTGTATTTACGGCATCGGGTCGGTGGACGACTACGGCGAGATGGCGGTGTCGGTGACTCGTGGTGAGCGGCGGGTGCGCGACAAGTTGTTGCGCCAGCTCAACGACATCCAATACCAGCGCAACGACATAGATTTCCACCGCGGCACTTTTCGGGTTCGCGGCGATGTTGTCGATGTTTTCCCGGCGGGCGAGGAGATTGCCTATCGGTTAGATTTTTTTGGCGATGAAGTTGATCGGATTACCAAGCTCGATCCGCTAACTGGCGAGGTGTTAGCAGGTCTTGATAGTGTTAAGATTTTCCCCGGTAGCCACTATGTAACGCCGCAGGACAAGCTAAAAATAGCCCTTGGGTATATCCAAAGCGAGTTGGCGGAGCGGCTGGAGGCGTTTCGGGGCCAGGGTAAGCTGCTAGAGGCACAGCGCTTGGAGCAGCGTACGCGTTTTGATCTGGAGATGCTAGAAGAGACTGGGTTTGTTAAGGGCATAGAAAACTACAGCCGCTATCTGACGGACCGCGAACCAGGCGAACAGCCGGCAACGCTGCTGGACTATTTCCCAGATGATTATTTGTTGTTTGTAGATGAGTCGCATATGACGATTCCGCAGCTGCGGGGTATGTACAATGGCGACCGAGCACGTAAGGAAGTGTTGGTGGAGCACGGTTTTCGTCTGCCCAGTGCGCTAGATAACCGACCGCTGACCTTTACGGAGTTTGAAAAACACGTTAACCAAGCGGTGTATGTTAGTGCAACGCCAGCTCAGTACGAATTAAGCCGCAGCCCCGAGCCGATTCGTCAGGTTATTCGGCCGACCGGCCTGCTGGACCCGGTTATAGAGGTGCGGCCAATAGAGGGCCAGATTGACGATTTGATAGCCGAGATTCGTCAAACTATTGCCAAGCATCAACGTGTCTTGGTTACGACGCTGACCAAGCGGATGGCCGAAGATTTGACCGAGTACCTTCAGGAAATCCAGATAAAAGTTACCTATCTGCACAGCGATGTCGATACGCTAGATCGGACAGACATCTTGCGCGATTTGCGGTTGGGCGTGTATGACGTGGTTGTTGGTATTAACCTGCTGCGCGAAGGCCTGGACTTGCCGGAGGTATCGTTGGTGGCTATCTTGGATGCCGACAAAGAGGGCTTTTTGCGTAGCGAGCAGGCGTTAATACAGACCGTCGGCCGAGCTGCTCGGCACGTGAATGGGCGGGTGCTGATGTATGCCGACCGCATCACGGACAGTATGCGCCGTACGATTGATGAGACCACTCGCCGCCGCGAAGTACAGCAGGGCTACAATCAGGAGCACGGCATTACGCCTCAGGGTATTGCCAAGGCTGTCGAGAAAGGTTTGCGCCCCGATCTACCCGAAGAGGCCAAGAAAGCCAAGCTGGATCTCAAGAAGATCCCCAAGGACGAATACAAACATCTCATCGACGATTTGTCGGCGCAGATGGATATGGCTGCAAAGAATTTGGAGTTCGAAAAGGCCGCCGAGTTGCGCGACATCATCAACGATATAAAAACGAAGCTCTAGCATTGACGTTTATGCACTAAGCGTGTATAAAACTACTGATTACAATTATAAAAAGTAACTATCTATGCGTACGGCTACAATTCATGGTGTGCTATCTCTGCCCGAGTGGGAGTTGGCGGCTGAGCGCAATAACGAACCTGGCGCACCGGAGCTAGATCTGTGCGCGCCGCTGCTGGCCAGGGCCTCCGCGGCTTTGGATGGCTGCCAGGCGGATGGTTTGGTGCAAAATGTACGGCGCCACTCGCCGCGGGCACCCTTTATACCTGAGCAGTCGATTAGCGTGTGTGTCGGCAATGTCGCAGAGGCCTACAATGAGGCTGGCCGAAACGGAAAGCTAACTAGTTGCTTGGGTGCTCTTGCAGTCGGCGGAGATGTTATTGCTAAGAGCGGCGAAGGCAGCACGGGCGGCTCTTGGTGGCTAAAGATAACGGGTGCAGGTGAGAAGATTGACGCTTTGTCGCGCTCGGTGACTACTGAAGTAGCGGGGCCTCTGGCTTACCAATACCAGAAATTGCGGGCGGTGCGGCCACTGGGTATATGTCTGGCGTCGTTTGAATATGCCGAGTGCGATGGCGTGTTCGATGCAATGCAGGAACGATTGGCAGCCGCCTGCAAGCTAGACGATGCGTGTAAGGGCGCGGATACGGTTAGGCTTTTACCGAGTGTACGTATTGGCGGAGGTAATAGCGGGTATCACTCAGACGGAGCGGTTGAGCTTGCCGCTAGCGGCATTCGCTCAGTCAAGCCCAACGACCTTGACCCTGAAGACCAGCACGGCATTCGGCGGAATGGGGCCGCTACCGCTGGGGCCGTAGCCGACGCTTGGTGGAATTATTAACAGGCGCTCGCCGCCAACCTGCATGCCGGCGATGGCTTGCTCCCAGCCTGGAATGACTTGGCCGGCACCGAGCGTAAAGCTAAATGGTTGCTCGCCGCCGTCGTTCTCGTCAAATAGTGTGCCGTCGGTTAGCCAGCCGCGGTAGGCGACGCTAATTTCGTCTCCAGGTTTTGCGGCTGCACCGCTGCCAGTTTTGATGTCAGCGTATAACGCGGACGGCTGGTCTTTGTATTGTTCGTAGGCTCCAAATTGCCGCGGGTCTAGTGTTGTCTGGTTGTTTTTGTCTGCTGGTTCGGCTTCTGTTGGTTCGACTTGGTGTCGGTTTGGCGCAGTAGTTTGATCGTTGCTGGGAGCAAGCAGGTTGTCGCTTTGAATGGCTGACCCGCTGTCGGCGGGGCGCACTTCTAGCCCGCTGCTGCCATTCTGTCGTGCGGTTGCCCGCCGTGACGAGGTTTTTGGATCGGCGGTTTCGGCCGATTGCTGCGGCGTACGGCTAACATTCCATAGCCACAACATACCTCCGCCGAGGCTTATGCCGACTACCACCGCAACTGTCCACACGATCTTATTTTGCATAAGCGAATATGCATTGTAGTGTAGCGTGTTTGAGTGGGCTCGGCAAATGTGCATGGCTGCCATGGACGAGGTGCCAACCGCTGGCTAGGTCTTGCGTGATCTGGTATGCTATATAGTAACTATGGCAGCAATCACTAGGGATGATGTATTAAAATTGGCCAAACTCGCGCGTATAGATGTTACGGATGACGAGGTTGACGCCTTCGCAAAAGAGTTTAGCGCCATACTCGAGTATGTCGAACAACTGCAGGACGTCGACACGGAAGGACTCAAGCCGACCAGTCAGGTGACGGGACTGACAAATGTCATGCGTCCAGACGTGGTACGCGACTACGGCTACAAGCCGCACGATTTGTTGGCCAACGTGCCGGCAACCCAGAACGACCATATCAAGGTCAAGAGGATGATCGGATGAGCCAGTGGAAGGCGGTTGCCGAATTAGCAAAGGATGTGCAGGCTGGCCGTACGCGGGCGATAGACTTGGTTGAGCAGTCACTGCAGGCCATAGAGGACCATGCGGAGTATCAGGCGGTCATTGCCACGCTAGCGGAGCGTGCTAGAAAGCGCGCCGCGCACATTGATAAGCAGATTGCTGGCGGCAAAACGGTGGGCAGGCTAGCGGGAGTACCATTTATCGCTAAGGATAATCTTCTCGTTTACGGCGCGGATGCCACCGCTGGCAGCGCCATATTGCGCGGTTTTGACCCGCCCTATCAGGCGACGGTAATCAATCGATTGGAGGCCGAAGGGGCTATCTGTGTAGCTAAGGCTAATCAAGACGCTTTTGG